>JGI24770J26754_10002755_pt1 | contig 12029 bp, 10 predicted proteins | sample LakOneMetagenome_FD_26754 | JGI IMG/M metagenome (IMG submission 26754) | reverse complement strand
ACAGCACCAGCGCACGGGCCAGAATGCCCACGTTGCGCAGATCGGGAAACACCGCTTCGCGGGCCTTGCGCTCGCCACGGGCTAAAATTTGACGGGTCACCACTGTCGTGCGCACCGAAGGCGCTGGCGCCTTCGGTGGCGGACGAGTCTGTGAATGTGCCGGCGGTTGCGCCGGTTTCATGCCTTGTGCCCCTGCCCCTCGGTTATCAATCATCTCGCGTTTTGTGGAGCATTCATGGTCGGTTGGCCCTGATTGTGAACAAGCCAACTGGAACATGCAAGCTCACTCATCGTCTCCCCCCAGCCAGTCAGCCGGTTGGTCAGGCCGTTTCGACGAACCGGTCGCCGAAATCGTCAAACGCTACACCGCGTCGATCACGTTCGATTACCGCCTTGCCGAATTTGACATCGCGGGCTCGCTTGCGCATGCGCGCATGCTCGCCGCATGCGGCGTCATCGCGGCGGCAGATTTGTCCGACATCGAGCGCGGAATGGCGATCATCACCGCCGAGATCCACGCCGGCAAGTTTGAATGGTCGCTCGACCTTGAGGACGTGCACTTCAATATCGAGAAGCGTCTGACCGCGCTGGTCGGCGATGCCGGCAAACGCCTGCACACCGGCCGCTCGCGCAACGATCAGGTGGCGACCGACGTGCGCCTGTACACGCGCGCTGCGTGTGACGAAATTGCCCGCCTGCTGGTTGCGCTGCAGTCTTCACTCATCGCCGTGGCCGAGCAGCACACGGACACCATTCTTCCGGGCTTCACGCATCTGCAGGTCGCGATGCCGGTGACACTCGGTCATCACCTGATGGCGTATGTGGAAATGTTTGCACGCGACTACGAGCGCATTCTTGACTGCCGCAAACGGGTGAATCGTTCACCGCTCGGCGCGGCGGCGCTTGCCGGCACGACCTTTCCGATTGATCGCGAAATGACCGCGAAAGAATTGGGCTTTGATTCTGTGTGCCGCAATTCGCTCGACGCCGTAAGTGATCGCGACTTTGCGATCGAATTCCTGAGCGCGTGCACGATCACCATGATGCACCTGTCGCGCATGAGTGAGGAGCTGATTTTGTGGATGAGCCCGCGCTTCGGTTTCATCGACATCGCAGATCGTTTCTGCACCGGCAGCTCGATCATGCCGCAGAAGAAGAACCCGGATGTGGCAGAACTCGTGCGTGGCAAGATGGCGCGCGTGCAGGGCCATCTCGTCGCGCTGACGACCCTGATGAAAGGCCAGCCGCTGACCTACAACAAGGACAATCAGGAAGACAAGGAACCGCTGTTCGACACCGTCGACACCATCACGCAGACGCTGATCATCTACGCCGACATGGTGGGCGGCATTCGCGTCAAGGCCGACAACATGCGCGCCGCCGCGCGCGAAGGTTTTGCCACGGCAACCGATCTCGCCGATTACCTCGTACGCAAAGGCGTGCCATTCCGCGACTCGCACGAATGCGTTGCGCGTGCCGTCAAAGCGGCAGAAGTGAAGGGCGTTGATCTGGCCGATCTGTCGCTCGCCGAATTGCAGGCGTTTTCGTCAGTCATCACGGATGACGTTTTTGCATCGCTCACACTCGAAGGCTCGGTCGCCGCGCGCAAGCATCTGGGCGGCACGGCACCGGAGCGCGTACGCGCCGAGATCGTGCTGGCGAAGACGCGCCTCGCAACCGCTTCGAGCCCCCGCAAGTGATCGCACAGGAAACGCTGGGCCTGATGGCCGGCACGCTGACGACTGCTTCATTCGTGCCGCAGGTCTGGAAAATCTGGCATACGCGCTCGGCACGCGACCTGTCTTGGGGCATGGCCGGCGTGTTTACGATGGGCACCTTCCTGTGGTTTCTGTATGGCCTCATGCTGGGCGCGATGTCCATCATCGTGGCCAACGGAATCACCTTACTGCTTTCTCTCGCCATCTGCGTGATGAAGCTTCGTTTTGACAAACAAGATATTGGAGATCCGCGATGAAACTGGCATTCCTTGGACTGGGCGTGATGGGCTACCCGATGGCAGGCCATCTGCAAAAAGCGGGTCACAGCGTGACCGTCTACAACCGCAACGCAGAGAAGTCCGCCAGGTGGGTCGCAACGTACGGCGGCGCATCGGCTGCGACCCCGCGCGAAGCGGCGCAGGGCGCGGATATCGTGATGATGTGCGTGGGTAACGACAACGATGTGCGCTCGGTCGTTTACGGCGACGATGGTGCGCTCGCGGGCATGAAGGCGGGCGCCGTCCTGGTCGATCACACCACCGCATCGGCAGAGCTCGCGCGCGAGCTGGACGCTGCCGCGAAGGCTCAGGGCAAGGGCTTCATTGATGCACCGGTTTCCGGCGGGCAGGCCGGCGCCGAGAACGGCAAGCTGGGCATCATGTGCGGTGGCGATCAGGCGACCTTCGACCGCGCGAAAGACGTGCTCAACGTCTACGCCAAAGCGCTCGTTCGCATCGGCGACGCGGGTGCTGGCCAGCTCACCAAGATGGTCAACCAGATCTGCATCGCCGGGCTCGTGCAGGCCTTGTCCGAAGGTCTCGCGTTCGCGCAGAAGGCCGGTATCGACGCCAAGCTGGTGCTCGACGTCATCAGCAAGGGCGCGGCGCAAAGCTGGCAAATGGAAAATCGCGGCACTACGATGATCGACGGCAAATTCGANTTCGGCTTCGCGGTCGACTGGATGCGCAAGGACCTCGGCATCTGCCTCGAAGAAGCGAAACGCAACGGCGCGCGGTTGCCNGTCACGGCGCTGGTCGACCAGTTCTACGCGGATGTGCAGCAAATGGGCGGCGCGCGACTGGATACATCGAGCCTGATCAAGCGNCTGGGGTAATTTTGCTATCAGCTTTTTATTGAAACCCCATATTCGACNGGGGGCTAGACCACGTAATCGGTAGAAGTCGACTTGTGTATTTCTGGCGATTCAGTCCTTATTTATAAAGGATTTCAGCGAAAAGCTGAACGCCATGCGAGGACAAGAAAATGGCAGCCGAGGCTGCCATTTTCCTTCGTAGAGCTCGGGCCTAAGCCGTCGCCTCTTCTGCCGGTTCGTGCGGCGCGTCGCTCTCGGGGAATGCGAGCTTCACNTTGCCATCGGNATCGATGTCGATGCTGACCTTGCCACCGCCGACCAGCTTGCCGAACAGCAGTTCGTCCGCCAGCGCACGACGGATCGTGTCCTGGATGAGTCGCGCCATCGGGCGTGCGCCCATTTGCGGATCGAAGCCTTTCTTCGCTAGGTAATCGCGCAGTCCTTGCGAGAACTCGGGGTCGACCTTCTTCTCGTGCAGTTGCGCTTCGAGTTCGAGCAGGAATTTGTCGACCACGCGCAGGATCACGTCATGCGTGAGCGCACCGAAGCTGATCGTCGCATCGAGGCGATTCCTGAACTCGGGCGTGAACATGCGCTTGATGGATTCCATCTCGTCGCCGGCCTCTTTCGTGTTGGTGAAGCCAATCACGTTCTTGGTCAGCGTCTCGGCGCCCGCATTGGTCGTCATCACGATGATCACATTGCGGAAATCCGCCTTGCGACCATTGTTGTCCGTGAGCGTGCCGTGATCCATCACCTGCAACAGCACGTTGTAGATGTCCGGATGCGCTTTCTCGATTTCGTCGAGCAGCAGCACACAGTACGGATGTTTGGTCACAGCTTCGGTCAACTGCCCACCCTGGTCGTAGCCGACGTAGCCCGGAGGCGCGCCGATCAGGCGACTCACGGCATGGCGCTCCATGTATTCGCTCATGTCAAAGCGCAGGAGTTCCACACCGAGGCAATACGCCANCTGGCGCGCGACCTCGGTCTTGCCGACGCCGGTGGGACCGGAGAACAGGAAGGAGCCAATCGGTTTGCGCGGATTGCCGAGACCGCTGCGCGCCATCTTGATGGCGGACGCCAAGGCTTCGATCGCCTTGTCCTGACCGAACACNACGTTCTTCAGGTCACGGTCCAGCGTCTTCAGATTGTTGCGATCATCAGTGGAAACATTGCGCGCGGGAATGCGGGCAATCTTGGCCACGATGTCTTCGATCTCGGTCTTGCCGATGGTCTTTTTCTGTTTCGACTTCGGCAGAATTTTCTGCGCAGCACCCGCTTCGTCAATCACGTCAATCGCCTTGTCTGGCAGATGACGGTCATTGATGTGACGCGCTGACAGCTCCGCCGCTGCGGTAATCGCGGCCGGCGAATATTTCACGCTGTGATGCGATTCAAACTTCGATTTGAGGCCGCGAAGAATGTCAATCGTTTCACTGATCGAAGGCTCGACCACGTCGATCTTCTGGAAGCGACGTGCGAGCGCATTGTCCTTCTCGAACACCTGACGGAATTCGGAGTAGGTCGTCGCGCCGATGCACTTGAGGCCACCATTGGCGAGCGCCGGTTTGAGCAGGTTCGACGCATCGAGTGTGCCGCCACTGGCCGCACCGGCGCCGATGATGGTGTGAATCTCGTCGATAAAGAGGATGCCGTTGGCCTTCTCGCTCAACTGCTTGAGCACGGCCTTGAGACGCGCTTCGAAATCACCGCGATATTTGGTGCCCGCGAGCAACGCGCCCATGTCGAGCGAATAGACAACNCAGTTGTTCAGGATGTCCGGCACTTCGCCGTCAACGATGCGCTTGGCCAGGCCCTCGGCAATTGCGGTCTTGCCNACGCCNGCTTCGCCCACGAGCAGCGGATTGTTCTTGCGCCGACGGCAAAGCACCTGCACCAGGCGCTCAAGCTCGGCCGCGCGGCCGATCATTGGGTCGATCTTGCCGGCTTTGGCCTGCGCATTGAGATTCACCGTGAANTTCTCAAGCGCGCCCTGCGGCGCTTCTTCCTTCTCCTGCTCGGCGCTGCCCGCTTCCGCTTTCTCGGTCTTGTCTTTCGGCACCTTGCTGATGCCGTGGCTGATGTAGTTCACCACGTCCAGGCGCGTGACGCCGCGCTGGTTCAGGAAATACACAGCGTGCGAATCCTTCTCGCCAAAGATAGCGACCAATACGTTGGCGCCAGTTACTTCTTTCTTGCCGGACGACTGTACATGCAGGATGGCGCGCTGAATGACGCGCTGGAAACCCTGGGTAGGCGTGGTATCGCTCTCGCTGTTCTGTGGCAGGCGGGGCGTGTGCTCGTTGATGAAATTTGCGAGTGCGGTGCGCAGCTCATCGAGGTCCACGGCGCAGGCGCGCAGCACTTCCGCCGCGCTCGGATTGTCGAGCATGGCAAGCAACAGGTGCTCAACCGTAATGAACTCATGGCGCTTCTGTCGTGCTTCCACGAACGCCATGTGCAGACTGACTTCCAACTCTTGCGCGATCATTTGAACTGCCTTGCTGCCGGCGTTGAAACCGGCTCGTACCCACGGCTGCACCATAGCAGCGTTGGTGGGTTCGCCTGCCAGATCGAACGCGGCGACCTTGTGGGTCCCACGATCTAGTCAGGCTCCATCGTACACTGAAGCGGATGCTGATATGACTCCGCAAGCTCCACGACCTGCGCAACCTTTGTATCAGCGACTTCCTTTGTAAAAACACCACAGGTGCCCATGCCGGTGCGATGCACCTGCAACATCACCTGCGTTGCCTGTTCCCGCGTCATTGCGAACACCTGCTGCAGAACGCCAACGACAAAGTCCATCGGCGTGTAGTCGTCGTTCAGCAGCAGCACGCGATACATCGGCGGCGGCTTGGTATCGACGCGTTCGGCTTCAAGAACCGAGTCGTCGTTGCCGCCGTGGTTAGGGTTGGGGGAATGAACGGCCATACAGCGAGTGACTTACTCCGAATCCGGCGCGGCGTTCCCGGGAACTTCCCTGCAGAAATGCATCGCCTGAGCTTCAAATATCGGTCGGAAAATCAGGATTTCAAGAGCATACGGCATGCCAAGCTCCGCTTTCGGGTTGTGACCTCGGCACAAATTCGCAACATCGTTGATGATCGCCATGAATCCGCCGATCTGTTGAATTAACCGCTTGACGATCAGGGTTGTATAACTGTACAACACTCATCGGCGAACTAGCGCTGANGTAATTNACCGGGCCNGCCCGTGATCACAAAGCCTGGCTCAAGCCGTATAAAACAAAGTAAGGTAGTAGGGAGTTTTTATGACAACAGGCACTGTGAAGTGGTTTAACGACGCCAAAGGATTTGGTTTCATTAAGCCNGACGACGGGACGGATGATGTGTTTGCGCACTTCTCCGCGATTCAGATGGACGGTTTCCGTTCCCTGAAAGAGGGCCAGAAAGTGGCTTTTGAGGTGGTTGCAGGCCCAAAAGGCAAGCAGGCCTCCAACATCCAGAACCCGCCGCAATAACGCCGGGGGCGCCATCCCACCGGTGATCTGCGCTGACGGGATGTGCAAATGACAAGGGTCGCTAACGCGGCCCTTTTCACTTCGTCCATATGTCAGGTCAGTCTGGATGATGGCTTCGAAGGGACAACGATGGCGAGCTACGGCGCAGCGTTGTGCTTCGATTTGCCGTTGCGACGGCGAGCAAGAAACATTGAACCTCGTGCGACAAATGGCTAACAGCTTTTTTGTTTAACCGCCATTCAATATGGGCCAAAGCCTGATTTTTGCAAAGGTCGACTCTGGCACTATTTGGCTCTTTGCCCATATTAAACAGGGCATTCGACTGAAAGCTGTATGGTTTTTGTCTGCCGGACCGGGCGCAAACACCGGATTTCAGAAAAATTGAAGACAACGTGGGCACGGCGCCCTTAGACTTGTTACGCCACTTTTTCTAACGACCATATCAAGGGGAAACATCAATGAAATATCACCTGTCCGCCGTTGTCGCCAGCGCCGTCCTTTGCGCCTTCGCTGCGGCGCCCACGTTCGCCGCCGTGGACGCCAAATACTTCGAAAAACAAACCTGCAANGAGCTGGCTGACGAATTGTCAGCGCTGCGCAAGGCGGAAGCCGCGATCACTGATGCCAAGAAGAAGAAAGACTCGGAAGCCAACATCAAAACCGCAGTCGGCTTCCTGCTGACGGGCTGGCCGTTCTGGGGCAGTGCCGACCACGGCAATGCCGATTCCCAATTGCGGGAAATTGGCGACGACATNCGTTACGTNAGGGCCGCGCAAAAAGGGGCCAAGTGCGCCGCGTAAATAGCGACCGCCAGTAACCNTCCGTCCGGCATAGGCCGGACCGGGTTACACCATCGGGATCAGGCAGCAAAGCCTGATCCCAACCCTCTCCCGCGAGAGAGGGGATCGTCAGACGATCAGGCCCCAGCCAATATTGCGTTAAGTGTCTTGCTCGGACGCATCACGGCGTTCACCTTGCTGGTGTCAGCCATGTAGTAACCCCCGATGTCGACCGGTTTGCCNTGCACCGTGGCGAACTCCGCGACGATGATTTTTTCGTTGTCGCTGAGCGCTTTCGCCAACGGCGCGAAGCTCGCAGCGAGTGCCTTGTCCTCGGTCTGTGCGGCAAGTTCCTGCGCCCAGTACATGGCGAGATAGAACTGGCTGCCGCGGTTGTCGAGCTGGCCGGTTTTGGGCGATGGATTCTTGTTGTTGTCGAGCAGCTTGCCGGTGGCGGCGTCGAGCGTCTTGGCAAGAATCTTTGCCTTCTCGTTACCGGTCTTGATGCCCATGTCCTCCAGGCTCACTGCGAGTGCCAGGAATTCACCGAGCGAATCCCAGCGCAGGTGGTTCTCTTCCACCAGTTGCTGAACGTGCTTCGGCGCCGAGCCGCCGGCGCCGGTTTCGTACATGCCACCGCCCGCCATCAGCGGCACGATGGACAGCATCTTGGCACTGGTGCCCAGCTCCATGATCGGGAACAGATCGGTCAGGTAGTCGCGCAGGATGTTGCCGGTGGCCGAAATGGTGTCTAGGCCGCGGATCACGCGCTCCAGCGTGTAGCGCATGGCGCGAACCTGCGACAAATGCTGGATGTCGAGACCGGTGGTGTCGTGGTCCTTGAGGTAGAGCTCGACCTTCTTGATCAGCTCGCTCTCATGGGGGCGATACGGGTCAAGCCANAACACGACCGGCATGCCGGAGTTGCGNGCGCGGTTGACGGCGAGCTTGACCCAGTCGCGGATCGCTGCGTCCTTGACCTGACACATGCGCCAGATATCGCCGGTTTCCACGTTTTGCGAAAGCAGCACTTCACCGGTCGCGATATCGACAATGTTGGCAACGCCGTCTTCGGCGATTTCGAACGTCTTGTCGTGCGAGCCGTATTCTTCGGCCTGCTGCGCCATGAGGCCAACGTTCGGCACGGTGCCCATCGTCACCGGGTCGAAGTTGCCGTTGGTTTTGCAGAAGTTGATGATCTCCTGATAGATGCGGGCAAACGTGCTCTCAGGCATCACCGCCTTGACGTCCTTGAGGCGGCCGTCGGCGCCCCACATCTTGCCGCCCTGACGGATCATCGCCGGCATCGAGGCGTCGACGATGATGTCGTTCGGCGAATGGAAATTGGTAATACCCTTGGCGGAGTCGACCATCGCCAGTTCCGGGCGGTGCTCGTGGCAGGCGTGCAGGTCGCGCTTGATCTCATCGCGCTTCGATTGCGGCAACGTGGCGATCTTGTCGTACAGATTGGCCATACCGTTGTTGACGTTAACACCCAGTTCGTCGAACAGCTTGCCGTGTTTGGCGAATGCATCACGATAGAAAATCTTCACGCAGTGACCGAACACGATGGGGTGCGACACCTTCATCATGGTGGCCTTGACGTGCAGCGAGAACATCACGCCGGTCTTGTGCGCGTCTTCAATTTCCTGCTCATAGAAATCGAGCANCGCCTTCTTGCTCATGAACATGCTGTCGATGATCTCGCCGGCCAACAGCGAAACCTTCGGCTTCAGCACAACGGTCTTGCCGCTCTTGGTAACGAGCTCCATCTTCACGTCGCGCGCCTTGTCGAGCGTCATCGACTTTTCGCCGTGGTAGAAATCGCCGTGGTGCATGTGCGAAACGTGCGTCCGCGACGCCTGGCTCCACTCGGCCATTGAGTGCGGGTTCTTGCGGGCGTAGTTTTTCACGGCGGCTGGCGCGCGGCGATCAGAGTTGCCTTCGCGCAGCACCGGATTCACGGCGCTGCCGATGCAGCGCGCATAGCGTGCACGAATGGCTTTTTCTTCGTCAGTCTTCGGATCTTCCGGATAGTCGGGAATCTTGTAACCCTTGGCCTGCAGCTCGCGGATACAGGCGATGAGCTGCCCCTGCGAAGCGCTGATGTTGGGCAGCTTGATGATGTTGGTGTCAGGCAGCATGGTCAGTCGGCCCAACTCGGCCAGGTTGTCAGTAACGCGCTGCGCCTCGGTCAGGTATTCGGGAAACGTGGCCAGAACACGCGCTGCGACCGAAATGTCGGACGTCTCCACGTTGACACCAGCCGGTGCTGTGAAGGCCTGGACGATGGGCAGAAAGGCCGCAGTGGCGAGCGCCGGCGCCTCATCGGTGATGGTGTAGATGATGGTCGGTTGCTGGGTGCTCATCGCTGTCCTTCGGAATAGTTGACGAATCAACATGGCGAGCGTCACAGACGGGCGACCGCATACATGCTTTGAGCGAAATTTTGCCTGAAATGGCTTGCATAGCTCTGACGTCGATCAACCTGCCGCCAATGCCCCGAAAGGGTGGACCCGTCGCGACCACCCGGCCGCGAGCGCGTTTCCGCCCGACCTGATCAACCCGAACTCGGGATTGAGGGTCGGTAGTAGCCCCGCTCGCAGCCAACCGACGCGAAGTCTTGCCGAAGCGTTCGCGGGGCTTCTGGCCAGCCACAACGCGTCGGCGCGACGCTCAGAAAATTCTAGTAATTACGTGTGCCGGCTTACCCCGAATCGCGTGTATTCATCAGCAAATACAATCGCTTAGGTGCACGCAACGNGCGTCAATCGACGTCTGCAAGGACATTGGCATGGCGATCACGCTTGCCTGAGGTTGCGCTCTCTTCTACGCTTCGCGCCGCACTCGCGCCGGCAGGCGTCGAGACATAAAAATACTCACGGAGAGAACCCCCATGCCACTTATTGCGGAGCGCGCGCTCAAGCTGATCGCGCCCCTTGCCCTTGTCATTTCCACACTCGCCGGTTGCGTGTCCACGCCACCGGAACCGAAGCCCGCGCCGGTCGCCGTGCGACCAAAGGTCGTTCTGCCCATCGCCCAGATTGACCGAGGCGTTCAGATCGTGCTGCCCGACACCGTCCTCTTCGAGACCGGCAAGGCCAACCTGAACGAAGGCGACAGCGGTCCTTATCTCGATCGCATCGCCATGCTGCTGACGACCAAAACCGACAAACGCATCTCGGTGGAAGGCCATACCGACAACGTCGGCGCGGCGCCGTTGAACCAGCGACTCTCCGAGCAGCGCGCGGACGCTGTCGCCAGCGCGCTGGTGACGCGCGGCGTGCCTGCGGAGCGCGTCGCGCGGCGCGGGCTCTCGTTCACGCAGCCGGCAGCGCCAAATGACGTTGAAGCGGGCCGTCGCCTCAACCGTCGCACCGAACTGATTGTGATCGACGAAACCGTCGAGAACATTACCCGTGGTGAGCCTGCCAATTCGTTCGAGGACGCGGCAGCGCGTGTAAGGGCGGCACTCGAAGCGGGCCGGGGCAAGAACTGATGAGTGCCGCATTCAACAACCCGCGTCGCGACAGCCTGCGCATGCTGGCTGCGCTACCGCTGCTCGCCGCAGGCGCCGCGACCGCGCAGCCCGCCAAATCCAGCCGATCCGATACGCCGCGCGTGGCACTGGTTCTGGGCAGTGGCTCTGCGCGTGGATTCGCCCACATTGGCGTGATCAAGGCGCTGGAAGCCGCGAAAATTCGTCCGGACCTGATTGTAGGCACCAGCGCCGGTGCGTTGGTCGGCGCGTTCTATGCCGCCGGCTTCACCGGNGCGCANATGGAAGAACTGGCGCTCAAGGTGCGCGACATCGATATCGTCGACATGGGCACCGGCGCCAAACGCGGCATGGTGATGGGTGACACGCTGCAAACCTTCATCAACCGCGCAACGCGTGATCGCCCGATCGAACAGCTCGGCATTCCGTTCATCGCGGTGGCGACCCAGCTGCGCACTGGCGAGCCAATGGGTTTTCGTCGCGGTGACCTTGGCCTCGCGGTGCGTGCTTCGTGCAGCGTGCCCGGCGTGTTCATTCCTCCCAAAATCAACGACGTGGACTACGTTGACGGTGGCCTCGTCGCGCCGGTACCGGTGCGCATTGCGCGTGAAGCCGGCGCGGATTTCGTGATCGCGGTTGATGTCAGCAGCGGCCCGCTGAACACGACACCCGTCGGCATTTACGAGCAGGTGATGCACAGCTTCGACATCATGGGGCGCTCGCTCGCCAAAATTGAAGCCGAACAGGCCGACGTGGTTATCCGCCCGGACGTTGCGCGCATCGCAAGCACCGATTTCAACGCCCGCGCGGCGTTCATCCAGATCGGCCAGGCAGCAGGAACGCGATTCACGCCTGTGGTGCAGGAGAAAATCGCGCAGTGGCGCGGCACCAGAAAGCGCGCGTAACACCGNCGCAGTAGCGCGATGGTCATGGGCGGAATAAACTGCCGCTCATGACCTCATTCGCCGACCTCCTCCAGAAAGATCGCGCGTCGATCGACACGCTGATCGCACGCCTGCCCAAGGCTGAACTGCACCTGCACGTCGAGGGCTCGCTCGAGCCCGAGATGATGATTGCCAAGGCGTTCAAGCACGGCATCGAGTTGCCCTATGCCGACGTCGGCGCGCTGCGCGCGGCGTACAACTTCAGCAATCTGCAGGAGTTTCTCGACCTGTATTACGCCGGTGCCGACGTGCTGCGCGACAAGGAGGATTTCTACGACCTGACCTGGGCGTATTTGCAACGCGCCAAGGCCGATAACGTCGTGCACACCGAAATCTTCTTCGACCCGCAGACGCACACGGCGCGCGGCATTGATCTGGATGACGTAGTCACCGGCATTGTCGAAGCGCTGCACGATGGCGAGGCGGAGCTGGGCATCACCTGGCGCCTGATCCCGAATTTCCTGCGTCATCTGTCCGAGCAGGACGCGATCGACACACTCGCCGAACTT
>JGI24770J26754_10002754_pt1 | contig 12032 bp, 10 predicted proteins | sample LakOneMetagenome_FD_26754 | JGI IMG/M metagenome (IMG submission 26754) | reverse complement strand
CGACGACGAGCGCGCGGGCATCGGCAACGTGGACAGCTGCGAGCTTGTCGACCGCCGCCGCATTGCCGACCAGCGACGGAATGCCCTGCTTGCGCGCAAGCTCTGCCGCGTCGGGGTCGGGCTCGATCAGCGCGAGCGCCACGCCGGCTTCGTGCAGGCGCTGGCCGACCAGCGAGCCGACGCGACCGAAGCCGACGAGGATTACGTGGTCGCGATCGGGCATCGGTGGACCCGGTGGCGGATCCGGCTCGACCGGCATTGCAGCCGCCGTCGCGGCGTCGCGGCGCGCGAACCAGCGGTCGAGCGCAGCGAACAGCAGCGGGTTCGCACAGATCGAGAGAATCGCACCGGCGAGGATCAGGTCGCGACCGTCCTTCGGCAGGAGGCCGAGCTCGATGCCGAGGCCGGCCAGGATGAACGAGAACTCGCCGATCTGCGCGAGACTCGTCGAGATCGTCAACGCAACCTCGGTCGGGCGCCCGAACGCACGCACGATCGCGAATGCACCGATTGACTTGCCAACCAGCACGATCGCGACAACACCGAGCACCGGCAGCGGCTCGCGCACGAGGATCGAGGGATCGAACAGCATGCCGACCGAGACGAAGAACAGCACCGCGAATGCATCACGGAACGGCAGCGAATCCTGCGCCGCCTGGTGGCTCAGCTTCGATTCGTTGAGCACCATGCCGGCGAAGAACGCACCGAGCGCGAACGAGACGCCGAACAGCATGGCGGCGACGTAGGCGACGCCGAGCGCTAACGCGAGCACCGCGAGCGTGAACAGTTCGCGCGAGCCGGTCGCCGCCGTGCGTTCCAGCAGCCACGGAATCGCGCGACGGCCGACGATCAGCATCGACGCGACGAACGCGGCGACCTTCGCCAACGTGATGCCGAGCGTCAGGTAGACATTCGCGTCGCCGTGCGCGGTGCCGCCGAGCAGACCCGCGAGCGCCGGCAACAACACCAGCGCGAGCACCATCGCGAGGTCCTCGACGATGAGCCAGCCGATCGCGATGCGCCCGCGCTGCGTCTCGAGCAGGTTGCGCTCCTCGAGCGAGCGCAGCAGCACCACCGTGCTCGCGGTCGACAGCGCGATGCCGAGGACGATGCCGGCGCCGAGCGACCAGCCCATCGCCCACGCGAGCAGCATGCCGAGAAGCGTCGCGATCGCGATCTGCGTCGCCGCGCCCGGCAGCGCGATCGCCTTCACCGAGAGCAGGTCTGCCAGCGAGAAATGCAGGCCGACGCCGAACATCAGCAGGATCACGCCGATCTCCGACAATTCCGGCGCGAGCGCCTGGTCGGCGACAATGCCCGGCGNNAACGGGCCGACCACGATCCCGGCGACGAGGTAGCCGACGATCGGCGGGATGCGCAACCGCTGCGCGATCATGCCGGCTACGTAGGCCAGCACGAACGCGGACACGAGGGTCATGATCAGCGGGGTGTGGTGCGGCATCCGGGCTCCATCTATGGGTGCGGTGCGAAGAGTCCGCAGCGAGTCGTCGGCGCAGTCTAACCCCTGGCAGCGGCGTAAACCGTGTTGTCGAGGGATGACGGGACGCGCGCAGGGCGGTATGCGCGAGGCGCTTGCCGCCGGTTCGGCTTCCGCGAGATCTCGGCGGGACTTGCGCTGCGCGCTCGGCCCGCCCTGCGCACTCGGGTTGCCCTATGCGTTCGACCCGCCACGGATGGATGGCCTCCGGTGGATCAGAGTCCGCCGGCTGCCTGCGCGACCGCGCGGAACAGCGCGCGACCCTTGTTCATCGTTTCCTCCCATTCCTTCGCGGGATCGGAGTCGTACACGACGCCGCCGCCGGCCTGGACGTACAGACGTCCATCCTGGATCACCGCGGTGCGGATCGCGATTGCGGTGTCGGCGTCGCCGTTCCAGCCGATGTAACCGATCGCACCGGCGTAGAGGTTGCGCTTGTGCGGTTCGAGCTCCTGGATGATCTCGATCGCGCGGATCTTCGGTGCTCCGCTGACGGTGCCGGCCGGGAACGTCGCCTTGAGCACGTCCATGTACGAAAGCCCTTCGCGCAACTCGCCCTCGACCTGGCTGACGATGTGCATCACGTGCGAGTAGCGCTCGATCACGAAGCTTTCGGTCAATTTCACGCTGCCGGTCCTGCTGACGCGGCCGACATCGTTGCGGCCGAGGTCGATCAGCATGAGGTGCTCGGCGCGCTCCTTGGTGTCGGCGAGCAGTTCCTGCTCCAGCGCGTGATCCTCCTCGGGCGTCCTTCCGCGCGGGCGCGTGCCGGCGATCGGTCGCACGACGACGCGGCCTTCCTTCAGGCGCACGAGGATCTCCGGCGACGATCCGACGATCTGGGTCGGGCCCAGGTCGATGAAATACATGTACGGCGACGGGTTGAGCGCGCGCAATGCGCGATACACGTCGACCGGGCGCGCGCGGAACGGCACCGACAGGCGCTGCGACGGCACGACCTGGAAGATGTCGCCGGCGCGGATGTATTCCTTCGCCTTCTCGACCATCGCCTCGTACTGTTCGCGCGTGAAGCTCGACTCGAAATCGCCTTCGCCGAGCGCGGTCGGGTCGAGCACGTCGGGATAGCCGGAACCGGAATGGCGCAGGCGGAATGCGAGCTCGTCCAGGCGGCGGCGCGCACGCGCATGCGCCTGCGGCTGCGCCGGATCGGCGTGCACGATCAGGTACAGGCGGCCCTTGAGGTTGTCGAAGACCGCGACTTCCTCGCTCAGCATCAGCAGCGCATCCGGCGTTCCGAGCTCGTCGCGCTTCGTGCGCGCGAGGCGCGGCTCGATCCAGCCGATCGTCTCGAAACCGAAGTGCCCGACCAGGCCGCCGCTGAACGCGGGCAGCCCCTCCACCGGCGCAACCCTGTAGGTTGCGCGGATCTTCTCGATCTCGCCGAGCGGATCGGCCAGCTCGCGCGTCTCGATCACCTCGCCGAGATCCTCGACCGTGAGCGTGTTTCCGCGCAACGCGTACACGCGCCGGCACGGCAGGCCGATGATCGAGTGACGCCCCCAGTTCTCGCCTCCCTCGACCGACTCGAACAGGTACGCGTACGGACCGTCGGCGAGCTTGAGGTAGACCGACAGCGGCGTGTCGAGATCGGACAGCACCTCGCGCACGACCGGGATGCGGTTGTAGCCCTGGGCGGCGAGTGCGGCGAATTCTTCCTGCGTGATCACGCTGACAACCTGCGATTGGCGGCCCGCGAAGATAACAGGGAATCGCCAGGGTGGGATGCCGCCGCGAACGCTTCGCCCGTCCGCCGGGCAGCGTACTGCCGTACTTCTACGCGCCTTCCATTCCGTCTGCGAAAATCGAGTCGACCACGACGACGCGCGCTTCGCGAACGATGTCCATCTCGACCGGGTCGGCGGGTGGAAGGTGCCCACTGCCCCAGTACAGCTCCACCTCGGTCGACGAGGCACCGATGAGTGGATGCGGCTCGACCGCATCCTCATCGGTCACTCCCGGCAGTGCGAGCGCGCCGCTCCAGGTCGTTCCGTCTACGGAACGGCGCATGGCGAGATCGAAAAGGCTGCCGTTCTGGCGGATCCAGAACAGCGCGAAGGCACCGTCGGGCATCACCACCGGCAGCGAGTCGTGGTTGTTGCCGGCGACCGCGAAATCCTGCCGCGGGGCGCTCCAGTCGCGCACGTCGTGCGTCGTCTTCACGTACATCGAGAGCACCGTGCTGCCGACCTGGTAGCTCGCGAGATAGAGCCCGTCGCTGTCGCGATAGGCGATGCGCGGCAATTGGCTGCCGCTCGCGATCTGCGTCTTCAGGGTGTCCCAGGTCATTCCGCCATCGACCGACTCGGCGACGTAGCTTCCACTGCCGAGGCGTTGGTAGCTCATCGTCAAGGTACCGTTCGCGTGGCGGACCACGTGCGGATTGATCTCGCCGCCGGTCGTCCAGCCGAGTTCGAGCGGGTTCTGCTCGGTGAAGGAGATGCCATCGGTGCTCGTCGCGCGCCAGAGTCGATAACTCGAATTGGTGCCGGTTCCCTTGAGATAGAACAGCACATAGCTCGCGGGCCCGAGCTGGAGCAGCGACGGGTGGCGTTCGCTCGCGGCACTGGCGACGATCGGTACCGGTGTCGTCCAGTTGGCGCCGCCATCGGTCGAACGCGTCAACAGCAGATCGCCGGCGAACGTCGACGCGTTCAGCCGCTCGAACACGACGATGCGCGTGCCGTCGTCGCTCGACCGGATCACCGACGGCATGTAGTCGATCTCGTCGCCGCTGGTGACCGGCTCGGCGGCGTTGGTCGAGGCAATGGTCGTGAACAGAACTGCGCTGGACAGGAATGCGTGCAGCTTCATGCGATGACCCCGGGTTCACAGGNATGCCTGCGGATGGACAATCATTACGACATCGAACCCTTGGAACGACACGCCGCGACGCGGCAAAGCACGCGNCACCCTCGTGGGAGCGGCGAAAGGCGCGATGCCTTTCTNCGGCACCCCGTGCANGAGCATCACGCCTTCCGCCGCTCCCACNAAAAAAGCACCGCTACGCGGCGCCGTCGGCAAGACGCCGGCGCGACATGCCCGGCATCGCGATCGAGAATGCGACGCCGCTGCCATCGGCGAGGTTCGCGGCATCCGCGCGACCTCGGTGCAATTCGGCGACGAGGCGCACGACGTAGAGGCCGAGGCCGAGGTGCGGCGCCTCGCCGCCGCGCGAACTGCGTTCGCGCATCGACACCAGCGAATCGAACAGTCGCTCCTGCATCGTGGGTGGCAACTGCGGTCCCTGGTTCGCCACGCGCACGACCGCAGTGTCGGCCACGGAATGCAGCGACAGCGCGATCCAGCCGTCGGCCGGCGTGAACGAGCAGGCGTTGTCGAACAGCTTGTCGAGCGCCTGTGCGATCAGGTCGGGAGCGCCGTGGAATGGCACGCCTGCCGGTGGCAAGTCCACGCGCAACTCGCGCTCGCCGCAGAGCGCGCGATAGCCGTCGGCGCAGCCGGCGACGAGCGCACGCAGGTCGAAGTCCTCGGCTTCGGCGGAGGCGATCGCGCGTTCGACCCGGCTCGCCTCGCTCATCGCGCGCACGATCGTGCCGAGGCGCTCGGCGCCATCGCGCGCGCGAGAGAGGTACGGGCGCGCCGCTACGGGCAGTTCCTGGTGGTCGAGATTGTCGAGCGAGGACTTGACGATCGCGAGCGGCGTGTTGAGCTCATGCGAAAGTTTCGAGGCCAGCGTGCGCAGGTAGTCGGTGTAGGCCGCGACCTCGTCGACCAGCTTGGCGAAGCTGCGCGCGAGATCGCCGAGCTCGTCGGGCGAATCGGCCAATGGCATCGGGCCGTCCAGCCGTCCCGACGTTCGTACCGCACGCTCGGCCGCGTTGCGCAGGCGACGGATGCGCAGCGACAGCGAGGCGCCGAACAGCAGCAGGATCGCGGCGGCGATCGCCATCGCGACCATTGTCGCGCTGGCGAGGCCGACCAGCGCACGGTTCGCGAGCAGCGGCAATGCGCGATTCGCCTGTTCCAGCACCAGTGCGCCGTGCTGGCCGTCGTCGCCCTGCAGCGGAATCGCCGCCGTCAACACCACGGCGCCACCGCGATCGGCCGCGCGCCAGCTGGTCGCGGGAATGCCGGAAAACGCCTGCCAGACCTCGCTCGCGTCGAGGCGCGGGCGCGTGCCGTCAAGTTGCGCGGAGCCCGCGAACGAAGGCGCGATCAACACGCGATAGACGAAGTTCGCGAAACCGCCGGGTGCATCGCGCGGCGCGACGCCGGCCGCATCAAGCTTGCCGGCATCGGCGACCAGCCAGCCGTCGCTCGCGACCACGCGCGCGCGCGCATGCGCCGGCACCAGCGCCTGCAGCGAGCGCGCGGCGGCCTCGTCATAAGCGATCACGCGCCGCAGTTCGGCCGCGACCACGCCGGGCGAAGCAGCATCGTGCAGGGCGAAGCCGATGCGCCCGGGCATCACGCCGTGCGGCAAGCGCATTTCGATGCGATAACCGGAACCGTCCTCCTGCAGCATGCCGGCAAGATGCGCGGGCGGCAGTTCACCTTCGCCGATCGCTGGCGCGTCGAACGCACCGGGCGCGGCACTCGACAACCGGTAGCGGCGCGTCTCGCCCGCCTGCTCGAGTGCCAGTTCGACGTGGTCGCTGACGGCCGTGCGCGGATCGGCCGGATCGAAGCGCGTGCGCGTCGCGTCGCGCACCTCGGCGAGCAGGTAGAGATCGCCCTTGCTGCTTGCGAGGGTGACGCGCAACCGNTGCGCATCCTGNTGTGGGCCGAGCGCCTGCGCGAACGGCCGCAACTCGCTCCAGTCATCGGCATACCCGTCGACGACGATGCGATCACGCGCCGGCTGCACGTACAGCACCGCGCCGCTCGGCGGCGACGCGATCCCGCGCGCCTCGACCGCCTTCGCGAGCATTCCGGCCGACGCCAGCAACGCCTGCTCCTGTCCCTCGCGCAACAGCANTTCGACCTGGCGCACGAACTGCCAGCCCGCCCACGGCAACGCGAGGGTGGAGAGGGCGACCAGCAGCAATTTGATGCGCAGGGACATGGACGGGAATCGGGAATGGAGAATCGGGAACGGTGGCACCCAGGCAGGAATCGATCATTCGCAAACGGAGTGCTTGATCGCTTTTCGCACCCTTTTCGATCCCCGATTCCCGAATCCCGGCTGTCAGGGCTTCCACCGATACCCGGCGCCATGCACCGTGTCGATCGCGTCGAAGGCGGGGTCGATCGCGATGAACTTCTTGCGGATTCGCTTGATGTGCGAAGTGATCGTCGCGTCGTCGACGACGACTTGCGCGTCGCGCATGAGCTGGTCGCGGCTCTTCACGTGGCCGGGGAAACGCACCAGCGTGTGCACCATCCAGAATTCGGTCACCGTCAGCGGCACGTCGGCGCCGTTCCAGGTAACGCGCATGCGCTCGGTTTCGAGCTTGAGCGGGCCTTGCGCGAACACGCTGTCGGCGGCGACCGGCTTGCGCAACGCCTCCATGCGCCGGAACAGCGCGTTGATGCGCGCGGCGAGCTGGTGCAGCGAAGTGTCCTTNGCAAGGTAGTCGTCGGCGCCGAGGCGCAGGCCGGAGATCACGTCGAAATCCGAATCGCGCGCGGTCAGGAACAGGATCGGCAACGTCGCCGATTGNGCGCGCAGGCCGCGGCACAGTTCGAAACCGCCTTCCGGCTCGTCGCCGAGGCCGACATCGATGATGACGAGTTCGGGCAGGCGTTGCGCGAATGCGGTCTCGGCATCGCGGCGCGAAGCATAGCCGCGNACTTCGTAGCCGAGGCGGGTCAGCGCCTCGACGTAGTTGGCGCGGATCAGCGGTTCGTCCTCGACGATGGCGATGCTGCGCGGCATGGCGATGGTTCCTCGTGATGTCGGCGCCGAGCTTACGCAGCGGTGCCACGCGCGCGCAACGCCCGCGGGTCAGCGGTCAGCAAAATGCCAGAACTCGCCGCCGCCACGCCTTGCCGCGGGCCGCGCCGGCGCCGCGGCGCGCGTTGCAATTGCGATCGCCTGACCGACGAAGGAAACACCGATGAAACCGCTCCGCCCCGACCCGAATGCCGAACTGCATGCGCGCGAACGCCTGCGCATCGTGTTCGCCCTGGGTTCCCTGTTGCTCGGCCTGCTCGCCGCGGCGCATTTCTGAGGAGCCGCCCATGGACCGCTCGAACGACCTGCTTCGCGGCGCACTGTGCGCNCGCGACCCGATTCCCGAGGCCATCGCCGATTCGCTCTGGCTGGGCGGCGAGGCGATGATCGCGCCGGCAAACCTGCGCGAGTTGTGCGATCTGCGTTCGGTTGCAACGGAAAGCACCGCCGATCCGTCATGGTTGGTGATTTGATGGCGTGATCCGCGGGTTCGGTGGGACTCGCGCCGACTGCGGCCGTATCCACCGCCGGGATCGCGCGCTGCATCCCACCCCTACGTATCCAGACATGTTTGCTGTACCCGCGCCGGGCAGTTTGCCCCTCCCTCCCCCGGGCCCGGCGCGGTTTCTTTCCAGGCTGGGCTGCCAGGAACTGTCCCGGATTCAACGCCGCTCGTATCGAGGGCCGGCCGGACGAAGTTCCGCCATCTCGCATTCCGTGCTCTTCGACCCCGCGCCTTCGGCACTGCGCTCAGCGCGAACGGAGTTTGGACCGTTCCCGGCTAGCCATCCGCGATCGCCGCCTGCATGCGCGCGATCACCGCAGCGTAGTCCTTCTCGTTGAACACGGCGGAGCCCGCGACGAAGGTATCGGCGCCGGCGCGCGCGATCTCGGCGATGTTCGACGGTTTCACGCCGCCGTCGATTTCAAGGCGGATCGCGCGGCCGCTCGCATCGATCCTCTCGCGCACGCGGCGCAGCTTGTCGAGCGCGGCCGGGATGAAGCTCTGGCCGCCAAAGCCCGGATTGACCGACATGATCAGCACGAGGTCGAGCTTGTCGAGCACGTGGTCCAGGTACGACAGCGGCGTCGCCGGATTGAACACGAGGCCGGCCTGGCAACCGGAATCCTTGATCAGCTGGATCGTGCGGTCGACGTGTTCGCTTGCCTCCGGGTGGAAGCTGATCACGCTTGCGCCGGCCCTGGCGAAGTCCGGCACGATGCGGTCGACCGGCTTGACCATCAGGTGCACATCGATTGGCGCGGTCACACCATGCTTGCGCAATGCCTCGCACACCAGCGGGCCGATGGTGAGGTTGGGCACGTAGTGGTTGTCCATCACGTCGAAGTGGATCCACNCGGCACCGGCCGCGACGACGGCGTCGACCTCCTCGCCGAGGCGCGCGAAATTCGCGGAGAGGATCGAGGGAGCGATGATCGGCGATTGCTTGGCCATGGTGCTTCTCCGTGTAGGGCGNTACGCCCGCTATTTCAGGCCGCGCTCGCTCTTGATGCGCTCGTAGGCCGCATTGATCTCGCGCGAGCGCTGTTCCGAACGACGCTTCACTTCGTCCGGCACATCGCTGCCGAGCTTGTCCGGATGGTGCTGGCTCATCAAACGACGATACGCCTGCTTGATCGCGCGCTCGTCGGCCGTGCGTTCGACGCCAAGCACCGCATAGGGATCGACCTCNGACGGCCGTGGCGGTGGCGGCCGCGGACCGTTGCCGGCGGGCCCGCGCGGACCTTGCCAGGCCGAGTAGCCGCGCATCGCCGACAACGCGGCGAGTTCNTGCTCGCTGACGTGCAGNACGGCGCAGAGTCGGCGCATGAGCGCGAGCTTGGGGCCGGCGAGCGGTCCTTCGGCGTGCACCAGGTCAAGCAGCAGGTCGAGCACGATGAACGCGTGGTCGCGCCGGCCCTGGCACCAGTGCTGCAAATCGCCGAGCGCGATGTTGACGTTGAAGTCCGGCTGCTTGCCGACGGAGAACCGCTCGATCGCGGCGCGGCGCTGTTCGGCGTCGAGGTTGAGGCGCGCGATCAGCGCTTCCGCCGCGTCGATCTCCTGCTGCGAAATACGTCCGTCGGATTTCGCCAGCGCACCCGCGAACGCGAACAGCGGTTCGATGAAGCCGCTGCCGAGCGGTGTCTGGCGCGGTCGCGCGGCGACGCTGTCGTAGAAGTGCCCGAGGAACGCACCAATCAGCGCGCCGAACGGGTTGTGGAACAGGATCCAGCCGAGGATCGCACCGACCAGCTTGCCCGCGTAGCCCGTCATCAGCCGCTCCGCGCGCGTCNGTCGCCAGCCACGGCGCACCCGCGCCACGGCACTNGCGACGGCAGGCTGGACGCAGATCGGGGATACGCGGGGACTGGCTGCACGGCGGTCGCAGGCATCGAAAGGACGAATTCTAGCAAGGGCGCTCGAACATCGCGGACGCCGCTACAATTGCCGCCCCGCGCCCCGGAGTGCCCGCGTGCCGACCGTCCTGTCGCAATCCAACCTGCCTGGCCTCGAGCTCGTGCATCGCGGCAAGGTGCGCGATGTCTATGCACTGTCCGCCGACGAGCTGCTGATCGTCGCCAGCGACCGGTTGTCCGCGTTCGACGTCGTGCTGCCNGATCCGATCCCGGGCAAGGGCGAGATGCTGTGCCAGATCTCGAATTTCTGGTTCGGCAAGACCGCCTGCCTCGTGCCCAACCACTTGACCGGCAAGGACGTCGCCAGCGTGCTGCCGGCGGGCACCGATGTCGCGCTGTACGCGAAGCGCAGCGTGATCACGAAACGCCTGAAGCCGGTGCCGGTCGAAGCGATCGCGCGCGGCTATCTGATCGGCTCGGGCTGGAAGGACTATCAGGCGACCGGCACGTTGTGCGGCATCCGGCTGCCGGCCGGCCTGCGCCAGGCCGAACGCCTGCCCGAGCCGATCTTCACGCCGTCGACCAAGGCAGCGGTCGGCGATCACGACGAGAACGTCAGCTTCGATCATGTGGTCAACCTCGTCGGTCGCGAGATGGCCGGGCGCGTGCGCGACGCGACGCTCGAGATCTACCGCTACGCCGCCGACTACGCGGCCGGGCGCGGCATCCTCATCGCCGACACCAAGTTCGAATTCGGCACCGACGCCGACGGCACGCTGTACGTGATGGACGAAATGCTGACGCCGGACTCGTCGCGTTTCTGGCCGGCCGACNTGTACCGCGTCGGCATCAGCCCGCCGAGCTACGACAAGCAGTTCGTGCGCGACTACCTGGAAACGCTCGACTGGAACAAGACCGCGCCGGGACCGCACATTCCACCCGAAGTGATCAGCGGCACCGCGGCGAAGTACGCCGAAGCACTGCATCGGCTTGCCGGCATCGAGCTCGCGTAGGGTGGGCCATCGGCCGCCAGTAGACCACCTTGGGTGGGACGCAACGTGGATTCCCCTTGAGCGATGCGAGGACGCTCCGCGCGAGTCCCGCCGTACGACACTCCACGCCAGGCTCCGCTAGTACGCGACGCCGAGCTTGCGCATGAGCTTGCCGGTCAGCCATGCCGGACCGATCAGCAGGTAGGCGAGATCGGTGAAGAACGACGGTCGGCGGCCTTCGATGAGGTGGCCGATGAACTGGCCGACCCACGCGACGACGAACACGCCGATCGCAAGCCAGAGCAGTTGCTGGCCACCGAGCGTGCGGTACAACCACTCCGTCAGCAGCGCGAGCAGCACGAACAAGACCAACATCGCCGCGCCAAGCGGCCGCGAAAGGCGCCAGTAGAACGTGAAGGCGCCGATCATGACGAAGGCGCACCACAGTCCCGCGCGCCCGATCGAGGCGGGCACCGGCAGCAGCCACAGCAAGGCGATGACCGCCCACAGGATCGCCGGCACGCAGATCCAGTGGATCAGCCGGTTGGTCGGATGCTGGTGATCCGCGCTGTAGCTGGCGAACCAGTCGTTGATGCCGCGCATGCTGCCTCCCGGTCGAACGCGGAGCGTCTCCGTCCAATGCACCGAGTGTTCCTCAGTGAACGATCACCGTCGGATTGGAAACCTGGATCAGACCGCCGGCGCTGACCAGCATGCTGGCCATTTCGCCCTGCATCTCCACCGTCGCGGCCGGAAAATCGGTCGGATCGAGCAGCGAACCGTGCTCTCCCTGGACGAAGCGCACGACGCCCCGCAGACCGTTGATGTCCTGCGCGTGCACGGTATCCGTCACGCTGAAGAGTTCGAGCGCGGAAATCAGCGGTTCGGTACCCGACAACGGTGCGCCCTGCACGCGATTCGGAATCACCTGATCGGGCGGCACGTCGCCACTGCCGACCACTTCGTGCAACAGGATGCGCTTGCCGAGCAGCGCCGGGGCAGACGCATGGTTGATCGGATCGCCGGAATCAATCACCGTCTGGGCCGCCACCATCCAGGCATCGTAGGCCGGCGTGCCCGGCAGCAATCCTGCGGCACCCAGCCCGGCGCGGACGCGCGGACCGAACGTCGGCGACGCCTCGAGCAGTCGCGCAATGCCACCACCCGGTACGCTGAGCACCGCTGTGTGGACGTACTCGTCCTCGTTGGCGAGGAAGACCGTGCCGACGATGCTGCCGAGCGACTGGCCGACGAAGCTGATCCTGCTGGCGTCCACGTTCGGCAGCGTCGATGCCGTGTGCGA
>JGI24770J26754_10002752_pt1 | contig 12047 bp, 11 predicted proteins | sample LakOneMetagenome_FD_26754 | JGI IMG/M metagenome (IMG submission 26754) | reverse complement strand
TGATGGACGAAGATACGCTGGTTGTCGCCTACCGCGACTGGCGGGGCGAGCCGCGCGGCAAGCTGCGCAAGGTTGAAGAGGTGGGCGTGGTCCAGGGCGACTGCATCGACTGCATGGCCTGTGTGAACGTCTGCCCGATGGGGATCGACATCAGGAAGGGCCAGCAACTTGAATGCATCACCTGCGCGCTGTGCATCGACGCCTGCGACGAGGTGATGGACCGGATCGGCAAGCCGCGCGGGCTGATCGACTATATGGCGCTGAAGGACGAGGCGGCGGAACGGGCCGGTGGCAAGCCCGCCAACATCTGGAAACACATCTTCCGGCCGCGGACGCTGATGTACACGGCGCTCTGGTCGGGGATCGGGATTGCCATGGTGGTGGCCCTGTTCATGCGCTCGCCCATCGGGTTCAACCTGACGCCGGTCAGAAACCCCCTCTACGTCACGCTGGCCGACGGGACGATCCGCAATACCTACGAGATCCGTCTGCATAACAAGCATCACGACAATCGGCCGTTCCAGATTTCGGTTGCTTCGGACGATCCCTTGACGATCAGCATGGAAGGCGAGCCGACGCCGGTCGTGACCGTGCCCGCCGACGGCACCTCGACCCAGCGGATCTATGTGACGGCGGCACCGGGCAGCCGGCCGGCGCTCGCGCAGCGCACGCCGATGCGGATTTGGGTGGTCGATCTGACCAAGACCAACGACCGCGTGCACAATGACACGATCTTCAACGGCACGGGGAACTGAGATGGAGCGCGAACTGACGGGGCGCAAGGTTCTGGCCATTCTCGTGGCCTTTTTCGGGACGGTGATCGCGGTCAATATCCTCCTGGCGGTCAAGGCGGTTTCGACCTTTCCGGGGCTCGAGGTCGAAAATTCCTATGTGGCAAGCCAGAGCTTCGACAAGGAGTTGGCCGCGCAAAAGGCGCTGGGCTGGACGCTCGACTACGATTATTCCGACGGTCACATGGTGCTGTCCTTCCGCGACAAGGCGGGCCAGCCGGTCAGGGTTGACCGCCTCAGCGCGCTGATCGGCCGGGTAACCGAGACGACGCAGGATCAGACGCCGGTGTTCAGCTATGCCGATGGGGTCTATACTGCGCCGGTAACGCTGGCCGACGGGCGCTGGATGATCATGGTCGAGGCCTTTGCCGCCGATGGTACGCGGTTCCATCAGCGCCTGTCGCTCGAGGTGAAAAGCTGACCCGATGACCTTGGCCGAGAGCCCCCCGCTGTCTGCCTGCCCGGCCTGTAGCGTTCTGCCGGCCACGGAAATGCTGGCCCAGCAGCGGCTCAGGATGGCGGCCGCCGGGGTGGTCCTGTCGGTGCCGTCGGCGACCGATGCCCAGTCGATTTCCGATATCGAAAATGCGCTTCTGGCGCTGCCTGGGGTGACGGCGGCGCGGGTGAACCTGACGCTGAAGCGGGTTGGGCTGACCGCGGCACCAGAGGTGACGCCGGCGATCATGATCGCAGCGCTGGCCGCAGCGGGCTATCCGGCGCTCGAACTTGATGCAACACTTCTGACCACGACCGAAAGCGAGCGGGCGGGGCGCGATCTTCTGATGCGCCTTGGCGTGGCCGGCTTTGCGATGATGAACGTCATGCTTTTGTCGGTCGCCATCTGGTCGGGGGCCGAGGACGCAACTCGCGACCTCTTTCACTGGATCAGCGCCCTGATCGCCCTGCCGACGCTGGTCTTTGCTGGCCGGCCGTTTTTTGCCAGCGCGCTTGCCGCGATCCGCGCCGGCCGGATGGGCATGGACATCCCGATCTCGCTCGCGTTGATCCTGTCGGCAGGCATGTCGCTGTTCGAGACGATCGAAGGCGGCGCGCACACCTATTTCGACGCGGCCGTGTCGCTGTGCTTCTTCCTTCTGGTCGGCCGGTATCTGGACTACCGCAGCCGCGCCACCGCCCGGTCTGCCGCCGAAGAGCTGGCGGCACTCGAGGTTCCGCGGGCCCTGCGGGTCGAGGACGGCGTTGAAACCCTGGTGCCCGTCGCGGAAATCCGGGCGGGCGATCTGGTCCTGGTCCGCCCCGGCGGCAGGATGCCGGTCGACGGGGTGATCGTCAGCGGCATGTCGGAAATCGATCGGTCGCTTCTGACAGGCGAAACCCAGCCGGTGCGTGCGGGCGGGGGTATGGCGGTCAGCGCGGGCGAGGTCAACCTGACAGGCCTTCTCACACTGCGCGTGACGGCGGCGGGGCGCGAAAGCTCTCTGCACAGGATGGCCGATCTCGTCGCGGTCGCTGAAAGCACCAAGAACCGCTATGCCTCGCTCGCCGAACGCATGTCGCGCCGCTATGTGCCGGTGGTGCATCTGCTGGCCCTGTCGGCGTTTCTGGGCTGGCTGATCCATACCCACGATCTGCGTCTGGCGGTGAACATCGCGGCGGCGGTGCTGGTCATCACCTGCCCCTGTGCGCTGGCGCTCGCGGTTCCCGCGGTGGTGACGGCGGCTTCGGGGCGGCTCTTCCGCAAGGGCCTTTTGATCAAGGACGGCACCGCGCTGGAACGGCTGGCCGAGGTTGATACGGTGGTTTTCGACAAGACTGGCACGCTGACCCTGGGTGATCTTGCGCCGGTCGGGCTGGATGGGCTCGGGGCTGATGAACAGGCAGTGGCGGCGGCCTTGGCCGGGGNATCGTCGCATCCCCTGTCGCGCGCGCTGGCGCAGGCATCGGCGGACCGGGGCATTACGCCCGCTGAGATTTCCGGCAGCGCCGAACGGGCGGGATATGGCGTCGAAGGGCATTGGCAAGGCCAGCCGGTGCGGCTTGGGCGTGCCGACTGGGTGGGGGCCGAAGCGGGCGGCGATACCGCAACTTGGTTGCGCATCGGCAACCGGCCGGCCCGCGCCATCCGCTTTACTGAAAGCCTGCGACCCGGCGCGGCCGAGGCTGTGGCGGCGTTTCGCGGGCAGGGCCTGGCGGTGATGCTTCTGTCGGGTGACGCGGCCGGGCCGGTCGCGGCTCTGGCTGAAACGCTCGGCATCGCCGACTGGCACGCAGGCGTCCTGCCGGCCGAAAAGGCGGCTGTGGTAAGCGATCTGGCGCGGGCCGGGCGGCGGGTTCTGATGGTCGGTGACGGGCTGAACGATACGGTGGCGCTGGCATCGGCGCATGTGTCTGTCTCGCCGGCCTCGGCGCTCGATGCGGCACGGGTCGCGTCGGACATCGTGCTTTTGGGCCAGGACCTGGCGCCCCTGGCCGGGGCGCGACTGACCGCCGTGCGCGCGCGGCGGCGGATCAAGGAGAATTTCGCCCTGTCGCTGGCTTACAATGCCCTGGCTGTTCCGGTGGCGCTGCTCGGCCTGGCGACGCCGCTGATCGCGGCGCTTGCCATGTCGGCCTCGTCGCTGACGGTCACACTGAACGCCATGCGGCTGCGATAGGGGGGACGGCCATGACCATGCTCGCCTATCTTATCCCGATCTCGCTTCTGCTCGGCGGGGGTGGCCTCGTGGCCTTTCTCTGGGCCTTGAAATCGCGCCAGTTCGACGACCCCGACGGCGACGCGCAGCGTGTGCTGCGCAAGGACTGGGACGACCGGCCCAAGCTCTGACGCCCAATGGGGCTCAGGCGCCGGGGTTTATCACCTTGCAGCCGGTGCCGCGCGCCGCGATCCGGTTGCAGGCCAAGGTGGCGCTGTCCTGGGTCATTCCGACGAAATCGGCCTCGAACCCGCCATGCTGCTGGACGACCTTGCGCAGGGAATCGCTGAGCGTGCTCATTTCGGCGAGCGCGGTGTGAAGCAGTTGGCGCTCCGCCCGGTCGCGGGTGGTGAAGGTGCCGACGTTGATTCCCCACTCACGCCCGCCCGAGGTCGAAACCCGGGTCACGACCTGTTGCGCGGCGGCCGGGGCCGTGGGCTCGATCTTGGCGGCGGTCAGGACGATTTCCTGGGGTTGCGGCTTTTCGGCGGGGCGCGGTGCGGGCGCCAGCCGGACGCCGGCGCCATCGGCCACCCCGACCAGCTTTGCGGTCAGCCTGGGCGTGTCGGGCGTGGCGTCGACCGGCAGGATCGACGCTTCCTCGACCACCGGTGCTGCGGCATCGGTGGATTCCGGCGCGTCGTCGGCGCTGGCGACCTGAACCGGCGCTGAATCGTCCGTCGTGACCGCCGGGCGGGTCTGCGGAAGCAGGGACGACACAGGCGCCGCGGTATCCGCCTTGCTGGTCACGGCCGGGGCGGCGACCGCAGCGGCGTCAGCAGGCGCGTCGGCGAGCGCCAGTGTTTCCGGCTGCGGTTTGGTGGTCTGCACGAAAGTCGGGCCAGTTGGCGCCTGCGCCTCGGCAAGGGCCTCCTTGATCGTGTCCTGCATGCTTGCCATCACCGCATCAGTGGCGCTGGCCATGTCGGTGGCCTGCGCGGCGATCGTCCGGTCCTGGTCCGCCGGGTCCGGCGCGGCCGAAGCCACCGCCGTGCTGGCGCCGCCGCCGCGGGTGTGCGGGACCGGGCTTTGGTTGACCGCCAATTGCAGGCGCAGGGTTTTGGCCGGGGCCAGACTGCCCGACCCGACATCGCTGGCGATCGCAACGGCCACGTCATCGACACCCGGCTCGTCGGTCGACAGATCTGTGGGCGTGTCGGCCTGTGCGACCTGGGTCTTGTCGGCGATATTGCCCTGATAGGCGATCAGCGCCGGTTTTTGCACGTTGACGCGACTCGGGGCCTTTTGGAAGCCCATGTCCAGCAACTCGGCCGCGCGGGAATTGCGCATCGCGGTCGATGTGCCGCCGAAGACGGTGGCGATGATCCTGACATCGCCGCGCTGGGCCGAGGCGACAAGGTTGAAGCCGGCGGGCGCGGTGTAACCGGTCTTGATGCCGTCGGCGCCGTCATAGGCATCAAGGAAACGCCGGTTGGTCGAGGCGACCTGCGCCACGCCCGCGTCGGCGGCCCGGCGCGAGAAGATGTTGTAATACTGGGGAAAGTCGTAAAATAGATGCCGCCCCAGGATGGTCATGTCATGCGCGGTCGACATATGGCCCGCCTCGGTCAACCCGTTGGGGTTCTTGAAGGTGGTGCGGGTCATGCCCATCGCCTGCGCGGTGCGGTTCATTCGGCGGGCAAACGCGTCCTTGTTGCCCTCGATCGCATCGCCGATGGCGGCGGCCGCGTCGTTGGCCGATTTCACCGCTGCGGCGCGGATCAGGTAACGCAGGGCGATCTTTTGGCCTGCGCGCAGGCCCAGCCGCGAAGGCGGCTGGCTTGCGGCGAATTTCGACACGGTCACCATGGTGTCGAGCGAAATCTCGCCATGCTCGATCGCCTCGAAGCAGATGTAGAGCGTCATCATCTTGGTCAGCGAGGCGGGGTGCAGGCGCGTGTCGGCGTTGGTCTGGTGCAGCACCTCGCCGGTGCGCGCGTCGATCACATAATCTGCATAGGGTGCCGCCAGAAGGCCAAGCGGGAAAAGTGCCATCCCGAGCCCGAGGATTGCCATTGCCCATGCGTGAAAAACGCACTGCCGGATGTGTGCGAAACGGTCTGTCACCTTGCTACTGCCTCTGTCCCCTCGGTCTTTGCCGGGGTTCTTAGTGATTTGCGCAAACGATAACACAGGGGGGCAAGCGCGAAAACCCTTTTTCTTCAATAGCTTTGCGGAAGTTCCTGCGGCGGATTGGGGGGCATTTGGTTCGCCGCTACACTATATGTTGCGGTCATGTCGCAATCGGCCGCTAGATCAGGCCCACGCCTGTCAGGCCAGCCGATGCACAAGATCCGGCAGGGCGGCGATTTGGCTCAGGCTGTGAAAGCGCGGGTGCGCCTGGGGTAGGTGGTCCTCTTCCAGCGCCCAGGTCAGGTCGTGTGGCACGTGAACGCCCCAGCCGCCAGCCTCCAGCATCGGCAGCACGTCCGATTTCAGCGAATTTCCGGCCATCAGCGCGCGATCGGCACCATCGCCATGACGGGCGAAGACCTGCGCATAGGTGCCTTGGGTCTTGTGCGAGACGATCTCGACCGCATGGAACAACTCGCCAAGACCCGACTGGGCAAGTTTGCGTTCCTGATCGAGAAGATCGCCCTTTGTCACCAGAACCAGCCGGAAATCCGGGGCCAGCGCCCGCACAGCCTCGGCGGCACCGGGCAGAAGCTCGATCGGATGGGCAAGCATCTCTTGCCCGGCGCGGATCAGGTCGGCGACCACGCGCGCGGGCACCCGCTCTCCGGTCACCTCGATGGCGGTTTCGATCATCGACAGGACGAACCCCTTGACGCCGAAACCATAGTGGCCAAGGTTGCGCCGTTCGGCGGCAATCAGACGCTCGTGCAGGTGGCCAGGGTCGGTATAGTCGGCCAGCAGGGTGGCGAACCGGTCCTGCGTCATGCGAAAGAACCGCTCGTTATGCCAGAGTGTATCGTCGGCATCGAAGCCAATCGTTGTCAGTGCGCGCATCGCGGCCCCCTTCGGTGGGCTGGAAAATGGCGCACAGGTGCTTGTCATCGCAACTCTTTTCTCATCTGTGGGACAGACTATATTAGCGTCAGCGCCCTGCCCGATTCCCTGATGGAGCCTTGTTGCCCGTGACCCGCATTCCGTTCAGCATGTCCGACCCCAAGGACGGGAATGATGGCGACACGTCGGTGGTCACCAAGACCCGTGCGAAAACCCAGCGGCCGCCGATGTACAAGGTGCTGCTGTTGAACGACGATTACACGCCGATGGAATTCGTCGTTCACATTCTAGAGCGGTTCTTCGGCCTCAATCACGCGCAGGCGTTTGAAATCATGCTGGCGGTTCACAAGAAGGGGCTGGCGGTGGTCGGGGTATTCTCGCACGAGGTGGCGGAAACCAAGGTGGCGCAGGTGATGGATTTCTCGCGCCGCCATCAGCATCCCCTGCAATGCACCATGGAAAAGGAATAGGGGCGGTCTGGCCCCGGGCATGAGCGGCGCACGCATTTCCCAGGCCATAGCCGAGGCTGGTGGCTGGCCAGCCGCGGGCTCGGTTCTGTTCCTGCGCCCCGATCCGGGCGCCGATCTTGCCGGCATTGCGAAAGACCGGGCCCTGGTGGTGACCGGCAACCGTATGGCGCATGACGCCTTTGCCGCCCAGGGGTATCCGGTGGCCGCGGTCGCGTCGGGCACTTTCGCCGCGGCGCTGATCCACATGCCGCGCGCCAGGGCGTTGGCACGGGCCCTGGTGGCCGAGGCGTCGGCGGCGGTCGCGCCTGGCGGCGCGATCTGGGTGGACGGGCAGAAGACCGACGGAATCGACACGCTTTTCAAGGACATCCGCGCCCGGGCCGCGATTGTGCAAAGCCTGGCCAAGGCGCATGGACGCGCCTTTTCCTTTGTTGCGGGCGCGGATTTGTCCGACTGGGCGGCGGCCGATCTTCATCCGGTGCCGGGCTTTGTCACCCGGCCGGGGGTATTTTCGGCCGACGGCGTCGATCCCGGGTCGGCTCTGCTGGCCGCGCAACTGCCCGGCGACCTCAAGGGCAAGGGGGCCGATCTTGGTGCGGGCTGGGGCTGGCTCGCCGCACGGGTTCTGGCACAGGCGGGTGTGAAGGAACTGCATCTCGTCGAGGCCGAGGCCGACGCGCTGGACTGCGCGCGCCGCAATATCGGTGACAATATCGGTGCTGGTCGGGCAGTTTTCCATTGGGCTGATGTCACCCGGTTTCACCCCGGCCACGCCCTCGACTTCGTGGTGACGAACCCGCCCTTTCATCAGGGCCGGGCGGCCGAGCCCGCCCTTGGCGCGGCCTTTATTCGCGCGGCGGCGGCGATGCTGCAACCGGGCGGGCGCCTCTTTCTGGTGGCCAATCGCACGCTTCCTTACGAGGAGGGGCTGCGCGCCGCTTTCCAGACCGTCACACCCCTGGCGGCCACGGGCGGCTTCAAGGTGCTGATGGCCGCGCGGCCCGTGCGCCGCCGGTAAAGTCTATTGCGGATAGGTCGCCTTGCAGGCCGCAACCTGTGCTTGGGACTGTTTCATCAGGCCGGCGCGCTTGTCCAGAAGGCCATTCAGTTTGCGGGTTTCCACGGCGGGGTCAATGGCCACGGGCACCTGAACCGTCTCGGGATCGTCCTCAAAGCACATGTGCGGGCCAAAGCCGGGCCGCCCGGGGCCACAGAAGACCCAGGACATATGGCTCTGCGTTTCAGTCTGATAGGCAAAGCCACGGTCGAGGTTCGCCTGGCTTTGGGCGATCAGCCGGTCAAGCGTTCGGGTCTGCGCCGTGGCATTGCGGATACATTGTTCCTGCGGCGTGCCGCAGGCGGCGAGAAGAAGCGCGGGAATGAGCATCAGGCGGGCGCGAGACATTGGCGGGCTCACTTGTCAAAGGCCCCTTGGGGCGTCGCTTCCCAAGATAGAGTATTCGCGCGCCATGCCAAGGCACCTTGTCGGCACCGGGCGGTTCTATGGAGGTCGCGGCAGAAAGCTGCTAGCAGGGGCAAAACGTTCGGAGACAAGGATAATGGCCGATTTCGACATGCCCAAGGCCGCGGCTGCGAGCTGGTTCAGGACGCTCCGCGACGAGATTGTCGGTACGTTCGAGCGGATTGAGGATGCACAGGTCGCCGGGCCCCTGACCGGCCGGCCGGCCGGGCGGTTCGAGGTGGCACCGACCCAGCGGGCCGGGGCCAGCGGCGAGGACGCAGGGGGCGGGCTGATGAGCGTGATGCGCGGCGGCCGGGTCTTTGAAAAGGTCGGGGTCAATGTCTCGACCGTGCATGGGCGGCTGGCCGAGCGCGCGCGAAAGGCCATGGCGGCGCGGGGCGTGCCCGGTATGGCCGAAGATCCACGCTTCTGGGCGAGCGGGATCAGCCTTGTCGCCCACATGCAGAACCCGCACTGCCCGGCGGTTCACATGAACACCCGCATGTTCTGGACACCGGGTGCCTGGTGGTTCGGGGGTGGTTCGGACTTGAACCCCTGCATCGAATATGTGGCCGACACGATGCATTTTCATGCCACGCTGGAGGCTGCCTGCGATGCCCATGCGCCCGACTATTACGACCGCTTCAAGGCCTGGGCCGACGAATATTTCTTTGTCCCCCATCGTGGCCGGCCGCGCGGTGTCGGCGGCATCTTCTATGACGATCTGAACAGCGGTGACTGGGCAGCGGATTTTGCCTTTACCCAGTCTGTCGGCCGGGCGTTTCTGCCCGCCTTCCTGCCCCTGATCGAGCGTCGGCGCGGCATGCCCTGGACCGATGCGGACAAGGACACGCAACTGATCCACCGCGGGCTATATGCCGAATATAATCTTGTCTACGACCGGGGAACGAAGTTCGGGCTGGAAACCGGCCATGATGCGAATGCGGTGCTGATGAGCCTGCCACCCTTGGCCAAGTGGGTCTGAGGGCGCCATGGCCCTGCCTGATATCGCCCCCGAAGCGCTGGCGGCCTTCGTTCTGACCTCAGCGATCATCGAGGTGACACCGGGGCCGAACATGGTCTATCTCGCCATCGTCGCGGCGTCCGAGGGCCGGCGGGCGGGCTATGCCGCCGTTGCCGGTGTGGCGTTGGGGCTGGCGCTGGTCGGGCTGGCTGCGGCCTTCGGGCTTGCCGCCGCGGTCGGGGCATCGCCCCTGGCGTTCCAGGCGCTGCGCTGGACGGGTGTGGTCTATCTTCTGTGGCTTGCCTGGGACGGATGGGTGGGCGATGGCGACGCGATGGATCATGTCGCCGCGGGGTCGCCGCTCGCGCGGTTCTTTCGCCGGGGCCTGGTGACCAACCTTCTGAACCCCAAGGCTGCGGTCTTTTACGTGGCGGTTCTGCCGGGTTTCGTTGACCCGGCCGGCCCTGTGCTGGCAGGCACGGTCACGCTTTCGCTGGTCTATGTGGCGGTGGCGACAGCCATTCACGCGGCCATTGTCACCGCCGCCGGTGCCGCGCGGCGCTGGCTGGACGATGCTGCGCGCGAACGGCGGGTCAGGCGCCTGTTGTCGGTTGTGCTGGCCGGGATCGCCCTTTGGTTCGCTTGGAAAGCCCGCGCGTGATTCCCGGTGCGCGGCCAGAAGAATGCTGCGCTGTCACGACCCTGTGATCGGGGCTCGTGGGCAACTGTGCCGCGTCGAACGCGCGTGGTTTCACGTCACTTCTGCCGGTTAGTGCCAAGCGGTAGCTGATTTTGCATTTCAAGAACTTGCCCGGCGCCATGTATCGCAGCGAACTGAAGCAGGATGGCGACGGCACCCTGGGCCGGGTATCGACCAAGGCGGCCGGCGTTACCAGGGTCGGCGATCCAGCTATCCTGGCGGCGACGCCAACGAGGACAAGCGGCACCCTCCGGTCAAGGCGCGCCCATGTCGGTTGTATCGGCCGCTAACCGGTGCCGACGAACTGATCCCCGGTGGCCGCTGGTCAGATTTCGGTTCGCAGCAGCAGCCCGACGCCCGCAAGGATAACCGTCATCCCCAGGAGTTGCCGCAGGCTGACCGGTTGACGGAAGACATAGCGCGACACGGCCTGCGCCATGATGACCTCGACCAGCGCCAGCGTGCGGATATTGGCGGCAGAGGTCAGTGAAAAGCCGATGAACCAGAACTGCGAGGCGAAGGCGCCAAGGAACCCCGCGCCCAGCGACGACCGCCAGACCGCGAACGACGCGCGCAGGGCCTGCCGGTCGAACAGCGCCATCCAGACCAGCAGGATCGCGGTCTGGATCGTCAGGCTCAGGGCAAGCGTGGTGGTGGCCCGGATCAGGAAGCTTCCCGATGGCAGGCCGAGGATGCCGCCGCGAAAGCCGATGGCCGAGGCGCCGAACAGCCCCGCCGCCGCGAGCCCGCTCAGCACCGGGCCGGCATCCCTGAAAAGCGCCGTCGCGCCGCCGGGTTTGAGCGTCGACAGGACCACGCCTGCGGTGGCGATGCCGATCGCCGCCAGCGCCGGCAGGCTCAGGGGGTCGCGCAGGATCACCGCCGCCGACAGGGCGACGATCACCGGCTCGGTCTTGAGCCAGGCGGTGGTGACGGCAAACGACCGCGCCTGCATGACACGCAGCATCAGCGCCGTGCCCCCAATCTGGGCGAGGGCGCCGAGCGTGGTGAAGTTCAGGGCTTTCGGGCCGGGCAACGGCACCCCTTCGCGCGTGATCGCGGCGACGAGTGCAAGGAAGATCAGCGCGAAGGGCAGCCCGAAGAGGAACCGCACCTGCGTGGCACCCACCGTGCCGATGGCGCGCGTCAGATGTGATTGCGCCGCATTGCGGGCGGTCTGCGCGGCAGACCCGATCAGGGCCGCCGCAACCCAGAGGCCGGTCATGCCGCCGCGGTCCGAAGAAGCCGGCCAAGGCGCAGGATACCTTCGTCGATCTGCGCGTCGTCGGCGCAGGAAAAGCTGAGGCGCAGTGTGTTTGGGTTCGATCCGTCGGCGAAAAAGGCCCGGCCGGGCACGAAGGCCACCCGCTCGGTAGCGAGCGCGCGCGCGAGCAGATTGGCCGCGTCGATGCCCGTGGGTAGCGTCAGCCAGATGAACATGCCGCCTTCGGGCCGGGTCCAGGTCACGCCGGCGGGCATTTCACGTGCAAGCGCCGCCAGCATCCGGTCGCGCCGGCCTCGGTAGACCGTTCGGAGTTTTGCCACATGTTCGTCAAAGATGGTGCGGGCGACACGGTCGATGGCGATCTGGTTGATGGTCGAGGAATGCAGGTCGGCGGCCTGCTTCATCAGCACCAGGCGCGCGATCGCGTCGCGCGCGGCGCAGACCCAGCCGACCCGCAACCCCGGCGCCAGCGATTTTGAGAACGAGCCGCAATAGAGCGTGCGCGCCCGCTCGATGCCGCCCTTGCGGCCGATTTCGAGCGCCAGAATCGGCGGCAAGGCTTCTCCGTCATAGCGCAGCGATTGATAGGCGGCATCTTCGACGATGGCGATGTCGAGCCTGTCGGCAAGGTCGATAACCGCGTCCCGCGCGGCACGGTCGAGGGTTTCGCCGGTCGGGTTGGCGAAATCGACCGACAGATAAGCGAACTTGACCCGGCCACCGGAGGCTGCGGCGCCGGCGCGAAAGCTTCCGGCGTCGCGGTTGGCGCGCGGGTCGAGCCGGTCGTAGCGCGGCTCGTAGGCGTTGAAGG
>JGI24770J26754_10002751_pt1 | contig 12048 bp, 12 predicted proteins | sample LakOneMetagenome_FD_26754 | JGI IMG/M metagenome (IMG submission 26754) | reverse complement strand
AGTGAGCCGAGCTCGGCCTCGAAGGAGGCGAGGCCCTGCGGGGGGCGCGGTGACACGATCCGTCGAGCCGAGGAGGTCCAGCGCTCGTTGCCGTACTGGCCCAGGACATAGAGCTCACGTCCGAGGTCGCCGATGGTGTCGCCGACCTCGTCGAGCCCACCCAGGGCCAGGGCCTGGCGGGCCGGGCGACCGGTGATGATCGCCAAGGCCCGGACGTACGGCGCCAGGCCGGCCAGCGCCTCGGGCGCCTCGGGGTGGATGTGGGCGAGCTCGGGGTCCTCGACGATCGGGGAGAGCGTGCCGTCCATGTCGAGCCCGACGACCGCACGCTCGGCCGCAGCGACGAAGGCGTCGTAGCGCGTCCGCGCGGCCGGCGAGGTGAACTCCACGGGGNCATCCCATCATGTCCAGATAGTGGTCATTGAGTACACATCGTGAGACGGAGTGACTTAGGCTGTCCTCAGCTCATCATGAGGGACCGAGGGAACGGCCCAACGACGTCCCGGCAACCGCCACGAACTCCCCGCACCACCGGTGCGGACGTGGAAACGGTGCCAAATCCGACCCCGACGACAGTCGTCGGGGACAGATGAGGAGGAGGAATCCCATGAGCGCGTTGCTGGTCGAGTCCTGTCCNGTCGANNCGGACACCACCCCCGTGGCCCCGGTGGCCACCCCGTCCCACCCGCTGCTGCGCGAGGGGGCGTTCGGCAATGCCGTCGCCCTGACCTGTCGCGAGTGCGGCCACCGNCGCGAGCTGGGCCCGCACTACGCGTGCCCGGAGTGCTTCGGTCCGCTCGAGGTCTCCTATGACTTCCCGGCCATCACCCGGGAGGAGATCGAGGCGGGTCCGCGCAACATCTGGCGCTACCGCGCGCTCCTGCCGGTCCCGACCGACATCACCGAGAGNCCCAACACCGAGCCCGGCTTCACCCGCCTGCTCGAGGCCCGCNACCTCGCCGCCGAGCTCGGCATCGACCGGCTGTGGGTCAAGGACGACTCGACCAACCCGACCCACTCCTTCAAGGACCGCGTCGTCGCCTGCGCGCTGTCGGCCGCCCGCGAGCTCGGTGCCAAGGTGTTCGCGTGCCCGTCGACCGGCAACCTGGCCAACGCGGTGGCCGCGGCGGGTGCCCGCGCCGGCATCAAGACCGTGGTCTTCATCCCNAGCAACCTCGAGCACGCCAAGCAGGTCAACTCGGCCGTCTACACCGAGCAGCTGGTCGCCGTGAACGGCAACTACGACGACGTCAACCGCCTCGCCTCCGAGATCGCCGGCGAGGAGGACGGCTGGGCCTTCGTCAACGTCAACGTCCGGCCGTTCTATGCCGAGGGCTCCAAGACCCTNGGCTACGAGATCGCCGAGCAGCTCGGCTGGCGACTCCCCGACCAGGTCGTGATCCCGGTCGCCTCCGGCTCCCAGCTCACCAAGGTCGACAAGGCCTTCCAGGAGCTGATCGCCCTCGGGCTCGTCGAGGCCAAGCCCTACAAGATCTACGGCGCCCAGGCCGCCGGCTGCTCGCCGATCTCCGCGGCCTTCAAGGACGGCCACCAGGTCGTCCGGCCGGTCAAGCCGGACACCATCGCCAAGTCGCTGGCGATCGGCAACCCCGCCGACGGCCCCTANGTGCTGGACGTCTGTCGACGCACCGGCGGCGCTGTCGAGGACATCACCGANGACGAGGTCCGCGACGGCATCATCCTGCTGGCCCGCACCGAGGGGATCTTCACCGAGACCGCNGGTGGCACCACGGTCGGNGTCCTCAAGAAGCTCGTCGAGACCGGCCAGCTCGACCCGACCCTCGAGACCGTCGTCATCAACACCGGCATGGGGCTCAAGACCCTCGAGGCGATCTCCGACCGGGTCGGNCCCGCCGCGGTCATCGAGCCGTCGTACGCCGCCTTCGTGGCCACCGGCATCGCGTGACCCACCGAGGCATCCTGGAGGCGTCATGAGTGTCAGCGTCCGCATCCCCACGATCCTGCGCACCTACACGGGCGGGGTGTCCGAGGTGTCGGCCGACGGGGCCACCCTGGCCGACGTCCTCGACGACCTGGACGCCCGGTTCGCGGGCATCAAGGGCCGTGTCGTCGACGAGTCGGGTGCGCTGCGCCGATTCGTCAACGTCTATGTCGGCAACGACGACGTCCGCTTCCTCGACGACCTGGCGACGGCCACTCCGGACGGCACCACCATCTCCGTCATCCCCGCCGTCGCCGGCGGCTGACGGCGGCGCGCGCTGTGGGCGCCGTCCCTCGTGCGGTTTGGCCCAAATCCGCAAGATTCGGGCCCGACAACGTGCGGTTTGCGTCCAATCGATGAGGTCGTACGGCGTCGGCAGGGTGGCCGCGGTGGACGAGGCGCGGCTAGCGTGGCTCGGATGGCTGCGCGAATCGTCCCTGCTCTGACGCTGCTGGGTGCCCTGACCGCCGGGTCATGGGCGCCGGTCGACGCCGCGGTCCGAACGGACCTCGGCGGGAGTGGGTTGGCCCCTGGTCAGGCCCGGGCAGCCGCTGTCGGCACCAGCATCCGCTGGGTGCGGCTCGAGGCCAACCTCTTCGTGGACACCCCGTCGAGCCTGCGACCGCAGCTCGAGGCGGCCCGGGATGCCGGCGCCAACGGCATCCTGCTGGCGGACAGCAAGATCTCGATCTGGCCCGGCTACGGCCGTGACGACCGGAGGTTCTGGCTGCACCGGGCACGCGGGCTCCGCGACCTCGCGCACGACCTCGGCCTGGACTTCGTGCTCGCCACCGACCCGCTCGGCTACTGCGACTCGCTGCTGTCCTACGACGTCAACGCAGTCGCCGGCGTGCCGATCAGGCGGGCGCCGCTCGTGGTGCGGGGCGACCGCCTGGTCGCGGTGCGGACCGCGACGCTGCCCAACGGGTCGTTCGAGCAGCACCGCGGCGATCGGATCACGGCTGGACGCAGGACGACCCCGGGACCAGCACCGTCATCGACGACGCCGTCGCCCACGACGGCTCGGTCTCGGTCCGGATGGATCCGACCGGCGACATGACCCGTGTCTTCGGCACTGCCCACGTGCGGCCGTTCCAGCAGTACGTCCTCAGCTTCTGGGTGCGTACCTCGGGCTTGACGGCCGGCTCGCTCGGGCCCTACGTCGCCTCGGAGTCGGGCCGCCGGCTGACCGACCAGCAGTGGTCGCGCGGCGGCCGTCCGGACAGCTACCTGTCCAGTGCCGCCGGACTGGACCTCGGCTGGAGCCAGATGCGGATGTCCTTCAACAGCCGCGAGGTCACCAAGGTCCGGCTGGGCCTCGGAGCCTGGGGACACACGGCCGGCACCTTGTGGCTCGACGACGTCCGGGTGACTCCGGCCCCGACGCTCAACCTGATCCGCCGGCCACAGCTCCCGGTCCGCCTCGTCGCCCCGGGCGGGCGGCGGCTGGTCGAGGGTCGTGAGGTCGACCGCATCAAGGACCGCGAGCTCGGGCACACCACCTGGCCCGGCACCTATGACACCTTCCACCGCGGGCCGGTGATCTCCTTGCGGCCCGGGTCCGGGCTGCTGCCCGGGGACCGGGTCCTGATGTCGGGTCAAGCCGCCACGCTCACGATGAGCGGGCAGGTCGCGTGCGCCTGGAACCACCCTGGGGTCCTCAGCCTCATCCGCCGGGTCCACGCCGCCAACCAGCGTGCGCTGCATCCCGATGGCTTCATGCTGGACCTCGACGAGGTCAGGGCGGGCGGCTGGGACCCGGAGGACCTGCGCTTCCCGACGAGCGGCGCCGCCTTCGCCCACCACCTGCGGACCGTCCTGGGCGACCTCCGCGAGGTGGCCCCCGGGGTCCCCGTCTATGTCTGGAGCGACATGCTCGACCCGACCCAGAACGCGGTGCGTCGCTACTACCAGGTGCGCGGCTCGATGGAAGGGACCTGGCGGACCATCAAGCCGCGCAGCGTCGTGATCGTCAACTGGAAGTCGGGCGGCGAGCTCACCCACCGCGGCGCCAGGAGCATCGAGCACTTCGCCGGCCTGGGGTTCACCCAGATCCTGGCCGGCTACTACGACGAGCCGGTCGCTCGCAACCACGACCGGTGGGTCGCCGCCGCCGGCACCCAGCCGCGGATCGCGGGGTCGATGTACACCACCTGGGAGGACGACTTCTCCGCGCTCGCGGAGTTCGGCTCACTCTGGTGGTGAGACCCGGCCGGTGGCGAGGCGTCGTACGCCGGTCAGCGTGCCTCGACGCCCACCAGGGCGGCGTTGCCGCGGGAGTCGATCTTGACCCGGGCGACGGCGGTGCCGCTGCCGATCAGCTCCTCGAAGCCGGCGGCCTCGTCCTGCGGCAGGAAGTAGCTCTCGATGCCGCACCGCAGCCGCCAGCTGTGGTCGTCGCAGGTGAGGTAGGGGCCATCGGCCGGACGGTCCTGGACCGGACCCGTCGACACCCACACGTCGCCCTGCTGCTCGAGGGGGAGGAAGACCGTGCCGTGGTCGGCGTAGTCGTCGCCGCCNGGCGGCTGGAGGTCGGGGTAGGTCAGGTCGACNTAGGTCCCNCGGAACGGGTCGACCGGGTCGTAGGGCTCGACCTGGAACAGGTACTCGTCACCGGTCGCGCGGGCGGAGAGCTGCGGGACGAGTACGACGCCAACGAGCGCCAGCTGGGCGAGCAGGACGACCGCGATGCGCAGGGGGAGCCTCATGACTCTTCTCCTTCGAGCTCTTGGGCGAGGCGGCGCCTGGCCCGGTCGGCCAGGAAGCCGGTGGCGAGGAAGACGACGCCCAGGATCACGAACAGCCAGGCGCCCTCGATGATCCGGGCGAAGACCGCGAAGCTCTGGAACGTGGTGAAGATGACCAGGGCGATCGTCGCGAGNGCCGTCAGCCGCCACGAGTCACGCAGGACGCCCAGCGCCGCGACCGCGGTGGCCANGAGGACGTAGGCCACGACGGCGACCCCGGCGTGCAGCCAGTCGCCCGCGGTCACCACNTCGCTGTCGCCGCCGGTCTCCCAGAGGGCCAGGGCGACCGCGATCGCGCCCACCACCACAGCGGCGACCGGTTCGAGGCGCAGCCGGCCGACTCCGAGGGCGAGACCGAGCACGGCGACGACGGCAGCCATGCCGAGACCGATCGCCAAGGACACGGTCCAGGTGAGCTCGCTGTCGACGCCCGGGATCGCGCCCGCGAACAGCCCGATCAGCAGCAGGACGACGCCGACCTCGCGCCACGCCGGCGCGAAGCTCGGCCACCAGCGCTCGTGGAGGGCCCCGAGCCCGACGCCGATGACACCGGCGGCGACGAAGGCGAGCACCACCCCGAGCAGGCTGCCCGCGTCCCAGGTGGTCTGCCAGACGAACCAGAACGTGCCGGTCGCGAGGCCGACCAGGAGGGGCATCAGGGCGCGCGAGGCATAGGCGTGGACCAGCGCGCCGAGTGCCCAGATCCCCACCAGCTTGGGCTCATAGGCCGGGACCTGGAGGGACTGCGCGGCCTGGAACACGACGGCGCCGAACGACGCCGCAGCCAGGAGCTGGACCGCCGCCACGACCGGTGACGGGATGCCTCCGGAGTGTGCGTGGCGGGCGGACAGCCACTCACCGACGACGGTGACCACGGCCCAGAACGCCGCGACGACGAGGAAGCGCGCCAGCGGCGACAGCTGGTCGAGGTTCGCGGCGACCAGCCAGATCAGGCCGACCCCGACGAAGAGGGCGCCGAGGGTCAGCACGAGCGTGGAGAGGCTGAATCGCCGGGAGGCGTGATAGCGCTGGAGGATGCGGGTCGCCTGGTCGTCGGAGACGAGGCCGTCGGCGGTCCAGTGGCTGAGCTCGCCCCGCAGCCACGAGAGGTCGCGGGAGGAGACGGCGCGGGTGGGGGCGCTCGACGCGTGGCCCGTGGATGCAGGGGTGGTCATGGGCCCATCGTGTCGCCTGAAGGCCCGTGGGCGCATCCGCACGGAGACTCAGATCAGGTTGCGGGCATGCTCACGACGGTTGCTGAGGTGATCGGCCTCGGGGCCGTGGTCGCACCCGGCGATCGCGACGTCGTACGCCGCCACCGCGTCGGCCGCTCGCCCGGCTCTCAGGAGCAGCTCCGCGCGGGCGGCCGGCAATCGGTGACCGGGCAGCTCCACTCCCTCGAGGAGCGCGAGCCCGGCGAGCGGGCCGTCGGCCTCGGCGACGGCGACGGCGCGGTTGAGCCGGACGACCGGCGAGTGGGTCAGCTCCTCCAGCTCGCGGTAGAGGCCGGCGATGCGCGGCCAGTTGGTCTGTGCGGCCGTGTCGGCGATGACGTGCTCGGCGGCGATCAGCGCCTGGAGGAGGTACGGCGTGGGCAGACCGTCGACGTGGGGAGTGAGCAACCGCAGCGCCTCGGCGATCTCGTCCTCGTGCCAGCGTGTCCTGTCCTGGTCGGGCAGCAGCACGAGCCGCCCGTCGACCTCGCGGGCATCGCGGCGCGAGTGCTGGAGCAGCATCAGCGCGAGGAGCGCGTCCAGGTCGGCATGGGTCGGGGCGAGGTGCCGGACGATCCGGGTGAGTCGGATCGCCTCGCCGGCGAGGTCGACGCGGACCACGTCGACGCCGGAGCCGGGGGCATAGCCGGCCGTGAAGGCGAGGTAGGCGACCTCGGCGACCTGGTCGAGTCGCTCGGTGAGCTCTCGGCCGGCGGGGAGGTCGAACCGCTCGCCCGCGAGGCGCTTGCGCGCACGGGTGAGTCTTGCCGCCATGGTCGGCTGGGGGACCAGGAAGAGCCGGGCGATGTCGGCGGTCGGGATGCCGAGCACCAGCCGCAGCGTCAGCGCCGCAGCCGCCTCACGGCCGAGGGCGGGGTGGGCGCACAGGAGCACGAGCCGCAGGAGCTCGTCGCGGGGTGCATCGGGGGAGGAGGAGGCCGGGTCGCTCATCGCGCGCTGGGCCTCCTCGGTGATCTCGGCGTCGACCGCGAGCAGCGGCAGGGAACGTGCGGCGACCGCCTCGGCACGCAGGCGGTCCAGGATGCGGCGGCGCGCAGCGGTCAGCAGCCAGGCCCCCGGACTGGTGGGGAGGCCGTCGGTCGGCCATGTCCGCGCGGCCGCCTCGAAGGCCTCGGCGAGGCCGTCCTCGGCCAGGTCGAGCCGGTGGAACCGCGCGACGAGCAGGGCCACCAGGCGGCCCCACTCGTCGCGCCAGACGNCTTCCAGGCTGGGGCTCACATGCCCTCGAGGTCGANGTCCACGGCGGGCCAGATCTGCANCGTGTACGACGCGGGCAGGATGCGGCAGAGGTCGACCACGACCTCGCGCGACTCGGCCTCGAGGAGGTAGAAGCCGCCCAGCTGCTCGGCGGTCTCGGCGTAGGGGCCATCGGTGGCCGTCCGTTGGTCGGCGGCCGCCGCGGCCCGCAGCGTCAGCGCCTCCGTGGGCGCCGCCAGTGCCTCACCGGCGACGATGGTCGCCCGGGCGTTGGCGGCCGCCGCGAAGTCGACGTGTGCCTGCATGATGGCCCGCCGCTCCTCGTCGCCGACGCGGTCCCAGACCCCGTCGTCGGACATCAGGAGCAGGAACCTCATGCGTCGCCTCCCGAGTGGTCGACGCAGGCGCGCACCTCGAGCGCGCCCTCGGCGCCGGCCAGGAAGCCGACCACCTCGAGCAGGTCGTCGAGGTCGTCGGACTCGACGGTGTAGAAGCCGGTGAGCTGCTCGGCGGTCTCGGCGTAGGGGCCGTCGGTGACGGTCACCGTGCCGCCGGACGCCCGGACGGTCCTGGCCGTGGCCGACCCGGTGAGCTCGGCGCCGCCGGTGACCTTGTGGCCGCGTTCGGCCAGCCGCTTGGCGAACTCGCCGTGGCGCTCATACATCGCCGCCTGTTGTTCCTGCGTAGGGTTGGCCCAGGCGGCCTCGTCGCCGGGGATGAGAACCATGTACTCGGTCATGTCGTGCTCCTCGCGCTCGGGGCGGTTGTCATCACGATGACGGACGGAGCGACCCGAAATCGACAGCGATCGCCGACTAGTTTGGACCGATGCCCGACGTCCTGCTGGTCACCTGTGCCTGGTTCCCTGAGGGCGAGCCGGGTGCCGGGGTGCTGGACGCGGCCCTGCGCGAGCGCGGCGTGACCTCGGCGTGGGCCCGTTGGGACGACCCGTCGGTCGACTGGGCGGCTGCCCGGCTGGTCGCCGTCCGGGCGACCTGGGACTACGTCGCCCGGCTCGAGGAGTTCCTCGCTTGGGCCACGGCCGTCGAGCCGCCGCTGCTCAACGGGGCCGCGACGTTCCGCTGGAACACCGACAAGGCCTATCTCCTCGACCTCGCCCGGGCCGGGCTCCCCGTGGTCCCGACCCGGGCCGCGGACACCGAGGCCGCGGTGGGGCGGGCCGTCGCCGAGCTCGGGGTCGCCGTGGTGAAGCCGCGGGTCGGGGCCGACGGCAACGGGGTGCAGATCGTCACGGCCGCTGAGCGGTTCGTTCCGGACCAGCCGGGCCCCTGGATCGTGCAGCCGCTGGTCGAGTCGGTGCGCGAGACGGGTGAGACGTCGGTGTTCGTCTTCGAGGGTGTTCCGGTGAGCCAGGTCGACAAGCGCCCCGGCCCGGGGGAGATCCGGGTTCACGAGCACCGAGGGGGCACGTCGACCCCGGTCCCGCTCGACGCGTCGGCCGCGAGCCGTGCCGAGGCTGCGGTCCTCGCCTGCGGAGTCGTCCTGGGTGACCGGCCGGCGTACGCGCGGGTCGACCTCATGCGCGGCGGCGAGGGCTGGTGGGTGAGCGAGGTCGAGCTCACCGAGCCCGGGCTCTATCTCGACGTCCTGCCGGGCAACGCCGCGCCCTTCGCCGACCTGGTGGTCGACCGACTCGGTCGCGGGCCGGGTGGGTGAGCCGAGAAAGTCCGATCCGCCCTCCAACCTTCGCGCGGCCGTAGGCGTCCAAGCCATGACAGCATCGGCGGCGAGGAGGTGGCATGGCGGGCCGGGCCGCGGACCACGAGTCGTTCACGCGGTGGGCGACCGAGCGCCAGCATGCCCTTCTCCGGACCGCCCTCCTCGTCTGCGGCGACCGTTATCGCGCCGAGGACCTGGTCCAGGAGGCACTGACCAAGGTGGCCCAGCGATGGCGGACCCTGCAGCACGGTCATCCGGACGCCTATGCGCGCCAGATCATCGTGCGCGACAACGTGTCGTGGTGGCGCAAGTACCGGCGCGAGGTCGTCGTCGACCTGGTCGACCACGGTCGATCCACGCAGGGACACCCCGCGCGGTCCGAGGCGGCCGGCGTCGAGCGACGCCTGCTGGTCCTCGACGCACTGGCCCGGCTGACGCCACGACAGCGGGCCGTCGTCGTACTGCGTTTCTATGACGACCTGACCGAGCGGGAGACCGCCGAGACCCTCGGCGTCACCATCGGAACGGTCAAGAGCCAGACCCACCTGGCCCTCCGGCGGATGCGTGAGGCGGCGCCGGAGCTGGCCGACCTGTTGGGGGAGGAGGCCCGATGACCGAGGAGCGACTGCGCGACCTCCTGCACGACACCGTCGCCGACACGACCGGCCACGACGTCGGCGCCGACCTGGTCGAGCGGGCCTGGCGACGCGCCCAGGGGCGCCGCCGCCGTCAGCAGGCCGTCGCCGCGGGTGCCGTGCTGGTGGTCGCGGCCGTCGGCATCGCGGGTGTCCAGCTGTTGACCCCGCAGCGCGAGGAGCAGCCGGTCCAGCCGGCGCCTGCGCCGGTCACGCCGCCCCCCACGTCGGTGAGCCCCACCGCAGACGCGACCCGTCCGGACACCTCCTATCAGGGTGTCCCCGTGTGGTGGGCCCCCGAGGACGTGGCCGGCCTGCCGGCGCTCGAGGGCGGGCCGCTGCCCGCGACGATCGACCTGGCCACCCCGGCGCCGGACGCCGAGTCCGACCCGCTCACGCGCGCGGTGGCGGCGTACGTCGACACGGCGACGCTGGAGGGCCCGGACGGTGCCGTGCGCCTGGTGGGCGTCGACGGTGAGCAGCGTGACCTCGACATCTCCGGCTTGCACGAGCTGGCCTCCGACGGCCTCACGCGCGTGTCGGCGGCGACCAGGGCGATGCTCTCACCGGACGGCCGGACCCTGGCGTTCCCTCAGGACGACCAGGTCGTGTTGTTCGACATCCCGTCGGGCGGCTGGAGCGGGCTCAACATCCCTGCCGGCCAGGACCTGCGCTGGGCCGACGCGGGCACCCTGTTCCTGTCGCGCGGGTCGTCGGCGCCGGGCACCGGTCGGCTGGTCGCGCTCGACGGCGCTCGTGAGGGACGGGCCAACATCTTCGACGTCGTGCGCCCTGGAGTGGACCTGGATGGCGCTGCCCTCGTGGCGCCGTGGCGCAGCAGCAGCGGCGGCGAGGTCGCCCAGACCTACGACGGCGTGCGAGGGACCGTGCCGGGACCTGAGGGCACCGGGCAGGACCAGACCTTCGTCGTCATCCGGGGGCCCGGCGGCACGCGGCTGCTGACCCTCGGGCCCACCGACGACCCCGGCTGGGTGCTGCTGGCCGACTGGGTCGCCCCCGAGACGCTCGCCTACGAGGTCGTGGAGGACGACACCGCCCTGGTCGTGTCGTGGCCGCTCGGCAGCCACGACTTCTCCCTGGTCACGACCGTCACCGGGCTCCGGTCGACGGGCCATCGGCTCATCGGCAGCTATGCCCTGGGTGGCTGATCCGGCACCCCTGACGTTTGCACTCGGCCCTGTCGAGTGCTAAACATGACGCTGGCACTCTCGGCATGAGAGTGACAACTCACCGGGACCGGGGAGTTGAGGCCAGCAGCGCCGATGGGAAGGGTCCGTCGGGCGGCCTGGTCGTCCGTCGCGGGCAACGAGCCGGTCCGCCACAGTTCTTAACCGTGAAGGAATCACAGGAGCTATGCCCAAGCTGATTGCTTTCGACGAGGAGGCCCGGCGCGGCCTCGAGCGTGGCATGAACACGCTCGCTGACGCCGTCAAGGTCACGCTCGGCCCGAAGGGTCGCAACGTCGTTCTCGAGAAGAAGTGGGGAGCCCCCACGATCACCAACGACGGCGTGAGCATCGCCAAGGAGATCGAGCTCGAGGACCCCTACGAGAAGATCGGCGCCGAGCTGGTCAAGGAGGTCGCCAAGAAGACCGACGACGTCGCTGGTGACGGCACCACCACCGCGACCGTCCTCGCTCAGGCGATGGTCCGCGAGGGTCTCCGCAACGTCGCCGCCGGCGCCAACCCGATGGGTCTCAAGCGCGGCATCGAGAAGGCCGTCGAGGCCGTCTCCGAGCAGCTGCTCGCGATGGCCAAGGACGTCGAGACGAAGGAGCAGATCGCCTCCACCGCCTCGATCTCCGCTGCTGACACCACCGTCGGCGAGATCATCGCCGAAGCGATGGACAAGGTCGGCAAGGAAGGCGTCATCACCGTCGAGGAGTCCAACACCTTCGGGCTCGACCTCGAGCTCACCGAGGGCATGCGCTTCGACAAGGGCTACATCTCGGCCTACTTCGTCACCGACACCGAGCGCATGGAGACGGTCCTCGAGGACCCCTACATCCTCATCGCCAACTCCAAGGTCAGCTCGGTCAAGGACCTGCTGCCCCTGCTGGAGAAGGTCATGCAGTCGGGCAAGCCGCTGCTGATCCTGGCCGAGGACGTCGACGGCGAGGCGCTGTCCACGCTGGTCGTCAACAAGATCCGCGGCACCTTCAAGTCCGTGGCCGTCAAGGCCCCGGGCTTCGGTGACCGCCGCAAGGCCATGCTGCAGGACATCGCGATCCTGACCGGCGGCCAGGTCATCTCCGAGGAGGTGGGTCTCAAGCTCGAGACCACCGGCCTGGAGATGCTCGGCAAGGCCCGCAAGGTCGTCATCACCAAGGACGAGACCACGATCGTCGAGGGTTCCGGCGACGCCGACCAGATCGCCGGTCGGGTGAGCCAGATCCGCTCGGAGATCGAGAAGTCCGACTCCGACTACGACCGCGAGAAGCTGCAGGAGCGCCTGGCCAAGCTGGCCGGCGGCGTTGCGGTCATCAAGGTCGGCGCGGCCACCGAGGTCGAGCTCAAGGAGCGCAAGCACCGCATCGAGGACGCCGTTCGCAACGCGAAGGCCGCCGTCGA
>JGI24770J26754_10002745_pt1 | contig 12065 bp, 7 predicted proteins | sample LakOneMetagenome_FD_26754 | JGI IMG/M metagenome (IMG submission 26754) | reverse complement strand
GACGAGAACGCGAGCACGCCGCGCGCACGCTCGGCATCGGTCAACGAATTGATTGCGTTGTAACCACCGCGAAACTTGAACGCGCCCATGCGCTGAAAGTTCTCGGCCTTCATGAACACCTCGCAACCGAGCATGCGGTTCAGCGTCGTGCTGGTGAGGATGGGTGTGCGATGCGCCACGCCCTTGAGGCGGGCGGCAGCGGCCTGGATGTCGGTGAATTGCAGCATGCTCGGATTGTAGGAGCGACTTCACCGAAACCCTGTTGTTCGAATCGTCGGGTAATCCCGGCAGGGGTGCTGCTACTGCGACACTATTGCATCAGCGACATACCGCATTGCGTCACGAGGTAGTCGCGAATCAGCGGCCAGGTGTTGCGCGTGGCGTTTGCCGGAAAAAGGATGCCGTTGATCACGGCGCTACCCGCGAGCCCGAGCGCGACGCGAGCGTGGATCAGCGAGTCGATACTGGCAGTGGTCAGGCCGTCACCGTCGATGTCGAGGGTCTTGCCGACGAGGTAATTGCTGATGCTCGTCCATGTGTTGCGCGGCGTGCCGTTGGGAAAGTGGATGCCGTTGGTGACCGCCGTGTTGCTGAGGCCGAGCGCAATGCGGATGTGCATCAGTGAATCAATGGTGGCGATCACTTTCGTATCGCCATCAAGATCAACCGCGCAGGTGGACACGGGCGGATCGCCGTCGAGTCGCGCGGCACAGAACTCGATGTCGCTGCCGACGAAGCAGTCACCCGCGAGCAGTATCTTGCCATCGCTCTGGATGTTCATCGTCGTTGCGATGTCGCCGATGCCTGGTGTGATGGCGAACACGTTGAAACCGGTCGTGTTGAAGCTTAAGTCGAGCGCGCCGTTCGTGGTGTAGCGCGCGATGCAGAACCGGAGCTTTGTTGACAGGCCGCAATAGCCCGCCACCAGCAGTTTGCCGTCAGTTTGCAGCGCGCTGGTGTTGATGAAGTCGACGGCTTGACTGATCGGCGAAATGACTTTGCCGGTGCCGTTCCATGTGGTGTCGAGCGAGCCGTTGCTGTTGTAGCGAACGATGCAGAAATCGTGTCGCCGGTAGGAGCCGTTGTCGGCCACCGTCGGATCGCTGTTGGCGCAGCTGCCGGAGATGAGAATTTTTTGGTCATTCTGTATCTTCACGCTGGTGACGATGTCGCGATCGGCGGTGAGGTCGGTAAGTACGCGTCCGGTGCCGTTGAAGGTGGTGTCGAGCACGCCGTTGGCGGTGTAGCGGATGGTGCAGAAATCGTTGAAGTTGGTGCAGTTGCGCACGATGACGATCTTGTCGTCGGCTTGCAGCGCCATGGCCATGGTGTTGACCTGTCCGTCGGTGTGCGGCGCTTCGACGAAGACACCGGTACCGTTGAATGTCGCGTCGAGCGTGCCGTTGGCGAGATAACGCGCGGCGCAGAGACGATGGTTGCCGTCTGTCGCCAGCGTGCAGGTGCCGCCCACGATGATCTTGCCAGNGTTCACGCCAACGCTCTGGATGGCGATGGTCCGTGCGTGGTTGCCGAAATTCGCGCCGNTGCCGCCCGCTGGCGTGATGACACGGCCATCGCCGCNGGTGCCGAACGTGGNGTCGAACGAACCGTCGGTGTTGAGTCGCGCGGTACAGAAGTCGTATTCCGAATTGACGGTGGCGCAGGCGCCGGTCACGAGGATTTTTCCGTCGGCCTGAATGGCCAGCGCGTTGCCCTGATCATCGTCGGGGCCCATTGAGAACAACAGTTTGCCGGTGCCGTTGAAGCTGGTATCGAGCGAGCCGTCCGTGTTGTAGCGGACCACGCAGTAGTCGTTGCGCGTCGGGTTCGGGCAATAGCCGGCCAGCACGAGCTTGCCGTCCGCCTGCAGCGCGCTCGCTCGGACGCGATCGGTGCCGGTGGTCATCGGCGTGACGAGCTTGCCGGCGCCGAGCGGGCTGGTCGGCACCCAGGTCGGGTCGAGTGTGCCGGGTTGGCCTGCAGTGGCGATTGCGTGTGCGCTGACGCATGCGAGGATGAGGGCGCAGGCACAGCGTACGTAACGTGCGTGGAGGAGCTGGGCGAGAAAAGGCATCAGATGAGCTCAAGGCGTTACCGGTGAATCGTCGTGAAGTGCGATTGCCGTAAAGCTTGGNTCGGGTCGCGCTTCGTCGTGCGTAACCCCCTCGAGTTCATGATCTGGTCGGCTTGGTTGCGCGATCTTGGGGGCGCGAACCGATTCTTTTTGTATCTATGNCAATGTCATGGAATTATCCCCGACTGGATGCATAGTGCCAAGTTCACCGGGAAATCGCGATCTGCGACACAACAGCTTTTCTGTGAAACAGCCATTCAATAAGGGCTGTAACCATGATTTTGCTATCTATCGACAATTAGCAAAATGTGAGCTTAGCCCATATTGAATGGGCGTTACAGCAAAAAGCTGTAACGCGTGAGTGCACGTGGCGCTTATGGCGGGAGCGACATGCCGCACTGCGTCACGAGATAGGAACGGACCAACGGCCAGGTGTTGCGTGCGGCGTTTGCCGGGAACGTGATGCCGTTGGTCACGGCATTACCCGTCATTCCGAGCGCGACGCGGGCGTGGATCAGCGAGTCGATGGCCGCAGTGGTGAGGCCGTCGCCATCGACGTCGAGCGTCTTGCCAACGAGGTAATTGCTGATGCTTGCCCAGTCATTGCGCGGCGTGCCGACCGGGAAATTGATGCCATTGGTGACCGCCGCGCTAGTGAGGCCGAGCGCAATGCGAACGTGCATGAGTGAATCGACAGTGGCGAGCACTTTTGCATCGCCATCGAGGTCCACCGCACAGTTTGCAGCGTCAAAGCGCGCAATGCAGAAATCAACGGTGGTGTTCAGGCAATCGCCAGCCAGCAGCACCTTGCCATCGGGTTGCAACGCCATGGCGGCGGCTGTACTGTTGACGACAAAGATGCCACCAGACCAGCTGCTGTCTGGCAGGCCGCTGGCCTGGTCGCGCAAAACGCACAACGCGCCGCCGCAGTGGCCGCCCAGCAGTATCCTGCCATCGGCTTGCACTGCCACGGCCAGNGCTTCACCGTAGTTGCCGGATGCGGTTTTCATGTTGACCGCGCCGTTGGCGTCGTAGCGGATGGCGCACAAAGTAGGTTGGCCGACGCTGCAGACTCCAGCCAGCAATATCTTGCCGTCGGGTTGCACGGCGATGGCACGGGCGGTGTCGGCGCCGCTCGCGAAGTCGGTGATGACTTTGCCGGTGCCGCCCCAGGTGGTGTCGAGTGTGCCGTTGGCGTTGTAGCGTACCGAACAGAAGTCTTTGTTGGTCGCAGCACAACCACCCGCCAGAAGTACCTTGCCATCGGCCAGCACGGTCGCGGCGAACGCCTGCCCGTTGACGCCGATCAGGGTTATGACAGTGCCGCTGCCGTTCCAGGTGGTGTCGAGCGTGCCATTACCGTTGTAGCGTGCTGCACAAAAATTGTAGTTATTGCCCTGATTGGCGAAACCCGTGCCGTCGTAGCACGCGCCCGCCAGCAGCACCTTGCCATCGGGTTGCACGGCAACGGCGTTGGCGTAATCATCCGGGTACATCACGGCGCTGCTGACGAAGGTGCCGACTGTGCCGGTGCCGCCCCACGTCAGGTCGGGCGTGCCGTTGGCGTTGTAGCGCGTGACGCAAAAGTCAGCATTGCCGCCGCCGGTGCAATAGCCCGCCAGCAGCACCTTGCCATCCGGTTGCAGTGTCATTGCCGTGGCGTAACTGTTGCCGCTCACGCTGGTTACCACCTGGCCGCTGCCGCCCCAAGTGGTGTCCAGCGTGCCGGGCTGGCCCGGCGTGGCCCGGACGCCAAAGCCGATGGTGAGCGTTAGCGCGCAACAGGCGCGGAGGACGCGAGTCGTAATTAGGGTCATCGCAATCTGCTCTCGTGGGGTTAATCGTCACGATCGTCACGATTAACCCAATTGCGATCAGCCGTCGAAGGTGACCCATGGTATCGCAGCTGCGACAACGTGGACACGCCACAGGCGCCAGACCGATACGTTGCAGTTTTTTTGCGGGGCGCGGTTACGAAGTTGACGGGGTCGCGCCGGACGGATCGAGAAGGGAGAGGAACTTGTTGGCTGGACTCGCTCTTGAGGCAATCCGTCCAGTTCACTGCACCAGCGACATACCGCACTGCGTAACCAGATAGTCGCGAATCAGCGGCCAGGTGTTGCGGGTGGCGGTGGGCGGGAAGGTGATGCCGTTGACGACGGCGTTTCCTGTCATGCCGAGCATCACGCGCATGTTGATCAGGCCATCGACAGTCGCGGTCATCAAGCCATCGCCATCGAGATCGGGTGTACATGCCTTGTAACCAAATGGTCCGCCGTCGTAGCGAATCGCGCAGAAATCAATGGTTGCCGCGCCGCCGCAACTTCCCGCGAGCACGAGTTTTCCATCCGGCTGCAGGGCGATGGCGTTGGCGATATCATCGTTTCCGCTGCTTACCTGTGTAATGACCTTGCCACCACCTCCAAAGGTTGTGTCGAGCGACCCGTTGGCGCTGTAGCGCAGTGCGCAGAAGTCATCGTCGGTACCGTTGAAGCAGCGCCCGGCAAGCACCAGTTTGCCATCAGGTTGCAGGGCAAGGGCCTGGACGAAGTCGTTGCCTGTGCCAACCGGCGTGATGACTTTGCCGGCGATGCCAAAGCTCGTGTCGAGCGTACCGTTGGTGTTGAGGCGCAACGCGCAGAAGTCAGCGTTGATGCCGACGTAGCAATACCCTGAGAGCACGAGCTTGCCGTCGGGTTGCAGCGCGAGCGCTGTGGCGTCGTCCAAGCCCGTGCCGACTGCTGCGAAGACCTTCCCGGCGCTGCCGAAGCTTGAGTCGGGCGTGCCGTTCGCGTTGTAGCGCAGCGCGCAGAAGTCATCGTTCGTTCCGTTGGAGCAACTGCCGGCGAGTACCAGCTTGCCATCGGGTTGCAGGGCAAGAGCGGAGGCGGCACTGGTAAATGTGCCGACCGGCGTGATGACCTTGCCGGCGGTGCCGAAGCTTGCGTCGAGCGTGCCATTGGCGTTGTAGCGCACCGCGCAGAAGCTGCTGTTTGTGCCGTTGAAGCAATTTCCTGCAAGCACGATCTTGCCGTCAGGTTGCAGGATGAGAGCTTTGGCGTAGTCGTCGACCGTATCAACCGGCGTGATGACCTTGCCTCCGCTGCCAAAGCTGGTGTCGAGCGTGCCGTTGGCGTTATAGCGCAGCGCGCAGAAGTCGACCGTCGCACCGTTGACGCATAACCCTGCGAGCACGATCTTGCCGTCCGGTTGCACGGCGACGCCGTTGGCCCAGTCATCGCTTGTGCCCAGAGAGGTGGTGACGGAGCCGCCGCTGCCGAAACTTGTGTCTACCGTGCCGTTGGCGTTATAGCGTAGTGCACAGAAGTCAAGATCAATCGCAGTCCGACAAGTGCCCACGAGCACCACTTTTCCATCGGGCTGAAGCGCGATCGCATAGGCTTTGTCATCGTCCGCGCCGACCGGCGTGATCGCCTTGCCCGGTCCGAGCGTGCTTAGCGTCGCCCACGCCCCATCCAGCGTGCCCGGCTGACCGGGGATGGCCNGCGCGATGGTGGAGGAAAAGCAGGCGAACAGCGAGAGCGCGATCGACGCAGTGCGACAACGATTAGTAGCCATGATTGGTTCACCCCCGTACACAGTTTGGTTTCCACCATGCTCAGTCAGCGCAAGCGACTCCGCTTGACGCCTGCCGCGTGGTCAATCGTCCCGGTGTTACAGCGCGATTCTGCGCCTCCGCTTGAGGCGACGCAACAAGGCGCGACCGTTCTGAGGCGCACCTTTCCGCTCATGGCGCCAGCGCCATGCCGCACTGGTTCACGAGGTAATCGCGGATCAGCGGCCAGGTGTTGCGCGTGGCGGTGGGCGGGAAGCTGATGCCATTGATGACCGCAGTGCCGGTCATGCCGAGCGCGATGCGGGTGCCGATCAGCATGTCAGTCGTGGCCAGCACGCGATTGTCGCCGTCGATGTCGAGCGTGCAGGCCTTGTAGCCGAACGGTCCGCTGTCGTAGCGTGCAGCGCAGAAGTTGAATTCGAGGTTGCTGTTGCCGCAGTATCCAGCGACGACGATCCTGCCGTCCGGTTGCAGTGCCAGCGCAGAGGCATTGTCGGGGTATGTCGTCATCTGCGTAATGACTTTGCCGCTACCGTTGAAGCTGGTGTCGACGCCGCCGTTGGGGCCGTAACGCACGAGGCAGAAATCGTCGCTACCGTTGTCGCAGGTGCCCACGATCAGGGGCTTGCCATCTGGCTGCAGCGCCAAAGCCAAGGTCGATGTGGACGTGACGCCATTGTTGCCGATGCTCGTCATGAGCTGACCGTCGCCGTTGAATGCCACATCAAGCGTACCGTCCGAGAGGTAGCGGAGTGCGCAAAAGGCGTAGGCGGCGCCGTTGGCGCACAAGCCCGCCAGCACGATCTTGCCATCGGGCTGCACTGCGACAGATGACGCAGCGCTAGAGCTAGTGCCAATGGCCGTCTGCGCTATGCCGTTACCGCTGAAGGTGGCATCGAGCGACCCGTTACTGAGGTAGCGTGCCGCACAGAAGTTGTGACCACTGCCACAGTAACCCGCGATGATCAGTTTGCCATCGGACTGCAGGGTCATGGCGTTCGCGACGCTCTCCGAAGTATTGACCTCGGTGAACACCTTGCCAGTGCCGTTAAAGCTTGTATCGAGCGTCCCGTTGCTCAGGTAGCGAACAGTGCAGAAGGATCTGATGCTGACGCTGCTGTTGCAATCGCCGGTGAGCACTATCTTGCCGTCCGGTTGCAACGCGGCGGCAGCGGCACGACCCCCGCTGCTGCCCATTGGCGTGAGAAGCTTGCCCGTGCTATTAAACGAAGGGTCCGGCGTACCGTTAGCCAGGTAGCGTGCGACGCAGAAATCTGTACGCGGAACCATGAAATTNCCGGTATAGCAAGTGCCTGCGGCGATTATCTTGCCGTCGGGCTGTACCGCGATTGCCTTTGCAATGTCGCTGACGCCTGCGATTCCGGTCACGACGGTGCCGTTGCCATTGAATGTCGTGTCCAGCGTGCCACCGGGCGATCCTGCCACGTTGCCGCCGTGATACCGCACAAGACAGAATGCTTGAGTATTGGTAGCAACATCGACCACGCAGAACCCTGCAAGGACCACTTTGCCGTCCGGCTGTAGCGTCATCGCGTACACCTCGCCGTGATCGGTGCCAGGAATCACCGATACGACTTTGCCCGCACCGAGCGGGCTCGTGGCGCCCCAAGTCGCATCGAGCGTGCCCGGTTGCCCGGGTGTGGCGTATGCGGGGCCGTATGGTCCGAGCGCAAGCAACAACAGAAAAACGATGGCACGGGCGTAAAGTGCGGTAGGCATGAAGGCTCCTTCCGGCGATGGCCGTGCAGTGGACGGCTGGCGAGATTACAGACGCAACGAAGCTGATAAGTACGCCGAAACGACAGGCCGGCTGAGGGTCACGGGTGAATCCGGCGGCGTTATGCGCCAGTAGCTTAGCGCGTTTTGCCCTTGCTGGATATGGGCTCAAGCGCCTTTACGCTGATAGTCGATTTATGTCTAAAACGGCGCGTAGCCCATATTAAATGGGGATTCCGCTAAAAAGCTGTTGGACTTGTTCAGGTGACTCTTACTGCGGCAGAGACATGCCGCACTGGGTAAACAGATAGTCGCGAATCAGCGGCCAGGTGTTGCGGGTGGCGGTGGGCGGGAAGGTGATGCCGTTGACGACGGCGTCGCCGGTAATTCCTAGCGCCACACGCATGTTGATGAGCGCGTCGGTGGTGGCGAGGAAGGCGCCATCCCCATCCAGATCTGGTTTGCAGTTCTGGTAGCCAAATGGTCCGCCTTCATAGCGTGCGAGGCAGGCCGCATTCTGCTGGCCACTTGAGCACGGACCAGCCAAAATAACCTTGCCGTCCCGTTGAAGAGCTATGACTGTTGCTGTGCTGTTAGCTGTGCCAATCATCGTGAGCAATTGCATGCCGTTGTTGAAGGAGTTGTCAACCGACCCGTCCGGGTTGTATCGAATTACGCAAAAGCGATANGTGAAGAAATCGCCATTAAGGGAACAAGTGCCCGCAAGCAGAATCTTCCCGTCGGGCTGTAAAGCAGTCCGATAGGTTTCGGCAACCGATGATTCAGTCACAGTGACGACACTGCCAGTGCCATTNAAGCTGGCATCAAGGGAGCCGTCAGTATTGAAGCGCGCAACACAAAAAAGGTTAAGACCGCCCGCGAAGCATCGCCCCCCCAAAATAATCTTTCCGTCGGGTTGAAGGGCGATTCCATGACCACTTCTCGCCGGTGGCAAATCCATGAATGCAATGACTTTGCCCGTGCCCTGAAAGCTCAAGTCAAGGGAACCGTTGGCNTTATAGCGCACCAAACACATTCTCGTGGAGCAGGTGCCGCCCATAATGATCTTGCCGTCCGTCTGAATTGCCAAATCGTAAGCGGTATCAACGTCATGAGTCAGGGACGTGATAGCTCTGCCGCCAACGCCGAAATTTGCGTCCAGTGAACCGTTTATGTTGTATCTGGCAGCGCAAAAGTCGGTTTCGCTTCCATCGCGACACGACCCACCTGCCACTATCTTCCCATCCGGCTGTATAGCCAGACTCTTGTTTTCATGGACGAATCCGCCGGCCTGTCCGGTCGGCGAAATGGTCGTGCCGGAGTTGCCGAATGTGTTGTCGAGCGAGCCGTTTGCGTTGTAGCGGGCGAGACAGAACGCGTAAGAGGAAGGGCTGACAAAGCATGTGCCACTCAGCAGAATTTTGCCGTCTGGTTGGACGGCGACGCGTCGCCCCCGGTCATTGCCCGCACTCATGGGTGTTATCGCCCGACCTGTAACACCGAAGCTCAAGTCAAGCGATCCGTCGGGCTGGTAGCGCGCGATACAAACTGCACTGTTTGATGAAGCGCCTTGGCACGTGCCTGCCGCAAGGATTTTTCCATCGTTTTGTATCGCTAAACCGAACAGACTGGCTACGGAACTGTCAGTAGGGGTTACGACTTTGCCTGTCCCGTCACCGAAAGTGTTGTCCAGATCGGCAGGAGCGGCGAATACTAGCGTTGGCAACATGACCAATAGTGCACTGAGCAAGATCGTAAGCGCACGGCCCTCTGACACAACACGGCTCCTTCGCGTGGCACACCCGGAAAATCGAAAAGTAATCATTTATCAGAATGTTCTAACTAAAAGTTACAAGGTGCGGCTCGACAGTCGGTACAGTGAGAAGGAGGAGAGTTTTTACTTCGTAAACAAACTCTCAATATGCTCAAACGCCTTGAATTCGATGGCGTTGCCGGAGGGATCGAGGAAGAACATGGTGGCTTGCTCGCCGGGTTCGCCCTTGAAGCGAATGTGTGGCTCGATGATGAAGTCAGTGCGAGCCGCTTGCAGGCGGTCTGCCAATTCGTGCAATTCTTTCATAGTGAGCACGACGCCGAGTTGTCGGCACGGGACGTTATCGCCATCGACCTCGCTCGTCTTTGCCATCGAGCATTCGTCGGGCGCGGCGTGGGCGGCGTCATTACCCGTTACGGCGTTGGCCCGACCGCTCGTCAGGCTGTCAGTTCGGTGCACATAGTTTCACGCCCTCACCGTCCCAGCCGAGTGCGACGAATTGGTTGTAGAGCGCGAGGCTGGTGGTGAATCGATGATTCGGGTCGTCCGGGAAGCGTGCCTGACCGCGAAACAAACGATACACCGGTGTCTGCCCTGCGGCGCAACTCCCGCCCACCCCCTCAATGACGGGAGCAAACGCATAGGAATCAATGCCTTCGTTGACGGGTAGTCGCGGCAGCGACAGGTTGTTCGGGTTGAGCTCCGCGAGCGCAATTTTTTCGCTGTTGACCAGTGTGTAGAAGTGACTGCCACGGGTCTGATTGTTCGCTATCCGGTCGAAGTAGTAGCGGCTAACGCCGAGCGCGCCCGGGTCAGCAAAAGAACGTGTAGAAAACGATTGCCCCGTACGAGCCCAGCCTGGCGACGCGTCAAGCGCTGCCTTTTCAGTGTCGCGAGAGGTCAGAAAGTAATAGTTCAGCGGGTTATAGATGTACTCGGTCAGCGTTCTAGGCGTGTTCGGGCCACCGTCGTAACGGGCGAGACAAAAATCGTCATTGCTGCCGTTGGAGCAATAGCCTGCGACGACGATCTTGCCGTCGGGCTGGAGCGCGGCGCTGTTGGCGACATCGGTGCTGCTGCCGATCGCGGTGATGACTTTGCCGGTGCTGCCAAAGCTCGTGTCGAGTGTGCCGTTGGCGAGGTAACGGGCGAGACAAAAGTCTAAATTGGCGCCGTTGGAGCAATAGCCTGCGACGACGATCTTGTCGTCGGGCTGGAGCGCGACGCTATAGCCGTAATCGTCGCTACTGCCGATCGGCGTGATGACTTTGCCGGTGCTGTTAAAGCTCGTGTCGAAGGCGCCGTTAGCGAGGTAACGGGCGAGACAAAAATCGGAATTGGCGCCGTTGGAGCAAACGCCTGCGACGATGATCTTGCCATCGGGCTGGAGCGCGAGGCTGATGGCGTAATCGTCGCCAACGCCGATCGGTGTGATGACTGTGCCGGACCCGTTAAAGCTCAAGTCGAGTGCGCCGCTGGCGAGGTAACGGGCGAGACAAAAATCGTAAGTGGTGCCGTTGATGCAATAGCCTGCTACGACGATCTTGCCGTCGGGCTGGAGCGCGACGCCGCGCGCGACATCGCCGCCATTGCCGATCATCGTGATGACTTTGCCGGTGCCGTTAAAGCTCAAGTCGAGTGCGCCGCTGGCGAGATAACGGGCGAGACAAAAATCGGTATTGGTGCCGTTGGAGCACCTGCCTGCGACGACGATCTTCCCGTCGGGCTGGAGCGCAACGCTGTAGGCAGCATCGTTGCCGCTGCCGATCGCCGTGATGACTTTGCCGGTGCCGTTAAAGCTCAAGTCGAGTGCGCCGCTGGCAGAGTAACGGGCGAGACAAAAATCGTAAGTGGTGCCGTTGAGGCAAGAGCCTGCGACGACGATCTTCCCGTCGGGCTGGAGCGCAACGCTGTAGGCGCCATCGTTGCCGTTGCCTATCGCCGTGATGACTTTGCCGATGCCGTTAAAGTTCGTGTCGAGTGCGCCATTGGCGAGGTAACGGGCGAGACAAAAATCGTAATCGGTTCCGTTGGAGCAAGTGCCTGCGACGACGATCATGCCGTCGGGCTGCAGCGCGAGGCTGTACGCAACATCGGTGCCGCTGCCGATCGGTGTGATGACTGTGCCAAAGCCCGAGCCAAAGGTGGCGTCCGGAGCCCCCGGGAACGCGGCGGCAAGGCTGCTNACCACGAGCCAGAGCACGGCAACTGCGCGCGCCGTGCCTGATCGAAGGCGGGAGGCTGCCTGTAGGGNAGGGATGACGGCAATCATGGGAACCTCCGGCTGAAGGGTTGACGGCCAACATTGGGTAGCGCAATGATAAGACGCTTTCCCGCCAAATCAAGCAGCCATGCGGCGCGCCTTTTGAAAGCTGCTTCGGCCGCCGCGAAGGCGCATTCCACTCGACGGCACTAAAACTCAATAGGCAAGATGCACATCGTCGTGTCGCTAAGTTACTAATTTGCGGCGCACAGCTTCACGCCTTCACCATCCCATCCCTGTGCGACTAATTGGTTGTAGAGCGTGAGGCTCGTCGTGAAGCGATGGTTCGGGTCGTCTGGGAAACGAGTTTGGCCGCGGAACGCGCGATACACCGGCACTTGGCCCGCAGCGCAGCCACCGCCGATGCCTTCAATGATGGGCAGATAGGCGTAGGAATCGACGCCTTCGAAATACGGCAATCGAGGAGATGCCTGGTTGTTGGGGTTGAGCGCGGCTAGCGCGGTTTTTTCGCTGTCGACCAGTGTGTAGAAATGGCTGCCGCGCGTTTGGTTCTTTGCGATTTGGTCGAAGTAGTAGCGGTTGATGCCGCGGCTCGCCGGGTCGGCAAACGTGAGTGACGAGAACGATTGTCCGGTGCGAGACCATCCAGCAGCGGCGTCAAGGATCGCCTTCTCATTGT
>JGI24770J26754_10002741_pt1 | contig 12077 bp, 13 predicted proteins | sample LakOneMetagenome_FD_26754 | JGI IMG/M metagenome (IMG submission 26754) | reverse complement strand
CGGCGGCAGCGCCAACGCCATCGCGGAACACATATGAACGCAGCCTCGCAGCCCAAGCCCGACAAGCCGACCATCCTGATCGTCGACGACACGCCCGACAACATCATGCTGCTGTCGCGCCTCCTGAAGGACAAGTACCACACCAAGGTGGCCAACAACGGCACGACCGCCCTGCAGGTGGCCGGCGCCACGCCGGACCTCGACCTGATCCTGCTCGACGTCATGATGCCCGGCATGGACGGCTACGAGACCTGCCGCCAGCTGAAGGCCAATCCGGCGACCAGCGACATCCCGGTGATCTTCCTCACCGCCAAGAACCAGATCGAGGACGAGGCCATGGGCCTGTCGGTGGGCGCGGTCGACTACCTCGGCAAACCGATCAGCCCGCCGATCCTGTTCGCGCGCGTGAACACTCACCTGACCTTGCGCAGCGCGAGGAAGCTGCTGCAGGAGCACAACCAGAACCTCGAGCGCATGGTGCAGCAGCGCACCGCCCAGCTGCTCCTGATGCAGGAAGCGCTGATCCTGGCCATGGCGTCGATGGCGGAAACGCGCGACGGCGGGCCCGGCAACCACCTGCGCCGCACCCAGCACTACATGCGCGCGCTGGCCCTGAAGCTGCGCCACCACCCGCGCTTCGCCGCCCACCTGAGCGACGAGAACATCGACCTGCTGTACAAGTCGGCGCCGCTGTGCGACATCGGGAAGGTCGGGCTGCCGGACGCCATNCTGCAAAAGCGCGGCAAGCTCGATCCGGAAGAGTTCGAGGTCATGAAGCTGCATGCGGCNTANGGACGCGACACCATCATGCTGGCCGAGAAGCACCTGGGCGGCTCCAACAGCTTCCTGATGTTCGCGCGCGAGATCTCCTACTCGCACCAGGAGAAGTGGGACGGCAGCGGCTATCCGGAAAGCCTGAGCGGCGACGAGATCCCGGTCTCGGCGCGCCTGATGGCGGTGGCCGACGTGTACGATGCGCTGATCTCGCGCCGCATCTACAAGCCGGCCTTCAGCCACGCCCAGTCGCTCGAGATCATGCGCCAGGGACGCGGCACCCATTTCGATCCGGACGTGCTGGATGCCTTCTTCGCGATCGAGGACGAGTTCGCGCGCATCGCGCAGGAATACCGCGATGCGGAAGACGGCGAGGGCGCCGCCGCGGCCTGATCGACGGGCATTCTACTGCTCGGTATCAAGCGTGCGCCCTGGCAGTGGGGCGCCAAATCGACTATATTGTTTAGCTTGTTGAACAATGGAGTCAGTAATGCCCAGGAAGTCGGCCGCCACCCCGGCGGCAGCCAAGGCCGTGCGCGCGAAGGCGCCGGTGGAGGCCGTAGTCAAGCCGGTTGCGAAAGCAGCCGCCAAGCCCCTAGCCAAGTCCGCGAGCAAACCCGCACGCAAACCCGCTGCAAAGACCAGGACGTCCGTAAAGAGCGCCGTGAAGGCGGCGGCCGGCGCCCTTGTGGCGCCCGCGCCGAAGCGTACGCGCAAGTCGGCGCAGCCCGCCGTCACGACGCCCGCGCCGCGCGACGCCGCACGCCCGACCTTGGTGCGCGACAGCTTCACCATGCCCGAGCAGGAATATGCGGTGCTTGCCGAGGTCAAGGGCGCCTGCCTGCGCGCCGGCATCGAGGTCAAGAAGAGCGAACTGCTGCGCATCGGTGTCGCCCTGCTGGGCCAGGTCGACATCGCCACCCTCAAGGCCGTGCTGGCCGCGCTCCCCCAACTCAAGACCGGGCGTCCTCCGGCGGCGTAATGACGAATTGGTGGGTTGGTCGGCTCTGCCGGCCGCGCGTCGGGCCAGCTCATGCTTCGCCGGCCACGCTAGTGAATCGAAGCGCTGGTCAGTTCCTTCAGTTCGCGGATCGGGATATTCGATTTCTCGTGCATGCGCAGCAGTATCGTTGCCCCGACATTGAGCTTGCGGTGGCGGATCTTGCTGATGATCGGTGGCTGCACTTCGAGGACGCGGCACAGTTCCGCGTCGTTCTTGAGCTGCATGCGCTCGATCAGGGTGTCGAGCAGCTTGTTGGGCACGAAACTCGACGGTTCCAGGGCACGGGCCCGGTGCATCGCGGCGAGCATTTCCTGTTTTTTCTGTCGTACGCTCATGTCGGTTCTCCAAATGTCAAAACATGGATTCGGGACAGATCGACTGTTCTGGAAGGGCCCTGCCTGTTGTTGGCGTGTCTGATGCGGCGGGTAGTTGTGATATTACTACGAGTGCGTTAGACACGATTCACGATTCGATGCAAAATTAATCCATCTGCATCTTTCTTCGTGGAATTTACGCTAATTTCAATCCGGAACGTGTCAGCAGCAGCACCTTGTCGGCCATGGCGGCCGCCGCGTGCGAGTGGGTGACCATGATGGCGCCGGCGCCGCTCTCGCGGGTTTCCTGGCGCAGCAGCTGGAGGATGCCGCCGGCCGTCTCGGGGTCGAGGTTGCCGGTCGGTTCGTCGGCCAGCAGCAGGGCGGGGCGGTGCACGAGGGCGCGCGCGATCGCCACGCGCTGCAGTTCGCCGCCGGAGAGCTGGCGCGGGAAGTCGCCGCCGCGGCCGGCCAGGCCGACGGCGGCCAGCATGTCGTCGGCGCGCCCGGCATCCTGGCGGTTCAGGAGCAGCGGCAGCGCGACGTTCTGGCGCAGGGTCAGGTGCGGCANCACGTGGAAGGCCTGGAAGATGAAACCCATGCGGGTGCGGCGCAGCAGCGTGGCGGCATCGTCGTCCAGCGCCGCCATCGGCGTGCCGTCGACGATCACCTGGCCGCTGTCCGGCGCGTCCAGGCCCGCGATCAGGTTCAGCAGGGTCGACTTGCCGACGCCCGATTCGCCCATGATGGCGACGAACTCGCCCGCCTCGAAGGTATGCGACAGCTGCGCCAGCACGGTGCGGCCGCCGTAGGATTTGCCGAGTTGGTCGAGCACGAGCATGGCAGGAATGATCCTCGGGTTCAGCGGGTCAGGGCGCGCCGCAGCGCGAAGCTCGCCGCATCCACGGCCGCCACCAGCAGCAGCATCGCGATCACCACGGTCGCCGCGCTCTGCATCTGGAACAGCGACAGGTGGTACTTGAGCATCTGTCCCAGGCCGCCGGCGCCGACTACGCCCAGCACCGCGGCGGCGCGGATATTGTTCTCCCAGCGGTACAGGCTGTACGACAGCATCTGCGGCAGCGCCTGCGGCAGGGTCGCGTAGAGAAACGCGGCCAGCGGCGCCGCGCCGTTGTTGCGCAGGGCGGCTTCCGGCTGCGGCTCGGCGTTCTCCAGGGCGTCGGCGAACAGGCGCCCCAGCACCCCGGTCGTGTGCGCGGCCAGGGCCAGGGTGCCGGCAAAGGGCCCCAGGCCCGCCGCCACCAGCAGCAGGGCGGCCCAGACCAGTTCCGGGATCGAGCGCAGCACGTTGAGCAGCACCCGGACCGGGCCGCGCAGGAGCGCGCCCAGGCGTCCGCTGCCCGGCAGGGCGAGCAGCAGGCCGCCGATCACGGCGAGCAGGGTGCCCACCAGGGACATGGCCAGCGTCTCCCATAGCGCGACCAGGGTCTTCGCCAGGAAGGCGGGCGCCGTCTCCGGCGGCGAGAAGCCGGCCAGGAATTCGCGCGCCGAGCTCAAGGCGTCGGCCGTGAAGAAGGCGGCCCACTGCAAGGGGAGCGAAGCGAAGCTGGCCACGACGAGGACCAGCAGCGCNAGCAGCAGCAGCGGCGTGCCGATCGAACGCGGCGGCGCGGGAGGCATGCTGCGCTTCATCCCAGCCTCCGGCGCANCAGNCTGGAGACCAGGTCGGCCAGGGCGACCAGCAGNACGAACACGATCAGCATGCTCGCCACTTCGCCGCCCGCCATCATCTTGGTGCTCTCGTCCATGCGCTGCCCCAGGCCGCCGGCGCCGACGAAGCCCATCACGGCCGAACCGCGGATCGCGCATTCCCAGCGATAGACGGTGTAGGACACCAGTTCGGCGCTTGATTCGGGCAGGGCGCCGTACAGCAGGGCCGGCAGGCGCGGGCTGCCGTTGGCCAGCAGGCTGTCCAGCGCATGGGCGTCGCCGGACTCGAGGATCTCGGCATAGACCTTGGCCAGCATGCCGGAATACGCCAGGGCGATCGCCAGCACGCCGGCGGTCGGACCCAGGCCGACGATGCGCACGAACAGCAGGGCCCAGACCAGTTCCGGCACGCTGCGCAGCAGCACCAGCACCCAGCGCAGCAGCTGGCGCAGCACCCGTGCGCCTGGCCGCATGCGCCCGGTGCCGAGCAGCGACAGCGACAGGCGCTCGGTGATGACGAGGGTGGCGGGGACGGCGCCCAGCAGGGCCAGGGTGAGGCCGGCGGTGGCGATGGCCACGGTCTGCCAGGTGTCGCGCACGACCATGGCCAGGAATTCGGCGTCGTGCGCAGGATGCAGGAAGTCGCTCAGGAACATGCCGGCAGCGGCCAGGCTCTGCGGGTCGAACAGCAGCCAGGGCTTGAATTCGCTCGCCGTGAGCATCGGCCACAGCAGGAGCAGGCAGACGACGGTGGCGGTGACCCGGCCGCGCCAGGCCGGGTCCGGGTGCCGCACCGCCGTCATCAGAAGCAGGCGCCGACCGCGATCCGGTCGGGCGATTCGTGCGGGTGTCCGGGATGGGGCTGCACGGTCTCGTTGTCGTAGAGCGCGGCGATCATGGCGTCGCTGACCTGTTCGCGCGGCGCATCGAACACGATGCGGCCGGCGCGCAGGCCGACCAGGCGCGGGAAGTGGGCGCGCGCCATCTCGACCTGGTGCAGGCTGCAGACCAGCGCGGCGTTGCGGCTGGCGGCTTCCTGCTGCAGCGTGCTCAAGGTGTGCTGGGCCAGGGCCGGGTCGAGGGCGGAGATCGGTTCGTCGACCAGCAAGGCTTCGGCGCTCGACAACAGCAGGCGCGCCAGGCCGCAGCGCTGGCGCTCGCCGCCCGACAGGCGGTCGACGCGCGCATACAGCTTGTCGCCCAGGCCGAAGCGCGACAGCGCCGCGTGGGCGGCGTCCGGGTCGCCCGGCTTGACCAGCGAGGCGAAGGCCTGCCACAGGCTCATGTGGGGCAAGCGCGCGGCCAGCACGCTGGTGACCACGCGCTGGCGCGGCGGCAGCGGCGGGGTTTGCGGCGCCAGGAACAGGCGCGCGCGCAGGCGGTGGCGCGCGGCCTGCGGCAGGGTCCAGGGGTCCTGGCCGAAGACGGTGAACCTGCCCGTGGCCGGACGGTGGGCGCAGGCGAGGGTGGCGAGCAGGGTGGTCTTGCCGGCGCCCGAAGGGCCGATCAGGGCCAGCTGCTCGCCGGGGGCGACGACCAGGTCGAGCCCGTGCAGGGCCGGGGCGGCATCCTTGCTTGCCGCCAGGTGGCGCACCGTGAGGTTCTCGAGATGGAAGGTCATCGCTCGCTGCGATTACTTCAGCAGGCCCGCGTTGCGCGCGGCCGCCTCGATCGCCGAATAATTCGCGGTCTTGGTCGGGATGAACTTGCTGGCGCGCTGCAGGTCCAGGATCTGCTTGCCTTCAGGCGTCGCATCGCTCAGGGCCAGGAAGGCGTCGGTGATCTTCTTCTGCAGGGCCGGGTTCATGTCGCTGCGCACGGTCCAGTTGTAGTCGAAGTAGCCCGGGGTGGTGTAGAACACGCGCACGACCTTCGGGTCGACCTTTTTCGCTTCCACCAGTTTTTCCCACACCGAGATGTTGAGCGCGCCGGCGTCGACCTTGCCGCCCGCGACCGCCGCCACGGTGGCGTCGTGCGCGCCCGAGAAGGCCACGCGCTTGAGATCGGTGTCCGGGTTGATCTTCGCGCCCAGCAGGAACGAGCGCGGCATCAGGTGGCCCGAGGTCGAGGATTCCGAACCGAAGGACAGGGTTTTACCCTTGAGGTCTTCCAGCTTGTTGATGGCCGGGTTGGTGGTCACGAAGACCGAGCGGAATTTCTCGTCTTCCGCGCGCTGCACCAGCGGCGTGACCATGCCCTTGCTGCGCGCATTGGCCTGCACGAAGGTGAAGCCGCCGAACCAGACCATGTCGATCTTGCGGTTGATGAGTCCTTCGACCGAGGCCGCATAGTCGGTGACCGGGGTGAACTCCACCTTCAGGCCGGTGGCCTTGGCCAGGTAGTCGCCCAGCGGCTTGAACTTGCGCTGCAGCTCGGTCGGCGCTTCGTCGGGGATGGCGGAGACGCGCAGCACGCCCGGGGTGTTCTGGGCATGGGCGCCGCCGGCGGCGAACATCAGGCCGGCCGTGGCGGTCGCGGCAAACAGGGATTTCAAGACACGCGAAGGCGAGAAGGAGCTCATTGTCGTTGCTTTCTTATTGAGTACTGGAAATAGGATGAACCGCGGTCGTCACGCGCGCACGGCAGCGAGAACGATGAAGTGGCGAATCCGCTATGATGGCAAAAACTGCAACTTCGATTTTCGACTAACCTTATGCCATGGCGCATGGTGCGGTGTGGCGGCACGAATGATAACGCTTATGCACATCTCCTGCACGGAAGAACGTCTCCGCGCCGCCAACGCCCATGTGGCGGACGAGCTGCACGCCGGCCTGGACGCCCATGAGGCCTGGATCTCTCCGAAGTTCCTCTACGACGCGCTCGGCTCGAAACTGTTCGAGGCGATCTGCGAGTTGCCCGAGTACTATCCGACCCGTACCGAAGCGGCCATCTTCGCGCGCCACGGCGCCGAGATCGCCCGGGTGGCCGGGCTCGGCACTACCCTGGTCGACCTCGGCGCGGGCAACTGCGCCAAGGCCGCCTCGCTGTTCCCGCTGCTCCAGCCCGCCCAGTACGTGGCGGTCGACATCTCCAGCGAGTTCCTGTGCGACGCCCTGGTGCGCCTGCGCCAGCGTTTTCCGCACATCGCGATGGAAGGGCTGGGCATGGACTTCTCGCACCACTTCGCGCTGCCGCCGCAGGTACGCGCCGAGCGCCGCCTGTTCTTCTACCCCGGCTCGTCGATCGGCAACTTCACGCCCGAGGAGGCCCAGGCTTTCCTGGGCCGCCTGCGCGGGCAATGCGGGCCGGACGGCGCCGTGCTGATCGGCGTCGACCTGGCCAAGGACAAGGCCATCCTGGACGCCGCCTACGACGATGCGCTCGGGGTCACCGCCGCCTTCAACCTCAACGTGCTGCGCCACGTAAACCACCTGGTCGACGCCGATTTCGACATCCGCGCCTGGCGCCACCACGGCTTCTACAATCCCGCGCGCGGCCGCGTCGAGATGCACCTGGAAGCGGTGCGCCGGCAGGAAGTGCACTGGAAGGGGGGCGGGCGCGTGTTCGAGGCGGGCGACTGCATCCACACCGAGAACAGCTACAAGTACCAGCAGGCCGACGCCATCGCGCTGCTGGAGCGTTCCGGCTTCGAGGCGACCCGCGTGTGGACCGATCCGCAGCGCTGGTTCGCGGTGATCCACGCACAAGCGATTGCATGATGGGCATCGGGCAGCGCGAAGACCTGGTCCACGCCTTCCAACGGGTGCGCGCGCGTTCGCTCGCCATCGCCGACCCGCTCTCGCCCGAGGATTGCCTGGCGCAGTCGATGCCAGACGCCAGCCCCGTCAAGTGGCACCTGGCGCACACGACGTGGTTCTTCGAGACCTTCATCCTGGAACCGAACGAGGACGGTTTCGCTCCCTTCCATCCGGCCTTCCGGGTGCTGTTCAACTCCTACTACAACGGCGTCGGCGACAAGCATCCGCGTCCGCGGCGCGGCCTGCTGACGCGCCCGTCGCTCGACGAAGTGCGGGCTTACCGCCTGGACGTCGACCGCCGCATCACCCGGCTCTTGTCCAGCCCGAAGGGCGGCGACGTCGCCGCGCTGGTCGAACTCGGCCTGCAGCACGAGCAGCAGCACCAGGAGCTGATGCTCACCGACCTCAAGCACCTGCTGGCGCAGAATCCGCTGTATCCGGCCTATACCCCGCAGCCGATGTCGGCCGGAGCGCTGCCCGGTCCGGTCGACTGGATCGGCTTCGAGGGCGGGCTTGCCGAGATCGGTTTTGGCGGGAGCGGCTTCTGCTTCGACAATGAATTGCCGCGCCACCGCACCTATGTCGCGCCCTTCGCGCTGGCCTCGCGCCTCGTTACCAACGGCGAGTACCGCGAATTCATCGAGGCGGGCGGCTACCGCGATCCTTCCTTGTGGCTGGCCGAGGGCTGGGACAAGGTCTGTGCCGGCGAAATCCCGCAGCCCTTGTACTGGGTCGATGGCGGGAGCGAAGGCTGGCAGGAATTCACCTTGCACGGCCTGCAGCCGCTCGACCCGGCCAGGCCCGTGACCCATCTCTCGCTGTACGAGGCCGATGCCTATGCGCGCTGGCGCGGCGCACGCCTGCCGACCGAGGCCGAATGGGAATGCGCCGCGCGCCAGGCGGCCCTTGCCGACGGCGCCCTGCATCCGGAGGCGGCCAGTGGCGAGGGCCTGCAGCAGATGTTCGGCGCCTGCTGGCAGTGGACCAGCAGCAGCTACGCGCCGTATCCCGGCTACGCGCCGGCGCCAGGGGCCATCGGCGAGTACAACGGCAAGTTCATGGTCAACCAGTACGTGCTGCGCGGCTCGTCCTGCGCCACGCCGGAGGGCCACGCGCGGGCCAGCTACCGCAACTTCTTCCCGGCCGGGGCGCGCTGGCAGTTCACCGGGATCAGGCTGGCGCGATGAACCGGCGCCGTAATTGGCGTGAACGCATGATGGATCACCGCGCCAACGTCTGGATCCTGTCGCACCCGCTGGCCTTCCTGCTGCGGGTCGTGAAGGGCTTCCGCGCCAACCAGGGCCTGCTGCTGGCCGGCGCGGTGGCCTACTACGCGCTGCTCTCGATCGTCCCCTTCCTGATGCTGGTGGTGGTGGCGCTGTCGCACTTCCTCGACCAGGCCGAGCTGCTCGAAACCCTGGAGCGCTACCTGGGCCTGCTGGTGCCGGGCCAGTCGCGGCCCATCGTCGCCGAGGTCGCGCACTTCCTCGAGAACCGCGAGCTGATCACCTGGGTGCTGGGCGTGACCATGCTGTTCTTCAGCTCCTTTGCCTTCACCGTGCTGGAAAACGCGATGAGCGTGATCTTCAAGCACCGGGTCGAGATCCGGCGCCGCCACTTCCTGGTGTCGGCCGTGCTCCCTTACTGCTACATCCTGGCGCTGGGCTTCGGCGTCATGATCGTCACGCTGGTGGCGGGCACGCTGGAAGTGATGGGCGAGGAGAGCGTCTGGCTGTTCGGCTACCGGTGGTCGCTGAATGGCGTGTCGGGCGTGCTGCTCTACCTGCTCGGCCTGCTCGGCGAAATCCTGGTGCTGACCTCGATCTATCTCGTGATGCCGGTGGGCCGGCTCTCGCTGTGGCACGCCACGATCGGCGGCGTGACGGCGGCGCTGCTGTGGGAGATCGCGCGCCACGTGCTGGTCTGGTATTTCTCGACCCTGTCGCAGGTGAACGTCGTCTACGGCTCGATGACGACGGCCATCGTGGTCATGTTCAGCCTGGAGATCGCCGCCACCCTGCTGCTGCTCGGGGCACAGGTGATCGCCGAGTACGAACGGGTGGGTCAGGGCCAGGAGGATGCGGTCCCGGCGCCGATGCGCACCGGGCCGCCGACTTGAGCATTGCGCACGGTCAATTTCTCTAGATCTAGCAGTGGCACAGTAGCGACTTGCGCCAGATTAAAGGTGTGCGCAAACCTTCCTTCGAGGAGATGCCATGAGCCAGACGGTCGCCTTCTTCCTTCCNCTGCCGGTCGCCATTGCGCTGGCCGTGTTCCTGGTCCTGNTGTTCGCGCTCGCCGCNGTGGCGCTGTCGCTGCGCACGCCCGCGCCGGTGCGCGCGCCTGTCCGGCGGGATACCGGGGAGCACGCGCGCTCCAGCTCTTAGCCAGCAAGCCATAAAGAAACATCGGTGACAGGTCTGACATTCGGACACGGCCTCAGCTGTACACACACCGGTGTCACACACCGAAACACCGGGGTCAGGTCTGACATTCGGACACGACCTCAACTGTACATGGTCAAAACGGCAGAGCTCGTGTCTAAATGTCAGACCTGACACCGAAGGTGCCGGGTCAGGTCTGACATTCGGACACGACCTCAACTGTACATGGTCAAAACGGCAGAGCTCGTGTCTAAATGTCAGACCTGACACCGAAGGTGCCGAAGGTGACAGCGAAGGAAGCGCCGGGCTTCGGCTACACTGCCGGGCATGGCTCATTTCTACCTTTGCTGGGAACTCGGCGCCGGGCTCGGTCATGCCGCCCGCCTGAAGTCGATCGCGCTACCCCTGCAGGCGCGCGGCCACCGCGTCAGCGTCATGCTGCGCGACCTGGTGCAGCCGCGCCGCCTCTTGCAAGGCAGCGGCATCGACATGCTGCAGGCCCCGGTCTGGCTCCACCGCACCGCCGGGCTGCCGCAGGTCCAGGCCAGCCTGGCCGAGATCCTGCTCGCAGTCGGCTACCTCGATGCCGATGCGCTGGCCGGCCTGTGCGAGGGCTGGCGTGGACTGTTCCGGCAGGGACGGCCCGACCTCGTCATCGCCGACTACGCGCCGACTGCGCTGCTGGCCGCGCGCAGCCTGGGCATCAGGAGCGCCGCGGTCGGGACGGGCTTCCAGATCCCGCCGGCCGCGCAAGCGCTGCCGCCCCTCTTTCTGGGCGAAGCGGAGCCGCCGTCCGCCGCGCGCCTGCGCGCGACCGAGGCGCGCGTGCTGGACAGCGCCAACCGGGTGCTGGCGCTGCATGGCGCGCCGCCATTGGCGCAGGCCTGCGCGCTGCTGCGCGGCGACGAAGCGCTGCTGTGCACCTGGCCGGAACTCGATCACTATGGTCGCAATGGCGGCGGGCCCTGGCTCGGCCCCGGACTGGCGCCGCCTGCGGCCGGCGAGGCGGCCTGGCCCGAGGGTGACGGACCCTGCGTGTTCGCCTACCTGCGCGCCTCCCAGGCAGGGTCGCGCGAGGCCTTGCAGGCGCTGCTGCGCCAGGGTTGCCGGGTGCTGTGCTATATGCCGGAAGTGGCGAGCGGGGCGCCGGCGCCGGTGGAGAGTGGGCTGCTGCGCTTCGCGCCGGCGCCGGTGCCCATGCCGTCGGCCCTGGCCGGGTGCGAGCTGGTGGTCTGCCATGCCGGCGAAGCGACCACGGTACAGGCCCTGCTGGCGGGACGGCCGCTCCTGATGCTGCCCTTGTCGGCCGAGAGCTACCTGATGGCGCGCCGCGTGGTGCAGATGGGAGCGGGGATCAATGCATCGGGCGCGCCGGGGCCGCAGGATTGGGACGGCTTCGTGCGCGACCTTCTGCGCGTACCTGGCTACCGCGACGCGGCGGGCGCCTTTGCACGGCGCCATGCCGGTTTCGATGCGGCGCGCCAGGCCGAGGCGCTGGCGGACCGCTTCGAGGAGATGGTGCTCAAGCGACGCTGACGCGCGCTTCGCCTGCTTCCATGCGGCCGATGACGGCGGCCTCGCCGAAACCTTCGCGCGCGAACAGCGCCAGCACCTCGTCGACGCTGGCCGGGTCGCAGGAGACCAGCAGGCCGCCCGAGGTCTGCGGGTCGGTCAGCAGGGCGCGCTGGCTCGGCGTGATGGCATCGGTCAGGTCCACGTCCTTGCCGTAGGCATCCCAGTTGCGTCCCGATGCGCCGGTGAAGAAGCCGTCTTGCGCCAGCTGCAGCACGCCGGGCAGCAGCGGCACCTTGTCCATCTCGAGCTTCGCGCAGAGCTGCGCGCCGCGCGCCAGTTCCAGCAGGTGGCCGAGCAGGCCAAAGCCGGTGACGTCGGTCAGCGCGTGCACGCCCGGCATGTCGGCCAGCAGGCGGCCCGGCTTGTTGAGCTTCGTGGTGTTGGCGATCATCGCCGCATAGCCTTCGGGGCCGAGCTGGTCCTTCTTGAGCGCCGCCGAGAGNACGCCCACGCCCAAGGGTTTGCCCAGCACCAGCACGTCGCCGGCGCGCGCGTCCGCATTGCGCTTGACCTTCGAGGGATGCACGAGGCCCATCACCACCAGGCCGTAGATCGGCTCGATCGAGTCGATCGTGTGGCCGCCGGCGATCGGGATGCCGGCTTCGGCGCATATCGACTCGCCGCCGCGGATGATCTGGCCGATGGTCTCGAGCGGCAG
>JGI24770J26754_10002734_pt1 | contig 12099 bp, 9 predicted proteins | sample LakOneMetagenome_FD_26754 | JGI IMG/M metagenome (IMG submission 26754) | reverse complement strand
CGTGGGCACCAGCAGCCATATCCGCCCGCTCAAGGACGGCATCCGCTTCCTGCTGATCATCTTCAAGATCGCCACGCTGTATTCGCCGGTGAAGCTGTTCGGGCCGACGGCACTGGCGTTCTTCTTCACTGGCCTCGGCTACTACGCATGGACCTTCGTCCACGAACACCGCCTGACCAACATGAGCATGCTGCTGTTCAGCGCCGCGGTGATCGTGTTCCTGATCGGCCTGGTATCGGAGCAGATCACCTCGCTGATCTACAAGCGCGAAGGCTGAGCGGGTGAAGACGATCGCATCCCGCGCCGACCTCGCCATCAACGGCGCGCCGCCGGCCTTCGACGAGCCGCTGCACGTGGGCCGGCCGAACATCGGCGACCGCGATGCGTTCCTTCGCCACGTGGGCACGATCCTCGACAACCAGTGGCTGACCAACAACGGCCCGATGGTCAAGGAATTCGAGCAGCGCATCGCCGCCAGGCTTGGCGTGAGGCACTGCGTCGCGATGTGCAACGGCACCATCGCGCTGGAAATCGCGATCCGCGCGTTGGGTATGTCCGGCGAAGTCATCGTTCCGTCGTGGACCTTCGTCGCGACGGCGCATGCGCTGTACTGGCAGGGCATCACCCCGGTGTTTGCCGACATCGATCCGGTCACGCACAACCTCGATCCGGACGCGGTCCGCCGCATGGTCACGCCGCGCACCACCGGCATCATCGGCGTCCATCTGTGGGGCCGCGCGGCGCCGGTCGATGCGCTGCAGGCCATCGCCGACGAGCATGGCTTGAAACTCATGTTCGATGCCGCGCACGCCTTCGGCAGCAGCTACGGGGGACGGGCGATCGGCCGCTTCGGCGCATGCGAGGTGCTGAGCTTCCATGCCACCAAGGCCTTCAACACCATGGAGGGCGGTGCGGTCGTCACCGACGACGATTCGCTCGCCGAGGCCATGCGCCTGATGCGCAACTTCGGGTTCATCGGTTTCGACAACGTCATCCACCCTGGCACCAACGGCAAGATGATCGAGGTCTGCGCGGCGATGGGCCTGGCCAACCTGGATGGCTTCGAGTCCATCGTTGCGGCCAACCGGCGCAACCATGCCGATTACAGGCGCGGGCTCGCCGGCATCCCCGGCATCTCGTTGTTGGAATACGACCCGGGCGAAAGCAACAGCCACCATTACGTGGTGGTCGAGGTGGGCGAGGGCAGTGCCGCGACGCGCGACGAGATCGTCGCCGCGCTGCACGCCGAGAACATCCTTGCGCGCAAGTATTTCTGGCCGGGCTGCCACGGCATGCAGCCCTATCGCGACCTGTACCCGCACGCCGGGTTGGTGTTGCCGAACACCGAACGCGTCGCCAGCCGCGTGATCGTGCTGCCGAGCGGGACGTCGTTGCCAGATGGCGCCGTCAGTGTGATCGCAGGCGCGTTGCGGGCGATGGCGATGCCTGGAACGGACTGAATGGAATATTTTCCAACCCTCCGGGAGGTTCCGCTGGCTTCGATCCGGGCGCTGTCCGCGCTTGCCGGCGAGCTGGATGGAATGCTCGAGGGTATCTGCTGGATCCGCCGTGCGCGTCCCGGTTCGCTGACGTTCTGCGATCGCCAGGCGCTGCTGGATGACGTGCGCATCCCGGCGGGCGCGAACGTTCTGCTGCCGCCCGCATTGGTCGCGCAGGCATCGCGTTCCTTCCCCGGCGCGCGCTTGTTGCCGGCGGACGACGCGCGGGCTGTGTTCATCGACGCAGTCGTCGAACTGCAACGGCAAGGCCTCGCCGGCCCTTCGTCCTTGTTGCCCGCGAACCCCTCGATCTCGCCGCGGGCGAGGGTCNGTCCAGGCGCGCTGGTGGAAGCCGGCGTGCAGATCGACGAAGGCGCGGAAGTCGGCGATGGCGCAATCGTCCGCGCGGGCACTTGGCTGCGGAAAGGCGCGGTGGTGGGCGATAACTGTGTGATCGGCGGGGTCGGGATCAACGCCTACCTCGGGCGCGACGGCGTGCGCCGCGGTTTTCCCCATCTCGGCGGCGTGATTCTGGGCGAAGGTACGAGCTTGGGCGCGGGCTGCGTCGTGGTCCGCGGAATCCTGTCGAGCACGCGCATCGAGCGGGGATGCATCGTAGGCAACCTCTGCAACATCGGGCATGGCGTGGAGATCGCGGACGATGCATGGATCTCGGTCGGAACGATGATCGGCGGGCACGCGCGGGTGGGTGCGAAGGCGAGCATCGCCATGGGTTGCAGAATTCGGGACAACATCCGGATCGGCGAAGGCGCCAGTGTCGGCATGGGCAGCGTGGTCTTGAAGGATGTCGATGACGCCGTCTCCGTGTTTGGCAATCCCGCCCGTTCCTTCATCGGGATCGCCGCCGGCCCGGTACGCTGAGCGTCGCCGACGACATGCCCCCGTCTTCCAGCGGAAACCAGCTGACACGCCGCGCCGCGCACGCCACCTGGTGGAGTGCGCTGGAGATCGCCGCGCGCTACGGCGTGCAGTTCGTGGTGATGATCCTGCTGGCGCGGCTCCTGGCGCCGTCGGATTTCGGCCTGGTGGCCATGCTGCTGGTATTCACCAACATCGCCGCGCTGCTGGTGGATTCCGGCTTCGGCACGGCGTTGGTGCAGAAGCAGGACACGACCGACGAAGACGAAACGACGGTATTCCTGTCCGGCGTGTGCATCAGCGCCATCGTCGGCTGCCTCCTCTGGTTCGCGGCGCCGTCGATCGCGGCTTTCTATGCCCAGCCCACGCTGGTTCCGCTCACCCGGCTGTTGCTGTTCGTGCTGCCGCTGAGCGCACTCGCCGCCGTGCCCGATGCATTGCTGACGCAGCGGCTGGATTTCCGTTCACGCGCCAACGCGGAGATATTCGCCTCGGCCTTTTCCGGCGCCTTGGCCGTCCTCCTTGCATGGCGTGGTTTCGGCGTCTGGAGCCTGGCCTGGCAGTCGCTCGTGGCGATCGGCGTACGCGCAGCGTTGCTGTGGCTGTATTCGCGCTGGCGACCGCGTGGGCGATTCCATTTCGCCTCGCTCCGGGGGCTGTTCGCCTTCGGCAGCTACATGCTGTTGTCGAACCTGCTGAACACCATCTCGATCCGCCTGCAGTCGCTGCTGATCGGGCGCCTGTTCGATTCGCGCCAATTGGGTTACTACACGCTGGCGCAGAACACGCAGCAGGCCCCGGCCCAATTCATGAGCGGCGTCCTTAACCGGGTCGGCCTGCCGGTGTTTTCCAGCGTCGCCGGCCAGCCGGAGAAACTGGTCGGGGCGCTGCGCCTGTCGTTGCGCGTGGCGATCTTCGTGTTCGTGCCATCCATGGTCGGTATCGCGGTGGTCGCGAAACCGTTGATCGTGATGCTGTATGGCGCGCGCTGGACGCCGGCCGCGCCGCTGCTGGCCATCCTGGCCGCCAGCGCCACCTTCTGGCCATTGCACGTACTCAACCTCGCCGCGATCGGGGCGCAGGGAAGATCCGACCTGATCTTCAGGCTCGAAGTCGCCAAGCGCGTCGTCTCGATCGGCCTGATCCTCGCGTGCAGCCCGTTCGGGCCGCTGGCGATCGCGTGGGCGGTATTCGCTTCCAGCCTGGTCGCGGTCGCCATCAACACCTGGTATTCGCACAAGCTGCTCGGCTACGGCGCGCTTGCGCAGTTGCAGGACCAGGCCATGACCCTGATGCTCTCGGCGCTGGCCGCGTTGGCCGGTTGGCTGGTGCTGCGATGGCTGCCTGCGGGCACGGGCGCGATGCTGGCGGCCATCGCTGCCGCGGTGTTCACATACGTCGGCGGCGCGGCGCTCGGGCGGCATCCGGCGCTCGCCGACCTGCTGGGCCTGGCGCGCGTGGTCCGCGGTAGAGCGCCAACCCGGCCGGCCGCCGGCGAGGGAGGGGACGGGGCATGAGCGCGCCGCGCGTCGATGTATGCGTCATCACCTGCAACCAGCGCGGTTTCATCGACCAATGCCTGCGCAGCATCCTCGAGCAGGAGGTCGATGCCGAGGTGCGGTTGCTGGTCGGCGACGATGCGTCCGACGACGGCACCAGCGAAGCTGTGGCGGCCCTGGCCGCGGAACACGCCGGCGCCATCCTGCACCTCCGTCGCGAACCACGCATGGGCGCTATGGCGAACATGCGCGACCTGATGGCGCGTGCCGAGGGAGAATACGTCGCGCGCGTCGATGGCGACGATTACTGGTTGCCGGGCAAGCTGCAGCGGCAACTGGCGTACCTGCAAGCGCATCCGGATTGCGCCGCGGTCTATACCAATGCGATCACCGTGGACGAGTCCGGCCGGTGGATTGGCCTGTTCAACGATGTGGGGGATGCGCGGTTCGACCTCGCGGCGATGCTGCGGCGGGGCAACTTCCTCAACAACAGTTCGGTGCTGTTCCGCGCCGCCTGTCGCCAGGCCTGGCTGCAGGTGGACGGGCCNCAGATCGACTACCGCGTGCATCTGTGGCATGCGCGGCAAGGGTTNCTCGGCCACCTCGCCGAACCGCTGGCCGCGTATCGCGTCGGCGTGGCGGGGTCGATGGTCGCAAGCATGAATGCCCGCGTGCGCGAACTGTATTGGGAGGCGATCCAGAGCGTTCCACGCGACCTGGTCGGCGACGACGACTATGTGCATGGCATCGCCGATTTCCTGCGCCGGCTCGCCTTCCGCGCGACGCGCACGCGCGATGCCGCGCTGCTCCGGCAATGGACGCCGCAAATATTGCGCGCCTCGCCCTATGGGAAGACGCGCACTCTCACGCTGGCGGCCGCGAACATCGCGCGCATGGCGGTGCTGGAACTCGCGGGACGATGGCCCGGCCGGCCACGCGTACTCTATCGGCGCTGAGCTAATCCAGCCTGGGCCGTCCGTGCCGCAGCAACAGGCGCAACTTGTGCGGCAGCAAATCGGTGAAGGCGAATAATTCCCTGGCCGACACCTTGCGCTGGCGCGTTAGCCGCTTGCGCAACGCCAGGATGTGCGACCTGCGTTGCCAGAGCGCGGCCGGGATTCCGCCGTAGATCCTGCGCAGCGAGCGGAACGGTGTCCCGGTGATGGCCAGGAAGCACGCTTCAACCACGAGCGAAACCGCGTGCACCGGCATCAGCAGGAGCAGCGCGTGCCACGGATAACAGCAGAGCATGACGAAGGTCTTGTTGCGCTCGCTCAAGGCGCGCCGCCGCACCGTCGAGCGCAGCGCGCCGTCAACGACCTTCCCGCCGCCGAGGTTCTTGCCGATCCAGTGGTCGAAGGGCGGGGCATCGAGCACCGCCACGCGATGGCCAAGCAGCCGCGCCGCGAGGCAGAGGAAGATGTCCTCGGCAACCGATTCGAACCAGCCGGGGAATCCGCCGGTTTCGTCCCAGACCCTGCGCGGGATCCACAAGCAGGCGCCGGTCGCGACGCCGGCTTCGTGCATTCCCGTTTCCATGATCGGGATCGGATTGAGCAGCGGATCGATCCGATAGCCATGGTCGACGATCGCGCCATCAACCATCGAACACTGCGGCAGGCCGAGGATCCAGTCCTGCCTGCCNCTCTCCGCGGCCACGAACAATGCCTGCAGGCTTCCGGGACGCAGCCTGGCATCGTTGTTGAGCAGCAGCAGGTAGCGCCCGGTCGCGCGCTCGGCCATGCGATTGTTGCTGATGCAGAAGCCGACGTTGCCNGTGCCGGCGATCGCCTGCACCTGAGGGAATCGCTCCACGATGCGCGCCAGCGAATCGTCGGTCGAGGCATCGTCGTGCACGAGCACCTCGATGCTGAAATCGCCGGCTTGCGCATACACCGATTCCAGGCATTCCAGCACGAGTTCGCCGCCGTTGTAGTTGGCAACGCAAACGCTGATGTCGGGTCGCGGATCGCGGTTCATGCCGTGGTCCGCCGCCCGCCTCGATGCGCAAGGCGCGACAGGGCATCGGCCAAGTGCGCGCCGATGACGCGATTCGAATAGCGCTGTTCGTGCAGCCGCCGGCCCGCCGCGCCGATTTCGGGCAGGCGTTCGCGGTGCGTGTGCGCCCAGCGGATGGCATCGGCGAGCGCCGCCGGATCCCCCTGTCGCACGAGCAGGCAATTGGCCTTGTCGACGAAGCCGCAATCATCGTCGATGTCGCCGACCACGGCAGCCTTGCCGGAGGCGAGGAATTGGTGGGTCTTGCCGGTGACGACGCGCCGGGCCTGCGGTGTATTCCCGAAGGGTCCGCCCAGGCACAGGTTCGCAGCTGGGATGTCGAACTGCAGGAGGTCGTCGAATGGAACCCATGTCCGATGCGAAAAGCGCGTCGCGCCCGGTTCGCCCATGCGCTGCGCGAGCTTGCGTGCGTCCTTGTCGTTGCCGCCGATGAAATCGAAGAACAGCGGAAGGCCGCGCAGCATGTCGGCGGCGTCGAGGACGACGTCGATGCCATGCAGCGGCAGGAAGGAGCCGTAGAACAGGATCCGCAGCGCGCCGTCCAATGGCGCGGGTTCGCGCGGATGGGCAGGAGGCTCGACCGCGCCGACTGGCACCACGATGATCTTGTGCTTTGGCACGCCGAAGTGCGACTGGAAATACGCCGAGTGCGATTCGGTATCGGTGAGGATCGCATCGGCGCGCGCCAGCGCGGCGCGTTCGACGGGCTTCCACGCCATGGCGAGCAGGCGGCCGGCGAGGCCGAACTTGCGTTCCTCGGCCAGCGCCGCATACGGCGACATCATCGCGTCGAACACGAACAGCTGGCCGCGGGCGAGCCGCCGCACCAGCCATGCGATCTCGTGCCCACGGAACGCGAGCAGGTAGACCTGCGGATCGGACTCGCGCCTTGCTTTCAACAGATCGCGGATGGCTTCCAGGTAACGCCGGATGCCGCCGGAACGATTCATGGCAAGGGTGAGTGCGAGCGAATCGACCGAGGCGAGCCCGGCCCGCAAGGTGGCGCCGCGGATATAAGACGCGGCGCGATAGGCCTGCACCAGGCACACGCTTAGCGCGGGGGCATCCCGCACATCGGATGGTTGGCCGGGATCGATGCTCATGGCGGCGAGGGATGCGAGGCCCCGGCCTGTCCCATCCGATCTTCGAGGTCGCGCGCCGCGAGTTCGGCGTCGCCCATGCGATCGATGGCGCGCAGGCCCGCGATCTCTCGCCGTACTTCGTCGTAGCGGCCGAGCGCGATCAGGGCCTTGGCCCGGTTGACGCGGTACTGCCCTTCGCGCGGCTTGAGATCGATGGCCGATTGCCACAGCCGCANCCCTTCGTCCGTTTCCCGCAGGACGTTGAANACGTAATCGGCCTGGATGTTTCGGATCTCGGCGTTGCTGCCGTGGCTGAGCGCGGCGTCGTACATGGCGCGCATTTCATCCTCGGGGAATGTGCATTCGCGGTTGCGGACGCAGTGGGTCAGGCTGGCGAGCACATTGGTTTCCTGCACGCCGAACGGATTGTCGCGCAGGCGCGCGAGCATGTCGGCCCACCATTCGCCNCGAACCGGCGTGCCTGTGCGCGCCGCGAGGATGAGCAGTGCGCCATGCGGGAGGATGCCGCTGTCCGGGACGGCGCGTGCATGCTCGAGCGCCTCGAAGGCACGCGGCAGCATGGGCGAATCGGCCTTGTAGCCGGTGGCCAGCGCCAACAGGCGCGCCTGGTCGTAGGTNGCGCGCGGAGACAGCGGGTGCTTCGCGGCTTCGCTGGTCGCGAAACGCAGCGGATCGCTCCACTCGCGTGCGCGCAGCGCGGTGGTCATGGCGAGGAGCAGCAGCCAGAGCAGCGCTAGCAAGGCACCGATGCGGCGCATGCTTTCGTTGCGCGGCGACAGTAGCAACAGATCGGCCACGGCTAGGCAGATGCCAAGCGAGGCGAAGTAGTTGCGATGCTCGAACACCAGTTCCAGCGGCACGATGGTCGCGGTCAGAAGCTGCGCGCACAGGAACCAGGCGATGCCGAGCGCGAGCAGCGGGCGACGCTTGCGCAGCACGAACGCGCCCGCCACAAGCAGCGCCAGCGCGGCGAGCGCGAGTAGGGTGGAAACCGGCTGCATCAGCCCGCGCGAGATCGCGATGTCGTCGTGGTAGAGGCCGAACGCGCGCAGTGACGGGAACACGGTCCAGTGCAGGTAGTCGAGCACCACCCGGCTTTCGGTCAGCAGGCGTTCGCCCAGGGTGAAGGTCCGCGTCGCGTATGCGACGGTAGACGTGACCTTGGGCAGCAGCCAGGCCAGGCCGAACAACGCCGGTAGTACGAGGACGAGGCCGAAGAACGCGAACAGGCGGCGGTCGCGCTTGCCATCGGCATCCCGTCCCTTGAACACGAACAGTTCGAGGCAGGCCGCGTACATCGGCAACAGCACCGCCGATTCCTTGCTCAGAACGCCAAGCGCGGTGCCGCCGACGATGCCGGCGACGATCCGCCAGCCGCCGCCGNTGTCGCCCGCCAGCTGCCGTTGCCGGCCGAGCAGGTACAGCCACANCCCNGCGAACACGAAGGCGTGGCACAGGCTTTCCATGCGCTGCACGACGAACAGCACCGCCATCAGGTTGATCGGGTGCAGCGCCCAGGCCGCGGCCGCGAAGCGCGCGGTCCATTCGCGTCGGTGCGCATCCACCGTCGGGGAGGCCATCGCCAGCAGCGTGCGCAGCAGGCACAGCACGAGGCAGGCATTGAACGCGTGGATCGCGATGTTGGTGAGCTTCATCGGCATCGGATCGAGGCCGGTGAACACGTAGTTGAGCGCGAACGTCGCCATGGGCAACGGGCGGTGGTCGAGGCCGGAATCGGAGGAGAACACCGCCGCCAGCCATGCATGCCGGTCCCAGTTCGTCACGTGCAATGCCACGTTGTCGACGATGTTGGGGAAATCGTCGAAGACGAAGCCGCCGCCACGCCCAGGCCAGTAGATCGCGGCGATGGCGAGCGCCAGCAGCAGGAACGGCCAGGTTGGACGGAACGCGGAAATTTTCAATGCCTGCTCCCGGCCTGTTGCGTGGCGATGTCTTCGTGCATCTTGCGCCGCAGTTCGGCGAATTCGTTCGGCCAATAGCGCTGGCGTTGCAGCACCCACGCATGCAGGCGCGCCATGTTCCAACCCGTGGGTTGCTTGCGCAGCGGCGCGATCGAATCGTAATGCTCGAGCAGCGCCAGGCCTTCGGCCGGATGGCCGTTCGAGGCGAGTAACGCCGATTCCTGCGCCGCCGCGTCGGGCGAGGGCCAAGCGTCCAGCGCGCCGCGGAATTCGTGCAAGGCTGCTGCTGCATCGCCATGCACCAAGGCGATCCGCGCCAGCACCGCATGCAGGTCCTGTCGACGGCCCGGCAGCGCGGCCAGGCGTGGATTGGCGAGCGCCGCCCGAGTCCAGCGTTCGACGATGTCCGCATCGACGCCTGGGCAGCCACCGGACTGTGCAAGATCCAGCGCGTCGCCGAGCCAGCGATAGACGAGCTGGTCGCCTTCGGTCGCGTGCTGCAGCGCCGTTCCCGCCGCGTCGATGTCCCGCGGCGTCGGCCCCCGTGCCATGCACGCCGCGCTCATGTAGTTGAGCGCGAGTTGCAGGTCGTGCGGATGTTCGCGCCACGGGGCGGACAGTGTCGCCATGGCGCGGTCGGGGCGTTGCGCCTGCATCTCGAACAGCGCCTTGGTGGCGATCGCCCGCGAGGAACCGGGATTGGTCGCCGCCCACAGCCTGGCCATGCGTGGCTGGTCGGCCCACAGCGTGGCGCGTTGCCAAGTGGTCGCGGCGAGCAGGGCGAGCAGCGCGGCCGCGATGGCGCTGCGCAAGGCGAATGGCGCCTGCCAGCGCACGACGGCGCGCGCGAGCGGCCAGCCCAGCAGCATCGCCGGCAGGTAGTTGCGGTGTTCGAAATACAGTTCCAGCGGGATCGTGGTCGATTCCAGCAGGTGCCCGGCGAAGAAGAACAGCAGCGCCGCCGCCAGCGCGGGCGCGCGCTTGCGCGTGGCGAATCCGACCGCGAGCAAGGCCAGCACCGCGAGCCAGGCGAACAGGGTCGAGGCCGGATGCAGCAGCCCGGTCGACCACGCGTAGTCGTCGTTGTACACGCCGGTGGACAGCACCCGCGGCACCACCAGCAGGTGCAGGTAGTCGAGCAGCACGCGCGGCTCGGTGAGCACGCGCTGGCCGATGGTCCACGGCCGCGAGGACAATGTCGCGGACCATTCGGTGCCACGCCAGGCCACATAGCCGAACAGCAGCAGGCTGGGCAGCACCAGCAGCAGCAGGAAAAGGGGACGGAGGGAGTTACGCTCGGCGTAACTCCCTCCGTCCCCTTTTCCCGCGCGCCGGTACACCGTCGCCTCCAGCACCCACGCCAGCAAAGGCAGCAGCGCGCCGTTGGCCTTGCCCAGCATCGCCAGCAGCGTGCCCAGGCCGATGCCGCACAGCATCCACGCCATGCCCGCGCGCGGCGAATCCGGCAGCAGCCTGCGGCCGTGGCCCCAGGCCAGCAGGCCGAGCAGGGTGAAGGTCGCCGGCAGCATCGCCTCGCGCTGGACGATGTACAGCGTGGTGGAAACGAACAACGGATGCAGCGCCCACAGCGCGGCGCCGAGCAGGGCGGCGGCGTCGTTGCGGCGCGAAGCGCCATCGAGCCGATTCCCCAGCTGCCGCAACAACGCGAACAGCAGCGCGGCGTTGGCCAGGTGCAGCAGCACGTTGGTGCGCAGGAACGGACGCGGATTCGCGGGCCAGTCGCGCGCGTCGAGCAGGAAGCTCAGCATTGCCAGCGGGCGGCCGGTCGGGTCGGCGCTACCCGAGGTGAGGTAGCGCCAGAACGCNGCCCAGTCGTCCACGCGCCCGCCGCTGCCGAGCTTGTCGAGGTTGACGAAATCGTCGAAGACGAAGCCGCCGCCCAGGCCNGGGGCGTACACGCACCAGGCCAGCAGCAGCACTGCGCCGAGGCCGAGCCATGTGGTTGCGGCGGTGCGTGTNGTGATCGGCGGCATGTCGGGGAAAACGCAGGGGCCGCAAGCGCGGCCCCCGGATGGTAACGAATCGCGGGCGCTGCGCCCGCGTCGCCGCGGCGGTTACTGGCGGCAGACCGTCGGCACCCACTTGTCCTTGAGCGCGCTGCTGGACTTGTTGCAGGCCCATTCGATGCTGCCGGCGTGGGTGATCGGCGAGAACACCAGCGCCTGGCCGTCGATGACCTTGNTCGCGTGCTTGGTGCTCGCGTCGTAATGCGCGGTGATNNNGCCATTGGCGCCGACGCCGACCGAGACGACGTAGCTGCCCTGGATGGAAGCGGGCAGCGCCAGCCCATAGGACTTGTTGGTNTTGCTGCCGTTGGCGAAACGGCCGTAATTGTTGTTGAACTCGCTCACCGCGGTCTTGATGCCGTCGGCCAGCGAGGAGCCCTCCGAGACCTGCGAACGGACCACGTAGTCCTGGTACTGGCTGATGGCGATGGCGGCGAGGATGGCGATGATCGCCACCACGATCATCAACTCGATCAAGGTGAAGCCGCGCTGCGTGTTCATTTCGATTCCCCTGGCTTGGCGAGGCCATGGATCCATGGCCGGTTGACTCCCCTACGCTCAAAATGAACGCAAACAGCGTGCCATTGGCGCCCCTCGTGACCGCCATCACGCTTGGCCCGAAACGCGCCGCGCCGCCAAAGGAAAGGCCGCCTTGCGGCGGCCTTCCGGGCATTGCGTGACGCTGTCGCTTAGTCGCGGCAGATCGTCGGGCGGTACTTGTTCAACACCGAGGTACCGGCGCTGGTCTTGCAGTTCCACTCGATCGAACCGGAATGGGTCACCGGCGAGAACACCAGCGTTTCGTTATCGATCTTGGCGTTGGCCTTCTTCGGCGAGGTGCTGCTGAAGTGCGCGACGATCTTGCCGCCACCGGTGTCAGCGCCAGCGGTGATGCCGACCGACACGACGTAGCTGCCTTGGATCGATTCCGGCTTCGACAAGCCATAGGAAGCGTTGGTGCCCACGGCGAAACGGCCGTAGTTGTTTTGGAACTCGGCGACCGCGGTCTTGAGGCCGTCGGCCAGCGAGGAACCTTCCGAGACCTGCGAGCGGATCACGTAGTCCTGGTACTGGCTGATGGCGATGGCGGCGAGGATCGCGATGATCGCAACGACGATCATCAGTTCGATCAGGGTGAAGCCTTTCTGATT
>JGI24770J26754_10002733_pt1 | contig 12100 bp, 11 predicted proteins | sample LakOneMetagenome_FD_26754 | JGI IMG/M metagenome (IMG submission 26754) | reverse complement strand
ATGTTGGGAATACGGTCCATGATGTACCTCCATTTGTTGAATATTCAACATACCCGGCATCCCAGGTTGTTGTTGACCCCTCCAAAGCACAAATATGTGAAAAACTTAATTGTGCAGAACCATAACCAGAAAGGTCTAAATTACTTTGCTGTTGGTAAGAATTTGTTGTAGTGGCTGTTGTAGCAGCAGTAGTAGTATGTGTTAAAAAAACAGATTTACTTCCCTGGCTAAAATAGGTCGTATTGCTGGCTGCAGTAACATTAGCACCTGTGGAACTAAAGTTTGTGCCGGGAAAAGTTTCAAATGTTTCTGTAAAAGCTGTAGCACCTGGTATAGTACCTCCACTGGCTGTTAGCGTTTGAATTACACCGTTACATATGGTTGCGGTAGATGGAGTAACCGTAAGAGCGGATGGAGTGGCATTAATGGTAACAGCAAGGCTACCTGCACCAGCACTCCAGCATCCGTTTGTACTCTGTGCACGAATATAATAGGTACCCGAAGTAGTAACATTAAAGGTGGTTCCAGAATTAACTGTACTTGTTCCGGATGCGCTTGTTTGCCAATACCAAATATCACCTCCTGTTGGCGACCCCGACCTGGTAAGTGTTACACCGGGGCTTACGCATTGTGGCGAATTACTGGTTGGATTTCCCGGATCAGATGGTAAAGGGAAAACTGTAAAGGTTGCAGCACTCGTTGCTGTGCCAAATGATGTTTGTACAGTAACAACACCTGTTGTTCCGCTGCCAATAACTACGGTTAATACAGTACCAGTATTACTTACGATTGAACCTACCGCTGTACCACCTATTTTCACCTGGCCAGCTGTAGTACCAGTTAAATTGGTTCCATTTATTACCAGCTGCGTGCCTGCGCAACCACTACTGGTACCTAAGCTTGTTATGGTTGGGGTTGGTGGTGCACCATCAAATTCATCAGCACCCATATCGGGTGCTGTACCTCCGCCATTTATTGATCCCGTTGGGCCTGGGCGTGTATCGCCGTCAAAATCTGTTGTTACACCAACTGATGCACCTCCGGATTCCATTTGCGTGCCGGTTGCAGCTGGAATATGCAAATCAGTCGCTGATGTAAATGGAGCTGCTGTAGTAAATGCAATGGAGGCGTTATCATTATTTGTATTTGCAACTAATAAACTACTACTATAATTTCTTAAATTGGTTGCTCCAGCAGTTGAACTAGAATTAAAATTTGATGCCAAATAAAAACCTGTTCCGACCGTAGTACCAACCTGTGCTATACCTTGTGATGCTGCAGTTGTTCCACTGAAATAAGCATTATTGTTCCAAAGCAAATTCATTGAATTTGTCGCTCCAGAAGGGAGACATACTGACACATGAGCCAAACTAGTTGTACCCCCAGTCAAAGTATTCGAAAAGATATTATTACGAACATCAATTCCGGTCTGTGTGGACGCAAGGATTCCAAAAGCAGCAGATAAAGCATTCGATGTTGGAGTACCAAACATGCTTCCAGATAAATTAATTGAATTGTGATAAATTTTATGACCATTTCCAGAATTGACTAATAATCCGAAAACACCCGCCGTGGTAGAAAATGAAGTTCCGCCAGTTAAGTCATGATTTATGTCACTAATAAAATTGTTTTGAAAAGTTATATTATTACCTCCGTTTAATCTCACACCATACGCATTCCAAGTCGAGGTGGATCGATTATAAACTGTTGTCACTTTATTTTTATCGATTGTTGCGGATGCCGACGAAGTTGCAACATCAATACCAATAACTCCGGCTGACCCCGTAGCAACCCCTTGAATATTTGTTATCGTATTTCCGCTTACAGTATATGGACCAGCAGCTGACGAAATCAATATACCTTCCCTACCACTTGTGCCAGCATTTCCGCAAACGCCATTAATAATATTACCCGTTATAGAGATGGTTCCCGAACCAATAGCACTGTTAAGTTCAATTGCATTTGATACAGTCGCAACATAAGTAAGAATATTTTTGATGGTATTTCCACTTATGGTAATTGCGTTAGTACCTTGAACATAAATACCTTTACTATATACTGTAGTTGTGGGTGTCGTGAAAGGTGGTGTTCCGGACAGTGTAGTTGATTGGTCTCCTATTATATTATTACTAATTGTAACCCCCGTTGAGGATGTTGATGACGCTCCCATAAAGGCAACACCTCTTGCACAGGAATTAATTGCATTATTATCAATTAGAAGATTATTAGTAGTAGTAGCCGCATCCATAGAAGTGCTAACAGATGTAATTGCTGTAGGAGTTGTGACGCTTCCTTTTGCTCCAATATATATCCCAAAAGTTGTATTTTCAGAACCAGTAGTACTTGCATTTCCACTTGCATTTCTTCCACTTGCATTTCCAGTTAAGATAGAATTCTTAATTATTATGTTATCAGCAGATGTAACAGTTGTGCCGAGTGTAGCTATTCTAATAACCGAACTGTATGTGGTTGTAGCTGCAACAGTGTTGATAACAGACAAATTTCTATTTGTACCACCCGTATTAGGATTATCGCCATCAATCGTAACATTATCGGCTCCATTCAATTGTATTACACCAAAACCAGAAGCAGGATTACCGGAAATAGAAACCCCATCAACAGTTGGTCTAATATTAATTGATGTATAGTTTGCTGCGCCAGCACCAGAGCTGTTTAAATTCGCTGGGGTTGTACCTTCTGTTGTGTTTGCGTTAATACTGATAACAATTACACCTTGGTGTGTCCCTGCATTAATAGCATCAAAAGCACCTTTTAAAGTTGTAAAGGTTCCTGCTGCAGTTCCTGCGGTGGCAGTTAATGTTACCTGTTGCGCATCGGCACTTATGTATCCTAACATAAATAAAACACCTAAAAGGAGCTTACTAATCATTTTATTCATAAACATTTTTTTAGCAATGGTATTTGTTGAAATTGATCTCATAAAGAGGATTTTAATATTGGTAACGTTATGGTTGTTTGGTATGATGCAGATAAGATTTGTAAGCAGGCGGAAAGCTAAGGCGGGGCAAAGCTTTGCCAACATTAAGTTTTTGTAAAGCAGTTGTACAGATATTCGTGAACCATAAAAACGGGTAAAGAACGATCATGCCTGTTATTTAATTATTAATTCGTCAGCTGCATTTTGCAGCTTGTATATTGTACCAGTTTCAGAGTTGTAAGCTTTGATTATGGCAGATAATGTTTCCTGGGCTATACTACCCGGCAGGCATAGCTGCAGGTATTGTATACTGGTAATTTACGGGAGATTGGATGCCTGAACGAGGTGATTCAGCATGGAAAATAAGAGAAATCGGGTACCCGGCAAAGAAAAACGCCAATAATCATTAAAATCTTTTCCACAAAGTGGTAATTATTGTAATGCACGGTTGAATGCGTGAACTGGAAAATATATGTTATTTATTTTTTAATTCTTACCGCCATGGAGGCTCTGGCAGGCTGCCGGCGGGTTTGTTACATGCTGCTGGTAAAAGCCGGGGGATCTTACTTCATTTTTGTAACGCTGTAAATATCAGCAGTTTTCGTGTAGGCGTTGTTGTCTTATAGCACATCAGTTGTAGTATCGTTATACCGGCGAGCGCACCGTAATTTATGACTGAGAACTACAAACGTCATTATAATAGCTATTTTATGATAATACATTGCGCTGCAAGCATCCCACCTGCCCTGCACCTATGCCTTGCCTAAGCCCTTTGAAGCCTCACAAAAATTATGATAAACAGAACGCCACCCCGGATCTGAACCCCTGACTGCAAAACCCGGTATCCTCTTTCTGTTGTAAAGACCATAACACTAATATTGCTTCCCCTTGAACAAATGCCACAGCATGTCGTTGAACCCAGTAGCCAGGGCATGTATTTCCATTTCAGATATACAAATATAAAAGAAGGAAAAAAGCACCCGCATTACTACGGGTATCATGTTGGCATTTGCTGGCAAATGCCGGCATTTTGGGGTATTTTGGAATATTCTGAGGCAATTGTGAGAAACCGTTCTTAGCACAGGCCGTAAATTTGATAAGTATTCCGGAACCCATGAATTTATCTGGTATAAAAAACGGAGAAAATAAAATGTACCAAAATTTAAACCGCAATTTGTACCAGGTACAAAAAGTGGTTTTTGAAAAATGGTACAAAAAATAAAATAATAAAATGGGTACAAAAACAGGGGCAGGTAAAACGGCAGAATAAGAGATAAGGAATAAAAAATAAGAAATGAGAAATAAGGAATGGCTCAGCAAACCCATATGCTCAACGGTGAACGAACATCGCTCAACGAACAACGGTCAACGGGCAACCCTCTTTACTCTTACAACCTGTTCCCTTCCTTTGGAAAAACAATACTGGGCTTAAAATGCTTCGCCTCTTCAAAGTCCATCAAGGCATAGGAGATCACGATCACGATATCGCCTTCGGCGCCTTTACGGGCAGCCGGTCCGTTCAGGCAAACCACACCGGTACCCCGCCCGCCCTTGATGATATAGGTCTCCAGCCTTTCGCCGTTATTTACATTCACCACCTGTATCTTTTCATGCTCTATCAGGTTGGCGGCATCCATCAGGTCTTCATCCAGTGTAAGACTGCCTACATAATTAAGATTGGCTTCGGTAATAACGGCCCGGTGTATTTTCGATTTGAGTATNTGTATNTGCATACNGCAAAATTAGGCAGGATGCAGGAATTTCAGGGATAACCAGGCATCATTTTATACCCATCCGGGCATTAACGAGGTGAAGATGCTGTCCGGCCGGGTTTTGGTAACAACATCCCGCTATTTATCCTTTCTGCAAAACCCTGGTGCCGGAACAAAAAATGCTGCAACTCAATAAACCCGCTGCATTTCATTCCTCCATTCCTTCATTCCTCCATTCCTTCATTCCTCCATTCCTTCATTCCTTCATTCCTCCATTCCTTCATTCCTTCCCCCCCCGATATGTGGTAACAGAATCCTGGTTTTATTTATTAATTTGTTGCAGCAATATAGCAGGCAGCAATTCATCACAACAACTTAATAAACAGTAAGCCGCACATGATACGCATCTTGATTTTTGAAGACAACGACGATTTCATCGATAGTCTTACAGAATTAATAGCCAATACCGATGGCATGGAGCTGGCAGCTGTTTATAACAATTGTAAAAATGCCGTAAAGAACACAGCCTTTCACAAACCGGATATTGTACTGATGGACATTGACATGCCGGTAGAGAATGGGCTGCAGGGCCTGCGCAGCCTGCGTGCAGCCGGCAACGAAGTAACGGTTTTAATGCTTACTGTTTTTGATGATAACGACCGGGTGTTTCAGTCCATATGCTTTGGTGCCGGCGGCTATATTTTAAAACGTACAGCACCCGAAAAGATCATTGAAGCCATCCGCGAAGCCCATGCCGGCGGCGCTCCCATGACACCTTCGGTAGCCAAACAGGTACTGAAACTTTTTTCGCAGCCGTTTCAACGATCGGCAGAACTGCAAAGCCTGACCCCCCGTGAACATGATGTACTTTCGCTGCTGGTGCGTGGCTACAGTTATAAAATGGCTGCCGGCGAACTGGAAGTGAGTATTGAAACACTGCGTTACCATATCAAAAATATTTATGCCAAGCTGCATGTGAACTCTAAAAGTGAGGCAGTAGCAAAAGCCATACAAAATAAGATCTCTTAACAAGCTATATGAATCTGTGTAAACTGGTTCTTTTACTGGGAATTGTTTTCGCATCGCAAACAGGCTATGCACAGGCAACATGGCCAAATATGGCTATTGATTCACTGAATAAACTGATCCGTATTGACCAGGAAGATACCAACAAGGTAAATCACCTGGTTTTATTGTCGAGAGAAATAAGCAGGCAAAATACAGATACGGCCTTTATCATTGCCAATACAGCGCTTGACCTGGCAAATAAACTGAACTGGGTAAAAGGAACCGCACATGCCCATATTGCCATAGCCTGGTGCTATTATGTACGGGGAAATTACAGCAAGGCTTTGGAATACAATTTTAAAGCTATAAAGACGGGAGAAGCATCCGGCGATAAACAAACAGTATTGTTTGCGCTCAGCAGCATCGGCCAGGTGTACGATTCGGAGGATGATCCTTACAAGGCCATTGAATACCACGCAAAGGCATTGCAATTAGCACAGGAAATACATGACGAATGGAGCATTGCCAGGAATACCGGAATGATGGGCACTGCTTACCAGGACCTGAAAAAATATCCCCTTGCACTGCAGTATTATTTTACCGCATACAGGCTTACCGAAAAGATCGGCTACAGCAACGGCATGGCTATATGGTTAAGCAATATAGGCAGTTTGTATATTGAGCTTGCCCGTTACGACTCCGCTTTATGGTACCTCAACAGGTCCGCTGCTATTTTCAGATCATCAGGCAATCAATGGGCCTATGCAGGTACCATATTGGATATTGGAAAAGTTCATCTTACCCAAAAAAAATACAGGAAAAGCTTCACTTCTTTAGATACCGCACTACATATATCCATCCGGCTGGGGGCTTTGGAAGACCAGCGCAATGCTTACCTGGCATTAAGTAACCTGTATAAAGAGTCTGATATAGGCTTACCCGGAATGAATAACGCAGCATTGCTGAACAAAGAGCTGATGCGTAACCAGGCTTTAACATACTATCAGCAATATGTTGCCATGAAAGATTCACTCAATAACCGGGAGGTACAAAAAAGATCTTTGAGCCTGGAATTTGAAAACAAAACAGCTTCGGCAAAAATGGAACAGGAGAAAAAAGATGCGGTCAGTAAAGCTGAGCTGTATACCCAGAAAATAATCCGCAATTCATTTATTGCCGGCTCCCTGTTGCTGATGCTGCTGATCGTTGTATTGGTTAACCGCAGCAAATTAAAACGCGGGATTGAACTTGAAAAAATGCGCAGCCGCCTCTCACGCGACCTGCATGACGATATTGGCAGCACCCTCAGCAGTATTAATATTTTAAGCCGCACCGCTCAAACCAATTTAAAAGAAACAAACGACGAAAAAACAAAAGCTTCGCTTGAAAAAATAAATGAACGCAGCCAGCGCCTGCTGGATAGTATGAGCGATATCATCTGGAACATTAACCCCGGAAACGATACCATGGAAGAAGTGATGAGCCGCATGCGGGAATATGCCACCAGCCTGCTGGAAGCAAAAAATATTGAGTACAGTTTCAACTTTCCCAAACAGCAAATGGATTGCAGGCTGAGCATGGAAGTGAAGAATAACCTGTACCTTATTTTCAAAGAAGCAGTAAACAACCTGTCGAAATATTCGGGCTGCACCCATGCAACGCTATCACTGGTCTTAGATGAAAAAAATATTCAGCTTACCATTGAAGACAATGGCATTGGTTTTAATGAGGCGGAATTAAAACACCGGGGCGGACTGTTAAACATGCAGCAGCGTGCACAGGAAATTAAAGGCAACATCAGTATACATTCGGTTATCAATAAGGGAACCCGCATAGTATTAACCATGCCGGGATATTGCTGATGTAAACAAAACCAACACAGGTTATTATGAAATTAAACAGCGCAGCAGGCATCATCATCGCAGCATTCGTTATTTCTTTAAGCGGTTTTATACTTTCAGCAGCTATACCGCAAAGTACAATATCGGATACGTTGATGACCGTTGCCTTATTTGGGGCCGCCGCATCCGGCTTACTTGCTGCCGTATTTACAGAAAAACTGGTGAAAAGCGTTTACTGGAAATATTTTATTGCTGGCGTATTTGTATTCCTGGCGGGTTTTTTATTAAGGTTTCCGGGCTACCGTGTGGCAGGGGAAGCAGGCAGGGTATGTGGTGGCATAACAGCTATTACCGCATTGACACTATACATATACCGGCACAGCAGCGATTTTAAAAACAGTACATGGATCCTGTTCATTCCCTTTATTTTACTGGGTTGTTTGTTCAAACACCTGTACTGGCCGGGTGGCAATCTCATCATATTTGTTAGTTTACTCGTGATCGTTATACTGTCTGTTTTACAACTGGCAAAGCCAAAACAAAACAGCATCATCCAGTCATTTTTTTTAAGCTGGCAAATATCCATGTGCGTTTGCATTACTGTTTTTTATTTTGGTGAAGTAGATGCAGATCCATTTTTTATCGGTTATATTTTCATTTTACTGGCGCTGGTAGATATTTTTCTTCACCAGGAAAAAGAATAAGCCCCCCCTTTTATGTGGTTTCACCATACTTTGATTGTTGCCATATTTACCATGTAAATAAATCAGATCATCAAACACCGGTAAGCCGGGTGAAAAAGACAACTACCCTGTTAGCTTTTTCCGGGTTGTACAGATATGCCTGAATTAAAGATCATAACTATTTTATTGTTTTGTTGCATACAAAACTGTTTATCACAAAGCGTAGCAATAAATACCGATGGAAGCACTGCAAACCCGGCTGCTTTGCTTGATATCAAAAGCAGCACTAAAGGCATGCTGATCCCCCGCATGTCAGCCACCGAACGTATGGCTATTGCAGCCCCTGCAAATGGCTTACTGCTCTATGATACAGACTCAACTGCATTTGGTTATTATAACGGCAGCAACTGGCTTTTTCTAAAAAGATCCATGGATACCAGCTACGACTGGAATACCAGGGGAAATGCAGGCACCAACCCCGGCACCGATTTTATTGGCACTACCGATAACAACCCGCTTTATTTCAGGGTTGATAATTTGCCAACCGGCAAGATCGACAATAAAAATATTTTTTGGGGCAATAACAGCGGCACTGCAAATACCGGCGGATACAGCAATGTGGCCATTGGTACCCGGGCGTTGGTTAATAATACCGTGGGTCACAACCTGGTTGCCGTTGGTGATAGTGCTTTGTTTAACCAGGTTCTTTCGGCAGATTACAATAACACGGCAGTTGGCAGTAAAACACTGTTCGCAAATACAACTGGCTGGTTCAATACAGCGATAGGAAGCAATGCGCTGTTTGCCAATACAACCGCCAGTGGCAATACAGCGGTGGGCTATGAAACTTTACTTTTAAATACAACAGGAGCAAACAATACTGCCGCTGGTAACAGGGCACTTAGGGCTAATATTGCCGGTTCGAATAATACAGCCTTTGGAAGCGCAACTCTTTACGAAAACACAACCGGTAACCATAACTCAGCCATAGGTTACCAGGCGCTTCTTTATAATAAAACAGGAACCGGAAATACAGCTACCGGATATACTGCTATGTACTATAATTCAACCGGCAATTACAATTCAACTTTTGGTATGCAGGCCCTATCTTACAATACAACCGGAAGTTACAATTCAGCTGCGGGTTATTCCACATTACTCTTCAATGTTTCCGGCAGCAATAATTCGGCCCTGGGATCTTATTCAATGCTTTCAAATATGAACGGCAACTCCAATGTAGCCATTGGAGCCTTTACCCTGGCCAATAACCGCATAAACAGCAATTTAGTGGCAATCGGCGATAGTAGTTTATTAAACAGCGGACATTACCAGGGTGTAGACTATTCGGTAGCCGGCAATACGGCATTAGGGAGTAAAGCATTATATACTGATTACAACGGCAGTTATAACACGGCTATAGGCTCCCTGGCAGCATACACGGGTACCGGTAGCAGCAATACGGCTTTGGGGCACCAGGCACAATACAATACCACAGGTAATTTTAATACACTAATTGGCAAAAGTGCCTTTATAACCGGCACGTTCAACAACTGGACAGCCATTGGTTATAATACCGGCGCAGGTTACAGTGCCAGCAATTCGGTTGAGCTGGGCAACTCCTCCGTTTCACTGGTAAGGGGGCAGGTAAACTACAGTACATTCAGCGACAGGCGCATTAAGGATAATATTGAAGAAAACGTACCAGGCCTGCGTTTCATTTCCCTGTTAAAACCGGTGACCTACAACCTGAATATTCACCGCCAGAACCAGCTGATGTATGGCAAAGAAAAACCCGACACGGTTAACTGGGAAGGGAAATACGACATTGAAAAAATAAAAATGACCGGCTTTATTGCACAGGATGTGGAAGCCGCCGCCAACCAGGTCGGGTACAATTTCAGCGCCATACAAAAACCGGTAAATGACAAGGGCCTGTATAGTATCAGTTATGCTGAGTTTACCGTACCCCTGGTAAAAGCAGTGCAGGAACAGCAGGTACAGATTGAAGAACTGAAAACTGCAAACAATAACCTGCAAAAGCAGTTAGAAAGATTAATAAAAATTATTGAAGCGCTTAAGCAGGCAGGCAGTAAATAATAACGGAATAATGGCAAACAAAAAACAAGACAGGCGCAAATTTATATCCAACCTGGGCCTCACCGTTGGTGCAGGAGTTTTAACTTCTGCTTTCAGTCTTGTGTCCAAATCTAAAGAGCATCAGAAACAATGTACAACCACCCCCATTGTAGAACTGGGCCCCTATGCCGTAATGAAATACCGCAAACAGGCCGATCATGATATTGACCTCACACAAATAGCAGGCAATACAGGGGTAGCGGCCGGGCAGATCATAACCGTATCTGGTAAGATAACCGACAAAAACTGTAACCCCATACGATCTGCAGTGGTAGAAATATGGCAGGCCAATCATTACGGTAAATATCACCACGAGTATGATAAGAGTGCATACCCCGACGACCCCAACTTCCAGGGCTGGGGACAGGCTATTACCAATAAGCAAGGTGAGTACAAATTCAAAACCATATACCCGGCTCCTTATGGAGGAAGAACAAGGCATATTCACTTTAAAGTATCAGCAAAAAATTATCATGAGCTTACCACACAGCTTTTTTTTGAAGGCGAAGAAAGAAATAAAAAAGATCCCATACTCAACATATTCAGCCATGAAGAACAACAACAGCTTACCCGTGCTGTAACAGAAAAAGAAGGCACCAGGCAGGTGGCATTCAACATTACATTAGATGAAATACGCAGGGGCGCTTTGCCCGAAAAAGTATTAAAGGAATATACCGGCAAATACAGGTTGAAGAATGCGCCCTTTGACATGCAGGCTTTTTTAAAAACCACGATGGGTATCAGCATGACCGGGTTTGATTTGGAGATAACCAATAAAAAAGACCAGCTGTTTATAACACTATCATTTTATCCAACCATTGAAATAGTATGGACAGCCAAAGACGAATTTGAATGCTGGTCGTTCAGTAACACGTATATACAATTTACAAGAGCGCAAAACGGAAAAGTTATTGGATTGAGATTGCATTTTGATGAAGACCGGTATGTAGAAGCTTTAAAGAAGAACAACGGCTGACCAAATAGCTGCATGCTGAATTATACATACAAAAACATAATAACCCAAAAACAAACACAATGATCAAAAAGATAATCCTGTTTCTCACCACCATTTTTGTTGCCATGCCACTGGGTGGGGCAATCATTTCATTTGTTGCTCCCTGGGAGTACGATGTATCTGCATCTACTTTTTTAGACTGGCACCGGCATATTGATTTCTATATGGGTAAGCGGGGTGCTTTTATCGGACTGCCGGCACTGGGGTTACTTTTAATTCAAACAATTATTTTTTGGAAAGAGAGAGCAAGGTTAAGATCAGGATTGGTTTTTATAACCCTATTGCTCACTATTGCCGGAACCATCATTGCTATCAAAGGCAATATGCCCATCAACCAGCAATTACAAAGTCTGCAACCCGGTTTTATACCTCCAAACTGGGAACAGATAAGAAACGAATGGCTCGGTTATCATTGCTGGAGAAATATCACTGCCATTATTGGGTTTGTGAGTTTTATGCTTACGTTTTTTGTTCAGCAGGATACTAAACGATCATTATTGCCGCACTAGTTATGTGATCAATACCATACAGTACCAATTTAAAATAAATCAGTTAAAAACAAACCATGAAAAAATTAACCCTGCTGTTAAGCATCAGCCTTACAATAACTAACCATGGCTTCTCACAGTATAACTATCCAATAACCAGGCGGGTCGACAGCAGTGATACTTATTTCGGTATTACCTATCCGGATCCTTACCGCTGGCTGGAAAATTTAAAAGACAGTAACGTGGTAAACTGGTTTTACCGGCAAAAAATATTTACAG
>JGI24770J26754_10002732_pt1 | contig 12100 bp, 13 predicted proteins | sample LakOneMetagenome_FD_26754 | JGI IMG/M metagenome (IMG submission 26754) | reverse complement strand
GAATCGTGAGATTGACTCGAAATCCCATCATTCCATAAGGTTAGTATATCGGTAGCAACAGCCGCTCCGCTTCCGGAAGCAATCGCTAATTGACTACGATGACCCGCAAGAGTTCCGGCAACATAAATTCCGTCAGCAACTTTGTGATCGTCATTTTTAAGTTGGATGCGTTGTTTTTCGGCAATTGCTTTTTTATGAGGTTCCACATACTGCATTAATCCTTCAATAGCAAACATATTAGAAGACCCAATGGCTATCACAATGTTTTTTGTTGTATAGGAATTTTTATTAGTAACCACTGTGAAATTAGGAAATGCACCAGCTATAGCCATTACTTTTTCTTCTTCAATTTGCGTGATGTGTGGGTATAAATTGTGTAGTTGTTCCAAGCTTTCCGAAAGCAGTTCAGACCCTAATTTGCCTGGAGCGATGCCATATGCATTATTAAATAGAGCGTCTTGAAGGGCAGAGGCTTTTTGATGTGTAATAATTCCGATTTTTTTTTCTTGAGCAAAAACTTTTTTGTGAGCAGAACCCAAAATTAATGCGCAAGAAACTCCAGAAACTCCACCACCAACAATAATTACATCAAACATTAATTATTGATTTTTAAGTTTTTCTTCTATTTTCTTCGACATTTTGAAGATAAGAAGAATAAAAACTGCGCAGAATGAAGCTATAATTCCAATTAAAGCGACCATGCTGTTGCCTTCAAAAGGCTTGTTGAAATCTAACATGGTTACGTTGAAAATGATAAGCGCAATTGCTAAAACAATCAATATAGTAGTAAAAATTTTCATCGAATAAATTTAGAGTGTAAAAATAGTAAAATTTGATTTAAACGAACAATCCTTTAACATTAGCCGCGAATAATTTAACAGCGATTGCTAATAGCACAACACCAAAGGTTTTTCGAATAACACCCAAACCATTTTTACCTAACATTTTTTCAATTTTAGAAGAAGATTTTAATACNGCATAAACCAAAATTATGTTTAAAACTATAGCTANTATAATATTTACAGTTTGAAATTGAGAACGCAATGAAAGCAAGGTTGTCATCGTTCCGGCACCCGCAATTAAAGGAAATGCCAANGGAACTATCGATGCCGAACTGGCTTCTTCTTCTTTATAAATTCGGATTCCTAGAATCATTTCGAGGGCTAAAAAGAACAATACAAACGATCCTGCTACAGCAAATGAATGTACGTCAATACCAATTAATTTTAGTAATTCTTCACCCACAAATAGAAATACAATCATAATTGTTCCAGCTGCAATTGATGCTTTTTCCGATTCAATATGACCGTATTTTTGACGTAAATCAACTACTATCGGAATCGTTCCAACAATATCAATTACGGCAAAAAGNACCATTCCGATGGTTGCAATCTCTTTAAAATCAAATCCTAACATAATTCATCTCTTTAAAAGTGCAAAATTACTCCTTTCTAAACTGTTAAAATCTAAAGATTACGTTAATTTTCCATTAATAAAGTCATAGTAAAAAACATAAAAATCCTTTGTACCTTTGGCTCGTATTTAAAACTCCAAAAGCAGATGTTTCAATTAGGAAAAACCATAGTTTCAGAAGATATTTTAGAAAAAGATTTTGTGTGTAATCTTTCAGCTTGTCATGGTGCATGTTGCGTTGATGGTGATGCAGGAGCGCCTTTAAGCGAAGAAGAAACCAAAATTATGGAAGCTATTTATCCAAAAGTAAAACCTTTTTTGAGAAAAGAAGGTATTGAAGCTATTGAACGATTGGGGACTTGGGTAAAAGGAACCGACCAAGATTTGGANACACCTCTTATTGACAATAAAGATTGTGCTTATGTAATTTTTGATGGAAAAACGGCACTTTGTGGTATTGAGCAAGCCTACAATCAAGGTGTAATAGATTGGAAAAAACCGGTTTCGTGTCATTTATATCCGATTCGTGTGAAAGATTTTACCGAATTTGCAGCCGTAAATTATGATCGATGGGATATTTGTGATGATGCTTGCAGTTTAGGAAAAGAACTCGAAGTGCCGATTTATAAATTTGTGAAAGAAGCGCTAATTCGAAGATTTGGAGAAGATTGGTACTCAGAATTAGAAAAAGTAGCCGAAGATTTGAAAAATGGNAAATAACAAAAAAAACCGTCTGTTTAAAACATGACGGTTTTTTTGTGGAGAAGATGGGGCTCGAACCCACGACCTCTTGACTGCCAGTCAAGCACTCTAGCCAACTGAGCTACATCCCCAATATTTTTAAAAAGCAGTGCTCAAAGATAGTGAAATTCCTGTACTTTGCGGTACATATCTACAAACTCCTCCAGCACAAACTAATCCGCCTCTTTGACGGCCATAATTTAAGGCTACACGAGTACTTCCTTTTTTATAAGAGCCCCCAAAGTTATAAAAATGTATTCTAAATGCATCAACACCGTGTGAAATTAAATCAGCATTGGCATCATAACCATAATTATACATATCGGTTACATACATTGACCAATTGGCATTGTGATTGTATTCTATCGATGATGACAACCAATTTTTTCTGTCATTATCGGCCCACATATGCTCTAAACTAAAGGTAAACGATTTGGCTTTCGAAAATTTTACAGTTGATTCTGCAGTTACAATGTTAGTTTTAACTACTAAATTGGCCGCTCCAGTGATGTATCTATTGTTGTAATATTGATTAATGTATGAAATGGTTCCATTAACTTTTGAACTCAACTTTTTAGAAAATTCGATGTTATAATCTGAATAATATTTTTCCTTAGTAGCGAAGAAATCNGAAGTATAATTAGGAGCGTAGTTACCGAATTGGTCTTCAAAAGTATATTTTCCTCCTAAATTATACCAATTAGAGCAATTGATGGCTACTTTGGTTCCGTATTTGCCACCTAGTGAACTTCCTTTTTTAAAGTCATAAAAAAAGTCGATTTGACCTCCTATTTCTCCAGCTTTTGCAATACCATTAGTAGGATCTATATTTATTCCGCCTTGCGCTTGATACACATAAATGTTAGATAAATTAGAATGATTTTGTTTGGTTAAACTCGGGAGAAAATTCATCAGTCCGTCGTTATAATACAAACTGGTTTTTTCAATGCCTAAAAAGGTAGGTTCTCTTTCAGACAAAAACGTCATGTTTTCCAATCGTCTTAAAGTAGTATCAAATCCCAACCCTTTTTTAGAATACCCAAAATTCAATAACACGGCCGAACCAGGTTTGATAAAATCGTTGCTAACTTTATTACTTGCTACAATAAGAACGGCATCTTTCGATTTCAGATTGTATTCTCCATTGATATAAAATTTGTTTTTTGTAAAACCAATTCGTCCCGAATAGGCACTCGTTAATTCAGAAAAATTAGGTGTTTCAAAATAGCTTTTTTCATAACGTCCAACATAACTCAATCCCAAAGTCAATTCGAAACCCTCTTTTTTCAGTAGGGAACTCAGGTTGAAGTTGGAGTCAAACCCAAAAATCTGACCTTTACTTACATCAAAACCTGTTCTTTTTCTTCCATATAAAGCTGTAAGCGAAAGGTTTTGGTTGGGTTTAAAATTGATTCTTCCGCCACGAATGGCATTGTTGATTCCCAAAGAGCGATCTTCGTAACTTCTCAGTAACAATCCACTACCAAATTGCTCATAGAAATGACCTAAAGTGGCCTCTACTTTATTAGATTTATAATTTATAAAATAGGTTCCAAGGTTGGTGTTTTTAAATTTAGGATTGTAATTTAATAAGGCTTGNGAAGCATACGATTCCACTTGAACTCCTGTAGTCCATTTGCCATAATTATAATTTACAGACAAGTAATTATTAGATCGTAAAGGAACCGAATCGTGCTGAATATCTCTTTTTTTGTCGTTCAAATACCATTGCCCATTTGATTCAAATGATCCCGAAAGGCGCCCTTTGACCGAATCTTTTTTTTGTTCTTGTGCTGATGCTGCAATAGTAAATAAAGCAAAAAACAAAAGGATGTAATTGACTCTCATTATTTTAAACTTTTTAATTTTTCAAACAACTCTGTTTCACCNCCAGGGGTATGTCCGTTTTCGGTAAACACAATTTTTCCATTTTTCACTACTATNAAGTAAGGCACGTTAGAAATGCCTAAACTTCTTTTAAATTCTTGATTGGTGTCTAACAAAACCTGATAATCCCAGCCCTTACCATTAACTAGAGGTTTAACTCTTTTTTGTGTTCTAGAATCATCAGTGGCTACAGCAATTAATTCTACATTTAGTTCTTTTTTCCAATCATCATAAACATCGCTTATTGCATCCAACTCTTGTACACAAGGAGCACACCAAGTTGCCCAAAAAGAAAATACATACAATTTGTCTTTTTCGGCACAATCTGTTTTTAAAGAAAGAGTCTTTCCTTCCGTGTTTTGGATAGAAAGATTGGGTAATATTTGTTGTGAAAAGCAGTTCATCCCAATAAAGAGAAACAGCAAGAGTAGGTTTTTCATAGTGTGTTAGTTTATAATTGCAAATAAATTAAAATTTAATGAAGTATTGTAACATTTTTTTTATTTTATTTGCATATCTAATAACAAACCAACAGATTAAACTATGAAAAATTACAAAAACATTATTATTTTAGTTGCAGCTGTATTTTTTGCCTCTTGCAGCAAAGACGATTCATCTGGTTCAGGAGGAAGTGGCGGAGGAAGTGTAACTCCTCCAGTAAGCGTTGATCCTGTGTCTGGACAGTTTCAAAAAAGAGTTTTAATTGAAGATTACACCGGTTCTTGGTGTGGTTATTGCCCAAGAGTTGCCTACGGTATTGAAAAAGTATTAGAACAAACTACCAAAGCTGTTCCAGTAGCTATTCACCAACAAACAAGCAGTGGTTATGATGGATTCCACTTTTCTGGAGCAGACCCATTAAAACAAATGATAAGTTTGACAGGTTACCCAACAGGAATGTTGAATAGAACAACAACGTGGAGTTATCCAGAAAATTCAAACATTGCTCAAGTTAAAAGTCTAACAGGTAATAATGTGGGATTAGGTTTAGCTATGAATTCTACAGTTTCAGCGGGTACAATCAATCTTGATGTTAAGGTTAAATTAGCTAATGACTATTCAAACTTGAAATTAGTAGTATACGTTTTAGAAGATAATTTATTCAGTAACCAAACCAACTATACTAGCTTTTATGGTGGTGGAAGCGTAATTGCTAATTTTGAAAATGATCACGTTTTAAGAGCCAATTTAACTGATATTTTAGGAGATCCAATTACAGAAAGTACTCTTGCTGGACAAACTATAACAAAAACATTCTCAGTTCCTGTTCCATCAAATGTTGCTAATGCTTCTAATATGAGTTTCGTGGCGTTTGTTGTAGGAAATGATAAAAAAGCCATCAATGTTAGAGCTTCTTTACCAGGAGAAAATCAAGCGTTTGAACAAAATCCATAATATTTAGATTAAAACTATATTACTAAGGTCGCTCCAAAGGTGACCTTATTTTTTTGTAAATTTGTTAGCAATTAACTCCATCAACTATGACTTTCTTCTCTTTAATCCAACACGTTGCAATTTCTGAAAAAGTAAAACATGCTCCAGACGGCAGTTATCAATTGGGAGTTGCAATTGGTTCATTTTTACCTTTTGTAGTTTTAGTAGGAATTGCCTATTGGATGTATTATCGTGCTAAAAACAAACCAAAAAATGAGTAAATTTCACTAAATTTGCTATCAAATAATTTCTCCATGAGTAAAATCAGAATTACCAAGCAATTTAGTTTTGAAACCGGACATGCACTATATGGGTATGACGGGAAGTGCAAAAACGTTCACGGACACAGTTACAAACTTTCGGTAACCGTTATTGGAACTCCAATTTCAGATAGTTCCAATGTGAAATACGGAATGGTAATCGATTTTTCTGATTTAAAGAAAATTGTTAAAGAAGAAATCGTAGACCAATTTGATCATGCTACTGTTTTCAATAAAAACACACCCCATGTTGAGTTGGCAGAAGAACTTAAAACCCGTGGGCATCACGTTATTTTGGTAGATTATCAACCTACAAGTGAAAATATGGTGGTAGATTTTGCCAAAAAAATTCAAGACCGACTTCCTAATGCGATTCAATTACATTCTTTAAAATTGCAAGAAACAGAAAGTTCTTTTGCTGAATGGTATGCTTCTGATAATTTGTAATTTCATATTTTTACCACATGTCAGCTAAAAAAATTTACTTTGCCTCCGACCAGCATTTTGGTGCTCCAACACCAGAAGCTAGTTTTCCGCGTGAGCAAAAATTTGTAGCTTGGCTTGACGAAGTTAAAAAAGATGCCGAAGCTATTTTTCTCTTGGGCGATTTGTTTGATTTTTGGTTCGAATACAAAACAGTTGTTCCTAAAGGTTTTGTTCGTGTACTCGGAAAATTAGCCGAAATTCGCGACAGCGGAATTCCAATTTATTTCTTCGTTGGAAATCACGACTTGTGGATGAACGATTACTTCCAGAAAGAATTGAATATTGCCGTATATCACGACAACAAAGAGTTTATATTTAATGGAAAAACTTTTTTAATAGGACATGGCGACGGAAAAGGCCCTGGAGACAAAGGCTATAAACGCATGAAAAAAGTCTTCACCAATCCGTTTTCAAAATGGTTGTACCGATGGTTGCATCCCGATGTTGGTATGCGATTGGCGCAATATCTTTCGGTTAAAAATAAATTGATTTCTGGTGCGGAAGATGTGGTTTTTTTGGGTGAAGAAAACGAATGGTTGATTCAATATGCCAAACGTAAATTAGAGACAAAACACTACAACTACTTTGTGTTTGGTCATCGTCATTTACCAATGATAGTCGCCGTTGGAGATGATTCAAACTATGTGAATTTAGGCGATTGGATAGGCTATTTTACCTATGGCGTTTTTGATGGAGAAAAATTTGAATTACATAAATTTGAGTAAGAATTTATTTTAAATCTTTCATACGAAGCTGAATACTAACAGTTCCGTTGAACTCGTTTTCATCAATACAATATACGGCATCAAAAGGAGCTTGATTTTTAACCAAATCAATTTTGTTTCCAAGACCAAAACCAATAGCGCCAAAACCTTCAGATTGCTGTTGCTTTACAAATAATTTTAAATGTTCATCGTTTTGTCCTAATGGTTTGGCATAACCGGTATCTTTTATGTTTTTTGTCAAGAAAACAGGAGCCATATTTTGAGGTCCGAACGGCTCAAACTGACTCAAAACTCGAATCAATTTTGGAGTAATATCGGAAAATTCAATTTCAATATCGACAGCGATTTCTGGAATTAACAAATCGGGATGAATCGTTGCTTCAACTACTTTTTCAAAAGCTTCTTTAAAAGCTAGATAATTTTCTTCTTTTAAAGTCATTCCGGCAGCATACATGTGTCCGCCAAATTGTTCCAAATGTTCCGAACACGCTTCCAAGGCATTGTATACATCAAAATCTTTTACCGAACGTGCCGAAGCCGCTAGTTTATCACCACTTTTAGTGAATACAATCGTTGGTCGGTAGTAGGTNTCTGTCAATCGAGAAGCAACAATTCCGATGACGCCTTTGTGCCAATTTTCGTTATATACAACCGTTGTAAATTGTTCTTTTTCGTTATTGGTTTCTATTTGCGAAAGCGCTTCAATAGTTATTTGTTTGTCTAAATCTTTTCGATCAACATTGTGTTGTTCAATTTCTGACGCAAAAATAGCTGCTTGATCTAAATTGAATTCCGTTAACAAAGCCACCGCTTCATTGCCGTGTTTGATTCTTCCTGCGGCATTAATTCGTGGTGCGATAATGAAAACTACATCGGTAATGGTCAATACTTTTTTCTTTACATTTTGAACCAATGCCTTAATTCCTGGTCTTGGATTAGTATTGATTACTTCCAAACCAAATTTAGCTAAAACTCGATTTTCACCTGTAATCGGAACGATGTCTGCTGCAATAGCTGTGGCAACCAAATCCAAATACGGAATCAAATCGTCAATGGTTTGATTGCGATTTTCAGCCAANGCTTGAATCAATTTGAATCCCACACCGCAACCACAAAGTTCGTCATATGGATAGTNGCAATCTTTTCTTTTAGGATCTAAAATCGCGACCGCATTTGGCAATTCGTCGCCTGGTCGATGGTGATCGCAAATGATAAAATCGATGTTTTTTTCATTGGCGTATGCCACATGATCTATAGATTTTATACCACAATCTAGCGCGATTATTAAAGAAATTCCATTGTCGTCGGCATAGTCAATTCCTTTATAGGAAATCCCGTAACCTTCGTCGTAACGGTCTGGAATATAAGTCGCAATATTTGAATAATAACTTTTTAAATAGGAAGAAACCAATGAAACAGCAGTCGTTCCATCCACNTCATAATCACCAAAAACCAGAATGTTTTCTCCATTTGCAATCGCTTTTTCAATACGAGCAACAGCTTTGTCCATATCTTTCATAAGATAGGGATTGTGTAAATCGTTTAAAGTTGGGCGGAAAAANTTTTTGGCTTGTTCGTAGGTGGTAATACCTCTTTGAATCAATAAAGNGGCAATAGTTTNGTCAATATTGAGTTCGCTTTGTAGTNTTTGAACTTGTTCTTTTTCTGGCTTAGATTGTAAGGTCCAACGCATAGTTTAATTAGGAATTAAAAATTATGAATTATGTTTTATGGCGAATAAATATGTGGCAAATATATAAAATTGAATGTCAAATAATTACATCTTTGATAAACAAAATAATTTGTGAAAATTTGTGTAATCTGTGATTTTATTTGAGACTCTTCCCACCAACCACAGCTACAATTTCTCCTTTAGGCGGTTTAGCTTCAAAGTGTTTTAAAACTTCATCGGCTGTACCACGAATGGTTTCTTCGTGCAGTTTTGATAATTCTCTTGAAATAGAAACTTGGCGTTCTGCTCCAAAATATTGTACAAATTCGGCTAATGTTTTGACCAATTTATGCGGCGATACATAGAAAATCATCGTTCGAGTTTCTTCCGCTAACGCTAAATATCGTGTTTGTCTTCCTTTTTTTTCAGGAAGAAATCCTTCAAAAATAAATCGGTCGTTGGGTAAGCCACTATTGACTAATGCTGGTACAAATGCGGTTGCACCTGGCAAACAGTCGACTTCAATGCCGTTTTCAACGCAAGCGCGTGTCAATAAAAATCCTGGGTCAGAAATTGCAGGAGTTCCTGCATCAGAAATTAATGCAATGGTTTCGCCTCCTTTCAATCGCGCCACTAAATTCTCAACGGTTTTGTGTTCGTTATGCATGTGATGGCTGTGCATGTGTGTGGCAATTTCAAAATGTTTGAGCAATTTTCCACTAGTACGCGTGTCTTCTGCCAAAATCAAATCGGCTTCTTTCAAAACCTTTATGGCTCTAAAAGTCATATCTTCAAGATTGCCAATAGGCGTAGGCACGATATACAGTTTTCCCATTTATGAGAACTTTTTAGCTACAATTTCAATAAATCTTTCGGCATAGTCGTTTGCGCCTTCCCAATTATTGTAATCGGGTTTGATAATTTCATCTATAAAATCTTTGGCTTCTTCAAAGGTGCTGAAGGTATTCAATTGCGATAAAACACGGTTGTAATCTTCGTTGCTGTCGCCAAAAAGATTTTTTACAAAGGCCATTTTATCATTCAATCCAATATTAATGACTTTTAAATGTTGGTCGTTTAACGATAATGGTTTTTCGTCGATTAGATTCTTTAACGAATCGGGAACTACAATGTCATTTGGTTTTACAAAAACGGGTTCGGTATAATTTTCACCCAACAAATCTTCAAATGAAATTTGCTTAGTTTCTTGTTTTGGTGCTTCAATTTTTACTTCAACTTTCTCTTCTACAATATCCTCAGATACCGTTTCTTCTTCATTATCAATCGAATCTGCTGCTAGTTCAAATATAGGTTCAAAATCGAAATCGTTTTTTAATTCGGCAACTGGTTCTTCTTCGATTTCTTCTTCTTCAATAGTGATTTTACCCACAATTACAGGCTCTTCTTCTGTTTCATTTTCTGATTCATCTTCAGCCACTAAAGTTTCATCTTCAAGCGCTGTCTCTTCTTCCACAGCCAAAATTTCTTCTTCAATTGGAGTTTCTTCCACCGCTAGTTCTGGTGTTTCAATAACCATTGCTTTTGGAGTTTCAACTTCTGTTTTGTTATCTACAAAAGCGGCAACTTTTTCATCTAAATCTTCTGCTGTAACATCCAATTTTACGTGCTCATAATTATCTCCATAAAACTTTAAAACGGTTAAAGCTTCGTATAACTTTTGAGTTTCATGATACAATTGATCGATTTCCGATTTGTTTTTTAACTTTAAAACTCGGTGTGCAATGCTTATTAATTCAGCTTCCAATCTTTTTTTCATAATTTATCGGTTGAAGTGGAATATGTAGTTAGAATTTTGATATTTTTGTTTTGTACAAATGTAACAGAAATTACCATTTCATAATAACGAAAATACTAAATGTTTCTCGAAAATACTGTAAATCATAAAGAACAATTTGGCTGGATTGAAGTAATCTGCGGATCGATGTTCTCTGGAAAGACCGAAGAACTCATTCGAAGGTTGAAAAGAGCCCAATTTGCTAAGCAAAAAGTGGAAATTTTCAAACCAGCNATCGATACCCGATATGATGAAGAAATGGTAGTTTCACACAATAAAAATGAAATCCGATCGACACCGGTTCCAGCTGCTGCCAATATAAGAATCCTTGCTCAAGGATGTGATGTTGTTGGAATTGACGAAGCGCAGTTTTTTGACGATGAAATTATTAGAGTTTGTAATGATTTGGCAAATTCTGGTATACGTGTTATTGTTGCTGGTTTAGACATGGATTTTAAAGGAAATCCATTCGGACCCATGCCTGCTTTGATGGCTACTGCCGAATATGTTACTAAAGTGCATGCCGTTTGTACGCGAACCGGAAATTTAGCACATTACAGCTTTAGAAAAGCCGATAGCGATAATCTAGTTTTATTAGGTGAAACCGAAGAATACGAACCATTAAGTCGTGCCGCCTATTACAAAGCCATGCGTGAAAACATGGAAGTTAAAGATGCAGAACATTTGTCGGAAGACGAAAAAAAATAGTCAAAGTGACTTTATCCATCAGAAATATTATCCCCATTATTAAAGCCAAATTTGTTGGAATCAATGAGGTTGCTATCATCGACGCTGTTTCTATAGACAGTCGTTCGTTACAAAATAGTGAAAGCACTTTNTTTTTTGCCATTGTTGGACCTAATAACGACGGGCATAAATATGTTGCCGAACTGCTTGAAAACGGCGTGGTTAATTTTGTTGTGAATTACATTCCGTCCAATTTACAAGGTAAAGCTAATTTTTTGGTGGTTGAAAATACACTTCAAGCGCTACAAATTTTTGCCGCCACTTATCGCAGTGATTTTGATTTTCCTGTAATCGGAATAACGGGTAGTAACGGGAAAACCATCATCAAAGAATGGTTGAATTTCTTGTTAAGTCCCGATTATAATATCATTCGTTCGCCCAAAAGTTACAACTCACAAGTTGGCGTACCGCTATCGGTTTTAGGGATTAACGAAAAACACAATCTCGGAATTTTTGAAGCCGGAATTTCTACCGTTAACGAAATGGTGAATCTGCAACGTATCATTCAACCGACTATCGGAATTCTATCCAATATTGGTTCGGCACACGATGAAGGTTTTCATGATGCTGGTGAAAAAATTAAAGAAAAATTAAAACTATTCCCGTCTGTAGAAGTTTTGGTTATGAATAAAAATCGAACGATTGAAGCGTTTCTCAATCCGAAAATTAAAACCTTTACTTGGAGTTCTGATGATGGAAAAGCCGATGTATTTGTCATAGCCAAAGAAAGTTCGGATAAAACAGAATTGAAGATTACGTTTCAAAAACTGTGTTTCAAGATTGCCATCCCGTTTGCCGATCANGCATCAATCGAAAACGCCATGCATTGTTTGATGGTGATGTTGTATTTTAGATACGATCAAGACATCATTCAGCAACGAATGATGATGTTGTATCCGGTAGAAATGCGTTTGAAAGTCAAAAATGGAGTCAACAATAC
>JGI24770J26754_10002730_pt1 | contig 12105 bp, 11 predicted proteins | sample LakOneMetagenome_FD_26754 | JGI IMG/M metagenome (IMG submission 26754) | reverse complement strand
TGCGGGGTAGATCGGTGCGCGGCGGGCTGCTGCCTTTCATGGCGCGCAGTGTGCCGCAGTTGGCCGCCGCGGCGCCAGCGCCGCGCGGGGCGCGGCGCGGGAAGGCTCCTGTGATAGCATTTCGCGGCCTCGAACGCCCGTCCAACGAAGGGAATGCAACCACACCATGGCCACGACCGCGAAACCCACGCCGCCCGCCACCGGACAGAAAATCACGATCAATGGCACGCGCTTGGCGGTGCCCGATCGACCCATCATCCCGTTCATTGAAGGTGACGGAACAGGCCGCGACATCTGGCGCGCCAGCGTGCGCGTGCTCGATGCGGCCGTTGCCAAGGCCTACGGCGGAAAGCGCAAGCTCGAGTGGATGGAAGTCTACGCCGGCGAGAAGAGCTTCCAGGCCTTCAACAGCTGGTTGCCCGACGAGACCATCGCAGCTTGCCGCGAATTCCTGGTCTCGATCAAGGGACCGCTGACGACGCCCGTGGGCGGCGGCATCCGCTCGCTGAACGTCGCCGTGCGCCAGCTGCTCGACCTGTACGTCTGCCTGCGGCCGGTGCGCTGGTTCAAGGGCGTGCCCTCGCCGGTCAAGGCGCCCGAGAAAGTCGACATGGTGATCTTCCGCGAGAACACCGAAGACCTGTATTCCGGCATCGAGTTCGAGGAAGGCACCGAAGACAACGCCAAGTTCCTCGCCTTCCTGAAGCAGAATTTCCCGAAGCACCATGCGCGCATCCGCTTTCCCGAAACTTCGGGCATCGGCATCAAGAACGTGTCGCGCGAGGGCACCGAACGCCTGTTCCGCTCCGCGGTGGACTACGCGCTCGCCAACAAGCGCCGCAGCGTGACGATCGTGCACAAGGGCAACATCCTCAAGTTCACGGAAGGCGCGTTTCGCAGCTGGGCGTATGCGCTCGCCGAGCGTGAGTTCGGCGACCGGGTCTACACCTGGACGCAGTGGGAGCGCACGAAGGCGGCGCAGGGCGAAGCGGCTGCGAATGCCGAGCAGGCCGCCGCGCTCAAGGCCGGGCGGGTGCTCATCAAGGATGCCATCGCGGACATCACGCTGCAGCAGGTGCTGACGCGCGCCGAGGAATTCGATGTCGTNGCCACGCTCAACCTGAACGGCGACTACTTGTCCGATGCGCTGGCCGCACANGTGGGTGGAATCGGCATCGCGCCGGGCGCGAACATCAACTACCAGACCGGGCACGCGGTGTTCGAGGCCACGCACGGCACGGCGCCGAAATACGCCGACCTCGACAAGGTGAACCCGGGCTCGGTGATCCTCTCCGGCGAGATGCTGTTGCGCTACATCGGCTGGGTGGAAGCCGCCGACGCGATCATCGCCGCGATGGACAAGACCATCGGCCAGAAGACCGTCACCTACGATTTCGCGCGCATGATGCCGGGCGCGAAAGAACTCAAGTGCAGCGAGTTCGCCGACGCGTTGATCGCGAATCTCTGACGCATGGCGATCGGCTTGGGCGCCCTCGCGTTCCTGGGCAAGGGGCTCGTGCTCGGCTTTTCCATCGCTGCGCCCGTCGGTCCCATCGGTTTGTTGTGCATCCGCCGCTCGGTCACCTCGGGCCGGATGGCCGGGCTCGCAACCGGCCTCGGCGCCGCGACCGCGGATGCCTGCTACGGCGCGGTGGCGGGATTCGGCCTCACCCGCGTGACGGCGTTCATGGTCGGCGAGCGCACGTGGCTGTCGTTGCTCGGCGGCCTGTTCCTGTGCGGGCTCGGGCTGCGCATCATGCGGACCAGACCCGATTCGCTGCGGCCCAGTGCCGACGAAGCGCAAATTCGCAGCGCGTACTTCAGCGCGTTCGTCATCACGCTGACCAACCCGATGACAATCCTGTCGTTTGCCGGTGCATTCGCCGGACTCGGGCTCGCGGTGGCGCGCGACTACGCGGCCGCCGCCCTGCTGGTCGGCGGCGTGTTCATCGGCTCGGGGCTGTGGTGGCTGGCCTTGAGCGCGTTCGCGGCGCGCTTGCGCGAGCGCTTTGATCCAAACTGGCTGCGCCGGGTAAACTGGATTTCCGGGGCGCTGCTGGTCGTGATCGGACTGGCCGTACTGTCGAGCCTGCGGAACTGGCCGCCGTCATAACAACAATGAGGGGAATCCTTCCATGAAGACTTTCGTCGCCGAATTCATCGGCACGTTCACGCTGGTGCTGTTCGCCTGCGGCACGGCCGTCATCGCCGGACCGCAAGTCGGCGTGCTGGGCATCGCACTCGCCTTCGGGCTGGCGCTCATTGCCGCGGCGTATGGCATTGGCGCCATTTCCGGCTGCCACATCAATCCGGCCGTGAGCCTGGGGGTGCTGTTCGCCGGACGCATGACCGGATCGCAGTTTGTCGGCTACGTCATCGCGCAGTGCCTTGGCGCGATCGCCGCTGCGTTCGTGCTCGCGCACCTCGCCACCGGCGCGCTTGAAGGCTACGACATCGCCGCGAAGGGCCTTGCGCAAAATGGCTGGGGCGCGGGCTATGGCGGCGGTTACAGCGAGGGCGCGGCTTTCCTGTTCGAGCTCGTCGCCACGTTCATCTTCGTGCTGGTGATCCTGGGCGCGACCGGCAAGGGTTCGCAGCCAGCGACCGCGGGACTGGCCATCGGCCTGACGCTGGCCGTCATCCACCTCGTCGGCATTCGCATCACGGGCACGTCGGTCAATCCGGCTCGCTCGCTTGGGCCCGCGCTGGTCGTCGGTGGCCAGGCGCTCTCGCAGCTGTGGTTGTTCATCGTCGCGCCGCTCCTCGGCGGCGCCGCGGCTGGACTGCTGGCGCGCATCGGCATTACGCAGCCGGACTGACGAAGCCGGCGACGGCGCACCGCCAGCGGGTCAGGTGCGCTGCAGCGCCTGCGAGAGATCGGCGAGCAGGTCGTCGATGCTCTCGAGGCCGATCGACAATCGCACGGTGCCGCCGACAATGCCGGCGACGCGGCGTTGCTCCGCGTCGAGGTCGTACGCGCCGAGCAACTGCGACGGCAGCACCAGCGAATCGGTGGCGCCCAGGCTCGCCGCCATCGCAAACAGCTGGATCGACTCGGCGAAACGCCGGGCCGCCTCGGCCCCGCCGCGCAGGTCGAAACTGAGCACCGCGCCGAAGTCGCTCATCTGCTCGCGCGCGAGCGAGTGGCCGGGGTGGGAAGCCAGTCCCGGATAGTGCACCGCCTCGACCGCCGGGTGCTGCGCCAGGAATTCGGCGACGCGTTGGGCGTTGGCGCTCTGCGCCTGGTAGCGCACGAGATAGGTCTTCAGCCCACGCTGCACGAGGAATGCGGCGTGCGGGTCAATCGCATTGCCGAGCGCGTTGAAATCAGGCCGCAGCTGCGAGACCAGTTCGGCCTTGCCGATGACGGCGCCGCCCATGACATCGCCGTGGCCGGCCGCGAACTTGGTCAGGCTGTGCAGGTACAGGTCAACATCGTATTGGCCGTGTTGGTGCGGTCCGGCGAGCGTGTTGTCCATCAGCGTCAGCGCGCCGTGCGCGCGCGCCAGCCGCGTGATCGCGGCGATGTCGGCAATGCGCAGCATCGGGTTGGTCGGGCTCTCGAACATGACCAGCCGCGTGGGCTTCGACTGCAGCGCGCGCTCGATGCCGGGCAGGTCGGCGATCGACAACAGCGTATGCGTCACGCCAAATTTGCCGAGCAGGCGGCGAATCAGCTTGCGCGTCGGCGTGTAGAGTTCGACGAAACAGATGACATGGTCGCCCTGCTTGACGAGCGAGAGCAGCGTGCTCGACAGCACGCCGACGCCCGTGGCACAGACCAGCGCGTCGTCGCGTCCCTGCAGTTGCGCCAGCGTCAGCTCGAGCTGGCGCGCATTCGGGTTCGAGGAGCGTTGGTAGTTGTAGCCGGGCGCGTCGCCGCGCCAGTTGAGCACCGACTCCTCGACGGTCTCGAACTCGAACTTCACGCTCTGGTAGATCGGCGCGACGACGGACCGATTGCCGGCCGGGAGCCCGGTCTCGGGCGGATGATTCAGGCGCGTGAATTTGTCCATCAGCGGATTGTAGCCTGTGGCCGACGCCGTGACTCGGTCCATCGCCGCAGCCGTAGCGCGCCCTCGGCGAGTGTTTCGTCCCGTTTCGCGAAACACAGGCGCAGCAGCGTCATGCGCGGGCGCTCGCGATAGAACACCGACAGGGGGATCGTCGCGACCCCGGCCTCGTCGACCAACGCGGCGGCGAGCTCGACATCGGCGCGGGAATCGACGTTGGAAAAATCAGCCAGTTGGAAATACGAGCCCGCCGAGGGCAGCAGCACGAGGCCCGTGCCCTCGAGCAGCGCCGCGAAGTAGTCGCGCTTGGCCTGGAACCAGGCCGACAGGTCCGCGCCGACATCCGGCCGCTCGCGCAGGTACGCGGCGATGGCGTGCTGGAAGCTGGTTGCAATCGTGAACGTGTTGTACTGGTGCACCTTGCGCAGCTCCGCGGTCAGCGCCGGCGGGGCCACCGCATACCCGACGCGCAGACCGGTCGCGTGCAGCGTCTTGCCGAACGAGAACACGGCGACACTCCGTTCGCGCAGCTCCGGATGCGCCAGCACGCCCTGGTGCCGGGCGCCGTCGTAGACCATGTGCTCATAGACCTCGTCGGAGAGCACGCGGCAATCGCGGTCGCGCAGCAGTTCCGCCAGCGTGTCGAGGTCGTCGCGGTCGAGGCAGCTGCAGGCCGGGTTCTGCGGCGAATTGATGATGACCAGGCGCGTGCGCTCGTTGATTGACGAGCGTACGCGGTCCCAATCGGGACGAAATCGCGGCGGCGCAAGGGGCACATGCACGCAGCGGGCGCCGGCGAGCCGCACGGCCGGATCGTAGGAATCGTACGCAGGATCGAAAACCAGCACCTCGTCGCCTGCTCCGGCCAGCGCCTGTACCGACGAGAATATCGCCTCGGTGGCGCCGAGCGTCACGGTGATCTCGTCGTGCGGATCGACGTCGACCGCATGCACGCGCTTGATTTTTGCGGCGATCTGTTCCAGCAACGCGGGCACACCCGGCATCGGCGCATACTGGTTGTGGCCCGCGGCCATCGCCTGCTGCACGAGCTCCGGCAACCGCGGATCGATCGGATAGTCGGGGAATCCCTGGCCGAGGTTGATCGCGCCGGTCTCGGCGGCGCGGCGCGACATCACCGTGAACACGGTTGTGCCCACGTCGGGCAACTTGCTGTGGTTCGCGAACCGCTCAGTCACTGGCGGCTTGCTGCATCTCGCGCACGCGCCGCTTTTCCTGGCGCTGCATGAAGATGGCCGAGAGCATGACGCCGGTGGCCACGATCAGCACCATGATCGTCGCCAGCGCGTTGACGGCCGGGCTCACGCCGAGGCGCACCTTCGAGAAGATCACCATCGGCAACGTGGTCGAACTCGGCCCGGCGACGAACTGCGAGATGACGACGTCGTCCCACGACAGCGTGAATGCGAGCAGCCAGCCGGAAATCACTGCCGGCATGATCAGCGGCAGCGTGATGCGCCAGAACACCTTGGCCGGGCGCGCGCCCAGGTCCATCGCGGCCTCCTCGAGCGAGTCGTCGAAATTCGCGAGGCGCGACTGGATGATCACGGTGACATAGGCCATCGAAAAGGTGACGTGCGCGATGATGATGGTGGTCACGCCGCGTCCGGCCGGCCAGCCGACCAGCTGTTCCATCGCGACGAACAGCAGCAGCATCGCGAGTCCGGTGATGACCTCGGGCATGACCAGCGGCGCGGTCGTCATCGCCGCCAGCAGCGTGCGCCCGCGGAATCGCCCGAAGCGCGCCAGCACGAGCCCGGCCAGCGTGCCGAGGACGACGGCGAGGAAGCCGTTGATCGTCGCGATCTTGATCGACAGCCATGCGGCGCCCATGATCTGCGCGTCGTGGAACAGCTGGCCGTACCACTTCAGCGTCGGCGAATTCGCGTGGTCCCACACCGTGACCAGCTTCGAGTAGTTGAACGAATAGAACATCATCGACAGGATCGGCACGTACAGGAACAGGAAGCCGAATATCAGCATCCCGGGCACGAAGATCTTTCGACGCCCCATCATTTGTGCGCCAGCTCCCGGTTCTGGTAGCGCTGGAAGATCATGATCGGAATCACCAGCAGCAGCAGGATCGCGATCGCCACCGCGCTCGCCACCGGCCAGTCGCGGTTCTCGAAGAACTCGTCCGACAGCACGCGGCCGATCATCAACTGGTCGGTACGCCCCAGCAACGAGGGAATGACGTACTCGCCGACCGCCGGAATGAACACGAGCAGCGAGCCCGCGACGATGCCCGGCATCGACAGCGGCAGCGTGATGCGCAGGAACGCCTTCCACGGCTTCGAGCCCAGGTCGGCCGCGGCCTCGAGCAGCGTGCGGTCGTGCTTCTCGAGGTTCGAATACAGCGGCAGGATCATGAACGGCAGGTACGAGTACACGATGCCGATGTAGACCGCAAAATCGGTCTGCATCATCGTGATCGGCTCGTGGATGAGCCCCAGCGACATCAGCACGTTGTTGATGACGCCATTGCTCTTCAGCAGCCCGATCCACGCATAGACGCGCAGCAGGAACGAAGTCCAGAACGGCAGGATGATCAGCATCAGGAAGATGTTGCGCTGGGTCGGCGAGGCGCGCGCGATGCCGTAGGCCATCGGGTAGCCCAGCAGCAGGCAGAAGAACGTCGACACGGCCGCGACCTTGACCGAATACAGGTAGGAGCTGACGTACAGCGAGTCGGTGAACAGGTAGTTGTAGTTCGCGAGGTGCAGCCGCAGCTGCAGCACCTTGTCGTCGGTCCAGCCCCACAACGCCTCGTACGGCGGAATCGCCAGCACCGACTGCGAGAACGAGATGCCGAACACGATCATGAACGGCACCATGAAGAACAGCACCAGCCACAGCATCGGCACGGCGGTGACGAGCGGCTTGCCGATCCAGTGGTCGCGCACGTAGGCCGACCAGCGCGCCGGGCGCAGGCGCTGGAACCACTCCCACAGCGGATCCCACGCTCGCGTCAGCCGCGATCCCGGCGTGCGTTTGACTGCGTTCATCCCATGCCCACGACAGGGCTGGAGGCATCCCAGCTCAGGTACACCGGTTCGTCCCAGACGAACTGTTCCTCGGGCTTGCGGGTGCGGTTGGCCTGCGTGACGCGCACGCGCCGGCCGGAATCGAGTTTCACGACGAACACCGTCATGTCGCCCATGTACGCGATGTCGTGGATCGTGCCGTGCGCCCAGTTGTCGGCCGCGGTGGGACGCTCGCGCCCCAGCACGATCTTCTCCGGCCGCACCGCCACCCAGCACAGCGCCAGCGGCGGCGCGCTCATGCCATGGTCGACGTACACCGGCGCATTGAGCTCGTCGCACTTGACGCGCACGTGGTCCTGCTCGTCTTCGGTGAGCTGGCCTTCGAACAGGTTGACCGAACCGATGAAGTCGGCGACGAAGCGCGACGCGGGGAACTCATAGATCTGCCGCGGCGTGCCGACCTGCACGATCTCGCCGCGGTTCATGACGCCGACGCGCGAGGACAGCGTCATCGCTTCTTCCTGGTCATGCGTGACGACCACGAACGTGACGCCGAGCTTTTCCTGGATGCTCAGCAGCTCGAACTGCGTGTGCTCGCGGAGCTTGCGGTCGAGCGCGCCCAGCGGCTCGTCGAGCAGCAGGAGCTTCGGCCGCTTGACCAGCGCGCGCGCCAGCGCGACGCGCTGCCGCTGCCCGCCGGAAAGCTGGTGCGGCTTGCGCTTGGCGAATTCCCCGAGCTTGACGATATCGAGGATCTCGGCGACGCGCCGGTTGATCTCCTCGCGCTTGATCTTCTCCTGCTCGAGGCCGAAGGCGACGTTGCCGGCCACGGTCATGTGCGGGAACAGCGCGTACGACTGGAACATCATGTTGACCGGCCGCTCGTACGGCGGGATGCCGGCCATGTCCTGGCCGTCGATGTACACGGCGCCGGAGCTGGGTTGTTCGAATCCCGCCAGCATGCGCAGCAGCGTCGTCTTGCCGCAGCCCGAACCGCCGAGCAGGCAGAAGATCTCGCCCTTGAACACCTTCAGCGTGACATTATTGACGGCGACGAAGGTGCCGAAGCGCTTCGTGACATTCTCGACGCGGATATACGCCTGCGCGTTCGGATCCATCCAGGGCTCAGGCGCTTTTGTTCTTGTTTCAGCCATCATCGTCCTGCCTTGAAGCGGGTCCACATGCGGGTCAGCAACCGGGTGTAGGCCTGCGAGAGCGGCAGGTTCGGCACCAGGTGCGCGCGCGTTTCGGGCGCGGGAAAAATGCCGCGGTCGTTCAGCACGACCGGGTCGATCAACGGATAGGCGGCCGCGTTGCTCGACGCGTAGTGCAGCACGCTTGAATTCTTCGCCGACACATCCGCGCGCAACAGGTAGTTGATGAACAGGTGCGCGTTGTTCGGATGCACAGCATCGGCCGGGATCGCCATCATGTCGAAGAACATCACGGCGCCCTCCTTCGGAATGAGGTACTTGATGTTGTTGCCGTTCTTCGCTTCGCGCGCGCGCGTCGCCGACTGGCCGACGTCGCCGCTCCAGCCCAGCGCCAGGCAGATCTCGCCGTTGGCGAGGTCCTCGATGTACTTCGATGAATGCACGTAGCGAACGTAGGGACGCATCGCCATCAACACTTTCTCCGCCGCCGCGAGGTTCTTGGGATCCTCGTTGTTGGCGGGCAGGCCGAGGTAGACGAACACGGTGTTGAGGATTTCCTCGGGCTCATCGAGCACGGCGACGCCGCAGTTCTTGAAATGCTTGATGACCGACGGGTCGTAGAACATGCGGAAGCTGTCGACCGGCGCATCGGGCATCGCGGCCTTGATCTTGTCGACGTTGTAGCCGACGCCCGAGGTGCCCCAGAAATAGTTCACGCCGTACTGCATGCCCGGATCGAGCGGATCGATGACCCTGGCCATCTCCGGGTCGACGTTCTTGAGGTTCGGCAGCCGCTTCTTGTCGAGCTTCTGGAACACGCCGGCCTTGATCTGCAGCGCCATGAAATTGGCGGACGGCACGACGATGTCATAGCCAGTCTGGCCGGCCAGCAGCTTCGTCTGCACGACGGCGTTGGAATCGAAGACGTCGTAGTTGACCTTGATGCCGTATTCCTTCTCGAACGCGGGCACGATGTCCGGCGAGATGTAGTCCGACCAGTTGTAGACGTTGAGGACCTTCTCGCTGTCCATCAGGCCGGCGGCGGCGGCATGGGTCGGCGCACCGAGGTGGGGGGATTGCGCAGTGCCCTGCGGCGCGCCGCCGCAGGCGGCGAGCAGCGCCGCGGACAGCAACGCGGTGAGTGCAAGTCGGCCTGTACCTGCGACCCTTCGCGCCGCCGTCCGGGCGTTGCTGCTGCCACTGCTATGGAGCATCCCCTTCCCCTTATCTATCCCGGCACATACTAGCGCAGCACGCTCGCTAGACGTTCAGCANCAGATGCTCGCGCTCCCACGAACTGATGACCTGCAGGAACACCTCGTACTCGGCCTGCTTGACGATCGAATAGGCCGCGACGAACGGCAGGCCCAGCAGGTTGACGAGTGGCTGGCTGTCCTTCAGGCGCTTCAACGCATCGTCGAGCGAGCGCGGCAGGTCCCACGGCAGGTCGTGCGCGCTGCCGGTGATCGGTTCACTCGGCTGCAGGTTCTGCACCATGCCCAGGTACCCGCACGCGAGCGAACCCGCGATCGCGATGTACGGATTCGCATCCGCGCCACCCAGCCGGTTTTCGACGCGCCGCGCTTCCGGATCGGACACCGGCACGCGCAGCCCGGCGGTGCGGTTGTCATAGCCCCACTGCACGTTGATGGGCGCCAGCGATGCGCGCGCGATGCGCCGGTAGGAGTTCACGTTGGGCGCAAACAGGCTCATCGCCGACGGCAGGTAGCGCTGGAGCCCCGCGATGTGCGAGAAAAACAGCGGCGAGGGCGTGCCATCGGGATTGCTGAATACGTTCTCGCGCGTCTTCGTGTCGACGACGCTCTGGTGGATGTGCATCGCGCTGCCCGGCTCCTTCGAGTGGGGCTTGGCCATGAACGTCGCATACATCTTGTGTCGCAAGGCCGCTTCGCGCGCCGAGCGCTTGAACAGGAACGCCTGGTCGGCCAGCGCCAGCGGATCGCCGTGCAGCAGGTTGATCTCCATCTGCGCCGGACCGTCTTCGTGGATCAATGTATCGATCTCGATGTCCTGTGCCTCGCAGAAGGCGTACATGTCATCGAACAACGGATCGAACTCGTTGACCGCGGCGATGCTGTACGACTGGCGTCCCGGTTCCGCGCGGCCCGAGCGGCCGATCGGCGGCTTGAGCTGGTAGTCGGCGTCGATGTTGGGCTCGACCAGGTAGAACTCCAGCTCCGGCGCGATCACCGGTTCCCAGCCGCGCTCGGCGTACAGGTTCAGCACGTGCTGCAGCAGCTGGCGCGGCGCCATCGTCACGCGCCGGCCATCCGAGTAGAAGCAGTCGTGGATCACCTGCGCGGTCGGCTCCGCCGCCCACGGCACGACGCGCACGGTCTTCGGGTCGGCCTTCAGCACGATGTCGATTTCCGCCGGACTCATCGCCGAGGACGTGTCGCCCGGGTAATCGCCGGTCACCGTCTGCAGGAAAATGCTCTCCGGCAGCCGCATGCCGGCGTCCTCGGCGAATTTCTCCGCGGGCATCAGCTTGCCGCGGGCGATGCCCGCCATGTCCGGGATGATCGCCTCGACTTCTGAAATGCCGTGGTCGCGGAAGAATTGTTGTATTTCATTGGCCATAAGTCACCTTAGCTTGCATCTGCTCGCGGCAGGCCGCGCCGAACTCGGCAAACAGCGCCATCGAGAATTTGTTGTCCTGCACCCGCCATTCCGGATGCCATTGCACGGCGAGCGCGAAGCGGCGCGCCGCGGTCACGCGAAACGCCTCGATCACGCCATCGTCCGCACGCGCCTCGACGCTCAAGGCCGCACCGAGTTCGCGCACGCCCTGGGCATGCAGCGAATTCACCGTGATGCGCGTGGCCCCACCGGCGAGCCGCTGCAGCAGTCCACCGGGCTCGAGCGACACCTCGTGCGCCGCGCCGTACTGCTGCTCCAGCGGCTGTTCCGTGTCTTCGCGATGATCACGGTGGCCCGGCACTTCATGGAGCTTTTGCCACAGCGTGCCACCGAACGCGACGTTCATTTCCTGGAAGCCGCGGCAGATGCCGAAGACCGGAACGCCCGCAGCCACGGCGCGCGGAATCAGCGGCAGCGTCGTCTCGTCGCGATGCGGATCGTGCAGCGTACCCGCCTCGCTCGGCTCGCCGCTGTAGCGATGCGGCTCCACGTTCGACGGACTGCCCGTGAACAGCAGCCCGTCGAGCGAGGCCAGCAGGCTTTCATCCTGCAGTTCGCGTCCGAGCGAGGGCACGATGACCGGAATGGCGCCCGCGGCGTCGAGCGCCGCCGTGACATATTTCTCGCCGGCCAGGTGGTATGGCTGCGGACCCAGCATGCGCCGGTCTGCAGGGATACCGATCAATGGGCGTCTGGCAGGCATGAAACGGACTCCGGCGCCCTAGCCGTCCAGGCAGGTAGGTCGTCGCCGACAGGGAACGAGAATGAAGCCATTAGACCATAGCGGAATGCCCCGAGTCCCTCGCCAAAGGCCTGTTTTTGGCTGTTTTTGCGCCGCATTAACAGCTTGCAACCCGTTGATTTACTGGCTCCGATAGCCTGTGCCGCATCGCACCATCGGCGACCTCCGACGGATATAGTCCTTGCAAAAGCATCAGGCATAGAAGTCGTATTCCCGGCTGAACACCTGTTCGATCAGGTCGCCGTATTCGCCACGCTTCACCTCGCCGTACAGCGACAGGAACCGCGAGGGCAGGTAGCGCGCGAGCAGCTCCGATTTCTCGAGGCGGTCGAGCGCGACGATCAGGTCGCCGGGAAAATCGACATCGCCCTCTTCGCTGGCGGCGCGGCCGTCGATCGGCTCACCCGGCGTCAGCTTCTCGCGGATGCCGTGCAGCAGCGCCGCGAGGATCGCGGCCATCGTCAGGTGCGGGCTCGCATCGGCACCGGCGACGCGGTGCTCGATGCGACGCGCCTCGCCATCGCCCGGCGGAA
>JGI24770J26754_10002728_pt1 | contig 12116 bp, 13 predicted proteins | sample LakOneMetagenome_FD_26754 | JGI IMG/M metagenome (IMG submission 26754) | reverse complement strand
ATCTGAACGGAAAGGCCAGCCCCGGGTTTTGCGGTAGCGATACGGTCAGAAGTCGCTGATTCCGAAACGGGGGATGCCCTGGTTCACGCCGGGCGGATCGAGGGTGGTGGTGTCGAGCTCGACCGGCTCGCCGAGCCAGCGGGCGTGAATGGTGTGATCCGCGAGATCGTCGTCGGTGAGCGGGTGGACGAGACAGCGCAGGCCCGAGGATTCGAGAATGGCGGTGATCTCCGGGACGGCGCGCTCGCGGAAATGGATCTCATATTGCGGGATCGGGTGCGGACCGACGCCCTGATCCATCATCCGGCCGACGAAAAGGACCATGTCGTCAAGCCGGCCAAAAAGGTCGCGGAGCGCCGCGGCGGCCTCGCGCTGATCGGGGGCATAATAGATATGGGCGTGCCAGGGGGCATCATGATCGGTCATTGGGCGTCCTCGGGTTCGGCAAGCGCCGCGGCCAGCCAGTCGGGGATAATCGCGCCAGCGAGATCATCGACGCGGCGGTGCTCCACGGCGAGGCCGAGCTCGGGGTAGAAGATGCGGGTGCGCGGGCCCTCTTGGGTGGACGGGACGACGACCAGGCGGCGGTTAACCTTATTCCGCCAGTTCATCCGCGCCGTATTCTCCTGGCCGACATAGCAGCCCTTGGCGAAGCTGACGCCGTTCAGTTCGGCGGCGTTGCATTCGAGCCAGAGGCTCTTGTCGAAGCCGAGCTCGGCGACGCCTTCGATAACGCCGAGGCGGAGGCGGTGCTCGCGCCAGCCTTCAGCGGGATCGCCGGCGGACGCGAGCCAGCGATTGCCGAGGGCAGGGAGGCGGGGGTCCTCAACTGAAATCCCCAAACCCCGTTCGCCCTGAGCCTGTCGAAGGGTTGTCTTTTCCTCTTCACCCTCGCTCGAAGCAGGACAGGGCTTCGACAGGCTCAGCCCGAACGGAGAAGGTTCCGCACACCAGTGAACAGCCAAATTCTCGTCGCGGGCGATCGTGATGGCGCGGCGCAGGCGGTAGAGGCTGAGGCGGCGGGCAAGCGCCCCGGCCTGGTCGGCCTCGCAGTCGATCAGGATATCGCCACCGTCCGCCCAGAGGAGGAAATCGAACAGCGCCTTGCCCTGCGCGGTCAGCAGGCCGGCCCAAAGCGGGCGGCCTGGCGCAAGCTGGTCGACGTCGTTGGTGACCAGCCCCTGCAGGAAGCCGCGCACATCCTCGCCGGAGAGACGGAGCAGGGCGCGATCGATCAGGGTGGTGCCGGACATGCGCTGAAACTAGGAAGCCAGGGCACGTCATTCCAGCGAAAGCTGGAATCTCTTTTGCCTTTCGGCGAAGGGTGACGAAGGAAGTGAGATTCCAGCTTGCGCTGGAATGACGAATTGAGGGCCATGCCAGCACCCGCGACCCTGACGATCCGCCGCCCCGACGACTGGCATGTGCANTTGCGCGACGGGGCGATGCTGGAGGCGGTGGCNCCCTGGACGGCGCGGCAGTTCGCGCGGGCGATCGTGATGCCGAACCTGGTGCCGCCGATCATCAGCGTGGCCTGCGCCGAGGCCTATCGGACGCGGATCATGGCGGCCCTGCCGAAGGGCACGGACTTCACGCCGCTGATGACCTGCTATCTGGTCGACCGCGCGGAGCCGGCGGAGCTGGTCCGCGGTTTCGAGAACGAGACCTGGGTGGCGGCCAAGCTCTATCCCGCCCATGCGACGACCAATTCGGCCTATGGCGTGACCGATGTCCGCACGCTCCATCCGGCGCTGGAGGCGATGCAGCGGATCGGCATGCCCTTGCTGGTCCATGGCGAGGTGACCGATCCGGAGATCGACATTTTCGACCGGGAGGCGGTGTTCATCGAGCGGGTGCTCGACGGGCTGGTGCGCGACTTCCCGGCGCTGAAGATCGTGTTCGAGCATATCACCACGGCGGAGGCGGTGGCGTTCGTGGAGGGCGCGGGGCCCAATGTCGCCGCGACGGTGACGCCGCAGCATCTGATCCTCAACCGCAACGCNATCTTCGCNGGCGGGATCCGGCCGCACGCTTATTGCCTGCCGGTGGCGAAACGGGAGCGGCACCGGCTGGCGGTGCGGCGGGCGGCGGTGTCGGGCTCGCCGAAATTCTTNCTCGGNACGGACAGCGCCCCGCACGAAGTGGCGAAGAAGGAGGCGGCCTGCGGCTGCGCCGGNATCTTCAACGCGCCGTTCGCGCTGGAAAGCTATGCNGGNGTGTTCGAGGAAGAGGGGGCGCTGGCCAGGTTCGAGGGCTTCGCCTCGGAGCACGGGCCGCGCTTCTACGGGCTGCCGCTGAACGAAGGCACGGTGACGCTGGAGCGGGCGGAAAGCCTGGTGCCGGACAGCCTGCCGGCCGCCGGCACGACGCTCGTGCCGTTCCATGCGGGCGAGACTTTGGGGTGGCGGTTCGTCGGCTGATGCCTCCTGTGCTCCGGCGGAGGCCGGAGCGTTGCGAGATACCCCTCACCCCGCCCACAGCGCTCCGGCCTTCGCCGGAGCACAAGAGAGGTCGCGACCGCTAAAAAGGCAGCCAGCGATTATGCTCGGAAAAGCGCATGTAATTGACGTTGACGCCGAGCCTGAGGCCGCCGCCGAGGCGGACCGGGATCAGCACGACATTGCCGCGCCGCAGATAGGTGGCCGAGAAGCCGCCGACGAAATAGGCGTGGCCCTCGCCGCCCGGATAGCGGCGGAAGAGCTGCTGGGTGTCGTTGAGATTGTAGACCAGGACGAACACCTTGTTGATGTCGCCGCCGACGTCGAAGCCGAGCGACGGGCCGGTCCAGTAGACGTCGCGGTCGCCCTCGATCTGGTGGTGCATCGTGCCCGAGCCCCAGCGCGCGCCGAAGATGAAGGCGCCGCTCGCCTCCTGCCCGGAAATATAGGCGATCGGCTCGCCCTGGTCGCGCAGGATATTCTCGATGATGCCGGCGAGGCCGCGGGCGCCGCGGCCGAACACGCCCTCGGCGGCGTTGAACACGTCGCGCCGCGGGACGGTGCCGGCATGACCGGTGACCGGAACGCTGTAAATGTCGTTGGGGGCGGGCGTCGCCGCCGCGGCGTCGGCAGCGGGAGCCTGGGCATCGGTGGGCGCCCAGTCCTGCGCCTCGCTTTGCGGCGCGGCGCGCTGCGGCGTGGTGGCGGCCGTGGCAGCGGTGCCGGTCCGGCTGGGGGTGGCCGGCTCGTTCCAGCTGGTCGGCGCGCTGGGATCGACCTCGCGGATCTGCTGCGCGGACGCGGGCCCGACGACGGCGAACAGGGTCGCGGCCGCGGCCAGATTCATCAAAGATTTCAACATGGCAAAACCCCCACAGGCTCTCGCCAAGAGAGTAGCGCTCCGAAACCTTGCCAGTCCATGAATCGGCGGCGAGACGAGTCGATCTTGCGCCAGAGCGAGTCGATTGGGGCGGTTGCACTTTGATTTGGGGCCATTATAGCCCCTCGCGAAGCCGAGCCGGAGACGTGGGTGAGTGGCTGAAACCAGCGGTTTGCTAAACCGCCGTAGGGGGATTACTCCTACCGAGGGTTCGAATCCCTCCGTCTCCGCCACCCCTGATGATTTTCATCTGGAAAATCATCAACTTGGGATGCCGCGCGCAGCAGCGACCCACATTGCTGCCCACAAAACCGGACCAGNAGCGGCGCAAAGCTGAGACCTAGGTGGAATCCCGGAGTCGCATTGCTCTGCGATTGCAACATAGCTGCGTGCGGACTGGTCTTACCTGGGGCATCGACAAATGACGACGACTCGCGGTGAACGGATGCTCGCGCTTCGGCGCTCGCGGATGGCAGCTTCGCCGGCTTTCCTGCGAGGCGGCTTTCGCCCTTTTTTCTTCGGCGGCGCTGTCTGGGCCGTCGCGGCCCTNATCATCTGGCTCTGCGCAATGGCGGGGGCGCTCGAGCTGCCGACCCTGCTGGATCCCCTGACCTGGCACCGGCACGAGATGCTGTTCGGCTTCGTCGGCGCGGTCATCGCCGGTTTTCTGCTGACGGCCATCCCCAACTGGACCGGACGCCTGCCGATTGCCGGCCTGCCGCTGGCCGGGCTGTTCGGCCTCTGGATTGCCGCCCGCGCCGCCGTCCTGTTTTCGGCCATGACGGGACCGCTGCTGGCGGCCGCGCTCGATGCCGGCTTCTATTTTCTGCTCGCCGGCGTCGCGGCGCGCGAGGTGCTTGCGGCGAAGAACCGCAACTTGCCGGTCGTTCTGCTCGTGCTCCTGTTTGGCGCCGCCAGTGCCGCCGATCACGCGGCCGCGGCCGGATGGTTTGTCGATGGATCGCTCGGCGTTCGGGCGGCGATCTCGCTCGTCGTGGTGATGATCTCGCTGATCGGCGGCCGGATCGTGCCCTCATTCACCCGCAACTGGCTGGTGAAGCAGGGCGTAAAGGACCGCCTTCCGGGCCAGCCCTCGCGCTACGATCTGGCCACTATCGCGGCGACCGCGCTTTCGATGTCGGCCTGGATCATCGCCCCCTCGATCCCCGTGACAGGAGCGATGCTCGTCGCCGCCGGGCTCATGCAGGCGGTTCGGCTGGCGCGCTGGGGCGGGCTTCGCACTCGCCGCGATCCGCTCGTCTTCGTCCTTCATGTCGGTTATTTCTGGGTGCCGGCCGGATTGCTCATGCTGGGCGCGAGCCTGCTCGGCACATCGATCCCCGGCTCCGCGGCGATCCACGCGCTGACCGCGGGCGCAATGGCGACGATGATCCTCGCGGTGATGACCCGCGCGACGCTCGGCCATACGGGCCGCGAGCTCAGGGCCGACGGCTCAACCGTGCTCCTCTACGTCCTGATCACGGCCGGGGCCGCGCTGCGCGTCGGCGCGCCGCTGGGGATGATCGACTATACGCTCGGGATGCGGCTCTCGGCGCTGACCTGGGGTGGAGCGTTCCTGGGCTTTGCCGTCATTTACGGGCGTATCCTGTTCAGCCCCCGCTTGGGCGAGCAGGCCTGACCTGAGGGTGCTCAGGAGCCCGCCAGCAGGCCCAGCGGATGGTGGGCGCGCGCCACCGTGACGATGAACCCGTATGTGGCGGCCGCACCGGCGAGGCAGATCAGGCGGACTGCATGCGTGCGGCCGCGCAGTGCGGCATAGCCGAGCAGGATATAGAGGACGAGCAGCACCAGCTTCGCGGTAAGCCAGGCACTGACGAGCGGATATTGGCCGATGATTGTCGTCAGCATGACCGCCGCCGCCAGCAATGTGGTGTCGACCCCATAGGCCAAAATGCGAACCCGCCGTCTCATTGGCCACCCGGCGCCGGCAAGGTTCACAGCCAGGGCGCGGGCCACGAAGAGCGCGCCGCTCGCGACTACGGCGCAGATGTGAAGAATCCTGAGCTCCGGATACCAGGCGTGCATGGGCTGCGGCGTAGCGCGTGCGGCCGCGGCATGCGAGCCCGCACACCGATATTCGTCAACGCAATGCGCTGGATCAATTCACCGCTAGTGGCATGCCTTTAGGCTCTCACCCACAAGATGCGGGGGATGCGATGAGTTTCGACGTAGCTTTGGCAGAGGAAATCTGGACCGCCAAATATCGCTTCGCGCCGGCGGAAGGTGAAGGCGATGAGAGCTTCGCCGCGACTGCGGCCCGGGTTGCCGCCGCAGTGGCGCAGGCCGAGGCACCGTCCCTTCGCGAGCATTGGCGCGGGCGCTTCCAGGAGGCGATCGCCGATTTCCGCTTCATNCCCGCCGGCCGCATCCTCGCCGGGGCCGGCACCGGGCGCTCCGTCACCCTGTTCAACTGCTTCGTGATGGGCACGATCCCGGACAGCCTCGACGGCATTTTCGAGCATCTGAAGCAGGCCGCCCTCACCATGCAGCAGGGCGGCGGCGTCGGCATGGATTTCTCGACGATCCGCCCGAGTGGTAGCGAGGTGAAAGGCGTGGGCGCCGACGCGTCCGGTCCGCTTTCCTTCATGGACTGCTGGGATTCGATGTGCCGGACCGTCCTTTCGGCAGGCCAGCGGCGGGGCGCGATGATGGGTTGCCTCCGGATCGACCATCCTGACATCGAGGCGTTCATCGACGCCAAGCGCGAGCCCGGGCGCCTGCGCAACTTCAATCTCTCGGTACTCGTCACCGATTCTTTCATGGCCGCGCTCGGGGCGGACGGGGANTGGTCGCTCGTCTTCGACGGCAAGATCGGCCGGACGGTGCGCGCCCGCGAGCTCTGGGAGAAGCTGATGCGCGCCACCTATGATTGCGCCGAGCCCGGGGTGATCTTCGTCGACCGCGTCAACCAGCTGAACAATCTCGGCTATTGCGAGACGATCAGCGCGAGCAATCCATGCGGGGAGCAGATGCTGCCGCCTTATGGCGCCTGCCTGCTCGGCTCGATCAACCTCGCCCGCCTGGTCGAGCGGCCGTTCGAAGAGGGAGCTGAGATCGACGCGCTGCAGCTGGCCGAGCTCACCCGCGATGCGGTGCGGATGCTCGACAATGTCATCGACATCTCGCTTTATCCGCTGCCGCAGCAGGAGGAGGAGGCGAAGGCCAAACGCAGGATCGGCCTCGGAGTCACCGGCCTTGCCGACGCCTTACTGTTCTGCGGCGCGCGCTATGGGAGCGCGGAAGCCGTCGCGCTCACCCGGCGCTGGCTCGAGACGATCAAGCGCGAGGCCTATCGCACCTCTGCGCTGCTCGCCGCCGAGAAAGGCGCGTTTCCGCTTTACGATCCCCGAATGCTCGAGCAGCCCAATCTCGCCAGCCTCGACGTGGATACGCGCGCGCTGATCGGCTTGCACGGACTCAGGAACGGCTGCCTGACCTCGATCGCACCAACCGGGACGACCTCATTGCTTGCTGGCAACGTCTCCTCCGGCATCGAACCCGTTTTCGCCTTTTCCTACCGGCGCCGGATCCTGCAGCCGGACGGCTCGGCGAAGGAGGAGCCGGTCGAGGATTATGCGCTTCGGCAGTGGCGCGCGGTCAGAGGCAATGCCGAGCCGCCCGCGGACCTCTTCGTCAGCGCGCAGACGCTGAAGCCTTCCGACCATCTTACAATGCAGGCAGCGGCCCAGGCGCTCGTCGACAGCTCGATCTCGAAGACGGTGAACTGCCCCGAGGACATCGCGTTCGATCACTTCGCCGACATCTATGTCGAAGGCTATCATCTGGGCTGCAAGGGCCTGACCACCTATCGCCCCAATGCGGTGACAGGATCGGTTCTCAGGACCTCGGAGGGCCCGAAGCCTGAGCCGGAGGTCGCGCTCGCGGCGCGCGACGAGGCCATGCACGGCACGACCTACAAGCTCAGATGGCCGGACAGCGCGCACGCAATCTACGTGACCATCAACGATATGGAGACGCCCTCCGGACGGCGACCGTTCGAGATCTTCATCAACTCCAAGAATATGGAGCATTATGCCTGGACGCTGGGCGTGACCCGGATGATCTCGGCCGTGTTCCGGCGCGGCGGCGATGTCTCCTTCGTCGTCGATGAGCTCAAGGCCGTGTTCGACCCGCGCGGCGGCGCCTGGATGCAGGGGAGATATGTGCCCTCTCTCCTCGCTGCGATCGGGGGAATCGTAGAGCGTCATATGGGGCTCGCGCAGCTCCCTTTGCCGCTGGACATGCCCGAGGCGGAAGTCACGCGGCCCCCGGCCGCCTGCTGCCCCCAATGCGGCGCGGCGGCGCTGGTGCGCGCCGAGGGCTGCGACAAATGTCTGGAATGTCCCTATTCGAAATGCGGCTGACGAGGTGATCGGTCAGCCCGGATTCAAGCGGCGCTGGAGTGGCGGGCCCCGCTTTCGCCCAGATAGGCGTCGAACGCCGCCGCGACCGAGCGGACCAGCGGACGGGCGTCGTCCGCGACCTCGATCATGCTGCCGTGCCGCTCGATGAGGCCATCTGCAGCGAGCGCGTCCAGGCCGGGCAAGCCTTCGAACTCGGCCGGGGCGGCGCCGAATTGCGCGCAGACTTGGGCGAGATCCACCTTATAGTCGCACATCAGCCGCTCGATCAGGGCGGCGCGGACCCTGTCGTCCTGGCTCACCGCGAAACCGCGATAGACGGGGAGCCGGCCTTCCATCAAGCACCATGCCGCGGGCCTTGACGTTGCGGCAAGTGTCTTCGAGCGCCGCGAGCAAAGCAGCGCGGACCGGGCTGGCCGGGCTGAGCTCATAGGCCACCAGCATGTCGACCCGGAGGACCTTGCCGTGGCGAAGGTCGCTTTGCGGACGATAGAGGGCCACGCCGTGAAACGCGCCGTCGGCGGCGGCGACCGCGAGCACACCGCCGCCCGCTCGGACCAGATCCTCGCAATGCGCTGCCCAGCGGAGCTCGTCGAGCCCGGGGAGGGCCAATCGCAGCAAAGGCAGCGCTTCGCAAAGGCGCTCCGGGTCGAGCTGAGAGGTTAGGAAATGTGACATGGCTTCGTTGCCGACAAGCTCCCTCTCAGCCTTTCCGCTTACGGGATATTCCTGAGGTGCGTTTGAGCCAGATCAACTTATCAGATGACGCAGATCATCGCTGGTCGCGAGCACCGAAGGCCGGGAGAATGCCCATGCTGTCACCCGCCAGGCATAATGGCGCCGAGCTTCACGCCGACCATCCCTGCGCTGGTTGCGCAGTACGAGATCGTGCCGTTTGCGCCGTCCTCGATTGCGACGGTCTCGCCACCTTCCGGCGACTGGGCAGGACGTCGAAACTAGGTCAGGGGCAGACCCTCTTCCACGAGGGGGACCCGGCGACCCGGGTGTTCACCGTCACCCGCGGCACCCTCAAGCTCTATACCCTGCTTCCCGACGGCCGGCGCCAGATCACCGGGTTCATGTTCCCCGGCGACTTTCTCGGGATCAGCCTCGACGAGGAACATGCGGTCAGCGCGGAAGCGCTGGACGAGGTCCAGCTCTGCTCATTCCCTCGCAGCCGGTTCGGCGCGTTCGTCGAGGAGCATCCGGCGATGGAGCGGCAGCTCTATTGCCTCGCTGCCAACGAGCTCAGCGCCGCCAGGCAGCAGATGGTATTGCTCGGCCGCAAGACCGCATTGGAGAGGCTCGCGAGCTTCTTTCTCCAGCTGCTCGATCGCGCCGACCGGATCAGCGAAGGCGGGACCAGCAGCTTCGACCTGCCGATGAGCCGCACCGACATCGCCGATTATCTGGGGCTAACCAAGGAAACGGTGAGCCGCGTGCTGGGCCAACTGCGCGATCTGCGCCTGGTCCGGCTGATCGCCCGGGACAGGATCAAGCTGCTTGACCGCGCCGGGCTGGGGCTGGTCGCCGAAGGCCTGGGCTAGAACGGCAGACGAAGCGGCAATCGACGTCAGCGCGTCACATCTCGGATCCAGGTCAGGGCGCGCATCGCGCGCGGCCAGCCAAGCGTCGTGATCGCCAGGTACGCGACATGCTCGAGTTCCTCGGGCGTGAACCCCTCGCCCGCCGCCCGGCGGCAATGGGAGTGGACCGCCCCTTCGGAATCGGCCCCCACAGCCAGCGCAAGGTTGACGAGACGGCGGGTCCGGTCATCAAGCGGTCCCGCGTCGCTGGCGGCGCCGCCAAGCCGCTGAAACGCCTCCCAGAGCTCCGGCTTGTCACGCGCGACGCCCCCTGCCGTTCCGGGCAGCGATACGTCGGGAGCGTCAGTCAGCTTCGTTGGACGTTCGGTCATGGTTCCGATCCCTGGCTTTGGACGGGCAGCCGTGTTTCCGCCCGCCATTCGAGAGGGGCGAAGGCGATGGCCACGTTCGCCCGAGCAGGGACCGGGATAGCCATTCTGGTCGGCGAATCAATGCGTGCACTGCCCGTCGCCGCCGCACAGGCGTCCGCCCGTCTTGGGCAAAGTTGCCTTGAGGACGGCGGCAAGGGCGGCGTGGGCTGGATCGTCCCCGTTTCGCGCCGCGGAGACCACCCTGGTCCAGTGTTCGTCATCGGCCCGCCCGACAAANTTGGCGACCAGCTCCTGCACAAGCTGCGGGGGTTCCGTCCNNCGGTCACTGGACTCTTCAAGGAGGAGGAAAAGCAGGTGAGGATCGGCCGTCTCCAGCCATTGCAGGAGCCGCCGGGTGGCTTCGCGGTCACCGATCATATCGCCAAGGCAGAGCGACCCACCGCGCACGCCCTCCTCGTCGAGCGTCGCGACGACGCCTTTGCCACGGGTCGCCTCCGCAAGCGCCACGACATAGCGAGTCGCGGCTGCAGTCCAGGCATGGCTCTCCAGCCGCACACGGATCGCCTCGGCCGCGACCTCGAACGGCAGGTCGCGCCCGGCGATACGGCGATCCAGCCGGAGCAGATGCCAGCCGAAGCGCGAGCGCACGGGCGACGGGGCGACCTGTCCCGGAGCCAGCGCCAGCAGCGCCGTTTCGACTTCCCGGACAAGATCCCCTTGCCTCAATTGCCCAAGCGAGCCCCCGGTCGCACCGGACGGACAGGCCGAGTGCGACCGCGCCAGCTCGGCGAAGCTGGAGGCNCCGGACGCCAGCTCGGCGGCCAAATTCGCAGCAGCNAACCGCGCCGCCTCGACGTCGCGTTCCGCGTCAGAACGGGGCTCGATCAGGATATGTGAGGCTTCGTACAAGTCAGCGCTGCGGAATTTCGCACGCTGCGCGTCATAGACCCGCCGGACTTCCTCCTCGGTCGGCGGCGTGATCTCNATCTCGGCTTCGAGCACAGCACGGACCAGCGCCGCTTCGGCGGTCTCCTCACGACCGTCCTCATCGCGTTCCGGTGCGGGGTCCAGACCCAGCTCGGCGGCGCGGCGCAGCAGCAGCGCCTTGGTCGCCAGCGCGTGGGCGGCAGCGGTGCGCGATGCCGCCGCGGTGGGGCCGGGATGATTCTGGGCTTCCTGCGCGATCAGGCTTTCGGCGATTTCGACCCCGTGGACGACGACCGCGCTCATCACGCGGCTCCCGATTTCGGATAGACCGGCGCCGCCGGCACCGGGCGTCGGGGCAGCTGGCGCTTGCTGCGCACAATCTGCCAGCCGCGGCGATTCAGGTACCAGATTGGCGCCGAGAGCATGTGGACGAGGCGGGTGAACGGGAAGACGAGCAGGATCGTCATCCCGATGACGAGGTGTGCCTTGAAGATCGGATGCACGTCGGCCACGAAATCGGCGATGCCGGGCTGAAGGGTGAAGACGCCTTGCGCCCAGGACATGAACTTCACCATTTCGTGCCCGTCGAGGTGCCCGGCGGAAATGGGGATGGTGGCGAGGCCGAGCAGCAGCTGAAGCATCAGCAGGACGAGGATGGCGATGTCGCTGAAGCTCGAGGTCTTTCGTATCCTGGAGTCGAACAGTCGACGGTGCAGCAGCAGCAGGCCGCCGGCCAGGCAGAGCAACCCGGCGACGCCGCCGGCCGCCATCGCCAGGATCTGCTTCGCACCATGCGGCACGCCGAGCATATCGAACACCCAGATCGGCGTGAGCAGGCCGACGAAATGGCCGGCAAAGATGATCAATATGCCGACGTGGAACATCACCGAGCCCGCGACGAGCTGCTTCCGCCGCAACAGCTGCGACGATCCCGACCGCCACGTATATTGCTCGCGATCGAAGCGGATGATCGAGCCGACGACGAGCACCGTCAGTGCGATATAGGGGTAGATGCCGAACAGGATCTGATTGAGGTCCATCTTCGCCTCCTCAGGCCGCGGCCGGCCGGTGTTGCCTGGCAGCGCCGGGCGCACCCATGGCGGCGACAAGCGCTTCCGCCTTGGGACAGCCGACGTCGCTCGGGCCGAAAGTTACGGCAGTTTCCTCCCAGAGCCGGTCGAGCGCCGCGAGGTCGCCGGGATCGTCGTCGGGCTCCTGCAGCAACGCCGCGAGCGCGTCGGCGTCAGCCGGATCGCCCGCGAGCGCGGTCAGAGCTGCAAGCACGGCGCGATAGGAGCTGCCGCGCTTGTGCAGCCTCTGTCCAAGCGCCGCGAGCACATGGGATGCCTCGCCGAGAAAGGACGACGCTTCGGCGTCGGGAAGGACGGAGAGGAACTCCAGGAACACCGGGAGATGGTCCGGCAGTTCGCTCGCGGACAAATCGAGTCCGCGGCTGCGATAAAGCTCGAGCAGACCGACCATCGCCGGCCCGCGCTCCCGCGTCTCGCCATGGACGTGCTCATAGAGATTGAGCGACAGTGAGCGGGTGCGGTCGAAGAGCCAGACGTAGC
>JGI24770J26754_10002721_pt1 | contig 12135 bp, 9 predicted proteins | sample LakOneMetagenome_FD_26754 | JGI IMG/M metagenome (IMG submission 26754) | reverse complement strand
TGTAGTAAATGGTTTCCTGAATGCTAATAAAAAAAAGCGCTTTAATATCAACAATAAACAAGGATACTATACAACAACCGGCCTTAAATATTAAAATCATCCTCAACCAGTTTTTTAACTTTTACTGCAGCAGCAATTTTCTATTTTCACCGGATGAAAAGAATTTTTATCCTCCTGCTGCTCCCCTGCTGTTGCCTTGCCCAAAAAAAATATGATTATAAGAATCTCGTACTCGAGGGCGGGGGTGTTCGGGGGCTCGCTTATGCAGGCGTGTTCAGTGTATTGGAAGAAAGGGGCATCCTTCAACAGATAGAAAATGTAGGCGGCTCGTCAGCCGGTTCCATTGCAGGGATGCTTATCAGCATTGGTTATACTGCAGCAGAAATTGACAGCCTGATGATGGAACTGCCCTTACAGAAATTCAACGACGGCTATGGTGGCCTGATCGGTAAATACGCACGCTTCAAAAAAGATTTCGGCATTTATAAAGGAGAGGCATTTGAAAAATGGCTGAAAACAATGGTGGCCTATAAAACAGGGAACCCGCTCTTAACTTTTGAACAATTGCACCAGTTGCATTTAAAGGATAATTTGTACAAAGACCTTTATTGCACCGGCACCAATCTCAGCAAACAGCAACTGGAGATATTTTCTTTTATCAATACGCCTTCCATGCCCATTGCCCTTGCAGTAAGGATAAGCGGGGGCGTTCCGTTGTATTTTGAACCAATTGCATTAGACGATCAACTGCAAAAAATAAAAAGATCCGATACCACTTCTTTCGTGAACTATTATGTGGATGGCGGCATGCTTTGCAATTACCCGATCAGCATATTCGACAGTTGTGAATACAATAACAATCCCTTGCTTTGCGATAAAGTAAAATTCAATCCTCAAACCATCGGTATAAAACTGGAGCGCCCGCAGCAGATAGATTCCCTCCACAACAACAGCATTCGCATACCGGCTTACAATATCAACAAATCCTCCGAATACCTTTTTGCATTTGCCAACCTGCTGATGGAAACACTGAGCAGGAAATATCCCGGGCTGGAAAATGAAAAGGGCCGCACCATTTATGTTAGCCAGGGAAATGTTTTCTCCCGGATAAAAAAAACAAAACAGCAGGATAAACTGCTGCTTTATGAGAACGGCGTAAAAGCCGCCAATGATTTTTTTACAGGCAAATGATCGTCATATCTTTTGCCCGAACACCTTCCTCAAAATATCTGTTGTTCTTGCAGCGAAATTGTTGCGGATATTTTTTTCTTCCTTCGCCACCAGGTCAAATAAAGCTTCGGTTGCCCTGTTGGTAACATAACTCGTGAGGTCGGGATTTATTTTTTTGATCGTGGTCGGGAAATTATTATACGTGTTCACCAGGTCGCCATAATATTTTGTAGCACTTACCTTATCCAGTGATGATTTTATGACCGGAGTAAAAGCAGCGATCAGTTTTTCCGTCGTCTTTACCCGGAAGAAATGAGTGGCGCTTGTATCCCCGTTCCTCACCAGCCCGATGGCATCGCTCAGGCTCATGTTTGTAATGGCATCAATGAATATCCCTTTGGCAAAACCTGCTGCATCTTCTGCACCGCGGTTTATCTGCAGGATCGCTTTATCAACCTGGCTTCCCATGCCGATGCTCCTTAAGGTATTCTCAATTTTTTTTGCATCCGGTGGCAGCAATATCTTATAAAAAGCATCTTTAAAAAATCCATCCGTGGTATTCAGTTGCACGACCGCTTTGCCAAGCCCCTGGCTCAACGCTTCTTTAATGCCTTGCGCCGCTTCCGATTCCGTAACGCCACCAACCGTGGTTGTGGATGTTGGCAACTGGTTCAATACTTCGCAGGATGAAAGTGTAACAACTGCACATAAAAGAGTAATTATTTTTAGCATGATTATAGGTTTGCCTTCCAACTTACAACTATGTTGCCAAATATTAAAATGTACCNNTAATTGGATGAATAACTATACCGGCATCCCTTGTTTGCCTGCCCCACAACATTTACCTTTGCTGCCCGGCAGGTTTAAAGCCGTTATTTATAAGATCATGAGTACACAACATTTATCAGAACAGGAGATCATCCGCAGGGAAAAACTGGAAGAATTAAAAAAACTGGGAATAGATGCATATCCTGCAGCCTTATACCCCGTAACCCACCATGCAGCGCAAATTAAAATGCTTTGGAAAGATCACCCGGATCAACTGACAGACCCATCAACCAATCAACCGGTTGATGTGTGCATTGCCGGCCGTATCATGAGTGTACGTGATATGGGCAAAGCCAATTTTGCCGTCATACAGGATGCTACCGGTAAGATACAGTTCTACATCAAGCAGGATGATATTTGCCCCGGTGAAGACAAGACCTTGTATCAAACTGTTTGGAAAAAATTAGTTGATATCGGCGATATCGTTGGTGTAAANGGTTATGTTTTTACAACAAAGACCGGCGAAACATCGGTGCATGTAAAAGAATTCAGCATCCTTACAAAATCATTGCGCCCGTTGCCGATCGTAAAAGAAAAAGACGGCGAAGCTTTTGATGAAGTGACAGACCCCGAATTCCGTTACCGCCAGCGTTATGCCGACCTGATCGTTAACCCCGGCGTAAAAGAAGTTTTTATCAAGCGTACAAAAATGATCAATGCCATCCGTGAATTTTTAAATGAGCGTGGTGCACTGGAAGTTGATACGCCTGTATTGCAAAGCATCCCCGGTGGCGCTGCTGCAAGGCCATTCATTACACATCACAATGCACTGGATGTACCGATGTACATGCGTATCGCCAATGAACTGTATTTAAAAAGGCTGATCGTTGGTGGCTTCGAATGGGTGTACGAATTCAGCCGCAATTTCAGGAATGAAGGAATGGACCGTACACACAATCCCGAATTCACCGTACTGGAATTTTATACTGCATATAAAGATTACGAATGGATGATGGACACNACGGAACAGTTATTGGAAAAAGCAGCCATTGCTGTTAATGGAACTGCAGACTTCAGCATGGATAATAAAGAGATCAGTTTTAAAGCTCCGTATAAAAGGATATCCATGTATGATGCCATTAAGGAACATACCGGTTTTGACATCAGTGAAATGGATGAAGAAGGCATCCGGGATGTTTGCAGGCAATTGCATATTCATGCAGATGCAAGATGGGGCAAGGGAAAACTGATCGATGAGATCTTCGGCGGCAAATGCGAAAGCCATTATGTACAACCGACCTTTATTACCGATTACCCCGTTGAGATGAGCCCGCTTACCAAAAAACACCGCAGCAAGCCTGGCTTGGTAGAACGGTTCGAGCTGATCGTGAACGGCAAGGAAATAGCAAACGCATACAGCGAATTGAATGACCCCATCGAACAAAGGGAGCGTTTTGAAGAACAGGTTAAACTGATGGAGCGGGGCGATGATGAAGCCATGTTCATTGACCATGATTTTTTAAGGGCGCTTGAATACGGCATGCCCCCAACGAGTGGAATCGGTTTTGGTATCGACCGCATCTGCATGTTATTGACCAACCAGCACAGCATACAGGATGTATTATTCTTCCCGATGATGAGGCCCGAGAATAATCCCTGATAAATATAAGATCTCAAAAGCACCGGCACTTAACCGGTGCTTTTTTGTTAGACCACTTATCAAATTGAACAATGCTTTTCTATCAAAAAAACTATCTTGTAATTTCAAATAAAAATCTCCCGCATGTTTACATTTTCAAAAAAACTTTTAGTGTTGCTGTTGCCAACAATATTTTGCCTTGCTGCGCAGGCACAGCAAAAACAGTTGAGCGATGACCAATATTTCAAAGCAAACCTGAAAGGGATCATACAGCCATTGCCCAATGCTACCAGCTGGACAGATAATTCGCATTTCCTGTTGGTAAGGGATGGCAAGACATATATCGTGGATGCAAAAACAGGTGCTGAAACAGAATCAACAGCAGCAACGGCCAGGCCGGCTGTTCCCGTTAAGCCAAAAGCGTATATAAAGAAGAATGATCTATACATCAAAGAGGGAGATGTTGAAGTACAGCTCAGCAACGATTCTGCCAAAGAAGTTAATCCAACCATGAGCCCGGATGGCAAATATGTTGCTTATACCAAAAANAATGATCTCTATACGATCGATATCAATACAAAAAAAGAAACAAGGCTTACAAATGATGGAAGTGATGTGATCCTGAATGGTTATGCCAGCTGGGTTTATACAGAAGAGATCCTTGGNCGCCGTTCGCAATACCGTACTTTTTGGTGGAGCCCGGATAGTAAGAGCATTGCATTCTTCAGAACGGACGATAGNCCTGTTCCGGTATTTACCCTGATCGATGGCAATGGCCAGCATGGCTATGTAGAAACACAGCGTTATCCAGAAGTTGGTGATAAGAACCCGGAGGTAAAGATCGGCATCGCAAACCCTGATGGCGGCAATATCGTGTGGGCAGATTTTAACCAGCAGGATGACCAGTATTTCGGGCTGCCATACTGGAAACCCGATGGAAGCAGTTTATTGGTGCAGTGGATGAACCGCAAACAAAATAATTTAAAGATCTGGGAAGTAAACAAGGCCAACGGCAGCAAAAAGATCTTTTACAATGAAGAACAAAAAACCTGGGTTGACCTGGATGATGAAGGAGAGCGCATTAAGTTTTTGGAAAATGGCAAAGGCTTTATTTTATTCAGCGATGTTACCGGCTGGAAGCATATGTATTATTACGATATGACGGGCAAATTGATAAATGCCGTTACCAGCGGAAAATTCACCGTTACAGAATTGAATTATATAGATGAGAAAAAAGGGATCGTATACTTTACGGCTCGTGGTATTGAAAATACTGCACGCAAAGATTTTTACAAAGTAAACCTTGACGGGAAAAAAATGATGAGGTTAACTTCAGGTGATTACAACAATTCATTTATCAATGTATCACCAGACGGCTCTTATTTCATCAGCACCTGCAGCAATGTATCCACACCTGCAAAAATGATTCTTGCCAATAATAGCGGTAAGATCATTAAAGAGATCGGCAATAGCAAAGCAGAAGCTTTCAATGATTACCAGCTTGCCAAAACAGAGCTGATCCGTGTGAAAAGTGATGACGGCTTATACGAGTTGCCCATGAAAGTTACCTGGCCATTGAATATGGATAAGAACAAAAAATATCCCGTGCTGATCTCTGTTTATGGCGGGCCGAATGCGGGAACGGTAATGGACAGCTGGGCCTTATCCGGCAACCAGCAATGGTACGCCAAAGAAGGATTGATACAGGTTTCGATGGATCACCGGGCCAGTGGCCATTTTGGAAAAGAAGGCGTGAATTACATGTATCACAACCTGGGGTATTGGGAAATGAAGGATTATAGCACGATGGTAAAATGGCTGATCGATAACGGGAGTGCTGATGCAGGCAAAATTTGCATCACTGGTTTTAGTTATGGCGGTTATATGGCTGCTTACGCACTTACCTATGGTGCAGATGTATTCACACATGGTATGGCTGGTGGTATTGTTGCAGACTGGAGCCTGTACGACAGTCATTATACAGAACGTTATATGGGCACCATGGAAGATAATGCAGCAGGCTATAAAAAAAGTGCCGTATTAACTTATACCGATAAATATAAAGGCATGCTGCAAATTGTGCATGGTGTAATAGATGATAATGTTCATCTTCAAAACACGATACAACTGACAAGTAAATTACAGGATGAGAAAAAAGATTTTGAAATGATGATCTATAGTGGCGGCAGGCATGGATGGGGCGGTGCCAAAGCCGTGCATTTTCAAAACCTGAAAACAAAATTCATTTATAAATATTTACTGGAAAAAGAAGTGCCGAAGGGCCTGTTGAAATAATACTGTCATCCCGACGAAGGAGGGATCTCATGAGCAACAGTTATATGTTGGGGTAGATCCCTCCTTCGTCGGGATGACAGCANNGNGGTTGGGATGACAGTTAAGATACTTTTTTTGTTCTCAGTTTATTCTTCGCTGTAAGATAATCGAGGAAATAAATAACCCTTACGGAAAGGCTGTTGAACTGGTGCCCGTCAATGGTGTTGCCGAGATTCTTAATATATTTTCTTTCGAAACTCCCATCGTATTCAAAATTATCCGCAATGTCTTTCCATACAATGCTGAAAAAACTTCCCTGTGCAAACTGCCAGTTATAAACCATGTCAACACTCATGAAATTATAATTCTGGTTTACATTTCCTGTAAATGGATTCATTGGGGTTACGAGGCCACCAAATTTATCCAGCTCATAAAATTGTTGCGGATCTACCTTGCTCCAGTAATGCCTTGCCCGGATCGTTAAGCCCATTTTATTGGTGAAATTGTATTTAATGTTCAATACATTTTCAACGGTCCTTACATCTCTCCTGGAAAAGATGATCGTATCACCCGGCAGTGATGCTGCCCATCCCGGCTGGTTATGTGCCTTTGAAATATCTACAGAATAATCAACAGAGAATTTACTGCTGAACCTTACTTTGCCCCCGAGAAAAAGTTCATAACTGGTTCTCTTGAATACACCACCTGTTCCGGTAAATAAGCTCCCGTTCCAGGAAAGTTTCTTGGAAGAATTGCTTTCATACCATAAGTTCAGGCCTGCACTTCCCCGGTTATGAAACACCCTTCCATAAGACCTGGGTTCATAAAAATCATTGTAATCACCGTTCACGCTAAAGTTGAAACCCAGTGCCCGTAATTTTTTTGTTTGCGCATTCCCGTTGAAGTTAAAGCCGGCATTCTGGTACATCATTTCCTTTCTTCTTAAATTATCTATCGGCGAAACCAGCCTGCTATACCATGCGTTGAAATTTATAGATATATTATTATACCAGCCTCTTGGTTTGCGCCAGTTGTATTGAGCCCAGGTACCCTGGTCCATGGTATTGTTGTTGGTAAAATAACCGAGGTCGCTTTTATCATACTTGGCGTTGTAAAGATCCTGCCATACATTGAAATTTAGCCGGCCGCTTATTTTCCCTGCATAGATAGAATGCGCATAACCGGTTACCGTTTTATTTCCTCCCCCCATGACATTACTTACACTCATGTTTCCACCAATATTCCATACATTCTTTTTATTGTTGAAATCGAACAATGCGGAAGTGACATTGGCATCGTAATCATTTCCTTCACGCAAAACATTCGTGTTCACCAACGATACACTGCTGTTGTGTTTTAAGGTTTGGTCAAGTACGAATACATTGTAATTCGTCAACGGCATATTCTCTTCCTTTCTTTTTGTTCCGTCGGTCTTATTCTCGAAAACAGTATACTGCCGTTGTGTAATGGCATTTAATATCCCTACCCCCAATCCTTTTTGTGTACGGCCGCTGATCTTGGTTGCGTTGATGATCTTTGCCTGGGAAGGGTCTTCAACAATGGTATCATTCACCGGTGCATCCAGGTATTTTTTATACCGTGGCTCTACTCCTATCCTCCTGCTGTAAAATAAATTTCCTTTATTGAACAGCTCTGTTCCTTCTGTAAAGAATGACCTGTTCTCGGAAAATTTTTGTTCGAATGGTGACAGGTTCAGTACGCGGTTATCTGTTTGAACCTGGCCAAAGTCGGGTATCAGGGTCATATCCAGTGTAAATGCCTGGTTGATGCCGTATTTCACATCCATACCACCATTGATGGTACCGGTAGTTTTTTTGATACCGGCCGGTGCGGTGCCATCGTGATTCAGGTAGGTGGAAAAATAAGGTGAAAGCTGCAAACGAACCGGTGGCTTTATATCCTGCAGGCCTGTGAGGAAACCTTCCTGCGCCAGGAATCCACTTGCATTTGGATCGATGGGTTGCCAGAATAATTGCTGACCGCTCTTCTGTCTTTTGCGTACCAGGTTCAATCCCCAGTCCTGTATTTTTTTCTTGCCNAAGCGGATACAGGAATAAGGCAGGAACATTTCAAAGCTCCATCCATCCGTATTTATTTTTACGGCGCTTTGCCAAACTGCATTCCAGCTGAAATCCTCGTTACCGCCGTTGGATGATTTTGCATCCCATTGTTCACCCTTGGGTGTAACGAAATATTCAAACCCGTTTAGTTTATCGCAATAGGTGTCGAATATCACCCCAAAAAAATCATTGTTGCCAAACCCGTCCCTTCCCGTTAGTTCTGAAGCAATACTGTCCTTATTTTTCTCGTGTAAATAACCGCCAATATATATGCCTTCATTGTCATACAGGAAATAAACTTCTGTAGAATTATCAGGAGATTCTTTTCTGAAAGGGGTGGGTCTTAATTCCACGAATTTATCTGCTGCCGGAAGATCTTTCCAGGCAGCTTCATCCAACACGCCATCGATCTTGATATGGGTATCTATGCGCTTTACGGGAAGTTTACGTTTCTCAACCTGCTGGCTAAAGCAGAATGAAGAGATCAGTAAGCATAAGCAACATGCTTTGGCTTTAAGATGGTTCATGGCGTACTATACTTTTGGTTTGGCTGGCACTGGCCCCTGGCTTTAGGTGCGGTACGAAATTAAACGTACATCCAAAGAAATAGTTACCGCTTATCAAAACTTTATTTTTATTAGGATTCTTTTAACAGGAAAGAGATATGATAATAAAATGCTTGCGGAGAATTTAAACATTAAAGGTTTAGGTAGTTAGAAATACAATAAACTTATGCAATGCTAAACCTTCTAAACTATCTAAACCTATACTTAAGAAACTATACAAAAAGGTCATTGTACAATTTTGCGCCGGGCACCAGTGAATATTTATCAAGATCGGTAATGCCTTCGGCTGCCAGCACTTGTTCGTCAATAAATGTATTGCCCGTGCATTCACCCGAAGGTTTGGATAAAATATAATAAGCAGCATCTGCAATGATATCAACCGTGCGGCTCATTTTCATCAACATATCCCCTCCCAATAAATTTTGCACCGCAGCCGTTGCGATTGTTGTACGTGGCCATAAGGCATTGGAAGCAATATTATATTTTTTCAATTCTGCTGCCAGGCCAAGTGCGATCATGCTCATATCATATTTGCTGATGGTATATGCCAGGTGATTGGCAAACCATTTCATGTCCATATTTACCGGCGGAGATAAATTTAAAATATGCGCATTGGTTCCCTTCTTTAAATGTGGTATGCAAGCCCTGCTTACCATGAAAGTGCCCCGCACATTGATATCATACATCAGGTCGAAGCGCTTGGCTTCCATTTTTTCAGTGGGATTCAAATTGATAGCAGATGCATTGTTGACCAGTATATCAATGCCTCCAAATGTTGAAACGGCCTTATCAATTACTTCCTGTACCTGTTCTTCGAACCTGATATCGCATTGAACAGCCAGTGCATTGCCGCCGGCATCTTCCATTTCTTTTGCAGCAGAAAAAATAGTTCCNCCAAGCCTGGGATTCTCTTCCACGCTTTTGGAAGCGATGACAATATTGGCTCCTTCTTTTGCAAGGCGCAGGCCAATTGCTTTTCCAATACCACGGGAAGCGCCGGTGATCAGGACTGTTTTATTTTTGAAAGACATGTGGGTGAATTACTGAATGAATCAATGGGTGAAGATTGAATTGGTGAATGAGTCAATGGGTGAATAATAAAGACACATGAATTGCTCCATTCACCTATTGACTCATTGACTCATCCATTTATGCCAACACCGCTTCGTGAGTAATATTTGTATTGAGCACTTTTGAAATGATACAGTTTGTTTTTGCATCTGCAACCACGGCATCAAATTGTTCTTTTGATACGCCAGGCACTTTTGCTTTCACTGCAAGATGCGATTCAGTTATAGCACCGTCTGCTACCGTAACATCACAACGTGTTTCAATTTCATCAGCGGTAAACCCCGCTGCATTTAAAAGAAAACTGATCTTCATGGTAAAACAACCTGCGTGTGCGGCCGCAATTAATTCTTCAGGATTTGTTCCAACTCCATCTTCAAACCTGCTGCTGTAAGAATACTGGGTTTTGTTCAGCGTAGTGCTCTGTGTGGTCAGATGTCCTTTTCCTTCTTTTCCGGTACCGTTCCAAACGGCTGTTGCATGACGTTTCATTTTTTATTTTTTTATGTTGTTATTTTAAATTCCCGTTACATTCAAATGCTGTGTTGGTATATAAAGATAATCCAACAAATATTAACCGGGCAACCCTGGAGGAATTCATTTTTTATTGATCCAGGAATTGTTTTACGAGGGCCGGTTCGTTATAACCTGCCAATAACTTATCGGCGGTCTCTATTACAGGCCTTTTGATAATGCTGTTATTTTCCATCATCAATCTTATGGCGGCTGCAGGGGTTGTGATCTTTTCCTGTTCAGCTACTGNTAACGCACGCCAGGTAGTGCTTCGCTTATTAAGTATGGTATCCAATCCTGCTTTTTCTATCCAGGCANACAGTTTCTCTTTTGTAACCCCGAGCATTTTATAATCGTGAAATGTTACCGTTATATCATTTTTTTTAAACCACGACAATGTCTTCTTCGTGATATCACAATTGGGGATCCCGTATACAATTATCTTACTCATATCAATATTCCGGCAGTGTTGGTTTAGTTTTCATGATCGTTTCGATCTTTTCCATCACATCAGGCGTTAGTTTTGCAACAACATCCAATGCTTTCAGGTTATCCAGCAACTGTGATTTTTTAGTTGCACCCAAAATGGCTGTACTCACATTTGGGTTTTTGATCGCCCATGCAATACTTAAGGAAGCAGTGCTTACATCCAGTTTGGTTGCCAGGGCGCTGAGCTTTTTTACTTTTTTTATTTTTTCATCCATCACCCATTTCTCTTTCAGCCAATCAAAGCCCTGCAGTGCAAAACGGCTGTCTTTCGGAATACCATCATTGTATTTTCCCGATAAAAGCCCTGCTGCCAGCGGGCTCCAGATGGTTGTTCCCAATCCTACATTTTTAAATATCTCCAAATATTCATTTTCCATTTTAGCCCGTTCAAACAGGTTGTATTGCGGCTGTTCCATGGTAGGGCCGATCAACCTGTAATGTCCGGCAACGCGGTGAGCTTCCATGATCTCAACGCCACTCCATTCGCTGGTTCCCCAATATAATATCTTTCCCTGCTGGATAAGATGGTTCATGGCCCATACCGTTTCTTCAATGGGTGTTTTCTTATCCGGGCGGTGACAGAAATAAAGATCCAGGTAATCTACCTGCAGGCGCCCGAGTGCTTCATCACATGCTTCCAGCAAATGTTTACGGCTGCATCCTGTTTGATTTGGTTTGTTTGCTTTGCCCCTCCATCCCCAAAATGCTTTTGATGAAACTGTAAAAGAACTGCGGTCCCATTTTTTCTTCTTCAGCACACGGCCCATCATTTTTTCACTTTCACCCAATGCATATACTTCTGCGTTGTCGAAAAAATTAATGCCGTTGTCATAGGCAATGCCCATCAATTCGTCGGCTACTTTATCATTGATCTGTTTGCTGAAACTTACCCAGCTTCCAAACGAAAGTACACTTACCTGTAAACCGGATCTTCCAAGCCTGCGGTATTCCATACATAAAAAATTAGTGTTTGAAATTATGTTGTTTGTTGATCGATACTATCAACCAGGTAAACCAATCAACAATTAAACCATTTATTGCGGGAATTTAGAAGCAGGCACATTTAAGATCCCTACAGGCTTGATGATATGCCAATTATTAAAATCCTGGCTCGACTCCATCCCTATTCCATCCAGTACCTGGGTCTTGGTTCGGATGCGTACCGGCTTGTCGGTAAAAAATTCTGTGCCGGTCCTGCTCCTGTCCCAGTACAGTTCCATGCAATAAAGCGTATCTCCCTTTTCCATATTGATCACTTTCACACTGTCTTTTAAAAAAACGATGCTCTGGCTCTCTTTATATTTTGCATACATGGCGGTGAGTTTGCTTTCCACTATTCCCGCCTCATTGTAAAAATCGGTTTGCAATGTTTTGGGGAATTCATAATAGGGNATGGTATCCTGCACCCTCAACATCAGTGGCGCCGAAAGTATTGCCCTTGTTTTACCNCCCGTNGTATAATTCAGTTTGATATCCTTCGCTTCTTCTACGCCCAATTTTTTAGCATACAGGTTATTCACTTCCTTCTCATCATTTTCGCAGCTGCACAAAAAAATGCAGCCCGTTA
>JGI24770J26754_10002719_pt1 | contig 12137 bp, 12 predicted proteins | sample LakOneMetagenome_FD_26754 | JGI IMG/M metagenome (IMG submission 26754) | reverse complement strand
AGTCAGGAAAATAATCAATAAGCCGGTTTGTATGAAAATTCTTAATAATACAAATTCATGAATTAAATATTGGTAGTTTTACGCAGGAAAAAAATGAACTTTAAAAAAATGAACTATTTAAAATCGCTTATTGTTTTCATACTCTTTTTTTTCTCTACTTTGTTTGCTAATGCGCAACAGCCGAAAGATACCATTACCTCTAAACAAAATGATTCACTAAATGCAGTTGTCCTAAAAAATTATAAAGCAAAACTGGCAGAAATTGAAAACCAGCGGTTGCAGGATTCTGTAAAAAAAGCTGCGCTCGTAGCGGAACTCAACTCATTAAAGACCACTGATAATTTAAAGAAAGAAGAATTACAAAAAGAATTGCTGGATATACAAAGCAGGGACAGTGAAAGGCTGGCACAGAAAAAAATTCAAATTGATTCATTGCGCAACATCACCAAAGGTTACCCGGTCATGGGGTTTTTCAATGATACATTATTTTATGTGTATAGCAAATTGGGAAGTTTCACGTCAAAAGACCGTGCAGAAGCCATTACGAATAAAGTGCATGACCTCGCAGATAATTTTTTATTCAAAACAGATTCATTAAAAGTCATTCCGGCTGAAACGACCGTGGATATTGCCTTTGGAACAACTATAATTACAAGTATTTCTGAGAATGATGCATTGTGGAATAATTCCACCCCGGAAGTATTGGCACAAAAATATAAAATGATCATTGGTGATGCTGTCATGCATTACAAATCTGAAACGAGTTTTACTACCTTANTGAAGGAGATTGGCCTGGCTTTATTGGTCATACTTCTCATCATATTTTTAATCCGTTATATCGGTAAATTTTTTAAATGGACAGCCAAAAAAATTGAACTGCAGGAAGGTAAAAGGCTGAAAGGTATTAAAATAAAAAACTATACACTCTTTGATGCAAAACGCGAAGTGAATGCAATACTCAGCGCCAATACAATTATAAAATGGTTCTTCATTATTCTCGCCATTTATATTGCGCTGCCTATTTTATTTGGCATTTTTCCCTGGACGAAAAATTTTGCTGAAACATTATTCAGCTATATACTTGATCCCATAAAAGGCATCGCATTAAGCCTCTGGAATTACCTGCCCAAGCTAATTACGATCATCGTCATTATATTTTTCTTCCGCTATGTTTTCCGCGGTTTACATTTTCTGAAACTGGAAATTGAACGGGGTGTTCTAAAAATCCCGGGCTTTTACCCGGACTGGGCAAACCCTACTTACCAGATTGTACGGGTATTGGTTTTTGCTTTTATGGTGATCGTTATCTGGCCCTATTTACCCGGCAGCAATTCCGCTGTATTCCAGGGTGTGTCTGTGTTCCTGGGTTTTTTGTTTACCTTTGGTTCTGCAGGGTCTTTGTCCAATTTAGTGGCTGGTTTTATCCTCACGTATATGCGTTTATTTAAAACCGGTGATCGTGTAAAGATCGGTGAACAAACAGGTGACGTGATCGAAAAATCTTTACTGGTGACACGTATTCGCACGATCAAAAATGAAATAATTTCCATACCCAATTCCAATGTCATGAATGCGCATACAATTAATTACAGCAGTGATGCGACTGAAAAAGGATTGATCGTGCATACTACGGTTACGATCGGTTATGATGTGCCATGGAAAGATATGCACCAGGCATTGATAGATGCAGCACTTAAAACGGAGGATATACTCGAACAACCATTACCATTTGTATTACAAACAAGCCTCGAGGATTTTTATGTGTCCTATCAAATCAATGCATATACCAGGGAACCCAACAAACAAGCTGTGATCTATTCCAATCTCCATCAGAATATACAGGACATGTGCAATGAAAGAGGCATTGAAATCATGTCGCCGCATTACCGTGCAAACCGGGATGGGAACAATACCACGATACCTGCAGACTATTTGCCGAAAGACTATGCAGCGCCGGGTTTTACTATTCATGTGAAAAAAGAAGACAATGATAAAACAGAATAAATTTTATAAATAAAATTCAATGCATTCACCTATATGAGCCTTCAAGAATTTTTGTCCTTTAAAATTTTAGAGATTGGTAAATTTGATTTAACCGTTTCTCAACTCCTTCTATTCTTTGTATTTCTCGTGTTTGTTATCATTTTCCTGAAGCTAATCCGGAAAATGATCTATCGTTCCAAACGATTTGATGTTGCTAAAAAATACGCGATCTACAGTTTAATTAAATATATTATTATCGTTGTTTCCATAGTATATGCGTTGCGGATTTTTGGCCTGGATATTACATTGCTGTTTGGCGCAGGAGCAGCTTTATTGGTGGGNATTGGCCTTGGTTTGCANAGTTTATTCAGNGATTTTATTTCTGGTATTATTATATTAATTGATTCATCAGTCAAAGTGGATGATGTAATTGATGTGAATGGGCTTGTATGCCGCGTGCAGGAAATAAACCTGCGCACAACAACTGTTCTCACGCGGGATCAAAATTATATCATCCTTCCAAACAGTGACCTTACAAAACACCAGCTAATTAACTGGACGCATAGTGCAACGGCTTCGAGATTTTCTATTAAGGTGAGTGTGGATTATAAATCCGATATTAAATTAGTGATGCGTTTATTAAAAGAGGCTGCGATGGAACAAAAAGACATCCTCCAGGATCCCGCGCCATCCGTGCGTTTCCAGGATTATGGCGAGTCATCACTTGACTTCGCTTTGATGTTTTGGTCAGAAGAGGTCTTTCGTGTTGAAAATATTAAAAGCGATATACGTGTACGCATTTTTGAGAAATTTACACAGCATAAAATTATAATTCCATTCCCGCACCGGGTCATTCATATTAATAAAGATACGGATGATTGAAAAAACCAATAGAGGCCCTATCCGGGTAATATTCTATAAATTAAAACATGAATAAATAATGGATATATTTCACCTCATTTCAATTCTCATTGTTTTATCCGCAGGATTTGCATATATCAATTTCCGGTTTTTGAAACTGCCGAATGTTATTGGCCTTATGCTGGTTTCACTTATTTTTTCCATCGTCATTTTAATCAGTGGTTATTTTTTCCCTGCCTTCAGAACGGCCATTACCGTTCGGTTTGAGAGTATCAATTTCAGTGAATTATTATTGGAAGGTATGCTTAGTTTTATGTTGTTTGCCGGCGCGATCCATATCAAATTGCAGGACCTGAAAAAAGAAAGATTGAGTATCCTGTTATTCTCAACCATCAGTGTTTTACTGAGTACATTCATCGTTGGGTTTTTTGCTTATTATCTTTTACACGCCTTGGGTTTACATATTGATTTAAAAAGCGCTTTTCTTTTTGGCGCGCTTATTTCTCCCACCGACCCGATCGCTGTAATGAGCATTTTGAAAACTGCCGGTATTTCCAAATCACTGGAAACAAAGATCGCTGGAGAATCATTATTTAATGATGGCGTGGCAGTTGTAATTTTTATTACCATTTATCAATTGTCCCTTCCCGGGGCGAAATTAGATGCGGGCAGTATTGCATTATTATTTACCCAGGAAGCAATAGGCGGCTTGTTAATGGGACTGGCACTCGGTTTCCTTGGTTATAAATTAATGGCAAGCATTGACAATTACCAGGTAGAAGTATTGATCACACTGGCCATCGTAATGGGTGGTTATACACTCGCATCGCAAATACATGTTTCAGGCCCTTTGGCTATGGTAGCTGCAGGGCTCGTAACAGGCAACCGTGGAAAAACGCATGGTATGTCTGATATCACCAGGGAATACATTGATAAATTCTGGGAATTAATAGATGAAATTTTAAACGCCGTATTATTTGTTTTGATCGGCCTCGAACTCCTTGTCATCGAAACATACACGCTTGTGATCGTCGCAGGGTTTATTTTAATTTTCGTAGTGCTTTTAACCCGTTATATTTCCATCTGGATTCCATCCATTGCGATCCGGCGGCATGAAAAAATAACGAGGCCTACCTTGTATATTCTAACCTGGGGCGCATTACGGGGTGGTATTTCCATTGCGCTTGCCTTATCCATGGACCCTTCCATGTACCGGGATGTGTGGGTGACCATCACGTTCATCATCGTTTGTTTTTCTATCCTGGTACAGGGCTTAACGATTGGAAAATTTGCCCAAAAAATCCGCGGGTGATTTTGTTTCAATACAGTTAAATATATTTTGTTTAAGTATTTTTCTATATATTTGAACAAAATGAACAACTTCTCCATATCAGATATGTCCAGGTATTCGGGTATTTTACCCCATACCATCCGCATCTGGGAACAGCGTTACCGCACCTTAAAACCCAAACGTTCTGAAGGGAATACAAGATATTATGATGGTAACCAGTTGCGCCGGCTATTAAACATTGTAAGCCTGATGGAAGATGGCTACAAAATTTCCGGGCTGAGCGCCCTGAAAGATACAGACATCCAGGATATGATCTTTGAAAAAGAAAGTATTCATTCGGAAACTCCCTTTAAACATTATATCATACAGTTAATTTCAGCGGGATTAAATTATGATGAAGTACAATTTGAAAAAACGTTTGCTTCCTGCATTTCCCGTTTTGATTTCAAGGGAACATATATCAATATCATTTGCCCTTTGCTCCAGCAGGTTGGTATCTTATGGAGTTGTGAAAAGGCATTACCGCCACAGGAACATTTTTTAAGTAACCTATTGCGTCAAAAAATTTTTAGTGCCATCAATGCATTACCCCCCGGAACAAAATCCAAAAATACATGGTTACTGTTTTTACCGGAAGATGAATACCATGATATTGGTTTGCTGTATGCGCATTATTTATTAAAGCTGGCCGGGGAAAAAGTGATTTACCTCGGGGCAAGTATGCAGTCAGAAACGATCCTCGAGGTTTTGAAAAGTGTCCAGGTAAAAAATTTATTAATGTTCCGGGTGCATGCTGACCTTCCAGAGTTACCGGCAAAAATATTGGGTGAAATCACAAAGCGTTATCCCAAACTTAAAATATATATGGCGGGAAATGAAAATTTCATCGCCAATAAAATAATTTCTAAAAAAATAACTTTTTTTCAAAGCCCTGCTGACCTGGAAACATTAGTGGGGAATTGAATTTTAAAAAATATAATCAAGTCTTGTCAAAAATTTGCATCATAGGTGCCGGGTTTTCCGGCATGAGCGCAGCCGCCTACTTATCGGCTGCAGGGCATGATGTGCACGTCTTTGAAAAAAATGAATCCGCCGGCGGAAGGGCAAGATCATTTTCTACCAATAACGGCTACACATTTGATATGGGCCCGAGCTGGTATTGGATGCCGGATATTTTTGAAAAATTTTTTGGAGATTTTAATAAGGCTCCGGCAGACTATTATTCGCTTGAATTATTAACGCCTGCATTTGATATCGTGTTCAGTAAAAAAGATACTATCAGTGTACCGGCAAATTATATCGCGCTGCAAAATCTTTTTGAACAAATTGAAAAAGGATCCGCTGAAAAATTGAAATCCTTTATGCAGGAAGCGAAGTATAAATATGAAACGGCAATGGATAAAATGGTGTATATGCCTGGTATTTCCTGGAATGAATTCGCAGATTTCAAACTTGTCAAAGCAGCCATGCGCCTGCAGGTATTTTCCTCTTTTTCAAAACATGTACGCAAATATTTTTCACATCCATACCTCATCGCGCTCATGGAATTTCCCGTGTTATTCCTCGGCGCTATGCCATCTGATACGCCCGCCATGTACAGCCTGATGAATTATGCAGGGCTTGTACTGGGCACCTGGTATCCCAAAGGCGGAATTACAAAAGTGGTGGAAGCATGCAGGCAGGTAGCAACAGAAAATGGCGCTGTTTTTCATTTCAAATCACCCGTAGAAAAAATAAATATATTTCATGATACAATAAAAAGTATTGAAGTAAAAGGCACAGAGATTTCCTGCGACGCGGTTATTGCATCAGCGGATTATCACCATGTAGAACAGGATTTACTGGATAAAAGATACCGGAATTATACAGAGAAATATTGGTCGAAAAAAACCTTTGCGCCGTCCTGCCTCGTATATTATGTGGGTGTATCCCGGAAAATTCAGTCCATGCATCACCATACTTTATTTTTTGATGAAGGGCTTGACCAACATTCCCTTGAAATTTACAAAACCCCGCAATGGCCCACCCGGCCCCTGTTTTATGTATGCTGTCCTTCAAAAACGGATGATAGTGTGGCGCCGGATGGCCATGAAAATTTATTTTTCCTGATGCCTATTGCACCGGGACTGGAAGATAATGAAACAGCGCGCGAAAAATATTTTCAACTCATGGTAAAAAAACTGGAAGAACAAACCGGGGAAAAGATCATGGACTTTATTGATTTCAAAAAAAGTTATTGTATCAAAGATTTTAAACATGATTATAATGCATATAAAGGAAACGCGTATGGCCTGGCAAATACATTGCGCCAAACAGCTGTNTTAAAACCATCTGTGAGAAATAAAAAAGTCAGTAATCTTTTTTATGCAGGGCAATTGACAGTTCCCGGCCCGGGCGTACCACCCTCTTTAATTTCCGGAAAAATAGCAGCCTTACAATTAGTGTCACAATTAAAAAAAGAAACACATGAAATTGCTCTTTGACAATTTATCGGCCGGTATAAGCAAGGCCACTACAAATGCGTACAGCACGAGCTTTTCACTCGGTATATATTTTTTAAATAAAAGAATGCGTAATGCTATCTATGCCATCTATGGTTTTGTGCGCCTGGCTGATGAGATTGTTGACAGTTTTGATGGATATGACCGGAAAACTTTACTCACGCGTTTCCNGAGAGATACCGAAGAAGCACTGGCCATGGGCATTTCCACCAATCCNCTTTTACATTCTTTCCAGAAGGCGGTAAAAGAATATGATATTCAAACAGAACTGATTGACCTTTTTTTACAAAGCATGGAAATGGACCTGGAAAAAGTGAATTACACAGAGGAAAAATATAAAGCATATATTCTCGGTTCCGCAGAAGTGGTAGGACTGATGTGCCTGCATGTGTTTACAGAAGGCGATAAAAATAAATATGCGGAATTAAAACCGTATGCCATGAAGCTGGGGGCCGCATTTCAGAAAGTGAATTTCCTGCGCGATATGAAAGATGATTACCAGGTTTTAGGGCGCATCTATTTCCCCGGTATACAAATGGACACATTTAATACGTTGTCCAAAAAGCAAATTGAATCGGAAATTGAAGCGGATTTTAAAATTGCCTTGGAAGGCATCAGGAATTTACCTTCGTCTTCAAAAGGGGGCGTATACCTGGCGTATATTTATTATATTTCTTTATTTAAAAAAATAAAAAGATTGCCGCCGCAACGGGTGCTCACAGAACGTATCCGCATCCACAATGGAAAAAAATTCAGCCTGATGCTAAACAGTATGGTTCAATATAAAATGAATTTGTTATAATGCTCAGAAACCTTTTTATATTACTTCTTTTTAATACCGCTTTAGCAGCGCAAACACCTGCTATCACTGATGTCCGGGCGATGTACCACAATTCTTCTGAAGATGGTACTGCCTGCCGGAAGTTGGTAGATATGCTCGCATCTTATAGCCCGGCAGCCAATCCTTTATTAGCCGGCTATGAAGGTGGCGCTATGATGATGATGGCAAAACATGTTATCAATCCATTTACCAAATTATCGTATTTTAAAAAAGGTAAACATATCCTGGAAGCGGCAATCGTTGCAGATGCGCAAAATGCGGAACTTCGTTTTATACGTTTCGCCACGCAAAGCGATGCACCGGGCTTCCTGGGTTACAACGATAATTTAAAAGAGGATAAATCGTTTTTATTAAAAGCCCTTGAGAATATGAAGGACAAGCAGCTCAAAACATGGATCGTTGGATTTTTAAAAAATAATAAATATCTTAGTGAAGATGAAAAACGAAAATTGAATGCAGAAGGAAATGCTTTTACTGGTCGATAAAAATGACAGGATCACGGGCACGCGTGAAAAAATGTCGGTGCACCGCCACGGTTTATTGCACCGTGCATTTTCTGTGTTTATCTTCAATGATAAAAATGAATTACTCCTGCAACAAAGGGCATTTGAAAAATATCATTCGGGTGGATTATGGAGTAATTCATGCTGCAGCCATCCTGTGTTTGGTGAAAATATGCCACAAACGGTCAACCGGAGATTGCGCGAGGAAATGGGTATTTCCTGCGCTACAGAATTTTTATTTTCATTTCACTATCATACCATATTTGAAAACGGGCTGGTAGAAAATGAGATCGATCATGTGTATACAGGCATTACAAATACTTTGCCTCAACCAAATCATAATGAAGTTGCGGCATGGAAATATATATCCCTTGAAGATTTAAGTAAAGCTGTTTTCCTGCAACCGGAAATTTTTTCATTTTGGTTAAAAGCCTGCCTGCCGGAATTGACCCAACATTTTCCTAAAAAAATTCCTGTAAAGAATGAAAGAATATATATTTAGCGATACGCAATGGTTACCCGTAAATGCAGCAACGGCCTGGGCATTTTTTTCTTCGGCGAAAAACCTTTCCCGGATCACTCCACCGGAACTCGATTTTAAAATTTTATCAGGAGCCGTGGATGATGATATATTTGAAGGCATGTGTATTGATTATACAGTGAAACCATTATTCGGCATTAAAGTACATTGGCAAACGATGATCATGCAGGTAAATAAGCCTGTTCAGTTTATGGACAGGCAAGTAAAAGGGCCGTATAAAAAATGGGAACATACGCATACATTTACAGAAGAAAACGGCAGTACAAATATGCATGATGAAGTTCGCTATGCTTTACCATTTGGTATTCTTGGAGAGGCGATGCATGCTTTCATTGTACGGAAAAAAATAAAAGAAATTTTTGCTTACCGTAAAAAAATATTAAACCAAATTTTTACAAATCATGGGACCATACATCATTAATACACTTATTGTAATCGCCGCTTTTCTATCTATGGAAGGCGTGGCGTGGTTTGCACACAAATTTATTATGCATGGCCTCCTCTGGCGTTTGCATAAAGACCATCATAAAAAAGAATCAACCGGTTTTTTTGAACACAACGATTTTTTCTTTTTGATTTTCGCCATCCCGGGGATTTTATGTTTACTTTCCGGGATGATGAATGATTATAATTTTTTATTCTTTATTGGCTTAGGTATTACTTTATATGGCTTTGCGTATTTTTTTGTGCATGACATTTTTATTCACCAGCGTTTTAAAGTATTACGACACGCGGATAATGTTTATTTCAGGGCAATTCGCCGGGCACATAAAATGCACCACAAACATATTGGCAAAGAAGAAGGTGAATGTTTTGGTATGCTATGGGTTCCTTTTAAATATTTTAGAGAAATGAAAAAGGCTGCGGCAGCAAACTGATCCTGAATTAATGCCGGTTTTTCCAAAGCAAATGAAAGTACCCGATGAATACATTATATCTTTTCGTGAATTTTTTCACGATCATTATTCCTTTACTTTTTTCATTTCATCCTAAAATTAATTTTTACAAAAGCTGGGGCAGCTTCTTATTAGCAGCCATTCCCGTGGCGCTTCTTTTTTGCGTGTGGGATAGTTTATTTACACAGGCCGGTAACTGGAATTTCAACCCGCGATATCTGCTGGGTATCTATATTTTTCATTTACCTATAGAAGAAATTTTATTTTTTATATGCATTCCTTTTTCCTGCATCTTCTCCTATTTCTGCCTGGATAAATTTTATAATATGAGCTGGACCTGTGCGGGAAAAGGTTTTCACTATTTTCCTGGTATTATTTTTACTCATCATCGGGGGCATATATATACAGCGTGCCTATACAGCCATGTCATTCCTGAGTACGGCTGTCATTTGTATGTTCCTGGTTTTTGTAGTAAAAGTAGATTGGTTTGGTAAAGCCATCACCGTTTATATGTTCTTATTAATTCCATTTATAGTCGTGAATGGGATTCTTACCGGCACCGGACTGGAGGAAGCAGTGGTACAATACAATAATTCAGAAAACCTTGGTATACGCATATTAACTATTCCCGTGGAAGATATTTTTTATGGGCTGGAATTATTTCTTTTAAATTTGTTTTTGTTTAAAAATTTCGAAAGTATAAAAATCCATCACCGGCAAAAATAACCGTATGAGACAATCGTTGAAAATTTTAAACGCGCTTTCTTTAGCTGTTACCATCATTGTAAATTATTTATCCAATACAGGTTTTTTTAATGGCAAAACAATTGCTGATGTCTCAGACAAATATGTAAATTATTTTACGCCGGCAGGTTTTACTTTTTCTATCTGGGGGCTTATATATCTTGGATTAATTGCATTCATCATTTACACATTCACTAAAAATGCCAAAGAACATGTTATCACGCGCACTGGTTGGTGGTTCATCATTTCCTGTATAGCAAATTGTAGCTGGATCGTTGCGTGGTTGTATGATTATACAGGTTTATCCGTACTCATCCTTTTTATTCAACTAATTTGTTTACTGGCCATCATCGTAAAAAATTATATGGGTACACGAAGCGCATCATTTTCAGAACGCTGTTTTGTATGGATACCATTTTCATTATACGGCGGCTGGCTCACGGTGGCACTCATCGCTGATGTGGCTGCTTACCTCACTAAAATTAACTGGACAGGATTTGGAATTGCAGAAGCCACCTGGTGTATGATGATGATCTGGGTGGCCGGGTTGATACATGTATATGTTGCCTGGAAACGCCGCCTGTATTGGTTTTCAATAGTTGGCGTATGGGCTTTGGCAGGTATTGCTTTTGCGAATGAAGATGTAAGCAACATTAAAAATACTGCGATCACAGTTGCCATTATTATTTTCATTGTTATCCTCGTCGTTTTATTTTCGAAAAAGAAATTACCGCAACATCATTATAAATACCAGGTATAATTTATTTATGAAAAATGTGATTGCAGTTTGCTGGTTGCGACGCGACCTTCGCTTATTTGATAACGCCGCCTTGTTCCATGCATTGAATAGCGGTTTACCCGTGTTGGTACTATTTATTTTTGATAAAAAAATCCTGGATCAGCTTGATAATAAATTGGATAAACGGGTTGATTTTATTCACAACGAATTAGAAAAGATCAACCGGCAATTAATTACACAAGGTTCTTCTCTTTTAGTGCTGCATGATGAACCTGGAAAGGCTTTTCAAAAATTATTGGAAACATATCCTGTAAAAAAAGTATTTGCCAATCATGACTATGAGCCCTATGCAATTTCCCGCGATGCAACAATAAAGAAACTACTTACCGAAAATAATATTTCATTTCAAACTTTTAAAGACCAGGTGATCTTTGAAAAAAATGAAATTTTAAAACAGGATGGAACGCCATACACTGTTTTCACGCCGTTTTCCAAACAGTGGAAAATAAAATTTGAGAAAAAGGAAATGGAACATTTTCCTGCTGAAAAATATTTTAGTAACTTTTTCAAAACGAAACATCTTCATTTTCCATCGCTGGAAGAAATTGGTTTTAAAAAAACGGGTATTCAAATTCCACCATTTGAATTTCCTGAAAAATTGATTAATGAGTATGATAAAACCCGCAATTTTCCTGGCATTGCGGGCACTTCGCAGGTGGGCATTCACTTACGGTTTGGTACAGTTTCCATTCGTCAACTCGCGATGAAAGCAGCAGCATTGAATGAAACATTTTTGAATGAACTGATATGGCGCGAATTTTTTATGATGATCCTTTTTCATTTTCCCAAAGTGGTGAATCATTCTTTTAAAAGAAAATATGATGACATAGCCTGGCGGAATAATGAAGATGAATTCAATGCCTGGTGCCGCGGTGAAACCGGTTACCCAATGGTGGACGCGGGCATGCGGCAATTGAATGAAACCGGCTGGATGCACAACAGGGTACGCATGGTAACAGCAAGTTTTCTCACCAAACATTTATTGATTGACTGGCGCTGGGGCGAAGCTTATTTTGCAGAAAAATTACTGGATTATGAACTTGCTTCCAACAATGGCAACTGGCAATGGGCAGCAGGTTCCGGTTGTGATGCCGCGCCCTATTTCAGAATATTTAACCCCGACCTGCAAATAAAAAGATTCGATCCAAAACTGGACTATATAAAAAAATGGATCCCC
>JGI24770J26754_10002714_pt1 | contig 12155 bp, 11 predicted proteins | sample LakOneMetagenome_FD_26754 | JGI IMG/M metagenome (IMG submission 26754) | reverse complement strand
CGAAGATGAGGCCACTGACCGCCAATAGGCCAAGGCCGAGCAGCACGGCACCAAAGAAGATGCCCAACACGGCCCAGCCGCCGCTTCCAAAGATCGACGAGCCGATCATGAGCCACAGCGGGAGCACGATGACGGCAGGGAACTGCCAACGGAAGAGGGTGCGGCGTATGAACACCCCTTCAGAGTATCGGCGTCGGCTGCACGACGCCTACGCGTTCGCTGTGGGCTGACGGCCACCTCACGCGGGAGACGACTCCTTCAGCCCGAGGCCCCCGCACCCAACACGCGAGAGGACACCTTCAGCCCCTTGAGCGCCTGTCAAGGGGCAGAATGCGACGGGTCAGAAACTCCACGGGGCCAAAGCTGGCGGGTCGCTCAGTCAGATCAGAGTGCAGGCGGAAGCAGGTCCGGGCGCACCCGGGCGGTGCGCTCCAGCTGCTGCTCGCGGCGCCAGGCGGCGATGGCGCCGTGGTTACCGCTGAGCAGTACCGGAGGCACGGGCAGGCCTCGCCACTCGGCGGGCTTGGTGTAGCTGGGGTATTCGAGCAGCCCGTCCTCGTGCGACTCCTCGACCAGGCTCTGCGGGTTGCCGACCACTCCGGGAATGAGCCGGCCGACGGCTTCGATCATGGCCATCACCGCGACCTCTCCCCCGTTGAGCACGTAGTCCCCGAGGCTGATCAGCCGCACGCGACCGCGGGTGGCGTAGTGGTCGACAACGCGCTGGTCGATGCCTTCATAGCGCCCGCAGCCGAACACCAGGTGGGACTCCTGGGATAGCTCGCGAGCGGTCGCCTGGGTGAATTGCTCACCGGCGGGCGAGGGAAAGATGATGACGGGCCCGGCCGCTGCCGTGTCGACCTCAGCAACCTCAGCAGCAGCAGCGACGTCATCCACTGTTTCGGTGGCCGCGCCCAGAACGGCGTCGAAGGCTTCGCCCCAGGGCTCCGGCTTCATCACCATGCCGGCGCCGCCGCCATAGGGAGTGTCGTCGACCGTGCGGTGACGGTCGTGCGTGTAGTCGCGCAGGTTATGCACGCCGAGCTCGATCAGGCCCGACTGGCGGGCCTTGCCGAGGAGGGACAGATCCAGCACATCGAAGAACTCGGGAAAAATCGTGACGATATCAATGCGCATCCTTGAATTCTAGACGGCGACCTCGATGAAGCCACCCACGATGCGCGTCTGGAAGGTGCGCAGGAACAGGGCGGGGTCGCTGAAGCATTCTCCCGTGCCAAGGTCGTACACCTCCTTGTGCAGCGGCGAAGCGATGGTGGGCCGGTCCCCCTTGGAGCCGACGATTCCGCGGGCCATCACGTAGGCGTCGGTGTGCGGGTCGCGGTGGCAGACGGCGTACACCTCGGACGGGGACAGCAGGAACAGGGCGATCTGCTTCATNCGCACCAGCGCAGCTTCACCCCAGGACGGCTCGAGGTCCGTTACCGCGCAGGCACGCTCCCAGACCGGAACGGGGTGTTCTGCGTCGGCACCGGCGGTGACGGCGGTGTCAGAGACTGTCATGGTCATGTCACGCTCCTGCTTCTGTGTGGTGACCCCCACGCTAGGCGCGACAGATTTCCGCGGGCAGCCGCGCATGTTTCGCTGCGGTGAAACCCGCCTCACATCGCGCCGCGCACGCTGTGGGGGTTTTGTTCTATCGGCGATACATCGGGGACACCTCGAGGAAACTGCCTCGTCGTACGCTCGGCACCAGCCCTGAAAGGATGCCGATGACTGCTTCGACCACCTCCCACCCCCCGGCCGCCCGGCGACGCGTGATCGTGATCGGCGGGGGCCCGGCCGCGCACCGCCTCGCCGACGCCCTGCACTCGCGCGACACCGAGCGCACGCTCTCGGTCGTGGTGATGGCCGAGGAAGCCCACCGTCCCTACGACCGAGTGTCACTCAGCCGGCGTCTGGGCGGTGCCGTCGACCTCACGCTGGAGCCGAGCGGCGTCTGGGATACCGAACACGTTTCACTGCGCATCGGTGAACGAGCGGTCGCCATCGATCGGGCGGCCCAGACCGTGACGACGGCGTCCGGTGATGTCTTCGGCTATGACCAACTCGTACTGGCCACCGGCTCCAGCGCCCCCGTTCCGGAGCTGCCGGGATCGGCCCATATTCGCGTGTACCGCACGATCGACGACGTGGACACCCTGGTGGCGGAACTCGGCTTGCTCACGGCAGCGCTCGGGCGCAAACCGAAGGTGGTCGTGGCCGGCGGCGGCCTTCTGGGGCTCGAAGCGGCGGGCGGCCTCCACACGCTCGGCGCGGATGCGGCGATCGTGCACTCCGGCGGCTGGCTCATGTCCGCGCAGCTCGACGAGGGCGGCGGGCAGGCCCTCGGCCGGCTCATCACGGCCCAGGGCATCGAACTCCACCTCGGCACCCGCGCTCGAACCATTCTGAGCACGCCCGATGACTCCGCCGTGGTGGGTGTCCAATTGGGCAACGGTCGCACCATCGCGGCGGACATGGTGATCTACGCCATCGGAATCACCCCGCGGGACGAATTGGCGCGGGCAGCCGGGCTGGCAACCGGCACCCGGGGCGGCGTCACCATCGGGGACGATTGCCGAACGAGCGACCCGAAGATCTGGGCCATCGGTGAGGTGGCGAGCTGGAGCGACCGCTGCGTGGGCCTGGTCGCACCGGCCAACGCCATGGCCGAGGTGGTGGCGGACCGCCTGCTGGGCGGTGAGGCGCTGTTCACCACCGTCGACGACGCCACCAAACTCAAGCTCTCCGGCGTCGATGTGGCCAGCTTCGGCGACGCCCTCGGCACGACGCCGGGTGCACTCGAAATCGTGTACGCCGACCCCGCTCGCGGCCTGTACCAGAAGCTCGTGGTCACGGACGATGCCAAGACGCTGCTCGGCGGCATCTTCGTGGGAGATGCCGGCCCGTATTCACTCCTGCGCCCGTTGGTCGGTCGCGAGCTCAGCGGCGAACCCGCGGCGTATCTGTCCGCCGCCGGCGCGGACGCTCCGGTCGGCGACGCGCTTCCCGACGACGCGCTCGTGTGCTCCTGCAACATGGTGACAGTGGGAACGGTGCGAAGTGCCGTTCAGGGCGACGAACACACCGATGCCTGCACGGAACTGGGCGCGCTGAAGTCCTGCACCCGCGCCGGCACCCAATGCGGCTCCTGCGTTCCGCTCGTGAAGAAACTGCTCGAGGCAGAATTGACCGCATCCGGGCAGACCGTGTCGCACGCCCTGTGCGAGCACTTCGAATTGAGCCGTCAGGAACTGTTCGAGTCGGTGCGGGTGCTCGCTCTCACCTCGAGTGAGGAGATCTTCACCCGGTTCGGGACGGGCCGGGGCTGCGACGTATGCAAGCCGGCCATCGGTTCCATTTTGGCCAGCCAGAACGCCGCGTACATCCTGGACGCCGGTCGAGGCACCCTGCAGGACACAAACGACCGGGCTATGGCCAACATGCAGAAGGACGGCACGTACTCGGTCGTCCCCCGCATTCCCGGCGGCGAAATCACCCCGACCAAGCTGGCCGTCATCGCCAAGGTCGCCCTCGATTTCGACCTCTACACGAAGATCACCGGTGGCCAGCGCATCGACCTGTTCGGTGCGCGCCTCGAGCAATTACCCGAGATCTGGCGCATCCTCGTGGACGCCGGCTTCGAATCGGGACAGGCCTACGGAAAGGCCCTGCGCAATGTGAAATCGTGTGTCGGCTCCACGTGGTGTCGCTTCGGCGTGCAGGATGCCGTGGGCCTCGCCATCCGGCTCGAGCTGCGTTATCGAGGCCTGCGCGCCCCGCATAAGTTCAAATTCGGCGTCTCCGGCTGTGCCCGGGAATGCGCGGAAGCCCGCGCTAAAGACGTGGGCATCATCGCCTCTGACAACGGCTGGAACATGTACGTGGGCGGCAACGGCGGATTCCAGCCCGCCCACGGCCAGTTGCTGGCCACCGACCTCGACGAAGCAACCCTGATCAGCTACATTGACCGCTACATGATGTACTACATTCGCACGGCAGATCGTATGCAGCGCACAGCGCGGTGGATGGAGGACCTCGTCGGCGGGCTGGAGCACGTGCGCGATGTCGTCATCCACGACTCGCTCGGTCTGGCCGCGGAGCTTGAAGAGGCGATGGCCGCGCATGTGGACAGCTATCAGGACGAATGGGCCGCCACCCTCGCCGATCCGGAGCGCCTGCGCCGATTCCGTTCCTTTGTGAACGCGCCCACGGTTGCCGATCCGAGCATCGTTCTGGTGAGTGAACGTGACCAAATACGTCCGGCCACCCCCGACGAGCGCGCCAATTCACGTACGGTGATTCTGAGCGGAAGCCGTATTCCCATCCGAGGAGAGTAAGCCATGACATCCCCCCAAACAGGGACGACCGGACGCGTGACCCTCGTCGGCGGCGGGCCAGGAGCTGCCGGGCTGCTGACCCTTGCCGCCGCACAGGCCCTGCTCGCGGCTGACGTTGTGCTCTACGATCGCCTCGGCCCGACCGACGCCCTGGCCGACCTCGCGCCGCATGCGCGTCTGATCGACGTGGGCAAGCTTCCCGGCAATCACGCTGTTTCCCAGTGCGACATCGAAAAGCTCATCGTCGCCCACGCTCTCGACGGTTCGCGAGTGGTGCGACTCAAAGGAGGCGATCCCTACGTTTTCGGCCGCGGCAGTGAGGAAGTGCTCGCCTGTCACGCCCACGGCATTCCCGTGACCGTGATCTCCGGAGTGACCAGTGCCATCTCGGTCCCGGCCGCCGCCGGCATCCCGCTGACCCATCGCGGAATGAGCCACGCGTTCACCGTGATTTCCGGCCACGCGCCTCTCACCGAACGGGAGCTCGAGGGGCTGGTACTCCTCGGCAGTACCCTTGTGGTGCTGATGGGCGTTGGCACGCTGCCCACCCTCACTCAGGGCCTGCTGCGACACGGGATGACAAGCCGGATGCCGGTCGCGATTATCGAGCGGGGTTCAGCGACACCCAGCGCACGACCATTGCCCGGCTCGGCACTGTCCTCGGTGAAGCGGCGCGGGCAAGCGTCGCGTCTCCCGCCGTGCTGGTGATCGGTGAGGTCGTGCGCCTCGCGTACACCGGCGACAGCAGTGCCGAGCAGCTTCTGGGCCGCGCCGGCGAGTTCGCGACCGTCTCCTGATGACCACCACCACGAGCGGCGCGCACGGCTCCGACCGCGCGCACGGTGAGCGTCCCGTGGACCCGAAAACCCACCCGGCAACCCGCCCGGCGGCCGGAACAGCGGCCGTCGGTGCCACGCATTCCGCCAAAGCCGGTCCGGCCGAACCATCCGAATTGGCCAGCCCGGCGTTCGAGCCCGACCAGCTGGATGGGTTTCGAATCGGCGTTACGAGTGACCGCCGGTCCAGTGACCTGATCGAAGCCTTTGAGCGCCGCGGCGCCCGGGTGGTTCACGCACCGACCCTGCGCATGGCGCACTCCCANCAGGACGGCCCGCTGCTTGCGGACACCCGGGCCATGATCATTGCCCGACCNGATGTGCTTCTCGCCACCACGGCNTACGGCATCCGTCGGTGGTTCGAGGTGGCCGAAGCGGAGGGGCTCGGTCACGCNCTCACCGAAGCCCTCGCGGACACGAAGATCCTCGTTCGCGGCCCTAAGGCCCGTGGCGGTATTCGCGCGACCGGGCTTAACGACTCGGGGATGAGTGACTCGGAGACAACCGCCTCGCTCGTCACCAAGGTCTTGGCAGAGTTTCCACCGGGACTCACCATCGGTGTCCAGGTGCACGGCTTCACCGATGAGGCTCAGCTCGACCGCCTGCGCGCGGTGCACACAAGCGTGCTGATCGTGGCGCCGTACCGCTGGATCGCCGTGGACGACACCGACGAGCGGGTGTACAAACTGGTGGAGGCGATCTGCGCGCGGCAACTCGACTGCGTCACCTTCACGAGCGCACCCGCGGTGCATGCCCTCTTCGGGGCCGCTGAGGGCATGGGGCTCTACCCCGAACTCGTTGCCGCGCTGCAGACCCAGGTCGTTGCCGGGGCCGTCGGCCCCGTCACTGCGGCGCCCCTCGAATCCGCCGGCATCGTCCCGATTCAGCCCACGCGTTTTCGGATGGGTGCGCTCATCCGGCTGGTGTGTGAACATCTCGAACACAACGCCGTTGTGCGGGTCGATACCCTGAACGGGCCGATCGCGCTGCACGGATCGGTGCTGCACGTCGGTGACGACCGCATTCCGCTGCCGCCGACGGCTCTGGCCATCATGCGCGCGCTCATGGCCGCTGGAGGCGCCGTCGTCTCCCGGGAAGACCTCACCCGTGCGTTGCCCGGCCCGAGCGACGACCACGCCATGGAGGTATCCCTCAGTCGACTGCGGCAGACCCTCGGGGTTCCCGGCCTGGTCGCCACCGTCGTGAAACGCGGCTACCGCCTGAACGTGTGACCTGCTGGCCGGCCAGGCGATGGGCCGGCCAGGCGGCTGGCGGCAGAGAAAAAGCCCACCGCATGGGAATGCGATGGGCTTTTCTCGAACAGCTACGGCTTCGGGTCTTCGTCCGGGGTGTCGTCATCAACGGATGCCGCGGCATCCGTTTCGTCAGCGCCCTCGGGTTCGACCACAGCAGTCGTCGGCTCGATCTCGTCCGGCTCTTCCGGGAGCTCTTCGAGCAACCCGGGCGGCGGCGTGATCGTGACGGTTCCCGCCTTCACATCGACGGACGGCACGATCGCCTTCACGAAGGGGATCATCACGTCNCCGGTGGGCGTCTTGACGATCAGCAGGTCCTGCGCAGGCATGTGCTCCAGCCGCGCGATAGTGCCGATCTTGACGCCGTCATGCATCACGGCGAGGCCGATGAGCTGGTGGTCGTACCAGGCATCTTCCTCGTCGGATTGCTCGGCAGCGTCGGATTCGATCCAGAGAATGGCCTTGGCCAGCGTTTCCGCCGTCGTTCGGTCGGGAACATCCTTGAAAAAGCCGACAGCGTGCTGGTTGTACCAGCGAAGTTCGACGAGTTCGAGGCTTTTCCCGTGCCACGGCGTGCCGGTGGGCACCTGGAGGGTGAACACGGCACCCGGGACAAAACGTCGTCCCGGGTCGTCCGTGAACAGTTCAAGCTTGATCGCTCCCTTGAGCCCGTGGGCCTTGGTGAGACGCCCCACCCGGAGCTGATTGCGTGCTGGCGTACTGTNGTCGCTCGAATTCACGTACAACCTCAGAAATCGGTGTCGACCACGTCGACGCGAACGCGTCGACCGTCAGCCAGTGCGGCCACCAGGGTGCGCAGGGCCTTGGCCGTGCGACCAGCACGGCCAATGACCCGGCCGAGGTCTTCGGGGTTCACACGAACCTCGAGGACCTCGCCACGGGGGGAGTTCTTTTCTGCAACGTGCACATCGTCCGGGTGATCAACGATCCCCTTCACGAGGTGCGCAAGTGCGGGAGCGAGCAAGATTTACGCCTTGGTCTCGTCGGTTGCCTCGGCGGCAGCCTCGGTGGTCGCTTCGACCTTGGCCGTGGGCTTCTCAGCCTTGGGGCGCAGGACAGGCTTCTTCTTCTCGTCGGCGACGAAGGCAGCCTTCGGCTCCTTGATCTTGACGGTGTTCTTGGCGTTCTTGTCACCCTTGAAGATGCCCCAGTCGCCCGTGAGCTTCAGGAGGGCAGCAACCTGCTCAGTCGGCTGTGCGCCGACGCTGAGCCAGTACTGTGCACGCTCGGACTTGACCTCGATGACCGAGGGCTCCTGCGTGGGGTGGTAGATGCCGATCTCTTCGATGACACGGCCATCACGCTTGGTGCGCGCGTCGGCAACGACGATGCGGTAGTACGGTGCACGGATCTTGCCCATGCGCTTCAGACGGATTTTGACAGCCACAATTCTCCAGTGTTAATTCGATGTTTGGCGAACCATAGGCCGTGAGCGTGGGGGCACACTCGGCATAAGCTCTAAAGGATCTTCCTACACCGGGATAGAGGGCGGGGCATAGTGATCTCGACTNATCATTCTGCCAGACAATGGCCGCTTAGTGATAATCGTAGGATGACGTGTCGCGTTCAGGGCATGTGAAGGAGTAAGAGTGGCATTGGAATTCGCCCGATCCGACCGGTCGACCGTGGGTATCGAATGGGAGATCGCACTGGTCGATCGTGACACCGGCGACTTGATTTCGATCGCCGACGAGGTGCTCGATGCCCTGCGCACCCCGGACGGCGCACACCACCCCACCATCACGGGCGAGCTGCTCCTGAACACCGTGGAGGTCGTCTCCGGCGTGCACCACACGGTGGCCGGGGCTGTGGCGGATGTCGCCGGCCAGGTGGCCGAGGTGCGATCCGTTGTCGCNCCCCGCGGCGTCGACCTGATNTGCAGCGGTTCGCATCCGTTCGGTCAGTGGTTCAACCAGGCCATCACCGACAAGGAGCGCTATCACAAGCTGATTGACCGCACCCAGTGGTGGGGCCGAAACATGATGATCTGGGGCATCCACGTGCACGTGGGCATCGAGGACAAGAACAAGGTGATTCCCATTCTGAACGGAATGCTCACCTATATTCCGCACCTGCAGGCGCTGTCGGCCTCAAGCCCGTATTGGGCCGGGGTTGAAACCGGTTACGCCTCCAACCGCGCCCTGATGTTCCAACAGCTGCCCACCGCCGGCTTGCCGTGGGATCTCCCGGACTGGGAGGCCTGGGAAAGTTACGTCGACGACATGACCACGACCGGAATCATCGATGATGTCACCGAGGTTCGCTGGGACATCCGCCCGGCACCGCGTTGGGGCACGATCGAAGTGCGGGTCTGCGACGGCGTGTCGACCACGCAGGAACTCGGTGCGATCGCGGCCTTCATCCAATGCCTGGTCGAATGGATGTCGACGACGCTCGACGACGGTCAGTCGGTACCCACCATGCAGCCCTGGTTCGTGCGGGAGAACAAGTGGCGTGCCGCCCGCTACGGGCTGGGGGCCGAGATCATCCTCGACGCGGCCGGCGCCGAGCGACTCGTGACCGATGACGTGCGGCGCCTCATCGGCGTGCTCTCCCCCGTTGCCGAACGCCTGGGCTGCCTTGACGAGCTCCTCGGGCTCCACAGCATCATCGACCACGGCGGAAGCTACCAGCGTCAGCTGCGGGTGGCAGCGGACGCCGACGGCAGCCTTCCCGCGGTGGTGGCGGCACTCAGCCGTGAATTGGAGCAGGGCCTGGGCGCCTGAGTCGTCACCGTCGTGGTCGGCGTCGGCTACGCGTTCTTCGAGTCGCGCCAGGCCAGCCAGTCCACGGCACCGGCCAGGTCGTAGTCGGGTCCGGAGATTCCGAGCGTGAACAGGCGCGCGCCGAGGCCGTAGAGTTCATCGGCGTCGGCCACCGTACGGCCGCGAAGCTCCGTGGAAATCTCGATCTCCGCCATATCGCGACCGACAGTGGCACACCACTCGCTCAGCACACCGAGCTTGTGCTCAAGTACCGTGGGATCGGAAAAGGAGTGCCAGATGTCGGCGTGCTGGGCCACGATGCGCAGGGTCTTCTTCTCGCCTCCCCCGCCGATGAGGACCGGGATCGTGCGGGTGGGCGGCGGATTGATCTTGGCCAGGCGGGCTTCAATACGGTTGAGGCTCTTGTCAAGGGCGTTCAGGCGCTCTCCCGGAGTGCCGAACTCGAAACCGTACTCCTCGTAGTCACGCTCGAACCAACCCGCACCGGTACCGAAGATGAAACGTCCGTCGCTGATGTGGTCGATCGTGCGGGCCATGTCGGCCTGCAGGTCGGCGTTGCGGTAACTGTTGCAGTTCACCAGAGCGCCGATTTCAATGGTCGTGGTCTGCTCGGCCCACGCGGCCAGGATGGTCCACGACTCGAAGTGCAGGCCGTCGGGTTCACCGGACAGCGGAAAAAAATGGTCCCAGTTGAATGCCACGTCTGCGCCGAGGGCTTCAACCTGCTGCACCGTGTCACGGATCTTGGCGTACGTGGCGTGCTGCGGAGCTACCTGCACGCCGACGCGCACGGGTCGAGAAAGGTTCGTCATGGGCAGCCTTACGTTGACGGGGTTGGTGTGGATGAGGTCACGTGCTTGAGCGGCTCCTGGCCGGCGACGAGCGTGATGGTTTCCCCGGCGGAGTCCTGCAGCACCAGGGTGTCACCGTCGATCGATGCCGAGGTGGCGTTGGTGAACAGTGCGGGCAGGGGCTTGCCGTCGCAGGCGATAAGGGTGCTCGGGCCGGCGGTCGTGGTGAGTGTTCCGTCGGCGGCGAGCTCCCAGGTGCCACTCACCACATTGCATCCGTCAGAGGCCGCCCAGGACCCGTCGGCAGCGACCGTGAGGAACGGCTCCGTGGTCGCGGCTTCCTCGGGGGACACCACCCAGGTGCCCACGATGTCCGTGTTGGTGGCCGGCGCGCCCGTGGGGGTCGATTCGGATCCGGGTGAACTACCCGTGGCGCAGGCGGCCAACAGCGCCAGAGCGCCGAGGCCGAGCAGGCACGCGCCGATCGCGGACGCCAGGCGCCCGGGCGGGATTGTGGTGGCTGCAGACATGGGACTGACCTCCAGAGGTTGGCCGAGCGAGGCAGAGCTGACTCGCCGCCGAGTTTAGCGCCCCAACATCTTCTGCAGGGCTGCCATTTCCTCTTCGGTCGGCCCGCCTGCCTTGCCCTTGCCGGGCTGTGCCCCTCCGAGCCCGAAACCGGATCCGCCGCCGGAGGTACCCTCAATCGCGGGCTTCTCTCCCGCGGCCAGGGCCGCGAGGGCCGCGTTCTCGGCGGCACGCTTGGCCGGGTTACCCGACTTGGAGCCCTTCTTCTTCTGCTGCACCTTGGCTTTGCCGCCGTAGCCCGCTCCGGGAATCGGTCCCATTCCCGGGATGTTCGGCATGCCGCCCTTGGCGACGGTCTTCATCATCTTGGCAGCCTGGTCGAAGCGCTGCACCAGCTGGTTGACCTCGGTGACGGTCGACCCGGAACCGCGCGCGATGCGCATGCGGCGCGAACCGTTGAGCAGCTTCGGCATGGTGCGCTCGGCCTTGGTCATCGACTGGATGATAGCCTCAGTGCGCACGATTTCACGCTCGTCAAAGTTTTCCAGCTGCTGCTTCATGGCACCGGCGCCGGGAAGCATGCTCATCATCTTCTTGATCGAGCCCATGTTGCGCAGCTGCTGCATCTGGCCGAGGAAGTCGTCGAGGGTGAAGGTGTCGGTCGCGAACTTTTCGGCGACCTTGCGGGCCTCGTCCTCGTCGAAGGCGCCCTGTGCCTGCTCGATCAGGGTGAGGATGTCACCGAGGTCGAGGATGCGGCCGGCCATCCGGTCGGGGTGAAACGGTTCGAAGTCGTCGAGGCCTTCGCCGGTGGACGCGAACATGATGGGGCGACCGGTGAGCGAGGCGACCGACAGGGCAGCGCCACCGCGGGCGTCACCGTCGAGCTTGGTGAGTACCACGCCGGTGAAGTCGACGCCGTCCTGGAAGGCCTTCGCGGTTGCGACGGCGTCCTGGCCGATCATCGCGTCGATCACGAAGAGCACTTCGTCGGGGTCGGTAGCCCGACGGATGTCTGCGGCCTGCTTCATCATCTCGGCGTCGACACCGAGGCGTCCGGCGGTGTCGATGATGACCACGTCGTGAAGCTTCTGCTGGGCGAACTTCACCCCGTCGCGGGCGACCTTGACCGGGTCGCCGACACCGTTTCCGGGCTCCGGCGCATAGACGGCCACACCGGCCTGCTTGGCCACGACTTCGAGTTGGGTGACGGCGTTGGGGCGCTGGAGGTCGGCGGCAACGAGCACGGGGGTATGGCCGTCTTTGGCGAGCCACTTGGCGAGCTTGCCGGCGAGGGTGGTTTTACCGGCACCCTGCAAACCCGCGAGCATAATGATGGTCGGCGGCTTCTTCGCGAATTCGAGGCGCCGCTGCTGGCCGCCGAGGATCGTGACGAGTTCCTCGTTGACGATCTGCACAACCTGCTGAGCCGGGTTGAGCGCCTTGTTGACCTCGTCACCCAGGGCGCGCTCGCGCACTCGTCCGGTGAAGTCTTTGACGACCTCGAGGGCAACGTCGGCGTCGAGCAGGGCGCGCCGAATCTCGCGAACCGTGCCGTCAACATCCGCTGCGCTGAGCTTGCCCTTGGTGCGGAGATTCTTGAACGTCTCGGCCAGGCGATCTGAGAGGTTTCCAAAAGTAGCCATGATGCATTCAG
>JGI24770J26754_10002713_pt1 | contig 12158 bp, 15 predicted proteins | sample LakOneMetagenome_FD_26754 | JGI IMG/M metagenome (IMG submission 26754) | reverse complement strand
TTGAACTTGAATCTTTGAACTAATTTTTACTGTACGCCTGCGGGCAACAGCGAGCCTTTGGGGTCGCTGGCGTAGGCGTAGCCGTCTTCGATCTTGCCGATGATCCCGTGGAACGTGATCTCTTCGCCGCCGAGCACAACGACGACGTCGCCCGGGCTGCACGATTTTTCGTCCACCTTAAATTTAATGATCGTAGCGTTCCCGTTCTCGGCGGAAACAGATTCGTAATCGAATGTGTCAGCATTAAAGCTGAGCGTCTGACAAAAAGCAACTTCCATAAAGATATTTAACCACGAAACACACGAAAGACACTAAAATAGGACCCAAACTAATTGAAGATTCCTCTTTTTTGTGTTTTTCGTGTATTTCGTGGTTAGGTTCTGAACTGAAACTCGACCGAGATCGCGTCGTGATCGGATAGCGGGATGTTCTCGGCGTCGATGAGGTCACCTATCGTTTTTGGCTGCGTTCCGGGAGCGATCGACAGGCCGCGGGCGGCGAACCAGTCGAGGCGCGTGTGTACGATCCCGCCGACGCGACCGGCTGCCCAGAATATGAACGGAAAACACCATTCCGGCACCCAGTCTCGGAGGTTTGTGTTCTTTTCGATGCTGCCAACGTCATAATGCAGCGTTCCTTGGCCGATGTTGTTCAGATCGCGAAATTTGTAGCCGCGAGATTCGATCGAACCGAAAAGCCGCTTTTCAAAATAGCGTTCGGGATGCGGCAGATGGTTGAGAGCCACGTTCTTCGGCCCCATTGCGACTCGCCGAAAATAGCCAAATATCGCACGCGTTCCGCTTTGTGAATTAAATCCTGTGGTGTTCCAATCACCGCCGATCAGCGTCGGCATCAGTGGCAGCTTGTCGATATGATCGAGAATGATCTTCATTTGGGCGACACGGTGAGCACGCGAGCAATGCGCGTCGAGATGGATCGTTACCGCTCGAAAAGCGCCTGACGGATGCTGGATATCAGCGAACAAAGCTCGCAGATATCCGAGCCGCTTTTCCTTGCCCCACATCTTGTCTTTACCGTTCGGCAACGGCACAGCGTGGACGTTCGTCATCGGCCACGGCGAAAACATCGACAGGCCGTGGATCGACTTCGTATTTTCGCCCTCCATCTCCGACTCAACGCCGCTTCCCTTTTGCAACGCAATATAAACCGGTGCGAACGCATAGTTCAGGTTCAACTCATTCGCGATCTCCTCCGCAACAAATCGGTTCCCACTCCGCGCCATTCCGTAATCGAGCTCAGTTAATATATATAGATCCTTATTATTAAGCTCTTCGTGATTTTTGAGCGCGTCGATGATACCTTCGAACCGGTTGCCGCGTTCGATATTCCATGCGAGAGCCCGGATCTTGTCAGAACCTCCCACGGCAGCGTGCGGTTGAAGCTGCGGATTCGCTCTCGCCGTGTCTTCATAGGAGATAGTTAAACCACCCGCTACCGCAGGTGGTTCTGACACGACGACCGCATTCAGTATCTTCTCGACCTCCGGCCTGATCTGTTTATACAACTCCGACGCCTCCATTTCCGGCGTCGATTCGAATTGCAACAACTCAGGAAAATGTCGATTTAGATCGTGGTCAAGTATCGAGGCGGGGCCTGTGTAGCTTGCGTTTGAGGAGGTCATAGAATACTCAAGAATACGCGAGCCCTCGGCGAATGAGAAATCGGATCAATCATCATAACGCTCCTTGACCGGCGCGGTCGCGAGGAAATCGTTGCCGATGCGTTCCGTGTAAATGGTAAGCAATTCGTCGATGCGTTTCTGCTTTGGCGATCGGAAAATGAGGCCGACGTGTTTGGGTTTGCTTACCTTGTATACTATCTCCTCGTCGGTGTACGCAGACGTGTCGGGTTCGTCAACGTTCGCAAGTGCGAGCGTGATCCCGGCGAAATCTTTGCGTAGCTTTGGCAGTTTATACGGTTTTTCGTCGGTCGCGGTCTCGAGTTTTGCCCATTCGCGCCAAAGATTGAAATTGCAGGCGTGCTCGAGAACGTTTGCAATATACGCACCGCCGACGCGGCACGCGACCTCAAGCAAATAAAATTCTCCCGTCGCGTCGCTTTGCAAAAACTCAGCGTGCGTCACGCCGCGTTCGTATTTAAATGCCATCAGCAAAGCACGGTTCAGCGTCTCAAGCTGCTTTCTCGTCTTAGATGTATAAGGCACGATCGACGAAGTAAACACGCCGCCGTAATGCGAGACCTTAAAGGGCGTCGTGCCGTACTGACTGACGCCGCACGCCACGACCTTGCCGTCTTCGACGACCGAATCGATGTGAAAAACCTTGCCCTCGATGAAGCGTTCGACGAGAAATTGCGAAGGGTGATCGCGCCAGTTATTGCGGTTGTCGAGATCGGTCAGAACGTTCCATACTTCATCAGCAGTTTCGCATTTGCGTATGCCAAACGCCGAAACCTCGTGACGCGGTTTTACAATCCACGGTGCCGGAACCTCACTTAGGAATTGATTTATCCTTTCCGCGTTAAACGCCCCGATAAAATCGGGACATGGGATTCCCGCTCTATTCGCGATGTTTCGCATTATCAGTTTGTCGCGAAACCTGAGAGCTTGCGACCGGCTCAATCCCGGCATCGCGAGGTGTTCGCGGGTCATCGCGGCGGTCAGAACGTCAAATTCGTCGAGTCCTACAACACGATCGANAACGCGCGATCCGGCAATATTGGTCACGGTTCGCATATAGTCCAGCACACCAGCGTCGTCCTCGACCGTTTTCACCTCGTCGATCGCGGTCCACGCCCATGGCGAGTCAAGCAGNTTCTTCTTCGTGACCAGGATCACGTNCCANCCCGCGTTTTGTGCCTCCTCAAGAAATTCGTTCCCCTTGAACTCGCTTGCGATAACGACGATTGTGTTCTTCATAAACTACGAGGGCAAAACCTGTTTTGGACGTTGAGTTTCTCCGATGCTGATTTTATTTTGAATTAAAAGAATGGCACAATTTAGCCGTAAAGACAATAAAATACTTGTCTTGCGGCGTTTCGCCAATACACTTTGAGATCTATCTATGGGCAACATCGATCTGGTAAATCTGGTCAGCCACCTTTTGATCTATATGGTCGTGCTTGTTCTCGCTATCTCGCTGCACGAAGCGGGCCATGCCTGGGTTTCGTACAAGAATGGCGACGATACGGCATATATGCTGGGTCGTGTCACGATAAATCCGGTCGCCCATACCGACCCGATCGGAACGCTGCTGATCCCGATGGTATCTTTCCTGTTGGGTGCCATGGGCGGTGCCGTCGCGTCCATTCCATTGATTGGTTGGGGCAAACCGACTCCCGTCAATCCCCGAAACTGGCGAAACTACAAATTGGGAAATGTGACCGTTTCGGTGGCCGGCGTCGTCGCGAATTTCATCCTCCTGATGATGGGCTTTGTCGCAGCCAAGGTCATGATGTCGCAAGGCTTTTCCGTCGCCGATTTCTTTGGCGAGAGCAATAATCCGCTGGCGATATTTGTCGGTTACATGATGACGCTCAACCTCTCGCTGTTTGTCTTTAATCTGCTTCCTTTCCCGCCGCTTGACGGCAGCAAGATCTTGCAGACGTTTCTACCCGAGAGTGCCGCCCCGATATTCAATCTCTTTGAGACGTACGGTTTTCTGATACTGATGGCCCTCATCTATATTGGTGTTCTCAGGGTCATCATCACGCCGTTCTTTTACGGATTGATCTTTCTCCTAAGGGCCTAGTTTCTATGAAAAAACGCATTTTCAGCGGCGCGCAGCCGACCGGGCAGCTTCACATCGGAAATTACCTCGGTGCACTCAAGAATTGGGTTGCTCTGCAGGACGAGTATGAGGCGTTCTACTGCATCGTAAATCTCCACGCGATCACGCTGCCGCAAGACCCGGCGACGCTTCGCAAAGCAACGCTTGATCTCGCCCGCATCTACCTTGCGGCCGGTGTCGATCCTGAAAAAGCAACGATCTTTATCCAATCTGACGTTCCGGAGCATGCGGAATTGACTTGGGTATTGTCTTGCCAAGCGAGAATGGGCGAACTTGAACGGATGACTCAATATAAAGACAAGGCTAGGAAGGGTGTTCCGGATAGAAGCGAATCGCTGAACGATGATTTTGCTCAGCGGATTAATTCCGCTGACCTCGCTGAAAAAGTAGATATTCCGTTAAGTCAAAAGCAGTCCCAACGTGCTGGCGTGGGCCTTTTCACCTATCCAGTTTTAATGGCCGCGGATATCTTGCTTTACCAAACCGATCTTGTTCCGGTCGGACAAGATCAGAAACAGCATCTCGAACTCAGCCGAGACCTTGCCGAGCGTTTTAACCGCGATTTTGGCGAGACTTTCAAAGTTCCCGAGCCATTTATCCCAAAGGCCGGTGCGAGTATTAAGTCAATCCTCGATCCGTCGAAGAAGATGTCGAAATCCGACGAGAATCCGAACGGCTCGATATTCCTACTCGACGACTCGGATACGATCACCAAAAAGATAAAACGCGCGGTCACCGACAGCGGCACCGACATCAACTTCGACCCCGAACGCCCCGCGATCGCAAATCTGCTGACGATCTATCAGCTCCTGACCGGCAACACCGCCGAAGAATGCGTCGCCCATTTCGAGGGCAAAGGCTACGGCCAATTCAAAGGCGAACTCGCCGAAGCCACCATCGAATTTCTCCGCCCGTTCCAGGAACGCGTCAACAATTACTCAGACGAGGAATTGTCCTCGATCCTCAGATCCGGTGCTGACAAAGCTCGCGCGATCGCGGCCAAAACCCTCGCCGAGGTATATCAAAAAACGGGCATTCGCTAATTAAAATTTGCTAGTTTCCCCTTGCGGCAAATGTTACAATTTCGCTATACCGCGATCAATAGCAACGCCTACCAACACGGGCAGGCGATCTTTTTAAAGGAGTAATAATATGGACGCAACCAAACAATCTTTCGACATTCCGAAATTCAAAGAACAATACGAAAACTATATCGGCGGAGAATGGCTCGCACCTAAGAGCGGTGAGTATTTCGAGTGTATCTCGCCGGTTGACGGGCGATCGTTCACCAAAGTTGCCCGGTCGAACGAAGCAGACGTAAACGCAGCCCTCGATGCCGCGCATGCCGCTTTTGAGACGTGGGGCAAGACCTCGGTCACGGAGCGCTCGAACATTCTACTAAAGATCGCCGACCGCATGGAGCAAAATCTCGAAACGCTTGCTCGTGCTGAAACCTGGGACAACGGTAAACCGATCCGCGAGACGATGGCTGCGGATATTCCGCTCGCGATCGATCATTTTAGATATTTCGCCAGCGTTATTCGTGCCGAAGAAGGCTCGGCGAGCGAGCTCGATCAAACCACGCTGTCGGTGATTATCAAAGAACCACTTGGCGTCGTAGGACAGATCATTCCGTGGAATTTCCCGATCCTGATGGCAACGTGGAAACTCGCTCCGGCTCTTGCGGCCGGCAACTGCATCGTTCTCAAACCGGCGGAACAAACACCGGCATCGATACTCATCTGGATGGAACTCGTCGGCGATCTGCTTCCGGCAGGTGTGCTGAATATCGTCAACGGCTTCGGCGTTGAGGCGGGAAAACCGCTTGCGACGAGCGAACGCATAGCGAAGGTCGCGTTTACCGGCGAGACGACGACGGGACGCTTGATCATGCAGTACGCTTCGCAAAATCTTATTCCGGTTACACTCGAACTTGGCGGCAAATCGCCGAACATCTTCTTTGAAAGCGTGATGGACGCCGATGATGAGTTTTTCGATAAATGTCTCGAGGGTGCCACGCTGTTTGCTCTGAATCAAGGCGAGGTCTGTACATGTCCGTCGCGTGTGCTCGTTCAGGAATCGATCGCCGATAAATTTATCCCGCGATTCATCGAACGCGTCAAACAGATAAAAATGGGCCATCCGCTTGATCCTTCGACGATGATGGGTGCGCAGGCTAGCCAAGACCAGTACGAAAAAATTCTAAACTACCTTCAGATCGGAAAGGACGAAGGTGCTGAGGTTCTCGTCGGCGGCAACGCCCACAAAAACCCCGATCTCGAAGACGGCTACTACATCGAACCGACGGTCCTCAAGGGACACAATAAAATGCGTGTCTTTCAAGAGGAGATCTTCGGGCCCGTCACGTGCATCACGACCTTTAAGGACGTCGACGAAGCGATCGAGATCGCCAATGACACGCTTTACGGCCTCGGTGCCGGTGTCTGGACCCGTGACGCTCACGAACTCTATCAGGTTCCTCGTGCTATACAGGCCGGCCGCGTTTGGGTAAATAATTATCACAATTATCCTGCCCACGCTCCTTTCGGCGGATACAAAAAATCAGGCTTCGGCCGTGAAAATCACTTGATGATGCTCGACCACTACCGCCAGACGAAAAATATGCTTATCTCTTATGACAAGAAGGCGATGGGATTCTTTTAGCTGCTTTGCCCGCGAACTTTGCGAGGATGCGGATCTGAAGGATTGCGACTTGTTTCATTAAAGGGCTTGATATTATGATCGTTGCCTCAGATAGGGATTATTTGGAGACCCGGCTTATAAAGCGAGGCATCAGGTCTATAAATCCGGACTTTGCATCGCTCGCACAATGGATAAATGACTACTATCGGGTAAAAGTTCTAAATATTTTCTACGACAAGATTCAAGTGGCTTATGCCTGGCAGCCGAGAGTCAACATTATTTTTGAGCATCAAGAGGAGGAGTTGCAGTTTCGACATGGTGTTTTAGGAAATTTCGATTCGGACAAGCAGAAGATAATCAGTCAAAAATTCAGGGAGCTTGCTGTAAATTCAGGAAGAGCATCCACGAAATATGATGGTCGCAATCTGCTTGTAATATTCTCATCATTTATCCGTGTGGCGAAAGACGACGCCAACAGCGCGATTCCCGACGCCGAAATAGAATTATTCAAAAAGGAATTTAGCAGCCTTAACATTTGGGAGGTCTCCCGATTTGGTGCCAGTACCACAATCTTCGTTCACACTGACACTCAGGCAAAAGAAGCAGCGTCTGATACTTTGGTTCAAGAATTGACTCAGCGATATTTCATTCTCCTTAAGAAATATGATGAGTTCGATTATTTTGGCTGGGAATCCTTTTCGCTGGAGATCGACAGTAAGGAAAACTTCGATAGAAATTACGAAAGCAACTGGTATTATTACTACAAATAACTATCTAGAAGATCGGTAGATGAAAGTATTAAGGGTAAAGATCACCGACGAAGCCGCCAATGTCGTCGAACAGCTTCGCACCAAAAACGGTGACTTGATGTTCCACCAATCCGGCGGTTGTTGCGACGGGTCTTCGCCGATGTGTTATCCGAAAGGTGAGTTTATGGTCGGTTCGTCCGATGTTTGGCTCGGCGAGATCGCGGGATGCGATTTCTTTATGGCGAAGGACCAGTTTGAGTATTGGAAACACACCGAACTGACAATAGATGTCGTCAAGGGCCGCGGTGCCAGTTTTTCGCTCGAGATACCTCTCGGTCTTAGATTTGTAACGAGATCAAGACTATTCACTGATGAGGAAACGCAGAATCTAATCGAGACGCGCGGGAAACGACATGCCAACATTTTACTCGAAATCCTAATGCTCAGCGGACGTCCCAAGCCACATTTGAAACCAACTGACATTTGTCGCACTTGAAATCGAAAATACCGTAAAGCGGTTCATCCAGGGACCATTCACCTTTACAATTCGGACATTTTCTTTGCCCTTCCATCTTCCTACTCTTTCCGTTGTACTTATAGAGGTAGTAGTAAACTGGTTTTTCTGTTACCCGTTCGATCGCTCGACAAATACTCAATCCTAGAACTGTGAGTCTACTATCAACTTTCGAAAGCTGATTGGTGGCCCATCTTTCACCCACGCTGCTGTTCATCTGAAGGCTGTCGCAAGACTGATAATCACTCATCCAGCAGATAATATCGTGATATTCCCCGTCAGCGGTCTTCGGGATCGTATAAAGTGGGACTACGCCAAAACACGCAAGACATCTAATCGGTGACTCAAGCGATATGTACGTAGTAAAAAGGACGTAAGCTTCAGTTTCGTTACACGAACATACACTGGCAGATTCGGGTTCATCCCCTATGAGACGTATTTCGGGATTCGCCCCGTATTTCCTAAGCTCGCCCAGGTTTTTGTTCGCGTAGTCGCTGTTATACCGTTTGGCTAGCGAGGTCGACTCGGGGACATTCAGGTAGACCTCAATTCCCCGTTTCGTTCGACAGGTGGGAAACTCACGGCTAACTACTTGGCCGTTCATACGCCACGCTCCCAGCAATGAGTTAATGGTCAGCCAGACTGCGTCGAAATCGGCCCCTCTCTTTGTTTCGAAGTTTACTTTGACTACTTTCATTTTTCACCCATCAAACAGTCACGCAATACATTTCCCTAATTGTATTACTTTTGAAATAATTGGAAGCCTAGCATCTACAACTAGTACTTTTTGAATATGGCAAAGAAAATCACAGTTTACGAAAAACCAACCTGCACCACCTGCCGCAAATTGGCAGTGCTTTTGAAGGATAATGGAATCGGTTACGACAAGGTAAATTACTTCATCGAGCCCTTTACCGAAGAGATCCTAACCCGTTTAATAGCAAAAACAGGAGTGCGGCCAATAAAACTGACGCTCGGTGCCGCCGCGGCGGGCTTGACCGACGAAACCGCTGACGCGGATGTCATAAAAGCGATGGTCGCCGATCCAAATCTGATCCAGCGTCCGATAGTCGAGATGGGCGACAAGGCGGTTTTAGCCCGGCCCGTGGACCGGGCCCTGGAACTGTTACAAGGGCTCTAAAATAGCCCAGTCGAAGATCAAATTTCGGTTTTGCGAGTACGACCGTTGATAACATTAACTGCGAAGATCTCTAACTGCGAAGATCTCTTTTTGGTCGATCAAAGCCTTACATAATCGGTATCTTTCCTGCTGAAAACAAACCGAAATTAAATAGTTTTTTGTCAAAACAATGCATTTTAGAAGAAAAACTGATCAATACAGACAAAGAACTATTCTGTTTTGCCAAGAAATTAAATAATTTTGACCCAATACTGTGTTACCTATTTCCCGAAATGATCAATTCTGGCGTAAAATTTGCGGTTTTTCTCTTAAAAATAGCTAATTTGCCTTTTGATTTTGTTAAGTTACTGAAATCTTTTAATGAAAAAGAGACTTTTTCTGTTTAAACAATTGCATAGTTTGGTACCGGGAGACCGTTCCAAGCGAAAAATGGAAGGGTTTTATGGAAAGTCTAATTACAATAGCGTTACAATAACTGAAAAGTAGCGATCTATTGCAATTTAGTTTGTTTTTTTTTCGTTTGGGATCGAAGTAAAATGGTTGGAATCGGGGACACTATGAGAATTTTTATCGTATCATTATGCCTTTTTACCATTTCATTATTTGCCGCATGCGATCTTCGCAGCGAGACGGCGAAGCGGGAGATGGAGAAATTTAACGGCACCCCGACACCGACGTTCGCCCCGACTCCGACAGAGGCTCCGATCGACCCGGCCGATGTGATCAAGGCGGATATCTCTGTCCAGGGCGACATGGTCACCGTCAACGGCTACGATCAAAAGAAATCCGTGGCATGCTCTAAATTTAACCAGGTCATGATCAGCGGGGCCAAAAACGTCGTCACGATAAAGGGAGCGTGCCGGCAGATATCGGTCAATGGCGACGACAATCAGATAATTAGCGACGGAGCCCTCGAATTTGTCTTAAACGGAGGAAAGAATACCGTCGGCTACTCGCGCTATGTTAATGGCAAACGTCCGATCACAAAGGATAACGGCGAAGGAAATTCGATCGAAAAGATCGCAGCATCTGAGACTAAAAAATGAGCTATACAAACGGTAACGGCAATGGCAACGGGCATAATCTTAAGCCCAAAAATGTCCTCGGCGGCGAGCTGCAGTCGTGCTGCACCGATCCGATGACCGGATTTTATCGTGACGGTTATTGCCGCACGGGCGTTGACGACACGGGGCGGCACACTGTCTGTATCAAAGCGACGGACGAATTCCTGGCGTACTCGAAATCAGTCGGCAACGACCTCTCGACCCCTATGCCGCAGTATGCATTCCCCGGCGTAAAGGAGGGCGACAAATGGTGCCTCTGCATGCTGCGTTGGAAACAAGCTCTCGAAGACGGTATGGCTCCGCAGGTCGTTCTCGAATCGACCCACGCTGCGGCATTGACGGTCGTCACGCTCGAAGATCTCAAAGCCCACGCCGCCGATTAGCCGATGAATACGGTCGAACACCTTCGCGAACTCTTCCGCTACAACGACTGGGCTAATCGCCGAATCGTCGTCGCGTTAAAAGAATATCAGTGCGAACGCTGTCTGCAGATCCTCGCTCACCTTGTCACAACCGAGCAGGAGTATTTTGAACGACTCTACGGCAAGGATTCGACGGGTTTCGACTTTTTTCCCGATCTGACCGCCGCAGAATGCGGCGAACTCGCCAAAGCGACCGCCGAACGTTACGAAAAGCTCCTGCGCGGTTTTGACGAAGAAGGCCTGGACATAATCGCTCGCTATCGCACCAGCGAAGGCAAACGCGTCGAGAACACATATCGCGAACTTTTATCGCATGTCGTGATACATTCTTCGATACATCGTGGCAATATTATGCTGAAACTCCGCGAATCGGGCTTTGCTCCGCCGGTGATCGATTACATTATTTATTTGCGGGAAACAAAGTATATTTAGCTTGTCATATTTTATAAAATATTGTTAAATACAGAGTGAGAGGCTTATTCAGCCCCTCACCGGAGTCGGAACTAAGGATGTTTCCTTTGTTCTTCCTCAAGTTGAATCAGGCGATGATTGAGACTGGCTATGGCTTCAATCATTGCCTTTTCCCTTTTTCGGCCTGTGAAGTGTTTTACCACCTCAAAACCGAGCCAGAGCAACTTGAGGCACTCCAATAGAATCATAAATTCCATTTTCGTTACCTCCGTTTTTCTGTATTTGTCAAAGATCACGGAGATCTCCGTCTCTCCGACCCGAACATTTTATTTCCAAATACCAACTTCTGGCAAATGTCTGTTTTAGGTTAGAATGTTCTATCCATGGAGCAGGAACCTGAACAATATACGTTCGATTTTCACCGCGAGACGGCAACCATCGTCGGCGGCACGTCGGACGATCTCAAGATCAAGATCGGCGATTTCGCCGGCCCGCTCGATCTCCTTTTGTTTTTGATCCGTCAGGAACGCGCTGATATCTTCGACATCCCGATCGCCCGAATTACCGAGAAATATCTCGAGTACATTCGCCTCATGAAACGCCTCGACATCTCGGTCGCGGCGGATTTTCTCGTTATGGCGGCAACGCTCATCGAGATCAAATCGAAAATGCTGCTGCCGCGAGACCCATTCGTCGGCGAAGACGAAGAGATCGAAGACCCGCGAAAAGAACTCGTCGACCGCCTGCTCGAATACGAAAAATTCAAGTCCGCCGCCGGTATGCTCTACGAGCGCTCGACGATCGAAGAAGCAATATTCACCCGAGGCCCGATCGAATCTGACGATAACAACGCTGAGATCGACGCCAGCGTTTTCGATCTTCTGACGGTCTTTCAAAAAATAGTCGCCCGGCATGTTGACGAAGTAAAAATGGAGATCGCTCGCGAAGAGATATCTCTCGCCGATATGCTCAAGGCACTAAAAAAACGCATCTTCGAGCTCGGCGAGGTAAGCATGCTTAAATTCTTCGAAGAAATGCACTCAAAACGCGAACTCGTTACCGCGTTTATCGCTGTACTCGAAATAGTCCGCACCGAAGGGGTGAAGCTCGTTCAGGCCGTGACATTCGGTGATGTTATATTAAAGAAAGTTTAGGTTTTACGGAGGTTTAGGCGCGGATTCACGCGGATAAGACAAGACGGCGCTATTTCAATAAATTTATCTGCGTCATCTGCGAAAATCTGCGGCAAAAAAACCTTAGCTAAGTATTTGTATGGATCTGGAAGTTCTAGAAGTTACTGAAAAACAAACGCGCACCACCGGCGAACTCGTCGCTTTGGTCGAGGCGTTGATCTTTGTCTCCGACGAGCCGCTGACAGTTAAGCTATTGGCCGAAGTATTAGAAGAAGACCGCGAGAGCGTCCAGGCGGCGGTCGAGGAACTAA
>JGI24770J26754_10002711_pt1 | contig 12162 bp, 3 predicted proteins | sample LakOneMetagenome_FD_26754 | JGI IMG/M metagenome (IMG submission 26754) | reverse complement strand
TTCAAAGCTTCATTTGCAAATTCCGGTTCCTTGGTTGATCCTATTATATCCCGGGCTTCATGTTCATTATTTCCTGCCCCAAGCCTAAAAATAATTTCTTTCTCTTCGCCAGAAGGCAGGTCAACGGGAATTTGTATTGCAGCACAAGGATCGAGCGAAGCGCCATTTTTCCCGGACAACTTTACCCTGCTTAATGATGCCGGGTTTTGCATGGTGCCATTTCTTCCTATAAATTCTGTACGATCACAGGTGAAACTTATTTTATTGGTATGTGCTGTGAAAAAACATACCTGTTCATTGAAAATATTATTATACCTGTTCCTTGAAAAAAGCGCACCTGTCTCAGTATCTTTTTCTGTAATAATGAACATAGAAGTTTTAGATCTTAAGTCACCCAATACCCATTCAGTGTAACCGGTAACACTTAACTTTCTATCCCGTCCTGAAAGATTTTTCAAACGGATCGATGTGAACTTTACAGTTTTTTCAATGTCCACATAAATGGAAGTTTCGGTATGAATGCCATTTTCTATATGTTCAAAAACGGTATATCCAAATCCATGTCTTGTGAGATAAGGTTCTTTACCCGTTGCAGGCAAAGGGGTGGGTGACCAGAACTTTCCATCTTCTTCATCCCGTATATAAAAAGCCTCGCCGCCGGTATCAGACACCGGGTCATTGTGCCAGGGAGTTAATCTAAACTCATGTGCATTTTCAAGCCAGGAATAAGCAGAACCACTTTCCGAAACCACTGTACCAAATCGTGGATTTGCAATGACATTTACCCAGGGAGCAGGCGTCCTTTTTGCATCATCTGTATAAATAATGTATTCCTTACCATCTTTTGTAAATCCTCCATACCCGTTTACAAAAACAAGCCCGTCAGGAAGTTGTAATTTTTCTGTTGGTGCATTTTTTGAAGAATGGCTAAAACTTGGCAAAAGCACTGGTGGCAATGGTTTTGAAGTAATCTTCTTATTGATCTGTTCTTCCAATGTGCCTGCATGGTCATCAATAATGATCCGTGCAATTGTTTGAAATAAAATGCGGTCTTCATTGGTTACCTGTTCTGTACGCCTTACATAAATATTGCCTGTTTGTACATTGGAAATTGTGTTTGCAGAAGCCGTCACAAGGTTCATGATCTGTTCCTGTAATTCCTGCCGGTATGCGCTGAAATCTTCATTTAAAATAACCAGGTCCACTGCAATTCCTTTCATTCTCCAGTATGCATGTGCCTTTAATAATTGTACCACAATCGCGATATTTTGAATATCATGAACCCGCAAAAGAACAACAGGTAAATCGCCTGAAATGGAATAACTCCATAGCCCGCTTTGGCCTTTATAATTACTGCTGATCGTTTCGGGTGCTGCACGCAATGTGGCATTTGGATAAACGATGGCACCAGCCATACGTACATATAATTGCGCTTCCCCTTCACTTGCATTGATTTGATGAAGTATTACCTGGTTATGCGTCCAGGACAATTCAAACGCGCGGTTTTTTAAGTGCTTGTCCTGGTATTTATACATAAGGCTTTCACACAACTCTTTAGAATCCGCCATCCCGGTAATCATGTCAAAAGTGGCGGTTTCATTAGGTTTCAAAACGAATTCATAACAAATAGACACACATGGATCCAATACAGAACCATCCGATCCGCTCATTTCAAAATCAGCATCCATAGCCCTNGGTTTTGAAACGTTTCTTCCCCGGCCTATAAAATAAGAACGGTCTGTTTCAAAACCAGCTTCGCTTGNAGCAATACCATCTGCATTTACCAAATGAAACATCCACGGGGGATTTTCATCNTTTGATCTTGGCCTNCGGGTGCAAATAATGGTGGATTGTTTGGGATGAATTTTAGTTTGCACAAATAAATTACTGAAGGCAGGGTGTGCTTCATCCGCAGCCTGCGGCGCTATCACTACTTCTGCAAAACTGGTTATCCTGATTTTTTTTACACCAACATTCCTGTTCGTAACACGAACGCGCCTGAGTTCAAGGTCGTCTTCGGGTGAAACAACGATTTCAGTTTTTGTTTCAAATCCATTATAGGAAAGCTTAAACTCTGCATGCCCTTGAGAAAAAACAGCTTCATACACCTGATTTTTTTGTAAGACCGGCTGGTATGTATTGGACCAGTATTCATCGTTGCCCAGGTCTTTGATATAACAAAACAATCCTTTATTATCGAGTGTGCCGTCTTCCCTCCAACGTGTTACAGCCAAATTATTCCAATGGCTGTAACCACCGCCAGCACTGGTTATGCCAACCTGGTATTTACCATTGGACAACAGTTGCATTTCAGGTACAACAGTATTTGGTGAATGAATGACGCGCAACTGCGGGTTGGAAGTAGCGGGCCTTGCATCAATAATATCAGATGTATGCGAATAAAATATACTGGCACGCGGAATACGTTCCTGTAATAATAAAATGGCAGATTGTAATTGTGGATCAGCTTCAAATCTTTTCTGCATTTGTTGTCCCAGTAATAATGTGGCAAGCGACAATAAACTCATTCCCTGGTGATGCGCCATAAAAGAACAAATCGGTACATGATCCTTACCGCGTGGTAAGCGCGAAGATGTATAATCTATGGCTTCAAAAAAACCATATTTACCTTCAAAGCCTTTACGCGACATGGATTGAAGATTAAGCATGGCTTCATGGGGTTTTACCATCAATGCCATCACGGTTGCATAAGGAGCAATAACGAGGTCTTCGCTCAAACCTCTTTTCAAACCAAGATCTGGAACACCGAATGCTTTATATTGGTAATTCAAATTTGAGTCAACCATATTATAACCAGACTCAGAAATTCCCCAGGGTACATTTCGCTGCCTGCCATACTCAATTTGTCTTTGTACCATGGCGCGGTTCGTTTGTTCCAGGAGTGTATTCGCATAGGTAGGCATTACAATTTGTGGCATCAGGTATTCAAACATAGATCCGCTCCAGGATAACAAAACAGGCGATTTCCTGGTATAAGTGAGTAGCCTTCCCAAGGCAAACCAACTTTCCTGCGGTAATTTTCCCTGTGCAATTCCGGTAAAAACACCCAGCCTTGATTCAGATGCTAAAAGGTCATAATAACCGCGGTCTTTCTCATGCATATCAACATTATAACCGATATGTAATAAATTATTGGAATGGTCGTATAAAAATTCGTAATCGATATCAGAGAATGTGGCACATTCTTCAACCAGTTCCTGTAAGCTTATTAATAACCCGGAAGCATTGGAAGCACCTTTACTGATTGCTTCCTGCCAGGCTGCATCATTATATTCAACTGTTATTTTTTCATTTTTTGCTTGTAAAATTTCTACTTCCTTTTTGAAAATATTTGTGGCATCTGCCAGCTCCGACCAGGTTGGAATTTTTGCAAAAAAGTTTAATTCAATCATTTTATCCTTACCTGAATTGACGATCCAGGGAGCATACATTTCAAACTCCTCCAGGCATTGCTGCACCTGCTTATCAAACTTGCTGATCCAGTAGCCCGTAATACCCTGGAATTTATTTTCTACTTTTTTAATTTCAGTAGAAAGTAATTGTACAATAGCATGCAGGGAAAATAAATTTTCCGGTAAATGTTCCAATGTTTCATCCAGTTGTTGCGTGATTACTTTGAATGAAGCTTTTTCATTTTCTGTAATGTTTTCTTTAATAAGGCGCAACGTTGTTTTTAACCCGGTGAAGAATTCAGGTTGAATAATTTTTTGATGCGGGATCGATAATAACCCTTGTTTGAAAACGATCAGGTGCCCTGCAAGGTTTCCACTATCCACAGAAGAGATATATTTCGGGTTTAAAGGATTTAATGAAATGGTATCATACCAGTTGTAAAAATGGCCCCGGAAACGTTCCATTTTATGTAATGTGCTGAACGTTTCCTTTGTGTTTTTTAGTAAAACAGGCAGGGAAGAAAAACCAAAATCAACGGCTGATAAATGGGAGAGGAGCGCTATGCCAATATTAGTCGGAGAAGTGCGGTGGGCAAGAGTTTCCACGGGATGCTCCTGGTAATTATCCGGGGGTAGAAAATTATTTTCTGCATTTATAAAATCTTCAAAGAAGGCCCAGGTTTTGCGGGATAATTTGCGTAAATAAATCAATTCATTGGCAGGTAGTTCTGCGATACGCCTTGTGCCTGGTTTGCTGATCCTCCAGGCAAGATAAGGTGCGATTAACCACAAGATCAAAACAGGAGAAGCATATAAAATGATCTCCATAGATTTTTGTATGGCAAAGCCCACAATCAATAAAATAACCAATGGACAGATCCACATCACGAGATACGTTTTTACCAGGCTTCTTCCTGATTTGAATTTCTGGCTCTGTGATGGAGTCCATTGCAATAAATGTTTTTTTGAAATGATCAGTCTCCAATTTGTGCGTATGATCGCATCTGTATTAAACCAGGCTTCGTATAAAAGGCAGGCCATATTAAATACTGCAGGATACAGCATATCCAAAAAGGCTTTACCGGTTTCTTTCAGATGGGGAACCAGTTCTAATTCTTTGGGGGGATGAATGAGTTGCCAAATAGTATTAAAAATAATTGGCAAAATAAATATTGCTACAAAACCAATGGTCCAGTAAACAGGGTGTGGCAATATCAGCCAGCCAAAAATCAATAATACAAGCAATGCCGGCGCTACCAGGCTCCGGCGGAGATTGTCTAAAATTTTCCAATGTGATAAACCGGATAAATGATTACGTTTTAATTTTCCATCAGGCCCGGGTGAAAATGGCAATGCCCAGCTTGCGATCTGCCAGTCGCCCCGCACCCAGCGATGCCTGCGGCTTACATCGGTCATGTATTTGTCCGGGTATTCTTCATATAACTGAACATCCGTAACTAACCCGGACCGTACATAACTTCCTTCCAAAAGATCGTGACTAAGAATGCGGTTATCGGGGAACCTGTTGTTCAATACTTTTTCAAACGCATCAATATCATAAATTCCTTTCCCGATAAATGAACCTTCTCCAAACAGATCCTGGTACACATCTGAAGTNATACGCGTATANGGATCCAGGCCTGAATCATTGCTATGTATTTTTGCATACCAGGAACTGTTTCCTTTCGGCAAACTTGCGGACACGCGCGGCTGTAAAATCCCATACCCATTTACTATTCTTTTTTTCTGGTTATCATATACAGGCAATGAAAGTGGGTGCGCCATTGCAGCGATCATTTTTGCTGCAGTCTCGCGCGGTAACTGCGTATCCGCATCAAGTGTAATAATATATTTTATAGGAGGCAATGATTGCAGGTCACCGGCAATAACAGCAAATGCATGATTATTTTTATTCCGGAGAAAAGCATTCAATGCTGAAAGTTTACCGCGTTTTCTTTCATACCCCATCCATTTTTTTTCTCTTTTATTCCATTCCCTGTTGCGATGAAATAAATAGAAAATACAACGGCCTGCCTTTATATATTTTTTATTAAGCCTTTCTATACTCTCTTTGGTATAATTAACCAAAGCCGCATCATCCGGCATAATTTGTTCCGGTGCATCCGGAAAGTCTGTAAGTAAAGCATACGTCAATCCTTCATTTGGATTTGCGAGAAAGCGAACTTCTAATGCTTCTAAAAGGTCATCTATAATTTGAACAGAACTAATTAAGGAGGGTACAGCAACCATTGTAAAGCACTTCCCTGGAATGTATTTTGAAAAATCCATTTTAGGTAAAAGGGAAGGTTGAACAACGAGTGTAGATATCCAGTTAATGATCCATGTAGAAAACTGGCTTAATCCAATAAATGATAACAAGCCTATCCCTGCAATGATCCAGTGGTTAATATGGAATTCATATAAATAAAAACAGGTAATTGAAACAAGCAGGATCGTCAATAATATGATGGAGCCGGCATATACCTGCAGGTGATTATTTTTAAAAAAATGTTTGAATGCATCCCGTGTTGAAAATTTCACCTGGGCAGCTTTCTGGGTTTGTCGAACTCCTTTATCTATTAAGAAATAACCTACATGCCTTTCCCGTACAGGCGCATGCTCATTGTTTTTTGCCGCGGCCAGGTTAATGGCGATTTCTGCAATATCCGTTTCAGAAAACCTGCTTTTTTTAGCTATATTTTCAATAACATGCCGGTATAGGTCACGCGTGGCAAAATCCATATTTTGATAGGTACCATCTATATCTGTACTGAGAATTTTATTGACTTCACTTAAATTTTCTACAAAGGCTTTCCATTCGGTGGTGCTTAAAAGCCGAAGGCTTTTTATACTATTACTGATAGAAACCTGGTCGGCCGCCTGTTTCTGATTTTCAAAAAGAATCATTTCACCGGCTGTATCGCCTATTTCAGCCAGTTGTTGTTCCATCCAGGTGAGCGGGAGTGTATGTGCGGGGCCTTTGCCCTGTAATTTCCTCGAGAATTCTGAAACAAAAGCGCCACTGAGAGAAGGCATGCTGCGCGCCATATCAGCGATTTTTAAAATAAGATCTTTGGGATTATTCTCCGCCGTTTTTTTCAACTCATCGGACCAGAAACCTGCAATATTTAAATCTATCCGGTCAATAGCAATACGGGTAGCGATCCTGCGTAAATTTTCAATCAATGCCAGGCGAAGCATAATGGGAATTGCCCATAATTCGCCCAATGTAAGTTTGGTGGAAATTTGATAGGATTCAATAAAACTGGTAAGGTTCCCAATATCAACGCGGCCATCACTATGAGAAATTATTTCCAGTGCGATATCATATACCCGTGGAAGTTTTGATGAATTGCCATTTCCTAAAATAGGCAGGTTCTGACTATAGCCTTTTGGAAGGTGCTTCCTCCCAATAGAAATTTGTTCTTCGATCAGGTAGAAGTTATCCAAAAGCCATTCACTTGCTGGTGTGATATTTCGTTTTTCCTTTACCGCTTCAATCAACAGGTTGCGGACTTCAAGCAATATTCTTTCATTATCCCCCAGCCTTTTCAAAAGCCTGTCCTGGCTTTTTGTTTCGAGAATGCTATGCAATGAAGCAACGCGTTCGCCATGCTGCTTCATCATCCAGCTATTGTACAATTCGGAACGCAGGGGTTCTTCACTGGAAAATTTTTCCTGTAATCCTTCCCCTAAAAAGTGAGACCGCATATTCAATAAAAGATCATAGACCGTACTGGTAATATTCCGCATAGCATTTTAAATATGATGAAATAAGAATTCTCAATGGCAGGTAGAAATGTAAAGATAAATTATTGATAAGATACCTGCAAGTTATATACCATGAAGTGTNGGACTNATGTGCCTATTTGGGAGAAGTACAATTATTATTGTACAACTATAATTAGTATTTGNGTAAAGGTTGGTAAAAAATAAAAAACAGGGACTATTAATTTTCCTGTTTCGTCAAAAAATCATTTTTGATGTCATTCCAAACCATATCAAAATTTCCATCGCTGTCTTTTTTCCAGGCAGCTAATTTTTCGAGCATTTTTTCTTCCCTGGCTGGTTTTGATGTTTCAAAAAAACGGTTGATGAAATCACTGTCCTGTTCAAATGANGCCCGGTTATATAATTCCTTCAGTGCTTTTTCTTTTTCNATATTNGACANTGCCATTTCCTTTTCTAATTTTTCCCGCAGGAATATTTTTTCATCATAGGCGCCATTGGGCAAAATTGTTTTTGCGATCACGGGCATTAATTCTATCAAAACAAGGATGATGATGAGTAAATAATACCTCGATTGAGCGGCACTATTATTCTTTAATAAATTGTGCANTCCTTCTATGCGTGTAAGAAAACCATCATTTAATAAGGCCGTGAATGCGGCCATTTCCTTTTGGTTTTCTAGCTCCATTTTTTGCAAAGAACTATCAATCGTTTTTATTTGGGTAGCANTTTGCATTTGCATAAGCATATAGGCACTGTCTATTTTCTCATATTCATNTTGCTTTGCCCTCGCAATATCTTTCAAACCAATTTTTCCGCTTCCGCCACTGCCATCCGTTTCTGCTATAAAATTATTCCTGGCCGCAGCTACTTCATCATATTTTGTGGCGAGTGATTGAGCCAGCATATTTTTCTGAGCGAGCAATTCATTTTTCTGCGGCGCCTGTAAGGAATCCATTTTTCCTTTTTTCTCTTTTATTTTATTTTCATTATCCAAAGAAATTTGTACATGAATTTCCTTATTGAATAAATATAATAAGGCTGGCTGCGCCATAAAAGTCCCAATAGTAATGGCCAGCAAACCCCGAAAAAGCAATGGAATAAATTTCTTTTTATTGTTAGCATTGATGCCTTTGATCAGGGCTCGGTCAATTCCTAAAATAATACCACCCATAAATATTCCCAGTAAAATAGCGGGCACAGGATTGCTTACAACTGTACTGAAAAAATAAGACCAGGCAAGTGTGGCAAATAGCCAGGTACCCAAAACAGTATACCCGGTAATGGCATAGCGGTTCCTGTCTACCCGGCAATCGCGGATGATATCTTCTTCAGCGGTGGCCAGCCACCATAAAAATTTAGTGAACATAGAAGCACGGTAATTTTCCCTTTGGGAAAGCACATGAGTGTCAGGCTGCATTGCAGGATATTAAATATGAAAAAAATGAATGGTGGTTAAAGAAGGAATTATAAATAAACGTACAATTTTTGAAATATAATACACTACCCTGTTTTTATATTGTGAATGAATGGTGAAAACTGCGCATTTTATACATTATAGACTATTCTGGAGAAATTCCCCCGGTTCATTACCTTTGCCGCTCAAATTTTTTGAACTTGTATGAAAACGGATAAAAATACCATCATTGGTTTTGTATTATTGGGGGTTTTATTTTTCGTGTTTTTTTGGTATACCAATAAACAAACGAATGCGTTGCAGGAGCGGGATGCTCAAATTAAAGATTCTACCGAAAAGGCAATAGCAGCACGCACTCCGGCGGTTGATACAGCCGCTTTGCGCATCGATTCCCTTCACAGGGATTCGCTTTCCAAAATAACAGATGCAGGCGATTTTGAAACTGCGGCGAAAGGCGCTGAAACACTTGTAACTGTGGAGAACCCATTGATGAAAGTGGTATTCACCAATAAAGGTGGCGTGGTAAAAAGCGTGGCATTGAAAAAGTTTAGTCAAATGGACAGTACGCCAGTATTATTAAGCGGCGGCCCCGGTGATCAGCTGGGTTATAATATTAATACAAGTCCCAATCATGCGGTACTTACTTCCAATATGTTTTTTAATACGCCTGTCATTACAAAAAATGCGGATAATTCACAAACGGTAACATACACATTGAATGGATCTGCCGGCCAAAGTATTACACACCAGTTTAAAATTCCTGCGAACGATTATATGATGGACTGGAATATTTTATTGAATGGCGCGGATAAATTNCTCACNCAGAATTCTTTGAATTTTCAATGGAATGTGGAAATGCACCAGCAGCAATTATCACATGCTTATGAAGTGCAACAATCCAGGCTTTGTTATTTTGATAAGGATGGATATGATTATAACAGCGCCATGTCAGGCACCACCAAAGATTTTGAAATACCGGCAGACTGGGTATCATTTAAACAACAATTTTTCAACAGTACACTTTTGGCAAAAAATAAATTTGCTGCAGGCAAAGCTGATATGACTTTATTGCCGGATACAACTGCCGAATTATTTAAAGCNNGTGCGAGCCTGAAAGTGCAGGTCCCGCAAGCTACAATGGCCACTATTCCTATGCAGCTTTATTATGGGCCCAATAATTATGACCTGCTGAAAAAGTATAATAATGGCATGGAAAATATTGTGGATCTCGGCAGTGGTATATTTTCTTTTGTAAAATATATTAACCGCGGATTTATTATGCCGGTATTTAATTTCATNGCNTCNTTTATTGGTAATTATGGNTGGGTGATCGCNTTANTNACATTTACTCATCCGGCTGGTTACTTCTCCGCTTACCTATAAAAGTTACCTCAGTGGTGCCAAGATGCGTGTAATGAAACCGGAACTGGATGCATTGAAGGCAAAATTTGGGGATAACCAGCAGGGCTATGCTATGGAGCAGATGAAACTCTTCCGGGAAGCCGGCGTAAACCCGCTTGGGGGCTGTGTTCCGGCACTTTTGCAAATACCGATTTTCTTTGCATTGTATAGTTATTTTAGTTCCAATATTGATTTGCGCGGGCAACCCTTTTTATGGGCAAAAGATTTATCCAGTTATGATGTGGTTGCGCATTTACCTTTTTCGATCCCCCTNGGTTTTGGTGATCATATCAGTCTCTTTACTTTAACGGCTGTGGCAACGAGCTTTATGATCTCATTGTATAATATCAATATGACACCNCAACAAAGCAACCCGGCAATGAAGTACATGCCGTATTTTTTCCCGTTCATTTTGTTGTTTGTGTTTAACAGGTTGCCATCGGCACTTACCTGGTATTATACCGTTTCCAATCTTATTACACTGGGGATACAGTTTGTGATCCAGACTTATATCATTGACCATGAAAAAATCCTGGCAAAAATTGATCAAAAGCGAAAAGCGCCTAAAGTGCAAAGCAAATTCCAGGAACGCTATCAGCAAATGATGGAAACGCAGAAAAAATTAAAAGACATGAAAGGNGGCAAAAAATAAATGCTATTTTTTTATTCCTATGGAATTTCAATAACGGGGAGAAAAATATTGTGTTTGTTTTGAAGCAGTATTTTCAAAATACTATAACTTGTGATAAATTCTTTGTTTTTCACCCCGTTTGAAAAACAGATTTAGAAGTATAAAAAAAAACTGCTGAAGCGCCGCTACAAAATATTACTCAATTATATTATCGGCCCGCTGGTCTTTATAATTTTATCTTTTGCTATTTATGAAAAAATAAAAGGGCAGGCTACTTTGGAGCAATCCAAAGAACTGATGAGATACGCATTCTCATCAAAAAATACCTGGCCATTAATTTTTTTATTTTCGCTGATGATAGCCAACTGGGGCATCGAAGCAAAAAAATGGCAGATCCTTGTAAGGCCTGTTGAAAAGCTGAATTTATTCCGCGCTTTCCGTGCTGTATTATCCGGTTTATCTCTTTCTTTATTTCTNCCTAATGGTATTGGCGAATATACTGGTCGCATAGTTTACATGCAGGAAGGTAACAGGCTGTGTTCTGTAGCGCTTACAATTGTTGGCAGTATAAGCCAGGTGTTGGTTACTTTTATTGCAGGTATTGCAGGACTCATTTATTTAAGGCATTATACATGGCCGCATTCTGCGCAATTTGAAGGCCTTTCTCTTTTTTGGATGGATGGAATAATGTATATGATCGTACTGGGTACATTATTATTGTTATTGATTTATTATAAATTGTCCTGGCTTACATCTTTAATAGAAAAAGTACCGTTTATATACAAGTACAAATATTTAATAGAAAGTATAGAAGATTTTCATCCTAAAGAATTAACAAAAATCCTGCTATTGTCTGTCACACGCTTTTGTGTTTTTGTTATACAATATCTATTATTGCTGCATATTTTTAATGTGCAGGTGTTTTGGCTGGATGCAGTTTTTACTACCTGCGTACTTTTTTTGGTATTAGCGATATTGCCCACGATCCCTTTAGCGGATGTAGGTTTGCGCAGCGAAGCGGGTTTACAGCTTTTTGGTATAATTAGTGCAAATACGCTGGGCATTGTAGCAACAGCTACCGGCATATGGATTGTAAACCTGATCATTCCTTCCATTTTTGGAAGTATGTTTATGTTGGGTGTACGGATTTTTAGAAATAAATAATATGAAGAAATTAGTACTCTTAATAACCGGGATTATATTTACTTTACAACTCAGCGCGGGCGATGATTTTTGTGGTATCCGCAACCGTACTTTTATTACAGGTGAATCTCTTTCGTTCAATGTTTTTTATAGTGTTGCCGGCATTTATGTAAATGCCGGAACGGCTGAATTTAATTTAAAGCTTGAAAACCTCAACGGCAAACCTGTTTACCATGTTACAGGTACAGGAAGATCCAACTCCAGTTATGACTGGATATTTAAAGTGCGTGACCGCTACGAAACTTTTTTTGATACGCTCAATTTACAACCATTGAAATTTATAAGAAGTGTGGATGAAGGCGGGTATAAAAAAAATGAAAATGTTGCTTTCAATCAGCAAACAAATACGGCTATCACCAATGATGGTG
>JGI24770J26754_10002707_pt1 | contig 12172 bp, 9 predicted proteins | sample LakOneMetagenome_FD_26754 | JGI IMG/M metagenome (IMG submission 26754) | reverse complement strand
GTGATCGCGGCGGTCGGGCTGACGGTGTGGTTCGCCACGCGCCCGCAGCCGGCGATCGCGTTTTCCGAGCGCGACTGGGTGGTGGTCGGCGACCTGCGCAACGTCACCGGCGATGCGCGCCTGGACGATTCGCTGGAACAGGCGTTCCGCATCAGCCTGGAGCAGTCGCGCTACGTCAACGTGCTCAGCGACCTGAAGGCGCGCGACACGCTCGGGCGCATGCGGCGACCGGCGGGCACCGCGCTCGACCGCGCGATCGCTTCGGAAATCGCGCTGCGCGACGGCGCGCGCGCGGTGATCCTGCCGACCGTGGCGGAAGTGGGCGGGCACCTGCGCGTCAGCGCGGAAGTCGTCGATCCGCACACGCAGACCACGGTGTACGCGGCGTTCGCGGACGGCAAGGGCGCGGGTTCCGCGCTGGCGTCGGTGGATCGGGTCGCCGACGAATTGCGCGGCAAGCTCGGCGAAGCGCTGGAGTCGGTGCAGAAGGATTCGGTGCCGCTGCCGCAGGTGAGCACCGCCAACCTCGATGCGTTGAAGGCCTACGCGCTGGGGCAGGAGGCCTATGGCAGGGATCGCTTCGCCGATGCCCTGCAGTTCTACCGGCAAGCCACGAAGCTCGATCCGGCGTTCGCGCTGGCATGGATCGGGCAGGCACGGACCCTGGCCGCGACCCAGCGCACCGCGCAGGCGCTCGCGCCGTTGCACGCGGCGCAGGCGTTGCGCGACCACCTGCCGCCGCGCGAGGCCATGTACCTCGACGGCTGGGCCGCGGAACTGGAAGCACCGGAACAGGCGCTGGAGAAGTGGCAACTGCTGGCGAAGATGTACCCGGACTACGGGCCCGGTTCGGTGAACACGGCGATCCAGTTCCAGTACCAGAACCGGTTCGCGGAAATGCTGCCGTACCTGCGCGCGACGCTGGCTGCTCCGGAGGACTTCCCCGCGCAAACCCACGACCTGCTCGGCCGCGCCTACCTGGGACTGGAGGATTACGCGGAGGCTGCGCGCATGTTCGACAAGGCCCTTGGCGAGAAAGGCCTCGACAGCCTGCGGCGCCGGGCCGATGTGTTCGCGGCGCAACGGCAATTCGCCGAAGCGGAAGCGCTGGTGGCCCGGGCGCCGGCCGGCAACGTCTATGCCTGGATCGAGCGCATCAGCCTCGCCGCGGACCAGGGGCAATGGGCCGAAGCGATGCGTCGCCTCGCGGCCGCCGGGAAAATCGCACGGGACACCGAGGGCGATCCGATCCGCCCGCGCGCGTTCGCCGTCACCGGCGCATCGCTGTTGCTGGCGAGCGGCAGGCAGGCCGAAGCGGCGAAACTGGCATCGGCAACCGCCCGCCTGTCGCTGCAGGCATTGTCCAGCGACACGCCGGCCGACCTGCCCGACGAACTCGACCTCGCCTTGTCGGCCGCGCTGGTGGCGCTGCGCGCGGGCGATGGCGGCGCGGCGACGGAGGTACTGGCCGCGGTCGATGCGCGCCCGCACGTGCGCGACCTGCCGCAGATTTCCGAAATGCGCGCGCTGGTGCGCGCCTGGCAATCGATCAATGCCGGGCGCGGCGATGAAGCGATCGCATCGTTGCGGCCGTTCGCGGACGGTTCGGGGCGCTACCAGACGCACCGGGCGCTGATGCAGGCCCACGTCCTCGCCGGCGATGGCGATGCCGCGGCGAAGGAAGCGGCATGGCTCCGGCAGCATCGCGGGCGGGCCTACATCGAGCAGGGCTGCGGCCAATGCAGGCAGGCGCTGAATGTCTTCGACAGCGACCAGTCGAAATGGATGGCGGCCGTGAGGGAACGCGGCCTGCAATGAAGGAAGCCCGCCAGCGGCGGGCTTCGGATCGAGCGGCTACTTCTTCGATCGCGGCGTCGATGCGCCCACGTTCAATCTCACCGGGGTCATCGACAGCCCGGCTGTCAGCATCGTCTTCAACTCGTCGCGGGCCTTCGCGATCTCGGCTTTGGGCGCGATGCCGTCGATGCTGCAGCAGCCGCCGGTCAACGCCGCCGCATCCTTCGGATGCCCGACCTTCGCCAGCGCAGCGGCCGGATCGCGCTTGAACAGNCGTCGGAATTCGTTGTCGGTGCCGAGCTTGTCCAGCAGCTTGTCCGCAACCTTCGGATCCAGCGCGGGCGTGCGCCCGGCCGTTTTCTTGGTAGCCATGTCCCCGTCCCCCCTGCCCGTTGCGGGCGTTGCGCGACTCTAGCCTTGCCCGCTCGCAGCGGCAACCGTAACGTGGCCCGTCGTTCCACGAATCGGTCCCATGCGCGTCCGTCGTTGCGCCGTCCTGTACCTCGAACCGCGCGAAGAATCCGCCTTCGACCTGGCCTCGCTGCTTGCGGGCGGCGACGGCCTCGTGCGGACCCGGCGCTGGCTCGCGCTGGCGCCGCACCTGGACGAGGAAGTCGAGGTCGATGCCGCGGGCCGCGAACTGCTCGGCGGCCTCAGCCCCGAACGCTGGGTGGCGAGCGCGGACCTGCCGCCGGAATCGCGTTCCACGCTGCGCCGCCTGCTGAAGGCGGGACTGGCGATCGGCTCGACCCGCGCGCATTCCCTGCATCGCGAACGCGACCAGCGCCTGCGCGACGCGCACTGGCACCCGCTGGCCGCGACCCTGCATGCGTTCACCCGCTGGAGCGACGTGGACGCGGTGCGCAACATGCAGGAGAGCGGCACCGAGACCGCGGCCGAGATGCGCGAGGTGCTGGGCGCGCCGCCGCCGGAAGCGGCCGCGATTGGCGATCGCGCTGCGCGCATCCCGCTCGCGCGGGTGGCCGGCAACGATTTCGACGACCTGCTGGCGCGGCGCGCGACCTGCCGCAATTTCGATCCCGCGAGGAAGTTGCCGCGCGAACTGCTGGCGCAGCTCATGCAGCGCGTGTTCGCGGCGCAGGCCGAGTTACGTGTCGCCGGGGACACTGCATTCCTGAAGAAGAACAGCCCGTCGGGCGGGGGGCTGCATCCGGTCGAGGCTTACCTGTTGGTGCAGCACGTCGAGGGCGTCGCGCCCGGCCTGTACCACTACCAAGCCGTCGCGCATGCGCTGGACCCGCTGCCCGCGCCGCCGGTCCCGCTGCGCGAATTCCTGATGGAAGCGATGGCGCGCCAGCACTGGTTCGCCGATGCGCACGTGGCGGTGGTGCTCGTGCCGCGCTTCGACCGCACCTTCTGGAAGTACCGCCGGCACATGAAGGCCTATCGCGTGGTCGCGCTCGAGGCCGGCCACCTCTCGCAGACGCTGTACCTCGCCGCGACCGAGGCCGGGCTGGGCGCCTTCATCACCGCCGCCATCAACGAGCGCCCGCTCGAGCGCGCCTTGGGCCTGGACCCGCTGCACGAAGGCGCGCTCGCTGTCTGCGGCTTCGGCTGGCGCGGCGAAGCCATGGAGACGATGGAGCTCGACCCGAATTGCGCGGTGTGGCAGCCGGCAGCGAAGGGCGAGTCAGGATTGTGAACGCATTCGCTGAATCGCGAGGCCATGGAATGACCTCGGTCACATGTTGCCGCGGCCGGCTTTTGCTACTGTCGGCCGTGCTCGGGTGAATCGCCATGTTGCGTCGTCGGCAATGGAAAGAAGACCGGGCGGAACGCAACGTTGACCCCACCAGAGGTTCCCATGACCCGCACCCATCATTTCAATGCCTTTCTCGCATTGGGCCTGGCTTTCGCTTGCTGCACGGCCCAAGCAGCACATCCGCAGGAAGCGATCCCTTACGTCAAGGTCCAGGACATCACCACCCAACAGGCGCAGATCCGCGCGGACGTGCTGGCCAAGCGCGGTCGGTACGCGACCCTGACCGATCGCGGGCGCGACCAGATCCTCAGCGACCAGGACGTGGTGCTGTCGATCATCGCAGGCAAGACCAATACCTCGGAATTGTCCGCCGAGGATCGCGTCCAGGTCTTCAACCTGCTCGAGCAGATCCAGGGCATCGTCAACAACGCCGAGCAAACCGCCCTCATCTGCACCAGGGAAAAGCCGCTCGGCAGCAATTTCCCGAAGCGCGTGTGCATGACGGCAGCGGACCGCGATGCCCAGACCGAGCGTGCGCGCGTCAACATGGTGGATGCGCAGAATCACTGACGGAACCTAGCGGCATCCTCACGGGCGGCTTCGGCCGCCCGTGCGTTTTTGCGCGACACCGCTAGCGCCTGTCGCCGGTGATCAGGCGTTCGCCGAGGCCGGTGAACTTCAGGCCCACGCGTTCGACCCGATCCTCGCCGAGGGCGCGCACCACCAGCACGGCATGCCCGAGCGAGAGCCGGTCGCCCACCTGCGGATTGCCGTCGAAGCGCTGCTCGAACAGGTCCGCGGCGGTGATCGCGGCGAATCGCGCCGGCAGCTTCAGGTCGTAGAACTGCGCCAGCTCGCCCAGCGGGACGTCGCCCGGCAACGCGAACAGGCCGAAAGCCTCCTGCTCGGCCGCGCGCGCGGCGTGGCCTTCGGCGAACAGCCAGTCGAGCCGGTGCGCCTGCCCGGCTGGGCTGAGGAAATACGCGTAGTCGTTCGCGGCGAAGGCGCCCGCGTGTTCCGGCAGCAGCACCTGGCCGTCGCGCACCAGCATCGCCAGGCGCACGCGCCCGGGCAGCAGGGCGCCGTGCAGTGCGGCGCTGCCCGCCGCGACGCGATAGCCGACGAGGTCGTATTCGAGCTGGCCCGGAAGATCGAGCTCGATGCGGCGGGTGTCCGGGTCGGTACGCGGCACCGCCACCCCGAACCAGTGCGCGGCGCGCCCCAGGGTCCAGCCCTGCACCAGCAGCGAGGCCAGCACCACCACGAACGCGACGTTGAAATACAGGCCGGCGCTGGGCAGCTTCGCCAGCAGCGGGATCGAGGCGAGGAAGATGCTGACCGCGCCCCGAAGGCCGACCCAGCCGATGAAGCCGATCTCGCCGGCGCGGTAGCGGAACGGCGCGAGGCATAGCACTACCGCTAGTGGACGCGCGACCAGCATCAGCGAGGCGGCGACCGCCAGCGCCGGCCAGAGCACGTCGAGCAGGTGCCGCGGGGTAGCGAGCAGGCCGAGCAGCAAAAACATCACCAGTTGCGCGAACCATGTGGCCGCGTTCTGCACCGACATCACTTCGGCGCGCGCGCGCAGCGGCCGGTTCGCGACCACGATCCCGGCGAGGTAGGTGGCGAGGTAGCCGCTGGCGCCGATCCGGTCGGTGATCGCGAACAGCGCGACCGCGCCGGCCATCGCCAGCCACGGCGGCAGGCCCGAAGGCAGGACGAAGCGATTCAGCGCCCACACGATCAGGCGTCCGCCGCCGTAGCCCATCGCGATGCCCGCGCCCATCGCCCAGGCCAACTGCGCCAGCAACGGGCCGACCCCGCCGTGGGCGCTGCCCGCGGAGATCCACGAGGTCAGGCCGATGGTGAGGTAGATCGCGACCGGGTCGTTCGCGCCCGATTCCATTTCCAGGGTGCTGCCGGCGCGTCGCTCGAGGTGCAGGCCGCCGGCGCGCAGCAGGAACAGCACCGCGGCCGCGTCGGTGGAGGCCAGCACCGAACCCAGCAGCAGCGACGGTAACGGCGCGAGGTGCAGGAACCAGTGCGCGGCGAGTCCGGTGATGGCCGCGGTCAGCGCCACGCCGACCGTCGCCAGCACGAGCGACGGCGCGACGGAGCCGCGTACATGCGCCGCGCGCGTCTGCAGGCCGCCGTCGAACAGGATCAGGCACAGCGCGAGCGAGCCGATGAAATAGGTGAGGCGGGTGTCGCTGTAGCGGATGCCGCCGGGCCCGTCCACGCCGAGCAGCAGGCCAAGGGCGAGGAACACCAGCAGCAAGGGCGCGCCGAAGCGGCGCGCGAGCAACGACGAGGCGATGCCGGCCAGGACCAGCAGTGCGCCGCCGAGCAGGCGGATGTCGATGGCGTGCAGGACTTCCAGTGGCGCCTCCGTGTTCGCGGCCAGTGTAGCCGCGTCGCACGGAGCGCCCTTCAGCCCTGGCCCAGCGCGCGCTCGAAGCGGCGGTATCCGAGGGCTTCGGACAGGTGCGGCGTGCGGATCGAATCGCTGCCGTCGAGGTCGGCGATCGTGCGCGCCACGCGCAGGATCCGGTGCAGCGCGCGCGCCGAAAGCTGCAGTCCGTCCATCGCCCGTTCCAGCAGGGATTCGTCGGCGGCGGAGAGCCGGCAGGCTTCGCGCGTCTGCGCCTGGTCGAGGCGCGCATTCGGCGTGCCTGCGCGCGCCAGCATGCGGTCGCGCGCGGCGATCACGCGCGCGCGCACGTCTGCGCTGCACTCGTTCGGCACCTGGCCCAGCCGCAGTTCCGCCGGCGCCAGCCGCGGCACTTCCACCTGCAAGTCGATGCGATCGAGCAGCGGGCCGGAGATCCGCGAACGATAGCGTCGCACTCCTTCGATGCCGCAACGGCAACGCCCCGAAGGATCGCCCGCCCAGCCGCAGGGACAGGGATTCATGGCCGCGACCAATTGGAAGCGCGCCGGGAATTCGCATTGCCGTGCCGCGCGCGAAATCGTCACCCGCCCCGACTCGAGCGGCTCNCCGAAGCACTTCCAGGGCATTGCGCGACCATTCCGGCAATTCGTCGAGGAACAGCACGCCGTGGTGCGCGAGCGAGATCTCGCCCGGGCGCGGTACCGAACCGCCGCCGGCCAGCGCGACCGCGCTCGCGGTGTGGTGCGGACTGCGGAACGGGCGCGACCCCCAGCGCCGCGCATCCGTGCCGCGGCCGCCGACCGAAGCGATCGCGGCGACCTGCAGGCGCTCGTCTTCGCCAAGTTCGGGCAGCAGGCCCGGCAGCCGTGAGGCCAGCAATGTCTTCCCGCAACCGGGAGGTCCGACGAGCAGCAGGTGGTGCTCGCCCGCGGCTGCGATTTCCAGTGCGCGGCGAGCGTGCGCCTGGCCGCAGACGTCGGCGAGGTCGGGCACCGGCATCGGCGGCCACGACTCGGGCTCGGCCTGCGGCAGCTCGGTGCGGCCCGAAAGCGCGGCGCAGACCTGCAGCAGCGTGCGCGCCTGGCGCACGTCGCTGTTCGAGGCGAGCGCGGCTTCGCCGCCGTTTGCGATCGGCACCACCAGCCTGCGTCCGTCGCGCGCCGCGGCCAGCGCAGCGGGAAGGCTGCCGTCGATCGCGCGCACTTCGCCGGTCAGGCCGAGTTCGCCGAGGAATTCGCAATCGCGCAACGCCTCCAAGGGGACCTGCCCGCTCGCGGCGAGCACGCCGAGCGCGATCGGCAGGTCGTAGCGTCCGCCGTCCTTCGGAAGATCGGCCGGGGCGAGGTTCACCGTGATCCGGCGTGCGGGGAACTCGAACTGCGCGCACTGGATCGCGGCGCGCACGCGGTCCTTGGCTTCGCGCACGGCCGCTTCAGGCAATCCGACGATCGACATCGCCGGCAATCCGCCGGCGAGGTGCACTTCGACCGTGACCGCGGGCGCGGTCACGCCGTCGCGTGCACGGCTGTGCACGAGCGCGAGCCCCATGGCGGCGGCGTCAGCGCGTCGTCGCGGATTCGAGCGCCTGCACCTCGCGCTCGAGCGCTTCCAGCTTCTCGCGGGTGCGAAGCAGGACCGCGCGCTGCACCTCGAATTCCTCGCGGGTCACGAGGTCGAGCCGCGCCAGGCCGGCCTGCAACACGGCCTTGAAGTTCTGCTGCATCTCCTCGCGGCCCTCGCGCATGCCGGGGGGCACCATGCTGCTGAGGCGGCGGGCAAGGTCATCGAGCTGTGCGAAGTCGATCATGGCGTGCTCCGTGTGGGCGATTCCGGCACCAGCGTGGCGTGGCTCGCGATTCCCCGCCGTCGGCGATGGCCGCGCATCGGTGTCGGGGATTTCCGATTATTCTGCGCCAATGCCGTGGTGAAGGGAGGTGAGCGCCGATGAAGATGGTGATGGCGGTGATCAAGCCGTTCAAGCTCGACGACGTGCGCGAGGCGGTGGCCGAAGTCGGCGTCGCCGGCATCACCGCGACCGAGGTCAAGGGCTTCGGCCGGCAGAAGGGCCACGCGGAGCTGTACCGCGGCGCCGAATACGTGGTCGATTTCCTGCCGAAGGTGAAGCTGGAAATCGCGGTGGCCGACGACCAGGTCGACGCGGTGGTGGAGGCGATCATGAAATCCGCCGGCACCGGCAAGATCGGCGACGGCAAGATCTTCGTCTGGGACCTGGAACGCGCGGTGCGCATTCGCACCGGCGAACTCGACGCGGACGCATTGTGAGCGGCGGAACCATCGGCAATGGCGACAGGAGTGACCCGGCGGCGTTACGCAGGAAGCTGGTAACCGCGGTGCTCGCGCTAGCCCTGCTGGGCGGCGTGCTGTGGTGGATGCAACGCGGCGAGCGCGTTGCTTCGGAAGCGCAAGCGCAGGCAACCGTGGCGGGCGTCATGCGCGACGGAGCGCTGGTGGCCGGGCACACCGACGAAGCCGTTTTGACGCCAGCACCGCTTGCAGCCGCGGACACGCCCGATGCCGCATCGACCGACACGGCGATCCCGGGCGCGACCAAACCCTTCGACGCGCCGATGGTCGCGACCGAAGCGGTTTCCGCCAACGGTTGCGCGTTCCCGCTGCTCGATGCAGCGAAGCAGCCGTTCAAGCTGTACGCCGCGGGCGCGTACGCGGGGCGGAAACTCGGTTTACAGATCGACCAGAGCGGTCACGAAGCCGGGCGCATCGACGTCGGCGTGAACCGGCCAGGCGAAGCGGTCGCGCTGATGCTCGGCAGCTACGATCCGACCGTCTGGCACGTCGGCTGGTCGCGCGGCACGCGCATCGTTGCGGTACTGGTTGGCGGCTACCACCGCCAGGTCGTCACCGGTTTGCCCAGGGACGTGCCGGTGATCGTCAGCACCTACGACAACAAGGGGCCATGCGGCTATTTCTACGTGACTGCGGACAAGGCGGCGACGCTCAATCCGGTCGCGCGACGTGCGTTCGGCCGCGGCATCGACATGCTGTATCCCGCGTCGCAGGGCAGCGTACTGGTCGGCGCGGCGGCGGGTGGCTTGATGACCGACGCCGCGGCGCAGGACGACACCGCGTTCCGCATCGGCGACGAGATGGCCGCGGGCGAAGCGGGGCTGGCCTACGCGGTGTCGCGTGGCTGGTTGCGCGAGGCGATGCAATCCGACGCCGATGCCTGGCTGACGGCGCGCGCGTCGCGGCCGCAGCCGGACGTTCCGCCGATTGCCGGCGGCGCACCGCCCGGGCGCATGACGATCCACAACGGCTATGTCGTGCTGAAACCGTTCCACTTGCCGGAAGGTTTGTACGGCGCGCATTCGGCCACGTTCTTCGTGCCGAAGGGCGTGCCGCGGCCGACGGGAAACCTCGGCCATTCGGTGCTCTACGACTTCAACACACTGACCTGCGCAGGGACGTTCTGCGAAAGCCGGTGAGTGCGGAGCGGATCGGGGCCGGTGGTGTCGGTTGCGGACTGCTGGACAACTGCCCTAGACCTCGACCCGTCCGCGCCCGCCCTGCTTGGCGCGATACAACGCCGCATCGGCGCGCGCGAGCAAGGTGGCGACGGTGTCGTCGGCTTCGGCCTGCGCGAGTCCGATGCTGGTGCCGACGCGCAGCGCCGGGTCGATGTCCTCGAAGCGCAACGCTTCGGTCGCTTCCAGCAGGCGCGCCGCGATGCCGTGCGCCTTGTCCGTGGTCGTGTCCGGGCAGACGACCACGAATTCCTCGCCACCGATGCGCGCGAGCAGGTCGCGGTCGCGCAGCAGCGCCATCCATGCGCGCGAGGTCGCGGCCAGCACGCGGTCGCCGGCCGGGTGCCCGTAACGATCGTTGATGTTCTTGAAGCGGTCGAGGTCGAGTGCGAGCAGGGTCAGGGGCGTGCCGACGCGGCGGGCCTCGGCGAGNGCGTCGGCGACGGTGGCGTCGAACGCTCGGCGGCTGGCCGCGCCGGTCAGCGGGTCGACCAGCGCCAGCGCGCGCAGGCGTCGGGATTTTCCCCACTGCCGCCACGCGAATGCGCCGAGCAGCGCGGCCAGCAGCAGGCCCGAGATCAGCGCGGCCGTCTGCCAGCGGCGGATCCGCTGCAGGTCCGCGAGCTGCTGCGCCTGCGCCCGGCGTTCCGCGCGCAAGCGCTGGTTCTCGAAATCGCGCCGGCGGATTTCGTATTCGTATTGCAGCAGCCGTCCCTGTTCCAGCCGCATCTTGTCCTGCAGTTCCCGCTGCAGCGCGTCGTAGCGCTTGAACGAAGCCAGCGCACGGGCGTCCTGGCCCAGCGCCTCCTCGCTCGCGGCGCGCGCCTGCAACAGCATCGCGAGGTAGCGCAGGTTGCCGCTGGCTTCGATCAGCGGTTGCGCCTCGCGAAAGCTCGCCAGCGCGGCCTGGTGCTTGCCCTCCTTCGCCAGCGCCTTGCCGCCGAGCAGGAGCAGCATGTCCCTGGAGGAATCGTCCTGCTGGGCGGCGTAGCCGGCCGCCGCATCGCGCAGCGTCGCTTGCGCCGCCTGCGGCTGGTCGAGCGCGATCTGGGTTTCGGCCAGGCCCAGCAGNGCGGCGTTGTGGTCGACCGGGTCGGCGTGCGCGGCGGAAATGCGCAANGCTTCCTCGAACGCTGCGCGCGCCTCGACGTGGGCNCCNGCTTCCTGGTGCAGGAAGCCCAGCTGGATCTGGCTGACCGCCAGGCCTTCGTAATTCTGTTTCGCCTCGAGCTGCGCACGCGCCTGTTCGAACAGAGTTGCGGCCTGCGCATAGTCGCCCATGCGCCGGTAGGCCGTGCCCGTTCCCTGCAGCAGCGACACCGGGTCGTGGCCAATGCCGGCATCGCGGTATGCGGCGCGCGCGCGCTGGTAGTCGAGCAGCGCCTGCGCCTGTTCGCCGATCAGGGAACGAAAGTCGCCGCGTACTTCCAGGGCTTCGGCCTCCAGCTGCGGTTGATCGAGCTTCTCCAGCAAGGCCAGCGCGCGGTCGATGTCGGGCAGGCCGTGGCTGGTGCCGTCGCGCAGCGACAGGTACGCGGAACGGCACAACAGGGCGCGCGCTTGGGAAACGCGGTCGCCGATCGCCTGCGCCATCTGCAGCGCCTGCTCCGAATACGCGAGGCCGCGATCGACGTCCTTCCAGCGGCTGCTGCCGCAGAACACCGAACGGAAGCGGATTTCCCGAGCCTGGTCGCCGGGCGGGAGCAACCGTTGCAGGCGGTCGAGGTCCTGTTCGTAGGCGGGGGTGGCGGCATCGAGCGAAACCGGGCCGACGACGCGTTCGTACACGCTGTCGAACGCGCCCTCCGCGGACGCTGCGCGCGGTTCGCCCGCATCCGGCGGCGCGAACCCGATCGCGAAGCAGGCGCAAGGCCACGCCAGCGCGAGCGCCGCGAGGCATCGCAACACGCTGCTGCGGTTGGCGTTCGAACCGTGCATCCCGTCCCCCGACGGCGATGGCCGACCGCTAAAAATAGCCGGGGCCACGCGGTGCATCCGTGCCCCGGTTCGCAATTCGGTCGTCGCGCGGGGTTCAGTCCCCCAGGGCTTCGGCGACGAAGGGCGGCAGCGCCTGCGCGCCCTTGTGCACCTCCGCGCTGTAGTACCTGGTGGCGAACGGCTTGGCCCGCGCGTCCGCCTCGCGGAAACCGAAATCCGCGCCGGGCGCCTTCCTGGCCATCGTGCAGCTCCACCAGCCGGTCGGATAACAAGGCTGGGGGAAGGGCAGGGTCTGGAAGCTCGCGAAGCCGGCCTTGCCCATTTCCGCGCGCATTTCCCGGATCAGGTCGAGCAGGACCAGGGGCGATTCGCTCTGCTGCACCAGGATGCCGTCGTCCTTGAGCGCGCGGTGGCAGCTNGCGAAGAACGCGGCGTTGAACAGGCCTTCGGCCGGACCCACCGGATCGGTGGAATCGACGATCACGATGTCCACGCTTCCGGGTTCGCAAGCGGCCATGTAGGCGATGCCGTCGTCGAACAGCAGTTCCGCGCGCGGATCCGAATTGGATTCGCACAGCTCGGGGAAGTATTTCTCCGACATGCGCGTGACCTGTTCGTCGATGTCGCACTGCGTCGCCTTCGCCACGCCCGGGTGGCGCAATACCTCGCGCAGGGTGCCGCAGTCGCCGCCGCCGATGATCACCACGCGCCTGGGGTCCGCATGCGTGAACAGCGCCGGATGCGACATCATCTCGTGGTAGAGGAAGTTGTCGCGCGCGGTCAGCATCATCGCGCCGTCGATCAGCATCAGGTTGCCCC
>JGI24770J26754_10002706_pt1 | contig 12173 bp, 9 predicted proteins | sample LakOneMetagenome_FD_26754 | JGI IMG/M metagenome (IMG submission 26754) | reverse complement strand
GCATTTAATACAAGTGTTTCACTTCCTTTTATCTTTTGCATTTCTGCATCCTCTATCCTGTTGGCATCGGTTATATAAGTAAAATTGCCAAACCTGAAACCAAGCACGGGCATTTTCAAATGCCATACGTTGATCGGGGTTACAGGAATATCACCGATGATAAAAGTTTCTCCGGGAATATCATTCAAATTAACATCAGGGATACCGGGGTATTTATGTTCGGCGAAAATATAGGAGAACTCTTTTTTCAGGGCGTTTTGGGTAAGTTCATTGGCATACACGTTCATGGCCTGGTTTTGAAAATAATTGAATGCCCTGATATCATCCAGCCCTGAAATATGATCCTTGTGCGGGTGCGTAAATAAAACAGCATCCATTTTTTTTACAGCAGCCCTCAGCATCTGGTAACGGAAATCCGTGGTAGTATCAACTACGATGGTTGTTGTTGCACTTTCAACCAATATACTGCTCCGAAGCCTTTTGTCCTTTTTATCAGGGGAAGCACATACTTCACAGGGGCATGCGATCATGGGTACACCGCTGCTGGTGCCGGTACCCAAGAATGTTATTTTTAGAGGGGGGCAGAACATGAATGGGAATGTAAAATTTCAAATGCAAAATAATAAATGTAAAAGTAAGCCAGTTTTACAATTGACTAACTTTTACATTTCACATTCAATATTTTACATTTATTATTTATGTGTTTCTGCAGAAAGAAGTTCTTCATACAACTTCTGGCTTTCGTGTGTAAGCGTATCAATATTCACATCCAGTTGCGGAAGCAGGTCGATCAGTGTATTGATCCTTCCTTCCGTTTGAAAAAATTTATTCAGCACCACCACTTTCTTATCCTGCAATATGCAATAACCACTCTGGAATGTGCCACGCTCATAGCGGATCACATAACCGCTTTCCTCGATGATCCTTTCTATCTTATCTAAATTGTGCTGTGTGTATTTCATATCCTAAATCCCTAAAGGGACTTTTTGAAGTTTTTAATCACCTGCAACTTGCTTCATTACCGTCTTAATAAAAAATAAGATTCTCCACAAGTTGTGGATTAGCTTTTCAAGATCTTTCTCTTTTTCCCCTTTAGGGGACCAGGGGTTACTTATTTACCATCCTGATCACCGGAACGATCATTTCTTCCAGGCTCACGCCCCCATGCTGAAAAGTATTGCGATAGTAATTTACAAAATGATTGTAATTATTCGGGTAGCAAAGGAACAGGTCGCCCTTGGCAAAAATAAAAGTTGAATTTACATTGGGCACGGGCAAACCGGCTTCCCTTGGATCCCTGAAAGCCAGCACATCCTTTGCTTCGTAATTCAAATTGCGCCCATGTTTATAACGCAGGTTGGCAGTGGTTTGTTTATCACCGATCACTTTTACCGGTGTTTTTACACGGGTAGTGCCATGGTCTGTTCCAACAATAAGTGTTAGTTTTTTATCTGCAATTTTCTTAAGGGCCTGGTGCAGGGGGCTGTGTTCAAACCAGCTTTCGGTGATGCTGCGGTAGCTGGTTTCGTCGCTGGCCAGTTCTTTCAGCACTTCCATTTCGGTACGGGCATGGCTGAGCATATCTATAAAATTATATACGATCACGTTCAGGTCGTTCTGCAAAAAATTATGCATATTGTCCACCATGCGTTGCCCATCGTGGTTATTGGTGATCTTGGTATAAGAAACTTTCAGGTCGCTTTTGCCAAGCTTCTTCAACTGTGCCCTTAAAAATTCTTCCTCGTGTAAATTCTTTCCACCTTCCTCATCATCATTTTTCCACTGGTTTGGAAATTGTTTTTCGATATCGATGGGAAGCATGCCGGCAAAGATCGCATTGCGTGCATACTGGGTTGCCGTGGGCAATATGGAATAAAAAGTTTCTTCTTCCTGTATCCTGAAACTTTCCGCGAACTTTGGTTGTATGGTCTTCCATTGATCGAAACGCAGGTTATCGATCAACACAAAGAACAGGGGCGTTCCTTTTTCAAGATGCGGAATTACTTTATACTTTAAAAGTGTATGGCTCATAATGGGCCCGTCGGTGCTCTTGGGCGAAACCCAGGATGCATAATTCCTTGAAATGAATTTGAAGAATTCTGTATTGGCTTCCTGCTTCTGCGTTTCAAATACTTCCTGCATCTCGGGGCTATCGCTTTTCTTCATCTCCAGTTCCCAGTAAACCAGTTTGCGGTAAATTTCCATCCACTCATTATAATCAGGATTGCTGTTCAACGCCATGAATAAACTGCGGAACTCCTGCTGGTATGCCGAAGTTGTTTTTTCTGCCACCAGCCTTTTATTGTCGATGATCTTTTTTAAGCTAAGCCAAACCTGGTTAGGGTTCACCGGCTTTATCAGGTAATCGCTTATCTGGCTGCCAATGGCTTCGTCCATTAAATTCTCTGCCTCATTTTTTGTAATGAGCACAACCGGCAAATTGCTTTTCAGTTCTTTTATCTGTTGCAGTGTTTGCAGCCCGCTGATGCCGGGCATCGTTTCATCCAGCAATACAACATCCACGATATTTTCCTTTACAAATTCCACCGCGTCAAAGCCATTGGTACGGGTCTGTACCTGGTAACCTTTGTTTTCCAAAAACATGATCTGTGATGTAAGGCTGTCAATTTCATCATCAACCCAGAGTATTGTTGCTACGTTCATTTAAATCTGTTTATGTAAAAGTCTGAAATAAGTTTAGAAAGTTTAGAGGGTTAGAAGGTTTAGGTTTAGTGAGACCGAAATTAGCGTTTTTGTACAAAGCCTGCGCTAATCGATCTAAACATACTAAACTTCTAAACTTGTATTTGTAGCTTTGCGTCACTTTGTACTTCTTTTAACATATCAATCAAGTAGCTAAATGCCATTTCATAAAATAATCAACGATCCTGTTTACGGTTTTATTACGATTGATGATGAACTGATCAACCAGGTGATAGCCCATCCTTATTACCAGCGGCTGCGGAGGATCTATCAAATGGCCATGGCACACCTTGTGTATCCGGGTGCCGTACATACAAGGTTACACCATTCACTGGGCGCTTACCACCTGATGCGCTGTGCCTTGCAGGAACTTACCAGCAAGGGTATTGAAATAACTGCCGAAGAACAGCAGGCTGCAAAGATTGCCATCTTGTTACATGATATCGGGCACGGTCCTTTTTCGCACGCACTGGAACATGTGTTGGCAGAAGGCTTTCATCATGAAGAACTTTCCCTGATGCTGATCAGGGAACTGAACAAACAATTTAACGGCAAACTGCAGATGGCTTTGGAAATATTTACAGACCAGTATCCCAAAAAATTCCTGCACCAGCTGGTGAGCGGNCAACTGGATGTTGACCGCATGGATTATCTTTCAAGGGATAGTTTTTTTACAGGTGTAAATGAAGGCACGATCGCATACGACCGCATCCTCAAAATGCTCACGGTACATAACGGTGAATTGATGGTGGAAGAAAAAGGGATCTATTCCATAGAAAAATTCCTGGTGGCCCGCAGGCTGATGTATTGGCAGGTATACCTTCATAAAACAGTATTGAGTGCCGAACAAATGCTGATCAGGATCATCAAAAGAGCCAAGCTCATTAAAGCACAATGCCAGGAGCCATTGAATAGTTTTATCAACCGCCCGATCGAAACCGTTACCCTCGAACAATTTTGCAGCATTGATGATTACGATGTACTCATGGCCATAAAAAAATGGGCGGGTGATACCGATAAGGTATTATCCATTTTATGCCAGGGTATACTGGACAGGCAATTGCTGAAAGTAAAATATTTCAATGAGCCGGTAAGCAACGAAATGCTGCAGGAGAAAATCATAGAAGTGAGNAAAAAATTAAACATCAGTACAGCAGATGCCAACTGGCTTGCATTTACCGGNGAGGCTGCCAGCAGTACCTATAATTTTGAGAACGATCATATACATATCCTTTTCAAAGACGGTGTGGTAAAAGACATTTCCGAAGTGGATAATGCACTTATAAATGAAAACCTTAGGGGCACAGTTAAAAAATATTACATTTGTTACTTAAGATAACTGTTAGCCGTTAGTTATTGGCATNAGCAAAATATTTATCAGCTGTATGCTTCCTGGCTAATAACCAAAAGATACCAGCTAAAAGCTAAACAACATATGCAATTCAGCGCAGCACAAATAGCACTTATAATAAGTGGAAAAGTTGAAGGAAATGCAGATACCGCGGTTTCTTCTTTCGGTAAAATTGAAGAGGCCAGGGCCAATCAACTGGCTTTTTTAGCCAATCCCAAATACGAGGATTTTTTATATAGTACCAATGCTTCGGTGGTGATCGTGAATGAATCACTGGAATTGAAGCAGCCCATATCCACTACACTCATCCGGGTGCCGGATGCATACAGCGCTTTTGCCACGCTCCTCGATAAATATCAACAGATAAAAACACAGGAACTTACCGGCATTCAGCAACCCGTGTACCTGCATCCAACGGCAAAGGTTGGTGATGATGTTTTCATCGGCGCCTTTACCTATATCGGTGAAAACAGCGTTATCGGTAATGAAGTAAAACTGTTTCCCAATGTATACCTCGGCAACAATGTTACCGTTGGCGATAATACCATCATACATCCCGGCGTAAAGATCTACCATGATTGCGTGGTAGGCAAAAACGTGGTGATACATGCAGGAACCGTAGTAGGCAGCGATGGTTTTGGTTATGCACCCCAAAAAGACGGCAGCCTTAAAAAAGTACCGCAGATCGGGAACGTGGTGATAGAAGATTTTGTAGAGATCGGCGCAAATACAACCATCGACAGGGCCACCATCGGCAGTACATTGATCCGGTCGGGAGCTAAGCTTGATAATCTTTTGCAGATCGCACACAATGTAGAGATCGGCAACAACAGTGTAATAGCGGCGCAAAGCGGTATCAGCGGAAGTACAAAGGTTGGAAAGAATGTACTCATTGGCGGGCAGGCAGGTATCGTGGGCCATATTCACATTGCAGACGGCAGTAAGATCAATGCACAAAGCGGGGTAAGTAAATCTATAAAATCTCCCAACTCAGCCGTTACCGGTTCGCCGGCATACGATTATACAGCTGCCTTACGCAGCCAGGCCATTACCCGCAATCTTCCCCAATTGGAAAAACGTATCATAGAACTGGAGAAGATCCTGGCAGAATTGCAAAATAAAAAATAACTGCAGCCGCTTTCAATCAATAAGGGCTGCTCATTTAAAAATTAACCTTTTTGATCGGGCAATATCTTTGCAAGAGGTTAATTTTACTTTTTCATAGTCTTAATTTTTTTGAGTGAAACGTACCACGAGGTTATTATTTTTTTTACTGGCTATTGTATTACCCGGACTGTCTTTTGCACAATTGGTTACTGTATCGGGTACGGTGCAGGATGCTCATACCAGGGAACCTGTTGGGTTTGCTTCTGTTTACCTGGCCATCGCACACAACGGGATGACCACCGACAGNGCCGGGCATTTCACCGTTCATATTGATCCTTCTTCCAAAGATTCATTGATCGTGACCTTTGTCGGTTACCAAAAATTCAGGATCCCTGCTTCACAGATAGACCCCAATAAGCCATTGATCATTGATATGCAGCGGGGCGGCAACAATGGTGAAGTTATTATCAGGACGAAAATAAACAAGGGGCTTTTTCTCTGGAAAAAAATAATGAGCAAGAAGAAACTCTACAACCGGTATAACCTTCCCAATTTCGGCTATGAGAGTTATAACAAACTGGAAGTGGACCTTAAGAATTTTAATGCAGACAAGGCCAGGAAGAATTTCATCCTGAAATCCTTTTCTTTTGTATTTGATAATATCGACAGCACTTCAGAAAAAGATCCCTTCCTGCCTGCATACCTGATAGAAAGTTTAAGTGATTATGCCTATCAGCGCAACCCGAGAAAATTCCGGGAAACGATCAAAGCCTCCCATACCAAAGGTTTTACGAACGAAAGTGTAACCAAGCTACTGGGTGTGATGAACCAGAATGTGAACATTTACAGCAATTATGTAAATGTAATGGACAAGGATTTTATCAGCCCGTTCAATGACAATGCGGATGCTTATTACAACTTCAATGTGCCCGATACACAGGAACTGAACGGCGTTAAGATCTTTCATTTTACCTTCTCCCCGAAACGTGCCGGGCAAAGCACTTTCCAGGGCGACGCCTGGGTGATCTCCAAAACATACCAGATAGAAAAGATCACGATGTATATCGGCCGGGAAGCCAATATTAATTTCATCGACCGCCTGAGTATCTTCCAGGAATTTCATGCCATCAATGATTCTGTTTATTTTCTAACCCGTGATAAATTCTTTGCTGATTTCAGAACACTGGGAAAACATTCACTCACATTGATCGGCAGGAAAACCACCTCTTACCGCGACATCAACATCAACAGCGATTCTATAACCAATGTATTCAAAGATCAGAACATTGAAGAATTGATACAAACCGATACAGGGGTAGCCAATCATTCCGATTCTGCCTGGAATGCCATGCGGCACGATACCTTGTCGGCCAATGAAAAAGCCATCTATACCACGATCGACAAATTGCTGGAAATGCCCAGGTTCAAACGGCTGGAAAGAACACTTAAATTCCTTGCAACGGGTTATAAAGAGATCGGCAATTATGAAATAGGCCCCTGGTTCAACTGGATCAGCAGCAACAAATGGGAAGGCACCCGTTTTCGTTTCGACCTCGGTACCAATACAGGATTCAATAAAGACCTGTACCTGCACGGCTACCTGGCTTATGGTTTAAAGGATAAAGTATGGAAAGGCCAGGCCGAAGCATACTGGATCGTTAAAAGAGCGCCGAAACGGATCATGCTGCACGGCTCTTACAGCAATGATATTGACAATGGCATCAGCCAATATGGAGAAGTGAGCCAGGACAATATTTTCTCCATTGCCATCCGTAAGCCAAATACAACAAGAAAATTCATCCGTTCGCAGGAAATAGATTTCAATGCTTTCAAAGAATGGGGCAAAGGCTTTTCAACCGAACTGTTCCTTGCTCACCGCAAATTTGATCCCTTGCTCAACCTGCCGCTGAAAAGCAGTTTCCCAGTCAGCTCCGGTGAATCTTTGACCAGTTTTGAAGTGGCGCTGAAACTCCGCTTTGCATACCTGGAGCAATTCGTTGAAGGAGATTATTTCCGTTATTCACTGGGCACAAAATACCCGGTCGTGGAATTTATGTTCACCAAAGGTTTCCCGGGCGTATTCAACAGCACTTATGATTATACAAAGATCTCGGCTTCCATAAAAGATAAAATGAAGATATCCCCACTCGGAACACTTTCTTATAAAGTTTACGCCGGCCAGGTATTTGGCACATTGCCATTTGCATTCCTGGAAGTGCACCCTGGCAATGATATCTATTATTACAACAAATCAACCTTTAACCTGATGAACAGGTTTGAATATGTAAGTGATAAATATGCGGGAATAAATATTGAACACAATATCGGCTCGGGGCTCTTCAGGTTTACCCCGCTTACCCGCAAACTTAAATGGAGGCAGTTCTGGAATGTGAAAACATTGTGGGGCTCTATCAGCAATGAGAATAAAAAACTGAACGGCGATACCACTTTCAGGTATTTGAACGGGGGCAACTATACCGAAATAGGAACCGGTATCGATAATATCTTCAGGGTCTTCCGCCTCGATTTTGTATGGAGATTCAACCCGGCTGCTTCATTACCCCGCTCTTCCCGCTTTGGAATTTTTGGCAGTTTCCAATTTCAATTCTAAATTGAGGAACGGGATATGCCATGCTGAGGAACGAAACATCTCTTTAGCTGCATTGTCATCCAAACAAAGGAGTAACCTAATCAAGCCAGGCATTTTTCTTTCATGATATCCCTAGTACCCCGGGATGACAGGAAAAATAAAATATCTTTGCCAAAATTTGAAATGCAAGCATGGATAAAAATTTTAATGTAGATAAGCAGCATACCCTCGTATCTCCCATTAGTATTTCAGGTACAGGACTCCATACAGGCATCAATGTGGATATGGTATTAAAGCCCGCCAACCCGGGTTTTGGCTACCAGTTTCAAAGAACAGACCTGCCCGGATCACCCATTATAAAAGCCGATTGCGACCTGGTTACCGAAACCTCCCGTGGTACCACGCTTGAAAAAGACAATGCCAGGGTTAGTACGGTGGAACATGTTTTGGCGGCACTGGTTGGAATGGGCATCGACAATTGCCTCATAGAAGTGAACGGCCCCGAGATACCGATCATAGATGGCAGCAGCGGGCCTTTTGTTGATATCATAGAAAAGACCGGTGTGCTGGAACAGGACGCCGCAAAAGCCTGGTACACCATCGATACAAATATTTCATTTTACGATGAAAAGAAGCGGGTGGAAATGACCGCACTGCCGGCAACAAATTATGAAATAACAACCCTGATAGATTTTAACAGCCCGGTGTTGGGAACACAGCATGCCAGTTTGAAATCATTAAAAGATTTTAAGAACGAGATCGCACCCTGCCGCACTTTTTGCTTTTTACATGAACTCGAAATGCTGATCGATAATAACCTGATCAAAGGCGGTGACATCAACAATGCCATCGTTATCGTAGACAAAGCTGTTACCAAAGAGGAAATGGGCAGGCTTGCAAAAGCATTCGGCCGCACCAAGGTAGAAGTAAAGAGTGAAGGCTACCTGAATAACCTGGAACTCCGTTTCCCCAATGAACCTGCAAGGCATAAGCTATTGGATGTGGTGGGTGACCTGGCGCTGATCGGTTATCCCATCAAAGCACATATCATCGCAAACAGGCCGGGCCACAGCAGCAATGTTGAGTTTGCAAAAAAAATAAAACAATACATTAAAAAGAATAAGCACACCAAGGGCATACCGGTATACGACCCCAACCAGCAGCCGGTTTATTCACAGCAGCAGATCGAAAAGACATTGCCCCACCGCTATCCTTTTTTACTGGTAGACAAGATCATTGAATTAACCGCCGAATATATTGTAGGNATAAAAAATGTTACATTCAATGAATATTTTTTCCAGGGGCATTTCCCNGGAAACCCGGTGATGCCCGGTGTATTACAAATTGAAGCGCTGGCACAGACAGGCGGTATCCTTTGTATCAACGCGATGCCCGAAGGTTCTTATGACACCTATTTTTTAAAAGTAGATAACTGTAAATTCAAACAAAAAGTAGTGCCGGGTGATACGATGATATTAAAGATGGAACTGATAGAACCGATACGCCGCGGCATTTGCGTGATGAGGGGAAGTGTATATGTTGGCAACAAACTTTGCACGGAAGGTGATTTTACAGCACAACTGGTAAAGCGGAGCAGTTAATTTGTTCATCAGCCAATTTGAAGATCGTGAATGATAACCATTCACCATGTATATAAAAAGGTCGAATCAAATTATTAACCTATAACAACCGAACTAAATTTAAATAACTGAAGGAATCAATACATAATCAAATCACCAAATTTTCAAATTAGCAGATGATCCATCCGCACACATATATTCACCCCAACGCTAAACTGGCTACCAATGTAAAAATTGATCCCTTTAGTGTCATACACCAAAACGTAGAAATTGGTGAAGGTACCTGGATAGGCAGCAGCGTAACCATCATGGAAGGTGCAAGAGTTGGTAAGAACTGCAGGATATTTCCCGGTGCCGTAATAGCCGGCATTCCGCAGGATCTTAAATATGAAGGAGAAAATACAACTGTTGAGATCGGCGATAATACAACTATCCGTGAATTCGTGACCATCAACAGGGGAAGTAAGGACCGCTGGACGACCAAGGTTGGGAATAATTGCCTGATCATGGCTTACAGCCATATTGCCCACGACTGTATTGTTGGCAACAATTGTATCATGAGCAATAATACACAAATGGCCGGGCATGTGGTGTTGGGCGATCATGCGATCCTTGCAGGTATGTGCGCCATTCACCAGTTCGTGCAGATAGGACAACATGCTTTTGTTTCGGGAGGTTCTTTGGTGAGCAAAGATGTTCCGCCCTATATAAAAGCCGGCCGTACGCCATTGAGTTATGCCGGTGTGAATTCTGTTGGCTTAAAACGCCGTGGATTTTCGCTTACGAGGATCAACCAGATACTGGATATCTACCGCATCATTTACAATAAGAACCTGAACACTTCACAGGCACTTAATTTCATAGAAGAAGAATTGCCTGCAACAGATGAGCGTGATGAGATCGTTACATTTATCCGTGAAAGCGGCCGTGGAATTATCAAACGCTACAGCAAGGGCAGTATGGAAGATGAATAATACCCCACTTATTAATTCATTGTTCAACTTTTACATTTAATATTTTACATTCCATATTTATCTGTCCAAAAAAATGTGAAACATTAAATAATAAATGTAGAATGTAAAAGTCAACATGCAGATCACCTTACTCAATACCGGCAAACGTTATAACAGGGAATGGATATTCCGTCATGTTGATCAGGAATTCATTCCCGGAAGGTCTTATGCCATCACCGGGCCCAACGGCTCAGGAAAATCAACCCTGCTACAGGTGATCGCAGGAGCTGTATTGCACAGCGAAGGGGAGATCAGGTACAAAAAACAAGAAACGATTCCAGGCAACTATGCCTACAGGAACATCTCCATCGCAACACCTTACCTGGAACTCATTGAAGAGATGACGGCTACAGAATTGCTGAGCTTCCAGGCTACATTCAAAACATTTATCAAACCCATTCCTGAAATGCTTGCTGCAGTCAGCCTGCAAAATGCAGCCAACAAACAGATCCGTTATTTCAGCAGTGGTATGAAGCAACGTTTAAAAATGGCGCAGGCTTTTTTCAGCAACAGCACTGTTTTATTATTGGATGAACCCACTACCAACCTGGATGCAGATGGCATCGCATTATACCGGCAACTCATCAGCGATCATACAAAAGGAAAACTCGTAATTGTTAGCAGCAATGATGAACAGGAATATGATTTTTGCGAAGAAGTGATCTCGATAAATGATTATAAATAAAAATGTCATTGCAGAAACAACTCGTTCCTACAATGACCTTCTATAAATAAATTATTTATTTGTTCTTCTTACAGGGAATGATCATGGTAAAACCAACATTCCATACAAACGCACCAGTTGTACTTATGTTTTTAACATCAGTTGATGTAGAACTGGAATTAAGAAAAGTTTGTGTGTACGAGCTGGTCATGGTGCTTCTGCTATAATTATAACCAAGTGCAGCATTCACCGCCACGTTCTGAGATATGAAATGGTTAAGTCCAACCAATGCTTCTCCTGAAACCGTGAAAGGTTTTTTAGCATAATTTGTTTTATAAGTCCCTACGACTTTTCCATTATTATCAAAATTCTCGCTGGTATATTTAGCTGAAAGGGCAAGGTTTACACCGCCTCCAATTTGACCGTACAAACGCGTTTTGATATTTTTGCCAGGAAAATAGTAGCGCACAAAAGGAAGCAGGTCAAGCGTAGCTGAACTAAATTTTGATTCATATTCTTTATAACCCATTGTAGAATTAAAGCTTTTAGACTTGTTTGAACTGAAACCAATTCCCAAAGTCGTTCCAACAACAAGGTTATTGGTTACAAAATAGCCGATCCTGGGGAAGATGCTGATCTTAAAACCACTACCCTCATTCCTGCTATCAGGAGATCCAACTTCTTCATTATGCGTTTTATTATTCGATAGGCTAAGGTTTCCCAGCCCACCTTCTATTAATATATTCCCTTTGCTAAACTGTGCATTTGAAATAGTTGGGATGGCAGTTAACAAAAATAATACTGCAGCAAAAAATAAAATCAGTTTTGTTTTCATAATGTTCGTTTTTGTTGATCTCTATAAAATAGGTTCCGTAATATCAAATTTTTAAGCGCTTAAAAAATTGAGGGCGCAAAGATAGGTTGGTTCAGGTTAACAAATTCCTGAAGTGAAAAAATCTATTGAGAGTTTCAAAAAAAACAATGGAATATAAATTTTAGTAATTATCTCCTGCTTGCGATCAGTAAATTCAGGTCGGTATATTTAAGATCGAACCGTTCGCTGAGATGAAAATTGGTGAGGCTTCCCTTGAACAGGTAAATGCCGCTGCGGATATTTATTTTATGCCATACTACATTTTCTATTCCCCCTTCGTCGGCAGTTTCC
>JGI24770J26754_10002704_pt1 | contig 12175 bp, 10 predicted proteins | sample LakOneMetagenome_FD_26754 | JGI IMG/M metagenome (IMG submission 26754) | reverse complement strand
GGGCGCAGCGGCGGCGCCAGCCGCGCCTTCCGTAATCTGGCCGAGCAACGCGCCGGGCGTCACCGTCTCGCCGTCCTTGGCCGTGATTTCGGCCAGTACGCCGGAGGCCGGCGCGTTGACTTCGAGGGTCACCTTGTCGGTCTCCAGTTCCACCAAAGGCTCGTCGGCCTTCACAACGTCGCCGGGCTTCTTGAACCACTTGCCGATCGTGGCCTCGGAGACGGATTCGCCGAGGGTCGGCACCCGAATGTCAGTCGCCATGTTTGTCTCGCCGTGAAGGCGCCTCTGTATGAATTAAACGGATTACGCGAAGGCCTCGTCGAGGAAGGCCTTCAGCTGAGCGAGATGGCGCGACATGGTGCCGGTCGCAGTCGCTGCCGAAGCCGGACGGCCGACGTAGGTCGGACGCTTCGACTTCATGCCGGCCTGTCCGAGCACCCATTCGACATAGGGCTCGACGAAGGACCACGAACCCATGTTCTTGGGCTCTTCCTGGCACCACACAACATCAGCCTTCTTGAAGCGGCTCATCTGCTGGACGAGAGACTTCAGCGGGAACGGATAGAGCTGCTCGACGCGCAGCAGATAGACGTCGTCGATGCCGCGCTTCTCGCGCTCTTCGTAGAGGTCGTAGTAGACCTTGCCCGAGCAGAGGATGACGCGGCGGATCTTGTCGTCCTTCACCAGCTTGATCTTCTCGTCCTTGAGACGCTCGGCGTCGTCGGCGATCCAGCGTTGGAAGTATGAGTCCGGCCCCATCTCGTCGAGCGTCGAGACGCAACGCTTGTGACGCAGCAGCGACTTCGGCGTCATGAGGATCAGCGGCTTGCGGAAATCGCGTTGCAGCTGACGGCGCAGGATGTGGAAGTAATTCGCTGGCGTCGAGCAGTTCGCCACCTGCATGTTGTCTTCTGCGCAAAGCTGCAGATAGCGCTCGAGGCGCGCCGAGGAATGCTCGGGGCCCTGGCCCTCGTAGCCGTGCGGCAGCAGGCAGACGAGGCCGGACATGCGCAGCCACTTGCGCTCGCCTGACGAGATGAACTGGTCGAACAGAACCTGCGCGCCGTTGGCGAAGTCGCCGAACTGCGCTTCCCACAGGGTGAGTGCGCTCGGCTCGGCAAGCGAATAGCCGTATTCGAAGCCGAGCACGGCTTCTTCTGACAGCATGGAATTGACGACTTCGTACTTGCCCTGCTTGCCTTCGTTCAGGTGGTTGAGCGGCGCGTAGCGGCGTTCCGTCTCCTGATCGATCAACATGGAATGGCGCTGCGAGAATGTGCCGCGCTCGACATCCTGCCCCGAAAGACGGACGCGGTGGCCGTCCCACAGCAGAGTAGCGAACGCCGTGGCCTCGGCCATTGCCCAGTCGATGCCCTGGCCGGTCTCCACCATCNTCCGACGGTTGTCGAGGAAGCGCTTGATGGTGCGATGGACGTTGAAGCCATCCGGCGTTTCGTTGAGCTTGACGCCCAGCATCTTGAGCTGGTCGATCGCGACGCCGGTCTTGCCGCGCCGGTCGTCGTCATTCTCGCTGACCGCCTTGAATCCAGACCAGCGGCCGTCGAGCCAGTCGGCCTTGTTGGGTTTGTAGGCCTGGCCAGCATCGAATTCCGCTTCGAGGCGATGGCGCCAATCGCCCATCAACTTGTCGACTTCGCCGCGCGTGAAGATGCCTTCGGAGATCAGCTTCTCGCTGTAGATTTCCAGTGTCGTCTTGTGCGCCTTGATCTTGCGGTACATCAGCGGCTGGGTGAAACCCGGCTCGTCGCCTTCGTTGTGACCGAAGCGGCGATAGCACCACATGTCGATCACGACCGGTTTGCCAAAACGCTGACGGAATTCCGTCGCGACCTTGGCTGCAAACACGACCGCTTCCGGATCATCGCCGTTCACGTGGAAGATTGGCGCTTCGACGATCTTCGCCACATCCGACGGATAGGGCGACGAGCGCGAGTAGCGCGGATAGGTGGTGAAGCCGATCTGGTTGTTGATGATGAAATGGACCGAGCCGCCGGTGCGATGGCCCTTCAGGCCTGACAGGCCGAGGCATTCCGCAACCACGCCCTGCCCGGCGAAGGCCGCGTCGCCGTGAATCAGCAGCGGCATGACGGCCTGACGATTGACCGGGCCGTCACCGCGCAACTGATCCTGCTTGGCGCGCACCTTGCCGAGAACGACGGGATCGACGATTTCCAGATGCGAGGGATTGGCGGTCAGCGACAGATGCACCTTGTTGTCGTCGAACTCGCGGTCCGAAGAGGCGCCGAGGTGGTACTTCACGTCGCCCGAACCTTCGACTTCGTCGGGCAGGAACGATCCGCCCTTGAACTCGTGGAACAGGGCGCGGTGCGGCTTGCCCATCACCTGGCAGAGAATGTTGAGACGGCCGCGATGGGCCATGCCGAACACGATCTCCTTGGCGCCAAGCGCGCCGCCGCGCTTGATGATCTGCTCGAGCGCCGGAATGATGGATTCGCCGCCGTCGAGACCGAAGCGCTTGGTGCCCGTGTACTTGACGTCGATGAACTTCTCGAAGCCCTCGGCCTCGACCAGCTTCTGCAGGATCGCGCGCTTGCCTTCCTTGGTGAAGGCGATTTCCTTGTGCTGGCCCTCGATGCGCTCCTGAATCCACGACTTCTCCGTGGGATCGGAGATGTGCATGAACTCGTAGCCGATGGTCGAGCAATAGGTGCGGCGCAGGATCGCGAGCATTTCGAAAATGGTCGCGTATTCGAGGCCGAGCACGTGGTCGATGAAGATCTTGCGGTCATAGTCGCTGTCCTCGAAGCCGTAGCTTGAGGGATGCAGCTCCTCGTGATCCATGCGGGCCTCAATGCCCAACGGATCGAGATTGGCGTGCAGATGGCCGCGCATACGATAGGCGCGGATCATCATGATGGCGCGCACCGAATCGCGCGTGGCGCGCAGCACGTCGGCGTCGGAGATCGCAGCGCCCTGGCTTTGCGCCTTCGCCTTGATCTTGTCGCCGAGCGCCTTCTCCGCTGCCGGCCAGTCGCCGTCCAGCGCATGGACCAGATCGCCCTTGGGCGCGATCGGCCAGTTCTTGTTCTTCCAGGGCGCGCCGCGCGCGTTCTTCTCGACGGCGGACTTGTCGTCCTTCAGCGCGTCGAAGAATTCGCGCCATTGCGGGTCGACCGAAGCCGGGTTCTGCTCGTAGGCGTCCTGCAGCTGCGCGACATAGGTCGCATTGCCGCCGTAAAGAAACGATGTGTCCGCAAAGGATGCATTCAGCGCAGAGCGACCGGAGCCGTCTCCATTCGATCCTGTATCGGCCATACTGCACTCCCAGGAATGACGCGGTCCGGACGACCGCAGTTAGTCGGGCGCGCACGAATTCCAGCGCGCGCCCGCTTCACATGATTACAATCGCAACCTTGCTCCCAGCCCGAGGCAGAGAGCGAACGCCGATCAGCCCTTGAGCAGAGCGGCGAGCGTTGTGCCGAGACGCGCCGGCGAAGGCGAGACCTTGATGCCGGCCGCTTCCATGGCCGCAATCTTGTCTTCCGCGCCGCCTTTGCCGCCCGAGATGATCGCGCCGGCGTGACCCATGCGGCGTCCGGGAGGGGCGGTGCGGCCGGCGATGAAGCCGACCATCGGCTTCTTGCGGCCACGCTTGGCTTCGTCCTTGAGGAACTGGGCGGCGTCTTCTTCCGCCGAGCCGCCGATCTCGCCGATCATGATGATAGACTTGGTCTCGTCATCGGCCAGGAACATCTCGAGCACGTCAATGAATTCCGTGCCCTTGACGGGATCGCCGCCGATGCCGACCGCCGAAGTCTGGCCGAGGCCGACCTGCGTCGTCTGGAACACGGCTTCATAGGTAAGCGTGCCGGAGCGCGAAACAACGCCCACCGAACCGCGCTTGAAGATATTGCCCGGCATGATGCCGATCTTGCATTCGCCTGCTGTCATCACGCCCGGGCAGTTCGGGCCGATGAGACGCGACTTGGAGCCGATCAGCGAGCGCTTCACACGGATCATGTCCTGAACCGGAATGCCTTCGGTGATGCAGACGATGAGCGGCACTTCCGCATCGATCGCTTCGCAGATGGCGTCGGCCGCGCCGGGCGGCGGAACGTAGATGACGGACGCATCGGCCCCGGTCTTGTCGCGCGCTTCGGCGACCGTGTCGAAGATCGGCAAGCCCAGATGCGTGGCGCCGCCTTTGCCGGGCGAGGTGCCGCCGACCATCTTGGTGCCGTAGGCGATCGCCTGTTCGGAATGGAAGGTGCCGTTCTTGCCGGTAAAGCCCTGGCAGATGACCTTGGTGTCTTTGGTGATCAGGACGGACATCAGGCGGCTTCCTTCACGGCTTTCACGATCTTCTGGGCGGCGTCGTCGAGGTCGTCGGCGGGGATCACGTTCAGCTTGGATTCGCTGATGATCTTCTTGCCCTGGTCGACGTTGGTGCCTTCGAGGCGCACGACGAGCGGCACCTTGAGGCCAACTTCCTTCACGGCTGCGATCACGCCTTCGGCGATGATGTCGCATTTCATGATGCCGCCGAAGATGTTGATCAGGATGCCCTTCACGTTCGGATCGGCGGTGATGATCTTGAACGCCGCCGTCACCTTCTCCTTGCTCGCGCCGCCGCCGACGTCCAGGAAGTTCGCCGGGCTTTCGCCGTAGAGCTTGATGATGTCCATCGTCGCCATGGCGAGGCCGGCGCCGTTGACCATGCAGCCGATCGTGCCGTCGAGCGTGATGTAGTTGAGGTCGTACTTGGATGCTTCGAGCTCGGCCTTGTCCTCCTCCGTCTCATCGCGCAGGGCGGCGATGTCGGGGTGGCGGTAGAGCGCGTTGTTGTCGAACGACACTTTCGCGTCGAGGCACTTGAGATTGCCGTCCGTCGTGATGATCAGCGGGTTGATCTCGAGCATCTCCATGTCTTTCGCGACGAAGGCCTTGTAGAGCTTCTCGATCAGCGACTGCGCCTGCTTGGCGAGATCGCCGGTGAGGCCCAGCGCCTGCGCGACGCGGCGGCCGTGGTGGCCCATGACGCCGGTGGCGGGATCAACGGAGAAGGTGATGATCTTCTCGGGAGTCGAATGCGCGACTTCCTCGATGTCCATACCGCCTTCCGTCGAGACGACGAAAGCGATGCGCGAGGTCGAGCGATCGACGAGCATCGACAGGTAGAATTCCTTGGCGATGTCGGAGCCTTCCTCGATGTAGAGGCGGTTGACCTGCTTGCCGGCGGGGCCGGTCTGGATGGTCACGAGCGTCGCGCCGAGCATCTGCTTGACGTTGGAAACGACGTCCTCGACCGACTTGGACAGGCGAACGCCGCCCTTCTCGCCAGCCGTGGCTTCCTTGAACTTGCCCTTGCCGCGACCGCCCGCATGGATCTGCGACTTCACGACCCAGAGCGGACCGCCCAGTTCCTTGGCGGCCTTCTCGGCGTCCTCGGCCTTCAGCACGGCGACGCCACGCGAAACCGGCGCGCCGAATTCCTTCAATACGGCCTTGGCCTGATATTCATGGATATTCATCAGAGATTTCCCTCCTCACGCCGGCGTCTTTGCGCGCGGCGGATGTCGGTGTGGAGACGCCGGCGGGTGACCGCCGGCGCTTGTCGGAATCAGGCGAAAGCCGGATCGATCTTCTTGCAGGCGTCGATCAGCACCTCGACGGCGGCCATCGACTTCTTGAACATTTCCTTCTCGGCGTCGTCGAAGGCGATCTCGACGACCTTCTCGACGCCATTGGCGCCGATGACGGCGGGCACGCCGACGTAGACGCCCTTGACGCCGTATTCGCCGTTCAGATGCGCGGCGACGGGCAGGATGCGGCGCTGGTCGAGCAGGTAGGATTCAGCCATGGCGATGGCCGAGGAGGCCGGCGCATAAAAGGCCGAGCCGGTCTTCAGTAGCGCGACGATCTCGCCGCCGCCCTTGCGGGTGCGCTCGACGATCGCGTCCAGCTTCTCCTGGGTGAGCCAGCCCATCTTGACGAGATCGGGCAGCGGCACGCCGCCGACCGTGGAATGACGGACGAGCGGGACCATGTCGTCGCCGTGGCCGCCGAGCGTCATGGCGTGCACGTCCTTGACCGACACGTTGAGCGCTTCGGCCAGGAAATAACGGAAGCGGGCGGAGTCCAGCACGCCAGCCATGCCGACAACCTTGTTGGCTGGCAGGCCCGAGGCCTTCTGCAGCGCCCAGACCATCGCGTCGAGCGGGTTGGTGATGCAGATGACGAAAGCGTTGGGGGCATATTGCTTGATGCCGGCGCCGACGGACACCATGACCTTGAGGTTGATGCCGATCAGGTCGTCGCGGCTCATGCCGGGCTTGCGCGGCACGCCAGCGGTCACGATGATCACGTCCGCGCCTGCAATGTCCTTGTAGTCGTTCGCGCCGGACAGCTTCGCATCGAAGCCTTCGACCGGAGCGGATTCGGCGAGATCGAGCGCCTTGCCCTGCGGCGTGCCCTCGGCAATGTCGAACAGGACGATGTCGCCGAGTTCCTTGAGGCCGGCGAGATGGGCCAGCGTGCCGCCGATCTGGCCGGCTCCGATCAATGCGATTTTCTTACGCGCCATGAGTGTCCATCCCTGTCGAACCGCCCGAAGGCTAGACTGGGCGGACGGTCAATCGCCCGCCATTTGCCTGTCGTCGCGAGGGTGGATTTGCCCTGCTCCCGCGAACGCCGCGTTTCTTTGAACCGATCGCGCGAAACTGGCAAGGCAACGAAAGACTCAGATGCAGCGGTCAAGCCGTGCGGCGGCCGTCAGCCGGCGAGTTTTTCCGGCTTCATGCCGAGAAGTCAGTGCGTTACGATTGGTTCAGCATGGCGCCCAATCGGGAGGCGGCTGGTTACAGATTTCATAAAATGTAATTCGTCAGTCCAAAGACGCGCCTCTCCCGGCCCGAAGTTCCTGCAGAAGCAGGCGTGTCACGCGGCCCGCGCGGGTATTGAGCGCAGAGCGGGCCGTCTTGGAATCCAGGATGACGGCGGCTGGATGCACGAACCGGTGCGCCACGTCGAACACGAGGGTCAAGGCGCGCTGCAGGTCCACTGGCCTGAAATTGCCTTGGGCGAAGCCTTCCTCGATCGTGCGCTGGACGGCGCCTTGCAACCGGCCCCGGTGCTTTCGTGCGAGCGGCGCGTCGGCCTGGGCGGCCTCGGCGAGAATGCGAAACAATTGCGGGTCGCGCTCCAGCTTGTCGCGATAGGCGCGCTGGATGGCGAAAAGGATGCGCTCGAGCTTGTCGGGCGCCGGGTCCGGGCTCTCGGCGACAACCCGGACCTCGGCTTCGATCGGCTTCAGCCAGGCGGCGGTGACTTCCTCGATTAGCGCGGCTTTGGAGGGAAAGTAGCGGTAGACGTTGGCGTGCGACATGCCTGCGGCTTCTGCGATGGCCACCACGGTGGCGCGGCGCGGCCCATAACGGCGCAGGAATGTGGTCGCCGCTTCCATGATGCGGGCGTCGGCCGGAAGGTCGCTCGGGTTCGCTTCGGCCGCCATGCGCGTTTCAGGTCTCCACGATCCCGCCGGTGTCGCCGGAAGCGTCCGACAGCGAACCATGCGGCAGGGCGAGGTAGTCGGTCGACTGCATTTCGATCAGGCGCGAGACGGTGCGGTCGAATTCGAAGGCCTCGTGGCCGTCCGTGCCGGCGTAGATGTCCTGCGGCGGCGCAGCGGCTGCGGCGACCAGTTTCACCCGGTGGTCGTAGAGCGCGTCGATGAGAACGATGAAGCGCTTCACTTCGTTCTTTTTCGCGGGATCGAGGATTGGAATGCCGTCCATCACGATCGTATGGAAGGTGCGCGCGATCTCCACGAAATCGGTGGCGCCGAGCGGACGGTCGCACAAATCCTCGTAACGCACGCGGGCTGTGTTGTGCGCCGCCTCCGGAATGGCCACGTCGCGGCCGAAGACGCGAACCGTCTCGGGTTTGCCGCGCTGGACGCCGGTCAGCGCCTGAAACAGCTTTTGCAGCTTGGCGGTCGATTCGTGTCCCAGCGGCGTGAACCAGACTTCGGAGCCCGACAGTTTCTCAAGGCGGAAATCGGTGCGCGACTCCAGCTTGGTCACTTCCATCTTCTGCCGGATCATGTCGATGAAGGGCACAAACAGCGCGCGGTTGAGACCATCGCGATAGAGATCGCCCGGCTCGACATTGGATGTCGCGACTACGACTACACCCTTGGCGAACAGGGCCCGGAACAAACGGCCGAGGATCATCGCGTCGGCAATGTCGGTGACGGCGAATTCGTCGAAGCAGAGCAGCCAGGCTTCCTCGGCGAGATCGGCGGCGACCGGCGCGATCGGGTCGTCGCCCTTCACCTCGCCGGATTTCAGCTTTTGCCGCCAGACGTGCACACGCGCATGCACGTCTGCCATGAAGGAATGAAAATGCGCGCGGCGTTTGCGGCGAACGTCGACCGTGTCGAAGAACAGGTCCATCAGCATGGTCTTGCCGCGCCCGACTGAACCCCAGATGTAAAGACCGCGCGGCGGTTCCGGCGACTTTCGCGCGCCAAACAGCCAGCCGAGCGCGCTCGATTTGCGCGCCATCCGCGCTTCGCCGAGCGCGACGCAGAGCGCGTCGAGCTTCTTCACCGCCTCGATCTGCGCGGAATCGCTTTCGATCTCGCCGCGCGCGACACGCTCCGAATAACGTCTTTGAATTGTGCCGACCATTTTGTGGAGCCTACAGACCGCCCATCGCGCAGACGATACGCCACTCGTCATCGCTCACAGGCTGCACCGACAATCGCGAATTATTCACGAGAACCATCTTCGCGAGGCTCGCCTCGGCCTTGATCGCAGCCAGCAGCACGGGCGTCTTGAACGGCTTTTTGGCGCGCACGTCGACCATGCCAAATTTGCCGCTCTCGTCGGTCGGATCGGGATAGAAGGTCTTGACGATCTCGACGATGCCGACGACGGCGCGCTCTTCATTGGAATGATAGAAGAAGGCGGTCTCGCCTTTCTTCATCGCCATCAGGCATTGCTTGGCCTGATGATTGCGNACACCGTTCCAGAACGTGCCCTTGGCGCCGGCCTCGACCTGCTGCGCCCAGGACCAGACGGAGGGCTCGCTCTTCATCAACCAATGGGCCATGGCTGTTCCTCAGACTTCCGATTTCACCGGCCGCATCAACAGGGATTCGATCGCCTTGTCGATCCCGATCTGGCCCGACACGATGGCGTCGACGACCGCGCAGATCGGCATCTCGACCTTGCGTTCGGCCGCCAGTTCAACCAGCGCGCGGGCCGTGAAGGCGCCTTCCGCCAACTTTCCGCCGGCGGCGTCCTGCAGCGACAGGCCACGCCCCAGCGCATGGCCGAAAGCAAAATTGCGCGATTGCAGCGAGGAACAGGTGAGCACGAGATCGCCGAGGCCCGAAAGTCCCATCAGCGTCTCGGGTTGCGCGCCGAAGGCGCGGCCGAAACGCGAGAGTTCGGCAAAGCCGCGCGCGGTCAACGCCGCGACCGCGCTCGCGCCGAGCTTGCGGCCGGCTGCTATGCCGCAGGCGATCGCCAGAACATTCTTGGCTGCGCCGCCGATCTCCGCGCCGCGCACGTCGGTCGAGCGATAGAGACGGAAGGCGGGCGAATCGAGCAGGCGGCCGAGACGCTCGGCGCGATCTCCATCCGGCGAGGCGAGCGTGATCGCTGTCGGCAGTCCCGCGGCTATGTCTTCGGCGAAACTCGGACCGGACAGGATCGACGCGACGGCGCCCGGCAGCTCGGCGGCAACGATGTCGCTGAGAAAGGCGTGCGTGCCGCGCTCGATGCCCTTGGCGCAGATCAGCCAGTCCGCGCCGTCTTGCGCGAAAGGTCTGGCGGCGCGGGCCACATCACGCAACGCTTGCGCAGGGGTCGACGCCAGCACGGCGCTCGCTCCGCGCAGGCAGGCGAGATCGGCGTACGGCTCAACGGAATCCAGAAGCTTTACGCCCGGCAGCCGCCGCGCATTCTCGCGCGTCCGGCGCATGTCATCGACATGTCCCGCGTCGCGCGCCCAGAGGATCACGCGCGCGCCATTGCGGGCGGCCTGGTTGGCGAGCGCTGTTCCGAAGGCGCCGGCGCCGAGAACGACGATGGGGGCGCTCATCGAACCGCTTCCCGGTTATCGGCGCGCGCCCAGATCATCTCGAAATTGCGCGCGAAAGCGGCAGCGAGCGCGGGGCTTTCGAGCAGCACGACGTCATTGTCCTGAAAGCGTTCGCCCGAGTAGGAGAAATTGGCGGAGCCTGTCCGCAAGGTGCGGCGGTCGATCAGATAGGATTTCAGATGCATGGAATCCCGGCCGTTCGCCTTGCGCCGGATGGCGACGCCGGGGATGGCGTCGAGCGCCGAGAGCGCGTCCACAGACTTCTCGTTGCGCGAGAAATCGTCGCCGTCGAGATAGACGCGCACTTTCACGCCGCGCTGCGCGGCTTCCGCCAGCGCGTCGATCACGCCGCGATCGGTCAGCACATAGGCCGCCATGTCGATCGACGTTTTGGCGCGCGCCAACGCCTCGAGGTCGACCGCCGCGGTTTCCCTTGAAGGACCGTAGTGGAGCCGCACGCCGGCAATGGCGGGTTCACGCGCCGCTTTAGGCGGATCGGCGACAGCGAAGGCCAGCGTCGTCATCGCGACCGAGAGCACGCGCGCCATGTCTCACGCCTTGCCGTGGTGGCGCAGCGAGGGTTGCGCGTCGAGCGGCCAGCGCGGCCGGGCGGCGATGGTGAGATCGTCCGTCATGCCCAGTTCGAGACGCTCGATGCCGACCCAAGCGACCATGGCGCCATTGTCGGTGCAGAGTTCGGGCGGCGGCGTCACGAGCTTCAGTCCCGCCTCGCCGCAGAAGCGCGTCAGCGCCCGGCGGATCGCGCCATTGGCGGCGACGCCGCCGGCAACGACCAGCGCGGTCGGCCTCGAGCCGCCCTCGCGCGACACGCGCAGCGCAGCGCGGGTGCGGTCGATGATGACGTCCACGACAGCAGCCTGGAAGGAGGCGCAGAGATCGGCAATGTCGGTCCTGGTGAGCGGCGCGATTTTCGCCGCCTCGTTGCGGACGGCGGTCTTGAGGCCGGAGAGGGAGAAGTCGGGGTCTGGGCGCCCGAACATAGGACGCGGCAGGGCGAAGCGCTCGGGATCGCCGTCGATTGCGGTCTTTTCGACGTTGGGGCCGCCGGGATAGGGCAGGCCCAGCAGCTTGCCGACCTTGTCGAAAGCCTCGCCGATTGCGTCGTCGATGGTCGAGCCGAGCCGGCGATAGTCGCCGACGCCGCGCACTTCCAGCAATTGCGTGTGACCACCGGAAACCAGCAGCACGATGTAGGGGAAGGGCTGCGCGTCGGTCATGCGCGCGGTCAGCGCGTGGGCTTCGAGATGATTGACGCCCACGAACGGCTTGTTGGCGGCCCAGGCCAGCGCCTTGCCGGCAGTGAGACCGACCAGCAGGCCGCCGATCAGGCCGGGGCCGGCGCAGGCGGCGATCGCGTCGACCTGATCGAGCGACACTTCTGCGCGGGCGAGCGCGCGGCGGATCAGGCGATCAAGATAATCGACATGCGCGCGGGCCGCGATTTCCGGCACGACGCCGCCATAGGCCGCATGCTGGGCGATCTGGCTCATCACCTCGTTGGCCAGAATCTCGCCCGCGCCGTCCATCCGCTTGCGCACGAGGGCGGCGGACGTTTCGTCGCAGGTTGTCTCGATTCCCAGAACCAGCATCAAAGCCGCGCCCAAATCAGCGCGTCAGCGCGCTATTGCATCGTCGTGGCGCAACCTATAGTCGAGCGAAGAATACGGCAAACGGACTGGTGGCCAGGAGCGCAGCTTTACACCATGAGTGCAGCCTTCCTGAGAATCGGCACGCGCGGTAGCCCACTGGCGCTGGCGCAGGCCTACGAGACGCGCCGTCGGCTCGCCGCCGTTCACGATATCGCCGAAGAGCGGATCGAACTCGTCATCATCAAGACGACAGGCGACGCCATCGTCGACCGGCCGCTGTCGGAAGCCGGCGGCAAGGGTCTCTTCACCAAGGAACTCGATATCGTGCAACTTGCCGGCGACATCGACATCGCCGTGCATTCGGCCAAGGACCTGCCGACGCAGCTGCCGGATGGTCTCGACGTCGGCGGCTATCTGCCGCGCGAAGACGTGCGCGACGCGCTGATTTCGCCGCGCGCCCCGACGATCGCCGC
>JGI24770J26754_10002702_pt1 | contig 12176 bp, 9 predicted proteins | sample LakOneMetagenome_FD_26754 | JGI IMG/M metagenome (IMG submission 26754) | reverse complement strand
AAGCCGCGACGAACACTGTTGAAGGCCTTTCGCGGCTTCCGCCGCTCCTACCGCGTACTTATTGACGATAGGAATTTTCAAGCACCGGGCAGCTTTTCACCGGCGTGGATTGGGTTGATTCCAAATCGCTGGTCCAGCACTCGTCGAACACCGAGCAGTAACAGATTTTCTTTTCGACTTCGAAACGGGCCATATTCAATTTCTCCCAGATGGCGTTATCGGTCTCGGGGCGCGACCAGTAAAGAAAGGGGACCGTTTGACCTGCACGCAACACGCGGCCGACAACCGAGGATGTCAGGATAGGGGTTTGTTTCCATGCATCTTCCTGAATTTTTCCCGTGGCATCGGTACAACAGGCACGCAATAATTCGCGACTGGTTTTGACATTTTTTCCTTTGTAGAAAATTTCCAGGGACTGGATTTTGGCCGGCCCGACACCGAGATTTTCGATCGTCATGCTGATGACCGGCTCCGGTTTTCCGGTCACCGTATTGGTCTCGGTATTGCTGGTGCTGAAGCCCAGAAACGGCCAGGACTGGGCTTGCACCAGACGCTGCATATCGTCGCTCTGCGTCACCGACAACCAGATGGATGCCATCGAAGTGATCAGGGCGCAAATGGCCACAAGAAAGTCCACTTTTTCGCGCCACGTGTTGCCATCCCTTGCCTGGGAAGATTCGAATTCCGTCGCCATTGGTCACTCCTGTCCCCTGTGGAATTTTTATTGGATGCGGCATACCGTACAGAGGTTTAGAAAGCTGCAACAAACTGGTGCATAAATGGACCTGCTGCGGTCGCCGGCGAGTGCTAACATCGTCCCAAGCACACCGAGGCCATCCGCATGACGATAATCCACACTGTCCGTGCCTTCGCCGGCACCACGCCCTATACGGTCAGCCTGACCGATGATCTTGGCCACGAATGGCTTGCAGACGAACCGCTGGATGAAGGCGGTGCAAATGCCGGGCCAACGCCAAAACTATTATTACTGTCCAGTCTTGGCGCCTGCACCGCGATCACTTTGCAGATGTACGCAACACGAAAAAAATGGCCACTGGAATCCATCGATGTCCAATTGCAACTCAATCCCGACGGTGACCCGGCGACAGGCAACGACATCGTTCGCAAAATTGACTTAAAAGGCGAACTCAGTGCAGAGCAACGCGAGCGCCTGCTGCAAATCGCCAATGCCTGCCCCGTGCATAAAATACTCACTGGCGAAGTTCGCATTGCCAGCTCGCTGATTGCCTGAGAAGGAAAACGCATGAGCTCCGACGAATCAAAACCTGTGCTTGAACGAATCACGGCCAGCAGTGCCATCGTTGGCAGCAGCTTCACCGTACGCCGTGCCGTACCCACGAAAGCACGCCGCATGGTCGGCGCATGGTGTTTTCTCGATCACGTCGGTCCCGCGAATTTTGATCGCGGCAACGGCATGAATGTCGGGCCACATCCGCATATCGGCCTGCAGACATTTACCTGGGTAATCGAAGGCGAGATATTGCATCGCGACAGCCTGGGCTACGAACAAATCATTCGCCCCGGCCAGGTGAATTTGATGACCGCAGGCAGTGGTATCACGCACGCGGAAGAGTCACTGAATGACGATGCCGGGCGAATACATATCACGCAATTGTGGATCGCATTACCTGATGCCGAACGCCATCGTGCACCGGATTTCAAACACTATCCTGATTTACCGATCCTCCATCATGGTGGATTCAAAATTACCTTGCTGGTCGGTAGCGCTTTCAATGTGACTGCTCCAACGCAGGTTTACACACCGATGATCGGCATGGACTTAAAAAGTGAAGGCGAGGCAAAAACCGATGTGGCATTGAACCCGGATTTCGAACATGCCGTCTTATGTCTTGATGGCACAATGGAAGTCGAAGGCGAGTTGATTGAACCCGGAACCTTGCTTTATCTTGGTTTAGGTCGCCATTCCATTTCGATAGCTTGCAAGAATGCAGCACAGGCATTGCTCATTGGCGGCAAGCCATTCGGGGAAAATATCCTGATGTTCTGGAATTTCGTGGCGCGCACACCGGAAGAAATCATCGAAGCCACCGAACACTGGAATAATCACACGCATTTCATCGAAGTAAAAAATTCTCCCTTGAAACGACTCATCGCACCCGACCCATCGGGCCTGCATCTTAAAACCCGTCAGGAGTAGCACATGGTCAAGATTCTCGGCATCTCGGGTAGTTTGCGCGCCCAGTCTTACAATACGGCTTTGCTGAAAGCGGCCAAATCACTTGCCGGCAATAATATCGAACTGGAAATGGCGACCTTGCACGGCATCCCGCTTTATGACGGCGACGTGGAAGAGCGCGACGGCATTCCGGAAGCCGTGCTCGCATTGAAGGCACGCATTATCGCGAACCAGGGCTTGCTGCTGGTGACGCCGGAATATAACAACGGCATTCCAGGCGTATTCAAAAATGCCATTGACTGGTTATCACGCGCCGATATCCCGGTGGTCTTCGGCAATCGCGCAGTGGCCGTTATCGGCGCATCGCCCGGCGGCTTCGGTACGATTCTTTCGCAGAATGCCTGGTTGCCTGTGCTGAAAACGCTAGGCACACGTCATTGGTCCGGCGGACGTTTGATGTTGTCGCGTGCGCATCAGGCGTTTGATGCCAACGGCGATATTGTCGATGAAGCCAATCGCAAGCAGTTGACGAATTTCCTGCAGGGCTTTGCGAAATTCGTGTAATCAAATCGTTTGATGGCTGGAGGTGTTTATTTATCCATCCATGCACCGGGGATTTCCTTGTTGGCCGAATATTCGTTCCCAAACTCCAACTCAACACAGCCGCATTTCTAAAAGTGCATTCTTAACGCCATCACTTGCGATAAACGCTTTTTACATGCTGCAGCAGCAATAAAAATTATGGCCGCCTCAATCCCGTTACTGCGTGACTTAGCAGTACGGGGGGACATGGGAATAGCTTTGCAGCTATTTGATTCTTATTCTTCGAGGTGCTTCATGACAAACTACGCACGCTTCACCCGGCAAGGCAATATTGAATTGATGCCGGGCGAAAGCCAATACTTTCATCTTCCGCCAATGTCGCCAGGCCCGGTCTTGGTGAATATCACACACATTCCCGATTTTCATGGCGGCCATGTCTTTCGTTCTGCACCGGGAACCACAACGCCATCGCAGCCTGCCGCTGGCACCCCTGGCGACCCTGCCGTTGTTGCACGTGCACCAACCCGAACACCGCGTCGTGGCGGCGTTTTAGGTACGGGTGTTTTTGATATTGATGAAGGCGTTCTCGACCCCGGCGAACAACCGTCACCGGCGATCGATATCACGGTGGAACTGTTTGTGGGAACGCAATTGATCGGCAGTGATGCCAATCATTTGTTTCCGCAGGTTCCCAGTTTCGATGATTCGCGTTATTTGAAAATAACCCGGAAGACCGGCGGCAGCGGGAAAAGCCGTTACGGCATCGAGCTTAATTATCCAAGCCAATTACCCATACTGGAACGTCGCATTCCGATGGCATTTTTCAGGAAGGGTTTCGACGAAAACTGGAACGAGCATCCCTACATAGAAAATTTCCGGATTGACGGCACGAAAATCACCATCAATTTCGACGACCAGTTTGCCAAGCTTTACGGCATGGACAATCCGACGATAATCAGCGTCGATAATCCCTATATTTCTTTCCGCGATATCAATTCAACCTCCATTGTTTTTGGTACCGGTGTCTGTCCGGATCCTTACGCCTATCTTGGTTCGCAACCCAATAAAGAACTGCCTTATTTCTTTGTCAGAATTGAATGCGAAAACAACGGACCTGATCCTCTGGACGTACCCGGCATTGATCCGGATTTCCGGGTACTGCGTTTCGAATTCAGATTCCTGCTTGGCATGATGGGAAGCGAACTTGGCTATATTGCAAAAGTGGAATCGCCGACCCTGAATTCGCTCAGCGATAATATTCCCTCCGTCAACGTGCGGGAGGTTCTTATCCAGAAAATCGAATCGGGACTAAACAAACTGCAATATGGTGCGAACGGAAACGGTTTCGGAAAACATCTCTCACCCTGGTTGATTGGCGAAGACCGCCAGATGGTCAATCTTTACTACGTACGTCCATCCGATGAAATCCTCGTGAGTTACATCGGTGGAATGCAAGCGCCTATCGGTAATGGTGCCGTGCTGTCTGGTGATCACGATCCTGCCGCCACGCCATTGGCGCCGGAATTTATTGCCGCCCAACGACTCTTCGACCTGCCTCTTGAAACCCCACTGCCGCCAGTACCTTTCATACGCGACCCGATGAATCAAAACACGTACCAGGGCAATGCGGGCAATATGCCGGAAAAATTCGATCATGTTGTCGTGTTGATGATGGAAAACCGTTCATTCGACCAGGTCCTCGGTTACCTCAGTCGCGACGCGGGACGCGCCGATGTCGATGGCTTGCCACCGGCCAATAGCCCGGCCGCAGCAAACATCTTGAATACTTATGCCAGTCGCACCTATCGACCTGCGCATATCCAGGATACTGCCTGGTTCGGTTTCGATGTATCCGGGCCGGCACACGAACACGAAAGTGTGGTTTCGCAGATGAGTGACGGCATGGCGCATTTTGTTTCCAACTTTGCCAAACGCGTCGGCGATGACCAGGTAAAACTCCAGCGCATCATGGATTATTACGGCCCCAACGAACTTCGTGCCTACGCAGAACTAACGAGCAATTTCGCCATATGCGATCACTGGTTTTGTTCGCATGTCGGCCCGACCTGGCCAAACCGTTTTGTCACCTTTACCGGCGATTTAAATCGCGACACCGAAGGCGAGCCCGAGCTCAATCAACCCGATATGCATAAAATGCTGCCCATCGGTGCCAAAACGTTTTTTGATTTACTCAGTGAACGCCATGTTTCCTGGCGCTGTTACGAAAATGGCTACAGCTTCATTCGTCTCTATAAAAAATATACTTTCGACATGACCAATGTCGTGGGCTTCAATAATCCTACCCAGGGTTTTTTTGCCGCGGCAAGGAATGGCACCCTTCCTTCGGTGTCTTTTATCGAACCGGACTATATTGATTTGCCACCCGGCAATGACGACCACCCGCCCGGCGACATGAAAGACGGGCAGGCATTTGTTGCCTCCATCATGAAAGCCCTTATGGAAGGCCCCAAATGGGAGCGCACGCTTTTCATCGTGACCTACGACGAACATGGCGGGTTCTACGACCACATGACACCGCCCGAAGTAGCGCCTTTATTGAATTCGCCGGGCTTCCGCCAACTCGGCCCGCGTGTGCCGGCATTTGTGATGTCACCGTATGTTGCCCCGGGCACGGTGTCCAAACAGATATACGACCACACCAGTATTGCAGCCACCATTTTGAGAAGGTTCTGTTCACCACACGTTCCGAAAATGAGCGCCCGTGCCGACAGTGCAAACGACTTGCGGGAATTACTTACCCTCCAAACACCACGCACCAGAAATGATTTGATTGCTGCTGTGGATCGTTTATCGGTGGCACCTTCGGTAATGCGGCATGGTGCGAGAAAAAGCAGAAAGATCGAAGTCACCAATGAGCCGGATGATTTCCATGGCCTGTTGTTTTTTGCACGAATGATCACCGGCAATTCGCCACATTGACGACAGCCGTCAATGCACTTTCATCGCAAGATAAAAACCCCGCAAGGCGGGGTTTTTATTTTTATCATGAAGCGCATCCGATATTGTTCAGGCCATATCCGGCATATGCCTGCAGACCCGATTGCGTCCGGAATTCTTGGCGTGATAAACGGCCGTATCGGCTGCACGATATAAACCATCACCATCGTGGTGATGCTTCGCATCGAAAGCGGCAACGCCGATACTGACCGTCATTGACAAGGCAACATTTCCCACTTGTATGGGCTCACTCATGCAGAGCTGGCGAAAATCTTCTGCGCGCATCATGGCGATTTCCAGGGCATGACCTTGCAGCAACACGCCGAATTCTTCACCGCCAAGCCTTGCGACATGCTCGTGGTCATTGCCGAATTTTGCTTTCAATCTCGAAGCAAAAATGGAGAGGCAGGCATCGCCAACGGCATGGCCATATTGATCATTGATATTTTTGAAATGATCCAGATCCAGCACCATCAACACCAGATCGTGACCACTGCGTTCGGCACTCTGCGACATGCTCATCAGCGATTCGGTAAAAAAACGTCGATTGGCCAGTTCGGTCAAGGCATCGGTACGACCCTGCTGCTCGAACAAATCGCGCTGGTCACGCAATTGCTGGTCAACATCCAGATGATGCAGATAATCGGCATTGCTGCGCCACAAGGCCACGCAGACGTAAGTGAAATAAATCGACATCATCCAGGCGCTGGCGGGATCTCTCGGGCTGATCCACAAGGCAAACAGGCCCGGCAGATACAACATGGCCACCCCGACTACGGCAAACCCGAGACGCATGCTGAAAGCATGTGCAACGGCAACCGATAAACCCATCACGGCCAAAAGAACGACTACATGTCCCGCCGCCAATCTATCGTCCAGCATTACCCAGGTGAATACGATGCCGAACAGCGTGGTCGTCGCCACGACGATGCACCAATGCACTCTTAGCCAGATGATGTGGGTACGTTGATCAGGCTTGTTGACCGGGACTCGGTGCAGCCCCCGCAATACTGCCAGCACGGCAAAAATTGTCGTGATAGTCCAGGCAATCAAGGTACTGTGCACGAAGGCCTTGCCGTAGTAGGCAACAACAAGCCAGGCAGTAAAATAAAAATAGCCGCCGACAAATGCGAGACGATAGGTATCCGCCACTTCCTGCTGCAATCGTAGTGATGCCTTTGCGCCCATGAAAATCCCTGGAAGTCTTGCGCTACGGTAACGGCAATGGGACATAGCGGCAAGTTACATACTGTGAATTACCAGGTGAAATAAAAAACCCCGCCGAAGCGGGGTTTTTGTTTTGCTTTGTATATCCGGCGAGTTCGTACNCTCTCCCGCCGGCTTCGCGGCACCCTCTGATGAAACCACCCCCTGGGGTCCCCAGGGGGAGAGGNAAGAAGCGTTTGGATTAGAAATCCATACCGCCCATNCCACCCATGCCGCCGCCGTGTCCGCCGCCGCCATGTGACTCTTCTTTCTTCGGAGCTTCTGCCACCATGCATTCGGTGGTGATCATCAAACCGGCGATCGAGGCAGCATTTTGCAATGCAGTGCGAGTTACCTTGGTTGGATCCAGAATACCCATTGCTACCATGTCGCCGTATTCGCTGGTTGCCGCGTTGTAGCCGTAGTTGTCTTTACCGGCTTTCACGTTGTTGAGCACAACCGATGGCTCTTCGCCGCAGTTGGCAACGATTTCGCGCAAAGGCGCTTCCATTGCACGCAGTGCAATTTGTACGCCGACGTTTTGATCGTCGTTGGCACCTTTGAGGTTACCGATGGCTGTCAGTGCGCGGATCAATGCAACGCCGCCGCCAGGAACGATACCTTCTTCGACCGCTGCACGGGTTGCGTGCAATGCATCTTCAACGCGGGCTTTCTTTTCTTTCATTTCAACTTCGGTCGCTGCACCGACTTTGATTACTGCAACGCCGCCGGCCAATTTGGCAACGCGTTCCTGCAGTTTTTCCTTGTCGTAATCGGAAGAAGTTTCTTCGATTTGCGCCTTGATTTGCTTGATGCGAGCCTGGATGCCTTCGGCAACACCGGCACCGTCAATAATCGTGGTGTTTTCTTTCGAAACCTGAATCTTTTTGGCGCGGCCGAGATCCTTGATCGTGGCTTTGTCCAATGCGAGACCGACTTCTTCGGAAATCACGGTACCGCCGGTGAGAATCGCCATGTCTTCCAGCATCGCTTTACGGCGATCACCGAAACCAGGTGCTTTCACTGCGCATACTTTCACAATGCCGCGAATGGTGTTGACCACCAACGTCGCGAGGGCTTCGCCTTCGACTTCTTCGGCAACGATCAGCAAAGGCTTGCCGGCTTTCGCAACGGCTTCCAGTACCGGCAACAATTCACGTACGTTCGAAATTTTCTTGTCGTGCAACAAAATGAACGGGTCTTCCAGATCGGCCGCCATGCTTTGCTGGTTGTTGATGAAGTAAGGCGACAGGTAGCCGCGATCAAACTGCATGCCTTCGACGACGTCGAGTTCATTGTCCAGACCGGAACCGTCTTCAACGGTGATCACGCCTTCTTTACCGACTTTGTCCATTGCCTTGGCAATCAATTCGCCGATGTTGTGATCGGAGTTGGCCGAGATCGAACCGACTTGGGCAATTTCCTTGCTGGTGGCGCAAGGCTTGCTGAGTTTTTTCAGTTCTTCGGTGGCTGCGATAACGGCTTTGTCCATGCCGCGTTTCAGATCCATCGGGTTCATGCCGGCAGCAACGGCCTTCATGCCTTCGCGGATCATGGCTTGTGCCAGAACGGTCGCGGTGGTGGTGCCGTCACCGGCGTTGTCGGAAGTTTTTGAAGCCACTTCCTTCACCATTTGTGCGCCCATGTTTTCAAACTTGTCGGCGAGTTCAATTTCTTTCGCTACCGAAACGCCATCTTTGGTGATGGTCGGTGCNCCGAAACTTTTTTCCAGCACGACGTTGCGGCCTTTNGGACCGAGGGTGGCTTTCACTGCATTGGCGAGAATGTTGACGCCTTTGACCATGCGTGAACGTGCATCTTCACCAAAACGAATATCTTTAGCTGACATGATGTATTACCTCAAAAATTTGAATTCTGTGTAGGTTGGGCCCTGGCCCAACGCTCTGATGTTTATCGAGTGACGCATATCGGGCCTGGGCCCGACCTACTCAACCCAAAATGGCGAAAATGTCGTCTTCTTTGGCAATCAGATAATCGGTGCCATCGAGCTTGACTTCGGTACCGGCATATTTGCCAAACAGCACTTTGTCACCCACTTTGACTTTCGGTGCGCGGACGCTGCCGTTGTCCAGGGCCTTGCCTTCACCGACTGCAATTACTTCACCTTTAATCGGTTTTTCAGTGGCCGAATCCGGGATGACGATGCCGCCAGCGGACAGTTTTTCTTCTTCCATACGCTTGATAACGACGCGATCAAAGAGCGGTTTAATATTCATAGCTTCCTCTTGGTCAATAAAAACAGATACTTACGATATTTTGTGGGTCATTGTTAGCACTCTACCCCACCGAGTGCCAATTTTAGCGCGTAAACATGACCATAGGGTGATGTTTGGCTTGCCTGCTTAATGGGGTGATACCGCCAGTCTTTCAAGGGCTGGCCTTCCGGGGCTGCGAATCCTGCAAAACCCGCGCGTTGATGCCGGTCTGCCATTTGTCACAATTCCCGCTTACTATCCACGGTCGCGTCAATATTTTTACTGGGGAAATGCATGTTGTTTAAAAAAGCGGGAGCAGCCTGTCTGCTCGGGTGTGTCTTTGTCTTTGCAAGCCTGTCGGCCCAGGCCGAAGTGTTTATCAACGAAATTCATTATGACGATGCCGATACGCCAACCAGTGGCGATACCAACGAATCACTCGAGATAGTTGCCACCAATGGCGAAGACCTGACTCTTTATGATGTCGTGCTTTACAACGGCAGCACGCCGGCCAGCGCAACCACTTACGATACCGATGCGGTTCCAACCGGCAGCACGGTGGCCTGCGGATCGAATGTACGCATTGCCGTACTGACCTATGCGACCAACGGATTGCAGAACGGCGGCAACGACGGTATTGCGCTGGTTCGTCGTTCCGACAGTGTCGTGGTGCAATTCATCAGCTACGAAGGCGCTGCAACGGCCAGCAACGGCCCGGCTTCGGGCACCACCAGCGTCAATATTCCGGTTTCCGAAACCAATAGCACGGCTGAAGGCACTTCATTGCAATTAAACGGCAGCGGNGCGGGCTATGCCAATTTCACCTGGACCGCTTCGGCAACAAGTACCTTCGGCACCTGCAATACCAGCCAGACCTTCAATCTTGGCCCGCCGGTCAATGTGCTGCCTTTCGTGGTTTCCAGCATGCCTTCCAATGGAGGCAGCATACCGCCAACGGTTAATGCAATAGGGATTTCTTTCAATGAATGGGTGACCGCAACTAACGGTGCTGCATCCCTTCAATGTACCAATAGCAGCCACCCGCAGTTGAACACTTCCATCGGTGGCCAAAGCATCCTGATTGCTACGGACACGCCGTTTGAAAATGGTGAATCGTGCGTACTGACGGTACCGGCGTCTGCAATTTTCGATTCCGACAACGCACATCCGGCGCAAGATATCGTCATCAATTTCANTGTGGCGCTTCCGCCGAACGCTGCGCCGACAGTNGCTTCAACAACGCCTTCCAACAACGCAGTCGGTGTGCCGGGCGCTACCGATATTCGCGTTGTCTTCAGCGAAATGATTTCCGCCGACCAGGAATCTTTTGCATTGCAATGCAGTGCTTCGGGATTGATTCCCCTGAGCTTCAGCAATAAACGTCTCGAAATCGTGAGCGGCGGCGGTCGTGCGATTACGCTCTCGACATACACGGCATTGCAGGCAGGAGAAAGCTGCACGCTGACGGTTATCGCGCCCGGCATTACCGATGACCTCGGTCTGGCGATGGCACAAAACTACGTCGGCCATTTCACGATTGCCGGCGGCAATCTTGCAACCTACTACAACCCGGTCAATACCAGCAGTGCGGAACAATTGCGTTGCTCCTTGAATACCATCATTCGTGGCCATACCGTTTATCCCTACAGTGGCGGTACTACCAACACCTGGACCATTCTTGAAATTGCCGACGAAGACCCGAACGACAGCAGCAAAATTCTGGATGTTTATCGCAACCACAGCTATACGAAAATCAGCAGTCGCGCCGGCACCGGAAGCGGGTTGACTTACAACCGCGAACANACCTGGCCAAACTCGCTTGGATTCGGCACCACTACCGGCAATCTGGGTTTGCCGCATGCGCCATACACCGATACCCACATGCTGTATTTGAGTGACACCGATTACAACGCCGACCGCGGCAATGATCCCTATGCCAATTGCACCATGGCTTCAGGTTGCGGCGAACGCGCAACCGAAATCAACAACGGCAGCGGTGGCGGCACCGGCGTTTATCCCGGCAACTCGAACTGGACCAATGGCAGTTCGTTTGAAGCATGGAACAAGCGCAAAGGCGATGTTGCACGCGCCGTGATGTACATGGCGATTCGTTACGAAGGCGGAACGCATCCGGTAAGTGGCCAAAACGAGCCTGATCTGGAATTGACCGACAACCGCAGCCTGATTGTCGGTACCTCATCATCGCCTGCCTATATGGGCTTGCTCAGCGACTTGCTGCAATGGAATGCCGCCGATCCACCCGATGCCGCCGAAATTGCACGCAATGAAGTGATCTTCAATTTCCAGGGCAATCGCAACCCCTTCATCAACCATCCGGAATGGGCAACCGCCGCACTGTTCAACTCGGCGAAGCCGGCAACCTGCACATTGAATACAGTGGCTCCGGCTCCAGTGAAAAGAAAACCCAAGCCACAGCCAGTACAGCCGAATATTCATTAAGCGCTGTAATTTGCTGCATAAAAACACCAAAACGCCGGGGAAAACCGGCGTTTTGCTTTTTCCTTCGCAACCAAGGCCCTACAATTGGACTCTTGTAATTGACCGACAGCACTCAATATTGAGAACACGCTGCCGGAACCCGGTTTAAGCCAAGGAATTTGAATGTCGCGTTATCTCTGGTTGCTATTGTCAAGCGCGTTGTTGTTTGCGCCCGGTGCGCGGGCCGTCGACGAAAAAGATTTGCTGCCCATTGACCAGGCTTTTGCCGTCAGTGCGAAAGCGATAACGCGCGACAAAATCGAATTCACCTGGAAAATTGCACCCGGCTATTATTTGTATCGACATCGCATGGGTGTAAGTTCGACCGATGGTGCATTCAAGACCAATGTTTTGGAATTGCCCGAAGGCCATCACAAAAAAGATCAATTCTTCGGTGAAGTACAAACTTACCGCGACCAGGTCATCGGCATTCAAACTGGCGCTGCCGCGAGCGATGTGAACACGATTTCTTTTCTGGTGAAATACCAGGGCTGCGCCGATCTTGGCGTTTGTTATCCACCCCATAAAAAAACCATTACGGTTTCACTGCCGTCATCGTCAACCGACACGGCAAGTTCCATTCCTTTGAATGCCGG
>JGI24770J26754_10002696_pt1 | contig 12182 bp, 7 predicted proteins | sample LakOneMetagenome_FD_26754 | JGI IMG/M metagenome (IMG submission 26754) | reverse complement strand
GGCCTCCAACGCCCAGGGCCTCGCGGCCTCGGCCAAGGCGGCCCAGGCCTTCGCCGCCCAGGCGCGCGCCGCCTCCATGACGGCGCAGGGCGCGGCCGCCCAGGGCATGAGCGCCCAGGCCGCCGCCTCGGCCCGCGCGGCCCAGGCCACCAGCGCCCAGATGGCCGCTTCCGGGCGCGCCGCCTCGGCGATGGACGCCAACATGGCGGCCGCCTTCGCCGGAAACGCCCAGGCCTTCTCGGCCATGGCCCAGCAACCCCAGGCCTTCGCGGCCATGGCCCAGCATCCGCAAGCCTTCGCGGCCCTGGCCCAGCACCCGCAGGCCTTCGCGGCCATGGCCCGCAACCCGCAGGCCTTCGCCAGCTTCGCCCGCAACGCCCAGGCCTTCCAGGCCGCGGCCAAGAACCCTGCCGCCAATGTCGCCATGGCCCGTGACGCCCAGGCCTTCCAGGCGCTCGGTCGTGACGCCCAGGCGATGAGCGCGCTCGCCGCGGATGCGCAAGCCTTCCAGGCCCTGGCTTCGAACGCCCAGGCCTTCCAGGCCCTGGCCCGTGACGCCAATGCGTTCCAGGCTCTGGCGTCCAACGCCCAGGCCTTCCAGGCCATGGCCCGCAACGCCAACGCCTTCAACGCCCTGGCCCGCGACGCCCAGGGGCTGGCCTCCATGGCCCGCTCCGCCCAGGCGTTCCAGTCGCAGGCCCGCGCGGCGAACATGGCCGCCTCGGGCATGTCGGCCAGCTTCCAGGCGGCCATGAACGCCAACCCGCAGGCCTTCGCGGCCATGGCCCAGAACCCGCAAGCCTTCGCGGCCCTGGCCCAGAACCCGCAGGCCCTGTCGGCCCTGGCTTCCAACGCCCAGGCCTTCCAGGCCCTGGCCAAGTCGGCCTCGTTCCAGGCCATGCTGCGCCAGCCGGCCTTCTCGGCCATGGCCCGTGACGCCAACTTCCAGGCGTCGCTGGCGGCCCAGGGCTCGGCCGCCCAGGGTTCGGCGGCTCAAGCTTCAGCGGCCCAGGGCCGTGCGGCTTCGGCCCGCGCGAACTAACCGCTAAGGAACCGCGGCCGCCGTGAGGGCGGCGGCCGCGGGGTCCGCGACCCGTTTCAGTAGGCGTCCAGGGGGTGGGGGAAGATGCGAAGGATTCTGTGTTCGCTCGCGCTTGCGAGCGCCTTCGCGGCCGTGGCCGGCCAGGCCAGCGCCCAGGACCAGACTCCCGCGCTTCCCGATGGCGGAACCCAGCCCGCCGCCGATCCCGCGCCCGTCGGTGACCCGACCACCAGCGAGGCCCCGCCGCCGCTGACGCCCGATCCCGTCACGCCCGGCCCGGACACCAACGCCCCGCCGCCCTCGCGCGCGCCCGAGGCGATCCCGCTCATCGACCTGTCCCAGATCCGCACCAACGACCTGCGGATGCTCTATTTCTCGCCGTCCGAGGACTATCTGACCCCCTACGTCGGGCGCGCCTTCGAGAACTCCATGGAGTTCCAGCGCCAGACCTTCGGCTGGCGGCCGTGGGACACCACCACCCTGCTGCTCAAGGACTTCACCGACTACGGCAACGCCGCTGCCCGCGGCTCGCCCAACAACGCGCTCATTATCGACATCGCCCCGCTCAGCCAGACCTACGAGACCTTCTCCGCCGGCGAGCGCTTCTTCACCCTGTCCAACCACGAGCTCACCCACGTCGCCCTGATGGACGTCTGGAACGAGCGCGACGCCATGTGGCGGCGCTTCCTGGGCGGCAAGCCCATGCCGCTGCAGGAACACCCGGAATCGATCCTGTGGAACTACCTCGCCACGCCGCGCGTGAACGTGCCGCGCTGGTACCTCGAGGGCTCGGCGGTCTTCTTCGAGACCTGGATGGCCGGCGGCTTCGGCCGCGCCCAGGGCGCCTACGACGAGATGGTGTTCCGCTCCATGGTGCGCGACGACGCGCGCTTCTATTCGCCGGTGGGCCTTGAGTCCGAAGGCATCGCCGTCGACTTCCAGGTGGGCGTCAACGACTACCTCTACGGCACCCGCTTCTTCTCCTACCTGGCGCTGATCTACGGGCCGGAGAAGGTCGTGCAGTGGGTGCGCCGCGACGAGGGCAGCCGCGCCTACTACCTCGACCAATTCCGCCAGGTATTTGGCGAGCCCATGGACCAGGCCTGGAGCGAATGGATCGCCTGGGAGCACACGTTCCAGCAGCGCAACCTCGCCTCCGTGCGCGCCTTCCCCGAAACGCCGGTCACCCCTCTGGTCGAGCGCGGCCTGGGCTCGGTGTCGCGCGCCTTCGTCATCCCCGGCACCAACGACCTCGTCGGCGCCTTCCGCTATCCCGGCGTTATCGGCCACCTGGGCGTGCTCGACCCCGACACCGACCAGATCCGCAAGCTGACCGATATCAAGGGCGCCATGCTCTACCGGGTCACCTCGCTGGCCTACGACCCGGGCAGCAACACCGCCTGGTACACCACCGACAACTACGCCTATCGCGACATCATCGAGGTCGACGTCGCCACCGGCCGCAAGACCGCGCGCCTGCACGACGCGCGCATCGGCGACCTGGTCTTCAACCCCGCTGACCGGTCGCTGTGGGGCCTGCGCCACCTGAACGGCTTCGTCACCCTGGTGCGCATCCCCGCGCCCTACACCAGCTGGAACCAGGTCCACACCTTCGCCTTCGGCACCGTGCCCTTCGACCCCGATATCTCGCCCGACGGCAAGCAGATCTCGCTCTCGGTGGGCGAGGTCGACGGCTCACAATCGGTGCAGGTCTTCAACCTGGCCGACATGGAGCAGGAAGCGCCCACGCCGGTGGCCCAGTTCAAGCTCGGCCAGTCCACGCCGGAGGGTTTCGTCTTCTCGCCCGACGGCCGCTACCTGTTCGGCAGCGCCTATTACACCGGCGTCTCCAACATCTACCGCTTCGAGCTCTCCACCCAGAAGGTCGAGGCCGTCTCCAACGCCTCGACGGGTCTGTTCCGCCCCATCCCGCAGGCCGACGGGAGCTTGATCGTCTACGAATACACCGGCCAGGGTTTCCGGCCCGGCCGCATCAACCCCGTGCCGCTGGAAGACCTGGGCTCGGTGCAGTTCCTGGGCACCCAGGTCGCCCACGACCATCCCGTTGTCACCACCTGGGGCGTCGGCTCGCCGGCCGAGATCCCCTTCGACCAGATGGTCACCGAGCGGAACCACTACGTCCCCACCGACGAGATGCGCCTGGGCGCCCATTACCCAATCACCGAGGGCTACAAGGGCCGCGTCGGGGTCGGCTACCACGTGATCTTCGAAGACCCGCTGCAGTTCAACCAGCTCATCGGCACGGTCAGCTACACCCCCTCCGACGTGCTCGACGAGGACGAAAGCTGGCACATCGACCTCGAGTACAAGACCCTGCGCTGGAAGTTCCGCTACTGGCACAACGACGCGGACTTCTACGACCTGTTCGGCCCCACCGAGCGCGCCCGCAAGGGCGACGCGGTCATCGTCGGCTACCACAACAGCTGGATCTACGACGTGCCGCGCCAGCTCGACTTCAGCTGGGACCTGGCCTTCTACCGCGGCCTCGACACCCTGCCCGCCGCCCAGGCCGTCGGCACGCCCTTCGAGAACCTGGCTGAGTTCAACGTCGGCCTGGAATACACCGACACCACCAAGTCCCTGGGCGGCGTCGACCACGAGCGCGGCTGGCAGTGGAACGCCGACATGACCATCGACAACGCCGCCCACGACTGGGTCGCCCAGTGGCGCGCGGGGCTGAACGCCGGCGTGCCCCTGCCCATGCCCAACTCGTCGGTCTGGGTCTACACCGCCGCCGGCTTCGCCCAGGGCCCCACCGACAACCCGCTCTCCAGCTTCTACCTGGGCGGCTACGGCAACAACTACGTCGACGACGGCGAGGTGAAGCGCTACCGCCAGTTCGACAGCTTCCCCGGCTTCGAGATCAACGAGATCGACGCGCGCGTCTTCGGCCGCGTCATGGGCGAGGTGAACCTGCCCCCGATCCGCTTCCGCGACCTGGGCGTCTCCTCCTTCTTCCTCTCCAACGCGCGCCCCGCTGTCTTCGCCGGCGTGCTGTGGACCGAGCCCGGCATCGGCCCCGACCGCACCTTCGAGACCGTCGGCGGCCAGCTCGACTTCAATTTCACCGTCGCGTTGCGACTGCCCATGGTCCTCTCCGTCGGCTACGCCCGTGGCTTCGAGGAGGGCGAGGACCGCGGCGGCGAAATCCTCTTCTCCCTCAAAATCATGTGAGGCCGGCGTCGCCGAAAGAAGAATGAACCACGGACCACACAGACCACACGGACCTGAAGCCAAGCGCTCCTGCTGGCTGATCGCTTCCAATTCGTGACCGCCGAGGGCGCTCGATCAGCCCGTGCCGATGTGGCGGGCCGTCTGGCGCCGAGTTCCAGGTCCGTGTGGTCTGTGTGGTCCGTGGTTCAACCTCCTTCTTCCACGCCCAACTCGCCCCCCCGGTTCACCCGGTTCGCACGCCCCCACAGTTCCGCTATCCTGCCCGCCGCAGCCGCGCTGAGGGCCGCCGCCTGATGGATCAGGATTGATGGACTGGGATCTCGCCCTCAAGGCGGTCATCGCCATGGCGCCGGTGCTCATCCTGCTGCTGGCCTTCGACCGCCTCGACGTCTTCAAGCTGATCAGCCTGCGCCGCATCGCCATCCTGGTCGTGGCCGGCGGCGCGAGCGCCGTGGCCGCCTACTTCGCCAACGGCGGGGTGATGCTGGGCTTCCCGATCGATACCTCCAACTACAGCCGCTACATCGCGCCCGAGATCGAGGAGAGCCTCAAGGCCCTGATCGTCATCGGCCTGTTCGCCGCCAACCGCATCGGCTTCAAGCTCGACGCCGCGCTCACCGGCTTCGCCATCGGCGCCGGCTTTTCCATGGTCGAGAACGTCTTCTACCTGCAGGTCCAGGGCGACGCGAACGTCTCAGCCTGGCTGGTCCGCGGCCTGGGCACCGCGGTCATGCACGGCGGCGCCACCGCGCTCTTCGCCGCCGTCAGCCACGAGATGACCGAGCGACAGGCCGAGGGCTCGGCCGCCCGCTACGTCTTCAACCCGCTGCTCTTCCTGCCCGGCCTGGCGCTCGCCGTCGTGCTCCACTCCGCCTTCAACCACTTCGGCGCCGAGCCCGTGCTGGCCATGCTGCTGACCTTCCTGCTCGTCCCCTTCACCCTCTTCCTGGTGTTCCAGCGCGGCGAGGCCGCCCAGGTCAAATGGCTCGAACACGACCGCGCCGCCCACGCCCGGGCGTTGGCGGACATCCGCTCCGGCGCCTTCGCCGCCTCCGCGCCGGGGCAGGCGCTGAGGGCGTGGGCGGCGCGGTCGGTTCGGGGGGGGCGGGCGACCGTCGAGGACGTGATGGCGTGGGTGGAGCTGAAGACTGAGTTGGTGCTCAGGGCGGAGGAGATCCTGCTCAGCCAGGACGACAACGGCCAGGAAGGCGAACTCGCGGCCCCTATCGAGCCCGGCCCGGAGGACCGCGAGCGGTTCGAACGCCTGGACGCCCTGGAGGCCAGACTGGGCAAGCCGCTGCTGGGGGCGCTGGGGAAAAAGCTGGCGTTCAGCAGGAATGACCTGTGGGAGCTGGGACGGCTGCGGGCGCGGGTGCTGGGGCGGTAGGGGCGCCGACCACCAATCTCCAACCCTTAGCTACTCGCCATCTCTTTGATTAGACGTGCCGATGTGTGTTCGGGAAACGCTGCCGTGACGTTTTTCAGCGTATTGCTCCGCAACGCGGCAAGCTTGGCCTCGTCGGTCGTCGACCAAACTTCCCAGCCGCACAGAAGATCTATGCATGCCATGACGCGGCTTTCAGCGTCCGTGTCTAGGGGCTCCAAGAGCAGAGGATCGCTGTCCTTCATTTTCATCAGTACCCAACGAAGCGCGGGCACCAATATCTCGTTCATCCACCAGTTAATCGCACCACCCAAAAAGAAGGTCTCAGCTCGCTTCTTCCGCAAGGGATCAGTATGCCAGCCTGCGGGCAGCATCTTGCTGCTAATGCGATTTAGTACATTGACTATATTCGCGCGCTCGATATCGCGGCCGCCTTCCGCGTCCATATCGATGTCTAGAAGGTCTTTGTGGAGCAGCGGTCCGATAATACGATCGATTATGATCGCATCTGTTGTCGGCCGATTAGCGGACTTGACCGCGAGCGCGAGCTCGTTGTCTTCATCGAAAAACGCTAGGCTTTTCAGTTCACCGACATAAAGCTTCTTCACCTCTGCTTTATCTGTCTTCTTAGACTGAGACTCGGAGAAACCAACTTCAGTTCTCGGGGACGCGTCATACTCATCCAAGAGTCGACCCAAGACGTCGCCCAGTTTTGCTAGGGTTTCTGATCTCGTGAGTGGTTGCTTCTTGATTTCCTGTTGAATTTTTATCACCAGCTTTTGAAGCATGGCGATTTCGGGATTTATGTAAACTTTGAAACTTCCCGAATTTCGACCGAGAAGTATTTGCGCAGTGGATTTGTGCTGACCGTCAAATTGAAGAAGCTTTCCTGCCTCCTGGCCATGCATCACCAGTCGGCAGTTTCCGGGCTCGTGAACAGGTCGATCAACGAAATCGAGTGCGAGTTTACGAACGTGAGAATAGCTAATCAGCCGGGGTTGAATCTCGGCGTCATTTAAGACCAATGTAAAAGGAATTTCAGCAAAAAAGTATTCTGTTCCAGTGGCCGGATCGACTGAAATACTTGCTGAGGCAAGCCATTCGCCTGAAGAAAGGGTTATGGTGCTGCCAACCTTCTTAACCGTCACAGGCTGATTCGGATTAATTACGTATTTGCCCAACACGTCAGAGAATTTTACGGCAGCCTTTTTCTCGGAATAAACTCGAAAGCTTACAATGGGCCGCGCAATATCAAAGGGCAGATCCTTTCTGCTGGCATTGCAGGAGAGGTGCGCCAGGTAGAGATTTTGAACCTTAGTCCCTTCCGGATCGACGCTTTCCGGCACGCGGTGATCCGCGACGTTCAACTCCGGCTTGTCGTCGAGGGCCTCGCCGCACAGTGCGCACAGCCCTGCTGATTTTGTCCACAACACCTCTTCCGCGTCGGCTCGTTCGGCCGCCGGGAGCTTTTGTAGAATGCTCTTTGAGATTTTGAATTTGCTGGGTGCCTTCGCCGTGGGCGCCGGTGAATCGTTATTCTTCGCCATAGGAGCCCCGACTTTCTGACACGGTCCGGGACCGTGTCGTTCAACGAATTCCGCCTTCCGTGCTCTATTCGGCAGTGATCTTCAAGTTTCTCGGATCCCCGCCAGCAATTGCCGCACTCTTGTTAAGCACGCGCGCTCAGGTTATGTTCGCCTTATGTTCTCCCTGGAGTGGGGCCGGCGATCTGCCACACTCGCAGCCGACTCAGGTCGCATGTCGGAATACGAGATTATGGCGAAGAATGCTGGACGCAGATTGGCTGACGATGCGGTGGCGCGCGGCTACATCCCTGCGCCTGAAGGAGGCATTCAACCCGATCTGCGTCTCGTCAAACCAGCGCCGCCCGCAGCGCCTGCGACCTTCACCTTCATCGACCTGTTCGCGGGCATCGGTGGATTGAGGCTCGGCTTCGAATCGATCGGCGGGCGTTGCGTCTTCACGAGCGAATGGGATCGTTATAGCCAGAAGACCTACCGTGCGAACTTCCCGAACGATGACCACGATATCGCGGGCGACATTCGCGCCGTCGACGAGCGTCTGATTCCGGATCACGACGTGCTGTTGGCTGGTTTCCCTTGTCAGCCCTTCTCTATTGCCGGGGTGTCCAAGAAAAACGCTCTAGGACGTGCGCACGGTTTTGCCTGTGACACCCAGGGCACTCTGTTCTTCGACGTCGCGCGGATCATCAAGCAGCACCGCCCTGCGGCGTTCCTGCTGGAGAATGTCCGAAACCTAGTGAGCCACGACCGCGGTCGGACGTTCGCCGTAATCAAGGACGTTCTCGAGAATGAACTTGGCTACAAAATCTCGTGCCGCGTCATCGACGCCCGTTCATGGGTGCCGCAGCATCGCGAGCGGATTTTCATTGCTGGTTTCCGCGAGGACTGTGGTTTCACCTTTGACGATTTTGAGCTGCCGCCAAAGGCCGAGAACCCAAGCCTCGGGACGATTCTGCATCCTGAAAACTTCAAGGAGATACCGGACCAACGGTTCGTAGTCGGAAACTCCGCACGCGTCGCCGATCGCTACACGCTGACCGACAAGCTATGGCAGTACCTCCAAGGCTACGCCGAAAAGCACCGCGCAAAGGGCAACGGCTTCGGTTACGGGCTCTTCGGACCGGGCGATGTCGCTCGTACTCTTTCGGCCCGCTACTACAAGGACGGATCGGAAATTCTGATCAAGCAGGAGGGTCGCAATCCGCGCCGGCTGACGCCGCGCGAATGCGCTCGTCTGATGGGCTTCGACGATCCGCAAGGGTCATCGTTCGTGATTCCGGTATCGGACACGCAGGCGTACCGTCAGTTCGGCAATTCAGTGGTTGTCCCAACGGTAAAGGCAGTCGCGGCGCATATGGCCCCCGCGATCAAACGCCTTCTGGAGCCGAAGAAGAGAGCTCTGAGTGCCTGACGTCGTCGACCCGGCTACGCGTAGCCGGATGATGGCGGGCATTCGCGGTAAGGATACAAAACCCGAACTTCAGATTCGCCGCGGCCTTCATGCGCTCGGCTATCGCTTTCGGCTTCATTGCCGGGACGTCCCGGGAAACCCCGACCTCTGTTTCCGGTCCCGCAGGGCGGTCATCCTGATCCATGGGTGCTTCTGGCACGCGCACGAGTGCCACCTCTTCAAGTTGCCGAAGACACGCCCGGAGTTCTGGCAAGCCAAGATCGGGGGGAACCGATCCAGGGATGAGACCACGTTGGATCGGCTCCACGCCGATGGCTGGCGCGTGTTGACGATCTGGGAGTGTGCGCTCAAGGGAATCCACCGGCGCGAGTTGTCGGATGTCATCGCGGCGGCTGGCCGGTGGCTCGACGAAGGCTCGGGTGACCTTGAGATTGGATCCGTTGAATGAACCTCTCGGCTTACTTCAAGGGCGTCAGCGTCAAGCGCCTGTCCTCCCATGAGGTCGACCCAAAGGTTTCTCGCGGACACGAGTTCCAGGGCGTGAAATCCCTGCAGGACTTTCTCGGCATTCCCGCTGAGAGGCGGACGATACCGGCGGTGTATCTTTGGCTCACCGACGATGAATCGCCGGTGCGCCTCGATTTGCAGGCCACCTGGTACGACTCGCGCGCCGGCCAGGCTCATCGCGGGCCTGAGACTCGCCTTTATTATCCTGCCGAAGCTGAGGAAATCGTCCACCGCGCGCGGGACGGGGATACGCTGTTCGTCTGTCTCAGGTCCGACGACAGCCTGATGTTTCTCCTCTGTCCGTCCGGCAGCGCCATTGAACAGCAGCTGCTGTGGCTCTTCGGGCTGGAAGCGCCGGTCGAAGTCCTGCGCCCGAGGCTCCTGGGCAACGACAACGCTCCCGAAATCGGCTTCGCCGCGCGATATGTACTCGACCTAATCGAAGTCGAAATCCCGGTCACCGAAGAGGCGTGGCTGGACAAGCTTCTGGCTGCGTTCGGCACCTCGTTTCCGTCTACGGACAGGTTTTCGCGCTTCGCCCGCGATGCCGCGGGTGAGGTTGATCTGCAGGGTGACCCCGATGGTTCGCTCATGCGATGGCTCGATTTCGAAGAGCGCCTCTTCCTCACGCTGGAACGCCATTTGATTTCGCAGCGGCTAACGGACGGGTTCGTGCGGGACGCGGCTGTGGACGTGGACGGCTTCATCCAGTTTTCGCTGAGCGTGCAGAACCGTCGCAAGTCTCGGGCAGGCTATTCTCTCGAAAATCACCTCGGCGAGATCTTCAAGGCTCGGAATCTTGCCTTCGAGCGAGGCGCGGCGACCGAAGGAAAGAAGAAACCCGACTTCCTGTTCCCCGGTTCGGTCGCCTATCACGACGCTCTCTTCCCCGTGAATGCACTGACTCTTCTCGGCTCCAAGTCGAGTTGCAAGGATCGTTGGCGGCAGGTCCTGTCTGAGGGAGAGCGGATTCCACAGAAGCACCTGATCACCCTCGAGCCTGGCATCTCGGTCGCACAGACAGGGGAAATGCAGGGGTCCGGCCTGCAACTCGTTCTGCCCGCACCGCTCCACGAGACCTATCGGGCAGAGCAGCGTGACTGGCTGATGGATCTCGCCGGATTCATCGCGATGGCGACCGAGCGACAGGCTGCCGGACTGAGAGGCTAAACCTCCTCAATCCAGCGGCGGGCAGTCCGCAAGGGGCGGCGGCGGCTCCGCCTCCGCCTCCCCTTCCTCCTCCTCCTCGTCCTCCCACGTCTCACCCGCCTCCCAGTCCAGATCCCGCTCCACCCCGTTCACCGCTGTTCGCACCTGGGCGCGATCTTCCTCGCTGAGCCGCCACCACAGGCCAGGACGGCGCTGGCGGGCGGCTTCGACGACCCAGGGCTCGAGCAGGCGCAGGCCGTCGGCTTCCTTGCCGTCGTCGACCAGGCCCAGGCTGGCCATGGCGTCGGCGACGGCGTTGTCGTGAATGTCCAGGTCGTAGGCGAAGCGTTCCTCGTAGGTCGAGGGGCGGCGGCGGGCTTCGTCCCGGGCTTGCGCCTCGGCGGCCCGGGCCGCGTCGGCGGCGCGCACCGCCTCCAGGCGGCGGCGTTCGCGCAGGGCGGTGTTGTTGCGGGCGCGCTGGACCTCGCGGCGGGCATGGGCGGCGTCCTGCACGGCGCGGGTGCGCTCGGCCCAGCCCATCTGGCGCAGGATCTCCTTCAGGGCCCAGACCTCGCCGCGCAGGGCGCGGTGGGCCAGTTGCATGAGAATCGCCTCGGCGAGCGGCAGGCGCATGGGCTCGCCCTCGATGACGACGTCGAAGTCGCGGGCGCAGGATGCGCTCGACCTCGGCGGTGCGCGGCGGCGGGCGGCGGGGGCGGCCGGAGGGGCGGGCNGGGGGGCGGGCTGAGTGGCGGTCTTCAGGCATGGGGGTTTCGCCGCGGGGGGCCGCGGGGCTGGTCGTCTCGGTCATGTGGGGGGCGCTCGCAGGTCTGGAACGAGCCATAATTGACGCTTGATCCGGCCTGTGGCGTCAACCCCGTTTCGCCCAATTTCGTGCGGTTGGCCGCTGGGCGGTCCCCGGCGGAGGCGGGGGCGCCGGGCACACCCCAAACCCGGCTAATTCCGTGATTTATTGTGTTATATCAATAGCTTAACAAGGCGCATCTTCACATCCCGTCCGCGTCCAGCACCGCCTGCGCGAACGCCGCCGGGGCCTCCTGGGGCAGGTTGTGGCCGACGCCGCCTCCGACCACGCGGTGGGCGTAGGGGCCGGTGAACTTGGCGGCGTAGGCTGCGGCGTCCGGGTGCGGGGCGCCGTTGGCGTCGCCTTCCAGGGTGATGGCCGCCACCGCGATCGGCGGGGCCGCGGCCAGGCGGGCTTCCAGGGCCTCGTACCTGGCCTCGCCCTGCGCCAGGCCCAGCCGCCAGCGGTAGTTGTGGATGACGACGGCGACGTGGTCGGGGTTGTCGAAGGCGGCGGCGCTGCGCGCGAAGGTCGCCTCGTCGAAGCGCCAGCGGGGCGAGGCCAGGGTCCAGATCAGGCGGGCGAAGTCGCGGCGGTAGCGGTCGTAGCCGGCGCGGCCGCGCTCGGTGGCGAAGTAGAACTGGTACCACCACTGCAGCTCGGCGGCCGGCGGCAGGGGGGCCTGGCCGGCCGCCTGGCTGCCGATCAGATAGCCGCTGACGCTGAGCAGGGCCTTGCACCGCTGCGGCCACAGGGCCGCGACGATGTCGGCCGTGCGCGCGCCCCAGTCGCAGCCGCCCATGACCGCGCGGGGGATCTTCAGGGCGTCCATCAGGGCGATGACGTCGCTGGCCACCGCCGCCTGCTGGCCGTTGCGGGGCGTGGCGGGATCGAGGAAGCGGGTGTCGCCGAAGCCGCGCAGGTAGGGGACGATGACCCGCTTGCCCGCCGCCGCCAGCCGGGGCACGACCTCGGCATAGGTGTGGATGTCGTAGGGCCAGCCGTGCAGCAGGATCACCACCGGCCCGTCGGCCGGACCGGCCTCGGCGTAGGCGGTGCTGAGCACGCCCGCCTCGACGCGCTTGAGCGGGCCGAAGCCGGGCGCGGGCGCCGCTGCCGTGGACGCGGCCGCCGCCCCCGCCCCC
>JGI24770J26754_10002694_pt1 | contig 12184 bp, 11 predicted proteins | sample LakOneMetagenome_FD_26754 | JGI IMG/M metagenome (IMG submission 26754) | reverse complement strand
ATTAATAACCATACCGATTCCGAAATGGTAAAACTGGATAAGCTCGGCGGTATGCTTACAGCATTTTTACAACCGGAAATAGACTCCACCAACCTGGTGGCTTTGTATAAGGAGTCAAAATTCCTGGATCAAACCACTAATGCTTTTACCTTCAGCTATGATCCCAAAACAAAACTGCCGGACTCGGTGGCATTGCTGCACTGGGATGTATATGTTGATCCCGAGAGTGGTAAGGTAAAACGTATTTATATGGTTAAGAAAGGTGCCGGTAACAAAACCCTGCAGCTTACCTGGCAAAGTAATGAATGGTGTAAAACAGTTACTATTGCAACCGATGCGGGCGGCAACACCACAGTGGAAAAAGAAGAAAAGATTTCATGGGATTATTAATGCAGCATGACACAAAAAGAATTTTCAGCTATTGCCACCACTATTCCCCTGCAACCGGGTATTTATAAATATTTTGATGCTGCCAATGAACTGCTGTATGTAGGCAAGGCAAAAAGCCTGAGAAAAAGAGTCAGTTCCTATTTTTCAAAAACTTTCACCAGTTATAAGACACATGAACTGGTGCAGCGGATCCATCATATAGAGTTTACCATTGTAAACAGTGAACAGGATGCATTTTTACTGGAGAATACACTGATAAAGGAGTTTCAGCCAAAATTCAATATCAACCTGAAAGACGATAAGTCCTACCCTTTCATCGTTATCAAAAAAGAACCCTTCCCCCGTGTTTTTTTTACCCGGCGAAAATTAATGATGGCTCCACCTACCTGGGGCCTTATACATCTGTAAATAAAGTAAAAGAATTGCTGGATTTTATTAAACAAAATATCCTGCTGCGTACCTGTAAGCTTAATTTAACCGACAGCAATATTAAAAAAGGAAAGTTTAAAGTTTGCCTGGAATACCATTTGGGTAACTGTAAAGGCCCCTGTGAAGGCCTGCAAACTGCTGCTGATTATGATGAAGAACTTACCCAGCTCGTAAACCTCTTAAAAGGAAACCTTTCGCCGGTAATTCAGCATTTTAAAAAAGAAATGAAAGCTCATGTGGAGAAGCTGGAGTTTGAAAAAGCGGCGATATATCAGAAAAAAATAGAGCACCTGCTGCAGTACCAGTCTAAATCATCCGTGGTAAATACTAAAACGGGTACCGTAGATGTATTTTCTATTTTAGAAGAAGGTAATACGGCTTACGTAAATTACCTGGCGGTNAATAATGGGGCCATTGTACAAACTAAAACCATAACACTGGAAAAAAAACTGGAAGAGACGGCCGCNGAAGTGCTCGCTTTTGCAATAGCCCGGCTGCGCAGCAGTTTTGCAAGCGAAGCAAAGGAGATCATTGTTCCTTTTGAAATTGATTACCCTGAACCGGAAATAAAAATTACAGTGCCNAAAGGNGGCGACAGGAAAAAACTGCTGGAGCTTTCTGAAAAAAACGTAAACTATTTCAGGGAGGAACTGAAGAAAAAGAAAATGCTGAACCTGGAGGCGAAATCTGCTGATGAAAAAATTAAAGTATTGCGGGATATNCAAAAATACCTGCAGTTACCCGGTATACCATTGCATATCGANTGTTTCGACAATTCTAATTTCCAGGGCAGTTTCCCGGTATCGGCCATGGTATGTTTTAAAAACGGGGAGCCTGCAAAAAATGAGTACAGGAAGTTTAAAGTAAAAACAGTAAGCGGGATAAATGATTTTGCCACCATGAAGGAAGTGGTGCACCGGCGTTATAAGCGGCTTTTGGAAGAAGGCAGTCCTTTACCCCAGCTGGTCATTATTGACGGAGGTAAGGGGCAGTTGAGTGCAGCGATGGAAAGTATTAACCTGCTGCGGGGTCATGACGGCTCAAAGCCGCCAGACCCGTTACAGCATACAACTGTTATTGGCCTTGCAAAAAATGAGGAAGAAATTTTCTTTCCGGGAGACACTGAGTCAATAAAATTACCCTGGGACAGCGAAAGCCTTAAGCTGATAAGGCGTATAAGGGACGAAGTGCACCGCTTTGGTATTACGTTTCACCGCAGCCTGCGTAGCAAGGGCACTTTTAAAAATGAACTGGAGCAGGTTAAGGGTATCGGTAAAGCTACAGCAGCTATACTGCTAAAAGAATTTAAATCGGTTAAAAATATTAAAGATCAAACTCCTGAGGTGCTGATAAGCATTGTGGGTAAGGCAAAGGCGAAAATACTTCTTGACTACTTTAAAAGAGGATAAGCCTGATAAAAAAAACAAGGGGCTGGATGGAAATCCTGCCCCGTTTTAAAATCCAATATCCTATGAAAAACCGAGACAAATATATACTGTCTGTAAAAGCCAGCCAATACCCTAAAGCGGGTATTTTTTAAATGACAGCTTCTAATTGATAAACGCCGGGGCCGGGCAAAAAAAACGCCGCTGAAACCAGCGGCGTTAACTTATTTACCAGGCTATTTTAGTAGCTCCACAGATCCTGCTCGTAATTAAATATCTTTTCCTTGATATTTTCACCTTCCAGGAGTTGTAAAATAGGTTTATCTCCCAGGCCTTTATAATTTTTTATATATAAATCATAAGGGTTATCAATTGAGCTTTTTACAATACGGCCATAGAACATACGGCTTTCAAACAATTCCTCCCAGCTCATGCGGCCTGCAAAATTCTTACCGTTATATACTTCATATTTGGCGAAAATGGGACGCATATCAGGATAATANACCCAGAATAATTCAGTTTCACCCAGGTTAACACCTAAAGAAGTAATTACATTTTTAACTGGTGCTATACCCAATATCCTCCAGAATAACCTTGAACTTTCCTTATCAAAAATCACTTCTTCCTTTACATGGAATTTATAAAAAGAATCGAGGTTTACTTCATTACGCATATACTTTACACCTGTTTGCACGCCGTTAGAATCAATAATAGGAACAGGAACAGAATCTCCAGCAATTAACTGGGATACTTTGGCCACGGTTAATGGTGTGGTAAAGCGGTCATCAATAGCATCAAAAACAGTTACCGCNCTATCCTGTATGGCTTTAAACAATATCGAAATAAAACGCTGGTTACCGTTATTTTCATCGGCGGCATACCTGAAGGGTAAATTTATTTTTTCCCTTGTATCAATTTCTCTCCATATTTTATGACGGAACAATGCATCATCGGCACGCAGGTGTTCGTAGGTTAAAGGCGTACGGTCTTTTAATGAAGAGGTTTCCACTGCTTCATCAGGACGTAAAGATGGCAATACTCTTTTTAAAGGTAAGGTATCCTTAACAGGGGCGGGGGCAGGGGCTACAGCCTGAACAACAGCAACCGTATCAACCACAGGCTTTGGGGCCTTTACTTTTGATTTGGTTTTGGTGTTGGCTGTTTTACTGGTACCCGGGCGCTTTTTTACAGTACGTGCCGGCTTCTTTTGTGCAGAAGCCACACCCACAAATAACCCTAAACAGATTACCACTAAAAAGTATTTCACGAAGTGCTTTTTCATAGCTTTTATAATTAGCGATTAATATAATGCAATTGATTTACCATCTATTGTCCTTTGACCATCGGGGCCAGATACTTTAACATTATCAAAAGATATTACAGAACCCGGACCGCATCTTGCCATTAATGCTTTGATCGGGGCAAGGCTGTTACTGTTTATACTTGCAGTTTGTACGTTNGCAAAATTTGCACCTGAAAAATAAACTGTAGCACTCACCACACTGTATTTGGTATCAAAATCAAAGGCCTCCAGTTCTGCACGGCAAAAATCCTGTGCTTTAAACGATACTGTTGGCATCCTTATTTTACCATCACCCACTTTAAATACGGGGTCAGGTATTCTTTTTATCCTGAAATCGAATTTACTGTTCTTACCATCAGCAGAAACAGTAATACTTGCTGTACCTGGCGCTGATACCCTTACAATACGGTTTGAGCCGGAACCACTGATGGTACCACCAGTCATGTTAACGGATGTTTTATCCCAGCCCGAACCTGATGAAATTGTTATAGGGTTATCCACACCTATATAAAATACATTCATTTTATCAAGCATCACAGCTGCGCCGCCGGGTACACCCACGGTATAATCGATATCTTTTTCCAGATGATCTGTTGTACCATCTGGCTTGGTATAGGATATAGAAACATGCACTTTTTTATTACCAGTACCTGAAACATTGAATTTTCTTTCCGCCACACCATTTTCATTAAGTGCAGTTGGCGATCCGTCGATACTGATAACAGGTTTAGCAGCATCATTAAAAGCACCCACACCTGCAGTTACCACCATTTCCTGGCCGGGCATGAGGTAGGTGGCGCTGGCACCTGCAATAGGCTGGAATTTATCGAAAATTACTTTTACCGCACCAATCTGGTTATGGCAATAAGTGATAACCTGGTTTTCAGCATTCTTCACATTATTCTGAAATTTACTCAGCATGGTTAATGCTGCAATTGTAGGCGTCATGTGAAAATAAGAACCGGTAAAATCTTTTGTGTGTCCTTCCTGGCTTGGAGGAGGGGTAACATCGATAGGCAGGGTTTTTTCAAACTCTTTTTTAATGTCCGGGTCAAGGGCAAGTACAGCATCTTTATATGCCATAAGTTTTGCTTCAAATTCCTTTCCCCTGCCATTGGTTTCGAATATACGGGTTGAGGCATCTAAACCATCCAGTTTATAATCCTCTTCCATTTTTCCGTTTCTTTCAACCATTCTTAAACCGGATCCCTGTTTAAGTTCCGCCTTCAGGTCGTCAATGTATTTTATTAATTCATCAGAATATTTGTGAGCCTGTTCTGCCAGTGGAGTCCATTTTTTTGCTTTTTCGGCAGACTGGGGATCAGCTAATTTATCTGATAAAGATTTATAAAGGGTTTCGTTCGCTTTAGTGATGTTTGCGTTAGAGGTGGTTAAACTGTGGTCTACTGTTCTAAACGCATTAATAACTTCGGCCGAAACGTTCAGCGCCAAGATAGCTGTTAACACCAGGTACATGATGTTAATCATCTTTTGCCGGGGCTCTTTAGGTAAAGCCATAATATTTTAATTTACGGGTTGTTTAAATTAATTGTTTTCTTTTTTGTATTGGGGGTTTTGGAGTTTAAAGGTGCAGAAGTTTATTTAAACTGCTGACCATAAACCACAAACCGTAAACTGNATTATCTTCCCTGCATAGCACTCAGCATATTACCATANACAGAGTTTAATTTACCCAGGTTATTGGCTAANGAACTGATTTGCTCTTTGGCTTTAGTGGCATCATCCACACTGGCCATCATGGTTGCACTGGCTTCGTTAAGTTTACCATAGAAATTGTTTAAAGATTTCAGGTGGTTATTAGCNTCTTTCAGTTCCAGTTCATAAATAGTGTTTAAAGAGCTTAAATTTTTGGTTAAGCCCTGTACCTGCTCNTGAAAACCTTTTGCAGACTCTGAAGCATTATTAAAGGAAGCCATTGAATTGGCGCTGGCAGTAAATGCAGCACTCATACTTCCGATAGCAACAGTGGCTTCTTTGGTTTTAGCACCAAAATCGCTGGTGTTTTTTACCACATCACTAACGTCGGCAATATTGGCAACAGTACCATGTANTTTGTTAAAGCTTTCGCCTAATTTTTTAAGGTTAGAAGGGTTTATTTCAGCATCCTGCATCATTTTATCCATAGATAATAATGGATTGCCGGCTGTTGCCACTTCAGGAATATCATCGTCTTCTTCATGATGTTTTGGTTTGATCCACTCAATGATGGCATATATTAAGAAGATGCCGGTTTCTGTCCACATACCTATTGTAAGCATTTTGTCAGCATAAGACTGGTGGGTTAATTTTGCCCAAGCAGCAAATATAATTACTGCGGCGCCTGCACTTACCAATACATCAATTGCTGTTAAGAAGGTTCTTTTTTTGTACTTAGCCATGACGTTTTAAATTTTAAAGTTTTAACTNGGGGTTAATTATTGAACAAAGGTTTATGATATGCCCGTAATAGTTACTATCACGGGCAGTCTCAGTAAGTTTTTAATTTTGGAAGTATCTTATTTTTTGCCTTTTTTAGGTGCTGGTGGCAAATCAATCACACAACGGAAACCGATGTAGGATTTCGCTGTATCCTGGTATTCGTAACTGCGGGTGCCGCAACGCAGCATGGCACCAACATCTTTCCAGCTTCCACCACGTAATACTTTACGTTTATCACGTGGCTTATCCGTTTCTTTGGCATTATACCTGATATCAGGGTTTAAGTCATGTTGAAAGTTGTAAGCACCTTCATAATATAATGATGATGTCCATTCTGCCACATTACCTGCCATATTATACAAACCGAAATCGTTAGGCCAGTACGCATCTGCCCTCACAGTGTACAAACCACCATCTTCGGGATAATTACCGCGGCCCGGTTTAAAGTTGGCTAACAAACAACCTTTTTTATTTCTTAAATAATAACCGCCCCATGGATAAGCTGCCTGGCTTCTGCCGCCACGTGCTGCATATTCCCATTGTGCTTCTGTTGGTAAACGGAAATCGGATTCAGGAGTTCTCTTTTTTGACTCTAAAAATGAATTCAGGTACTGTGTTCTCCATTCGCAGAAAGCAGTAGCCTGTTTCCAGTTAACGCCCACTACAGGATAGTTACCAAAAGCCGGGTGGCCATAGTATTGTTTAGACATTGGCTCATTGTAAGCATAAGCGAAGTCCCTTATCCAGCATAATGTATCGGGGTAAATTTTAATAGCTTTTTTAATGATGAACTTAGAGCGGGGGATATTAGGGTCCCTGTTCATGGCTGCAGCCTTATAGTCAAAAGTCTCAGACTGGTATTCCAGTTTATTGGCATCAATTTCTTTTCTGCCAAAAATGCGGTTATCCGGGGTAAGGATCATGGCATCAATTTTTTCCAGTGTTGCCTTATCGCCCCATTTAATGGTTTTGATTTTTTTCCAATCCAATACAGTACTTCCGTTGGCATCCTGCTTTTCATAACCCATCAGATGGCCTGCTATTGAATCTTTAACCCAGTTGGTAAACTGGCGGTATTCGTTATTGGTTATTTCAGTGGCATCCATCCAGAAACCACTTATAGAAACCTGCTTGTTACGGGCTGAATAAGCATAACTCACATCTTCATCACTTGGGCCCATATGAAAAGTCCCGGGGTTAATGTAAACCATTCCGGGAGGTTTTGGCAAACTCCATCTTGAAGCCGGAGCAACGCCATGCAACTGACCATCGTTGGGAAGTGACCCGCCAGATTTATTTTTTCCACCAAGCATTTTACAGCTCGATGCAGTTAAGACGGTAGCAGAAACAGCTACCAAATAGAACAATCTGTTCTTCATTGTTTTTAACTTTGAGGGTGATGAGCAAATGTAACGATTATTTTGAATTAACTTCATTTTGAACCGTTTTCCCGGATTAAAATTTTCAACAAATAATAGTCCTGAAAAGGGTAAACGGCTTAAAAGTATATTTATTGTGATTAGCTCTTAAAATTTATCGCTTTTTTGCATCTCCTGGAGCAGCTTTTCTACACTGTTAACGGGGGTTTGGCAACTATATTGCCGGCACCGGAAAATAAGTGTATCGCCGCCGGTTTTTTTACCGCTTAACATAGGATATTTACGGTTTTCAATGGCCGCACTTTGCAGTATTTTTACCGGTATAAAATGCCGGAGCAACTGGTTGCGCAAAGCCTCAAAATCCCTCCCGCAAACAACAAGTTCTTCTACACCAAACGTTTGTTTTAGTAACAAAGATGCCCATATGGCAAAAGAAGTTGGATACTGTACCGCGGCGGCAGCCAATGATACCGTAATCCGTTCAGCAATTTGGTACCAATCACTTTTATTAAAAATTACACTGAGATAAAAAAGGTTTTCAGCCATAATACTGTTCCCGGAAGGGGTGGCACCATCATATAACTCCTTTTTACGCATCACAATATCCTGTTGGTCTTTATGTGTAAAGAAGAAAAAACCAGTGGCTGCATCGGTAAAATTATCAATTACAAAACTGGCCATTTGCGCCGCAATGTCAAGATATTTCGTATCCGATGTTATTTCCTGTAACTGAATACAGGCCTGTATTACATAAGCATAGTCATCAAGAAAAGCAGGATACTTTGCCATATTGTTTTTGTAGGTATGCCTTAATTCAGCACCGCTTTCAGCCACCCTGAATTTCCGCAGCAAAAAATCCATAGTTTGCACAGCCAGCTGCCTGTAACGGNCCTCGTTTAGCGCGGCAGCAATTTTACAAAAAGCGGTTACCAAAAGAGCGTTCCAGCCCACTAAAATCTTATCNTCTGTTAACGGCCGGGGGCGTGTGTTGCGATGAGCCAATAATCGTTTTAACCCGTTTTGCAATTCCGCTTCCAGCCTGCTTTTTTCAATATTATTTTCTGCAGCAAAACTGTCAATATCTTTTAATACACGCAGTATGTTTTTGCCTTCCCAGTTGCCCTTTACTGTAATATCATAAAACGCACAAAATAAGGGTGCCCCGGCGCCCAAAATGGAGTCCACCTCCGCCTTATCCCACACATAAAACCTGCCTTCCTCCCCCTCGCTGTCCGCATCCAGCGCAGCATAAAAACCACCCCCCTCATCTGCCATTTCCCGCAATAAAAAATCAACGGTTTGCCTGATGGCATTTTCATATTTTTTTTGCCGGGTAATCTGGTGCATATCACATATCACATTCAACAAAAGCGCATTATCATACAGCATCTTTTCAAAATGTGGTGCCAGCCATTCCTTATCTGTACTATACCTTGAAAAACCGCCTCCAACCTGGTCATATATACCGCCGTCAAGCATTTTATCAACAGAGAGCCGGGCCTGTTGCAAGGCCTTTTCATCACCCGTAAAATGATAATACTGGAGGAGGTATTGAATGGTAAATGTTTGGGGAAATTTTGGGGGCCTGCCAAAACCACCCCATTCTGTATCTGCCTGCTTTAAAATATTTGCTGCCGCCAATGCACATTGCTCTTTTTTAAAAACAGTGTCTGCAGCAGTTGATACCAGTTGTTCAAATTGCCCTGACTGTTGTAAATGTGCCATCAGGTTTTCTGCCTGGGATGCTATTTCATGGCTCCGTTCCGCCCAGGATTGTGCAATGGCATCCAGCACTTCAGTCCACGAAGAGCGGTTGTACGCCCTTACCGGGGGAAAATAGGTCCCCCCGTAAAAAGGTTTTGCATCGGGGGTTAAAAAAACATTTAAGGGCCAGCCGCCGCTGCCGCTTATGGCCTGCACCGCATCCATATAAATGTGGTCCAGGTCGGGCCGCTCTTCCCGGTCAATTTTAATATTGATAAAATTGCTGTTCATTTTTTGCGCCACTGTTTCATTCTCAAAACTTTCCCTTTCCATAACATGGCACCAATGACAGGCAGCATAGCCAATACTTACCAGTATGATTTTGTTTTCATTTTTTGCTTTTTGCAATGCCTCATCCCCCCAGGCAAACCAGTCAACCGGGTTATGTGCATGCTGTTTAAGGTAAGGACTGCTTTCGTTAACCAGACGGTTGGTGTATTTATGTGTCATGGCAGGCATGCTGATCAGTTTTTATATGACCAGGCAAATATCAATATAAAAAACTTGTCTTCCCCAGCAATAAAAAAGCGGCATTAAAGCCGCTTGTATAAGTATTGTTGNTTGTTTATTTCTTTTTTTGTGCAGAAAGATAAAGCTCTAAAGCACTTACCATACTGGGGGCCTGAGGTTGAGGTGCTTTTATATCCAGTACCAACCCGGCTTCTTCAGCAGCTTTTAATGTATTAGCCCCAAAAGCCCCGATCTTGGTACCATTTTGCCTGAATTTGGGGAAATTTTCCAACAGACTTTTTACGCCGCCAGGTGTAAAAAAACAGATGACATCGTAATTCCTGCCCACCACTTCTTTAACATCATTACTGATGATCCGGTACATTACGGGCGTTGCATACTCACAGTTATTGCCTTTAAGCCAGTTGGTGATGTCGCTGTCAAAAGATTCAGAGCAGGGGTAAAGGAACTTCTCGTTGTCTTTATGCTTATTAATTACATCAAAAAGGCTTTTATTGGTACCATCGGCGCCATAAAACACTTTACGCTTCCTGTACAAAATAAATTTCTGGAGATAGAGTGCCACCGCTTCAGTAATGCAAAAATATTTGGTATCCTGCGAAATATTCACTTTCATTTCGGCACAAACCCTGAAGAAATGATCGATGGCGTGGCGGCTGGTGAAGATCACTGCAGAGTAATTAACAATGTCAATTTTTTGCCTGCGGAAATCTTTGGCATCTATGCCTTCTACAACAATAAAGGGATGAAAATCAAGTGTAAGATTGTGCTTTTTAGCCAAATCAAAGTACGGAGACTTCTCGCCTTCGGGCTTAGGTTGGGTTATTAATATCTTCTTTACCTTATGTGCTGAAATATCAGCTTTAGCTGAGCCGTTGTTTACCATACTAATTGAGCAAAATGGTTTGGCAAAATTACAGATTTTTACTTAATAAAATGAGCATGCCTTTGTAAATAAGTAAAAGGGGGATAACTTCTATGCCCGCGATATACAGGAAAAAATGAAAACGGCTGATTTTTAGCTGGTTTTGCAGCAGCCCGTAGGACCGGAAAAAGCGGAGCATCAGCAAAAACCCAACCAGCAACAGGGAGATCAGGGCAGCAGCCGATGCCACGGGTGCATCTGCAAAAACCATCAGGATAATAAACGGAATTAAAAGAATGCCGATGATCTTACAGATCAGGAAAATAATAAACACATAGGTATCGGTGGTTTCAGCATGGCCCGTAACCCACCCTGTAAATTTTAAGGTGCTGTACTTGGCCAGGTAGGTAAGCCCCAGGATTACTATACAACTGCCCAGGAGCATCCATGGCTCAGTAACGGGTATAAACTGGTAGTGCCGGAGAAGAAAATAAATATAAATACCCCCGCCCATTACAAAAAATGCATTGAAAAGCAAGGAGGGTAATTTTGACTGCAGGAGCTGGTCGGTTAACTGGCTTTGCCGCAGCGAAGTATTAAAAAACACCCTGAACAGGGTACTGAAATAACGGGCAAAGAAAAAACGGAGCAACGCCAAAATAAATACCAGTCCCGTAAGCAGGTAGAAAAAAGCATCTGATGTTTTTACAGCTTTAAATTTTACCGGCATGGCCGATGGTGTTCCCTTAGTGTTTACAAACTTATTTTCACTAAGTAATACCTGCCAGGCTGCTTCATATTGGTTTACCATTACAGGAGCTGCCGGTGCCAGCGTATCTTTTTGTACCCGGAGTGTATCTGTCTGCTGTGCTGCAATGCCGGATACCATAAAAATGACACAACAAAAGCAAATAAAAAATTGCCTCACGTAATGAATTGGTTTTTGCAAAAGTAATGGCAGTGGCCCAGATAATTAAAAGTAATTAACATAACCAAAATGTATTTTAGAAGCCCCGCGTAAATTGAACGTCACATCATCTCTTTTGCCAAGGGCATAACTTATATTCAGTAACCCGAATTTTGTTTCAAACACCATACCTAAGCCGGTTGACATAAAGTTGTTGGACCCGTTAACCGACTGGTATTTATTTTTTACCCAACCCCCGTCTGCAAATCCAAATAAATAAGAGTTAAGTCCCAGGCGGTAGCGGTACTCCGCTGTGGCTACCGCGTATTGAGTGGCATAAATACTTTCTTCATCAAAACCACGCAGCAGCCGGTATCCGCCAATCTGGAACAGTTCATTCCTAAAAATATTGGGGCTGCTGTATAAGCCTGTATTGACAGCCGTTTTAAAAGTGCCCTGTTTCCCTGCAGGAAAATAATGTGCTGCATAAATTTTAGCCCGTAAATGATAAGTATTCCCTGTTAGTGAATCGTACAGGCTGGCATAGTTGAATGAAGGATCTTTTATAGANAGGATATCATTATTGCGACGGATTTTTTTAATCCCGGCAAGTGCGGTAAGCCTTATTTCATTTCCNCTACGGGGATTAAGTTTATAATCCGTTTTGGNCCAGTTATANTCCAGCCCCAGGCTGGTNGCACTTACATCAATATTGGCAGGAAGNGTTTTACTGGCTTTAACCCGGCTGGTNTCCACAGCACCCGCCAGCAGGAAATTATTCTGCCACTGTACAAATACCTTTCCCTGTTGATAAGCTGAAGTGCGGTACCCGATACCCAACTGCCCGTTAAC
>JGI24770J26754_10002688_pt1 | contig 12199 bp, 11 predicted proteins | sample LakOneMetagenome_FD_26754 | JGI IMG/M metagenome (IMG submission 26754) | reverse complement strand
AGATGCTGCGCCCCGCCCCGCGTTCGACCAGCAGTTCGACGACACAGTCGCGGATGCGTTCGGCCAGCTGGTCGTCTTGGAACGGCAGGATCATCCAGGGCTCTCGGAGCCGCGGCGCTGCGCGCCGTCCAGGAGGGCGGTCGCGGGCGGGCGGCGATGATCGGCATAATAGCCACATGCGGGCCGTGCCATGTGCCGCGCTGCGACAGATGCCACGGTTGCTCACATTGGCTGTCCCGCACCGGCGAAGGCGGAGTGGATGAAGATCGTCTATCGGGCCGAGAACATCATCGATGCGAACCTCGTCAAGGGTTCGCTCGCGCTCGACGGCATCACCGCGTTCGTCAGCGGCGAATACCTGACTGGTGCCGTCGGCGAATTGCCGTACTGGAACCTCGTCAACGTCATGGTGGCCGACCAGGATGTCGAACGTGCGGCGCCGATCGTACAGGCGATCGACGACGCCCTGCGCGAGGAGCGCGCGCGCGCCGACGACTGTGCGGGCGACGCGTTGCCGGCATAGATCCTCACCGACCGGATCCCCACCGAAAGGGAAACCCCATGTCCGACACGCCGTTGCTGATCATCGGCAACAAGAACTATTCCTCGTGGTCGCTGCGGCCGTGGCTGCTGCTGCGCCATCACGGGGTTGCCTTCGACGAACAGCGCCTGCTGCTCGACACGCCGGAGTTCGCTCGGACGATCGCCGACTGGTCGCCGAACCGCGCGGTGCCGGCGATGCGCCATGCGGGCATCACGATCTGGGACTCGCTCGCGATCTGCGAGTACGCCAACGAGACCTTCCTCGGCGGTGCCGGCTGGCCGGCCGATGCATCGGCGCGTGCGGTCGCGCGTTCGGTCAGCGCGGAGATGCATTCGGGTTTCCAGGCGCTGCGCAAGGCGCTGCCGATGAATTGCCGGCGCCGCACGCACGGCACGCTGCTCGGACCCGACGTGCTCGCGAACATCGCGCGCATCGGCGCGATCTGGCGTGACTGCCGCGCGCGATTCGGCGCCGGCGGGCCGTTCCTGTTCGGGGGTTTTTCGATTGCCGACGCGATGTATGCACCGGTCGTGATGCGCTTCGTCTGCTACGGTGTAGAGATCGATGCCGTCGCGCAGGCGTACGTCGATACGCTGCTGGACCTGCCGGCGCTGCAGGAATGGCTGCGCGATGCCGCCGCGGAAACCGAATCGCTTGAAGCCACCGACAGGGTCGCCTGATGCACGTGCAGTCGGCGGCCCTCCCGCGCGCAGCGCTGCTGCAGATGATCCTCGGTGCGAGTGCGATCAGCACGACCAGCCTGTTCGTGAAGGTCGCGCATGTCGGCCCGACGATGTCGGGTTTCTACCGCATGGGCTTCGGTGGCCTGATGCTGCTCGCCGGCCTGGTCGCGCTCGGCCAGTGGCGACCTGTGCGGCTGGCGGAGCTCGCCTGGCTGCTGGTGCCGGGTGCCGCGTTCGCGATCGACCTCGTCATGTGGCACCGGAGCATCCTCTACGTCGGCCCCGGGCTCGCGACCCTGCTCGGCAATTTCCAGGTGTTCCTGATGGCGCTCGCCGGCTGGCTGCTGTATCGCGAGCGCCTCGGCGCAGCGTTCATCGCCGGCATCGCGCTCGCGTTCGTCGGCCTCTACCTGCTGGTCGGCCTCGACTGGTCGTCGGTCGGCGAGCAATACCGCCTCGGCGTCGTGCTCGGCACCGTCACCGGATTCGCCTATGCGATCTACATGCTGTCGACGCGGCACGCGCAGCGCGCCGGTCATGTGAAGCTCGCGCCGGCGCAGCTGCTGTGCGTGAGCTCGCTGGTCAGTGCGTTCGTGCTCGGAATCGTCGCCCTGGTCGAAGGCGAGTCGTTCGCGATCCCCGATGCGCAGAGCTGGTCCGCGTTGCTCGGCCTCGCATTCTGCGGCCAGGTGCTCGGCTGGGTACTGCTCACGCGCGCGATGCCCCAGTTGCCGGCCTCGACCATTGGCCTGCTGCTCCTGCTGCAGCCGGCGCTGAGCTTCATCTTCGACGTACTGCTGTTCGCGCGTCCTACCCACGCACTCGACTGGATCGGCGTCGCATTGTCGCTGCTCGGCATCTTCGTCGGCTCATACCGTCCCGCCTCGCGCAAACCCGCGTTGCCGCCGGCGGCAGCCGCGGAACCGTAGCGTCGGCCGCATCCACACGCGATGAGAATCCTGCACTTCGCAATTGCCATGAGCCTGTCCTGCGCCGTCGGCTGCGCAACGATGGCGCGCGCGCCGCGCGATCCGTTCGGACACTGGCACGTGACGAAGCTCTACTCGGGAACCGAAGGCCGCGTGCCGGCGCGCGATTTCGTGGTCCGATTCATGCGCGAGGACGAACCGGGTCTCGTTCGCGTCCTGATGTCGGGCATTAACAGCCACTCGTCATCGATGCGGGTGGACGGCGACGCGCTGCAGGCGACGGGAATATCCACGCAGACGCTGCTGGGCTGCCTGCGTCGCGTCGACATCGACGGCGTCGATCGCGACCGCGGCAAGCCAGCGCCTCCGACTGCGAATCCTTGCCTGGCCGTCGAGGCGGACGAGGAACTGATCGCGAATGTCCTTGCCGCGCCGACCAGCTGGCGCGAACACGGTGACACGCTGCAGGTGCGTTCGAATCCGAAAGACGCGTGGATCGAACTGCGCCGCTGATGCACTGGCGGGTTTGCGCGGCGGCACGCGTTGCACGCGTACCGCCGGGTTCATGTGTGCGGCGAGTTCAATGCGGCCAAAGCCAGGCGAACACCGCGGCGGTGGAGAGTGCGAACAGGAGCCCGTCGAGCGCGTCTTTTGCGACGGCGCCCCATGGCTGGCCCCACCAGATACCCTGGATGAACGCGCCGAAGCCGTAGGCCATGAACGCGGCGGTGCCGATCACGCGGAACACGACCGCGAACGCGCTTCCCGCGGCGAGCGTGTGCGCTCCGAGATAGGCGCAAAACAGCGAGATGACGAGGCAGAACACGAACCACTGCGCGAGCGGCTTGCCCATGCCGAATTCCCGTCCTGCACGCAGGATGAACTTTCCGACGGGTCCCTGGCGGAATTTCGCCTGCATCTCCGGGGTACCCATGTCCTTCATGTCCTTGCAGAACGGCATCATGTAGATGCCGGGGTCCGGATTCCCTTTGCGGATCGCGGCGAGGATTTCGTCCTCGTTGCCGAAGCCGTGGTAGTCGGGCGCATGCCACTTGAGCACCATATGCACGATGCTGCTGACGATGAACACGGCGACAGCGGAAAGCAGGATCGGAAGCCACAACTGCAACAACGAAACCATGGTCGATCTCCTCGGCTGGAATGGCAGAACATGGTTGACAGCCGTCGCCCGCAATGCGCGGACGCCGGCTGGCATCAAAGCGAAGGTCAATCTTCTTCGGGCCGCGGCTTGTACGCCTCGGTGAGCTGCTTCTGCACCTGTGGCGGCACCGGCTCGTAGTGGCTGAACTCGATCGCGTAGCGGCCCTGGCCGCCCGTCATCGCCTTCAGTTCGGTCTGGTAGTCGGTGACTTCGGCGAGCGGTACCTGCGCCTTGATGATGATCTCCCCGCCGCGTAGCGAGTCGGTTCCGTTGATGCGCGCGCGCTTGCCCGCGAGGCCGCCGGTGACGTCGCCCATGTGTGCGTTCGGCACGGTCACGTCGAGGTTGACGATCGGTTCGAGCACCTGCGGCCTGGCCTTGGTGATCGCGTCGAGGAACGCCTTCTTGCCGGCCGAGATGAATGCGACCTCCTTCGAGTCGACCGCGTGGTACTTGCCGTCGTAGACGACGACCTTTACGTCCTGCAACTGGTAGCCGGCGATCGCGCCGTGTTCAAGTACCTGGCGCACGCCCTTCTCGATCGCCGGCAGGAACTGGCCCGGGATCGTGCCGCCCTTGATCTCGTCCTCGAACTCGAAGCCGCCGCCGCGCGGCAGCGGCTCGATGCGCAGGAACACTTCGCCGAACTGTCCGGCGCCGCCGGTCTGCTTCTTGTGCCGGTGGTGGCCTTCGGCCTTCGCGGCGACCGTCTCGCGGTAGGCGATGCGCGGCGGTCGGGTAGTGACCTCGACGCCGTAGCGTTCCTTCATGCGGTCGAGCATGAGCTTGAGGTGCAGGTCGGACAGGCCGCGGATGATCGTCTCGTTGAGTTCCTTGTTGTGCTCGATGCGGAAGCACGGATCCTCTTCGCCGAGGCGCGCAAGCGCGGTCGCGAGCTTCTGCTCCTGGCCCTTGTGCGCCGGCTGCACCGCGAGGCCGAACATCGGCACCGGAAAATCGACGGGTTTCAGGTGGATCTGGTCCTCGTCGTGCGAATCGTGCAGCACCGCGTCGAAGTGGATCTCGTCGACCTTGGCGACCGCGGCGATGTCGCCCGGAATCGCCTGCTCGATCTCGACGTGGTCCTTGCCCTTGAGCTTGAACAGGTGGCCGACCTTGAACGGCTTCTTGCCGTCGTCGATGAACAGCTGCGTGTCGCGTTTGATCGTGCCCTGGTGGACGCGGAACACGCTGAGCTTGCCGACGAACGGATCATTGATGATCTTGAACACGTCGGCGATCACGTGCTTCTTCGGATCGGGATCGGACGTGATCGGTTGCGCATCGGCACCGACGCCCTTGACGAACGGCGGCGGATTGCCTTCCTTCGGGTTGGGCAGCAATTTCGCGGCGAGGTTGAGCAGCTCCTTCACGCCGGTGCCGGTGCGCGCCGACACGAAGCANATCGGCACGAGGTGGCCTTCGCGCAGGCATTGCTCGAACGCATCGTGCAGTTCCTGTCCCGACAGGCCGGCCTCGCCGTCGTCGAGGTAGTGGCCCATCACGCTTTCGTTGATCTCGACCACCTGGTCGATGATGTGCTGGTGTGCTTCGGCGACCGACGAGAAGTCCGAATCGCCCTGCGGCTGGAAGAAGCAGTCGACCACCGCGCTGCCGTTCTTCGCCGGCAGGTTGATCGGCAGGCATTCGTTGCCGAATTCGTCGCGCAGCATCTCGACCACCCCTTCGAGGTCGACGCCTTCGTGGTCGATCTTGTTGACGACCAGCAAGCGGCACAGGCCGCGTTCGCGCGCGCGCTCCATCAGGCGGCGCGTGGTGTGGGCGACGCCGGTGACGGCGTCGATGACGATCGCGCAGGTCTCGACCGCNCTCAATGCGGACAGNGTCGGGCCGCGGAAGTCGGGGAAACCCGGGGTGTCGAGCAGGTTGATGTGCACGTCGCCGACATCGATCGAGGCGATCGCCGCGGCCATCGAGTGTTTTCGTTCCTTCTCCATCGGATCNCTGTCGGACACCGTGGTGCCCTTCTCGACGGAGCCTGCCGTCTGGATCGCGCCGCCGGCATGCAGCAGGGCTTCGAACAAGGTGGTTTTGCCGGCGCTCGCTTGACCTGCAAGCGCAATGTTCCTGATGCCATCGGTGCTGTACGACATGAGCGGACCTCCCATTGGCGGCACCACGCGGCATGTGCCGGCGCGGCTCGAAGGCCGTCATGGTCGTCCGCTCGGCCCCATGCCGGACGGTTCGGGGCGCCACGGGGACGGTCATGGCGGGATGTGCGCCGCAGGCGGGTGCGGCGCAGGCATAGACTTGACCTATCGGAGCGAGGGGTCAAGACGCAATGCGTGATGAGNGGGCGTCCGAGCGTGCCGTCGTGTGCGTGCATGGCGCGGGGGGTGGCGGTTGGGAGTGGGGCATCTGGGCACGCGCCTTCGCCGTTTGCGGGCGCCCGGTGCTTGCGCCGGACCTGATGCCCGCGGGGGGCGGCCTCGCGGCGACTCGTCTGGCCGACTATCGCGCGCAGGTGGTCGCCTGGTGCGCCGCGTATTCGGCCAATGGGATCGACCTCGTCGGTGCCAGCCTCGGCGGCCTGCTCGCGCTCATGGTCGCGCGCGAAGTGCGCGCACATGCGGTGGTGCTGGTCAATCCGATGCCGCCGGCCGGCTTGCCTTCGCCCGCGCCGCGCTCGCCCGCGGTGATCCGCTGGCGCAGCGACGCATCGCTGCACGCAACCCGGCGCGCGCTGCCGGACGCCGACGAGGCGGCCTGCATGTACGCATTCCGCCGCTGGCGCGACGAATCCGGCGCCGTGCTCGACGAAGCGCGTGCGGGCCTGGTGGTCGATCCACCCGACTGCCCGGTGCTGGTGATCGCGAGCGAACGCGACCTCGACGTGCCGCCGGAAGCGAGCCGCGCGCTCGCGGCGATGCTCGGCGCCGACTTCGAGTGCATCGCCGGCGCGAGCCATGTCGGGCCGTTGCTCGGGCATGACGCCGCCCGCACCGCTTCGCGGGTCGCCGACTGGCTCCATGCTCGAAGGGCGAACGCGAAGCGCGATGAAAGCGGAGTCCAGTGACTTCAAGCCATTGAAAGCAGGGCTCCGGATTTCCGTTTTTCGCGGAAACAGCCGGTAAAAGTCGAGTTGTCCACAGCCCCCTTAACAGCGCTTTAGCACGCGATCATTATCCTGCCGCGACATTCTCCGATCCCTTCTCCCTTGACCGAGCAGCATCCTCCATCGCCAGCGATGCTGCAGCGCGCGCCCGTGCCCCTGTCCGAGCCGGGTCGCCTGCGCTTCGCCGCGGATCGCCTGCCATGGCAACGCAGCCTGCGCTGGGAGAAACCGCTGCGCGACCGCAGGCTGTTGTGGCTCGGCGGATCGATCGCATTCCTGATCACCCTGTTCGAGGTCGTCGGCTTCGGCCTCGGCATGCGCAACTGGCATTTCGCCCCGCCGAAACCGCAGATCATCCAGGTCATGCTGATCGAACCCGCGAGCGAACTGCCGCCACCGCCGCCGGAACCGGAACCGCCGATCGTCTCGCGGCCGAGCCGGGTGAAGGTTGCATTGCCGGAAGTGAAACAGGCGCCACCGCCGTTGACCGCGATCGAGGATCCCGACGCGATGCACGCGCGCGTGGGTGAGGGCGGCAATGGCGCGCCGCGCTTGTTCAATCCGGACGGTTCGATCCGCCTCGGCGATGGTGCACCGACGCTGCCGGGCAAGCCGAAGACCGAGCGCGAGGCAGCGAGGGCACGCTGGGCGCAGATCGATGCGCCGATCAACCCGCTCGACTGCAAGAAGACGCGTTTCGCCGGCGCGTTCGCGCCCGATGTCTCGCTCGGCGACAAGGTTGCGGGCAAGTACCTCAAGTGGGTCGGCCTCTCCGATGCGCAGGCCATCCGGCACCGCGCCGAGAAACGCGCCGACTCCGGCGGTTGCGAGCCCGCGAACTAGGGCGGTACGCGCGGAACCCGTGCAGCCGAAGGTGGCATCGCGGCGTGACGCGCCGCTGCGCGCGCGACCTGCTTCCCAGCCTGCGATGCTGGGCGGATGGTTGGGCTATTCTTCGATGCGCCGGCGCGACCGGCATTCCTTCGACACGCGGACGCCCCGGCGTGCGCCCAGCGGCGAGAGTTTGCATGCAGGAAAACGATGTGCCGCTGTGCGTCGACCTCGACGGCACCCTGGTCCATACCGACCTGCTGTACGAGTCGACGCTGGCNCTGCTGCGTCGCAATCCGCTGTACCTGCTGCTGCTGCCGGTGTGGNTGCTGCGCGGCAAGGCGCATCTGAAGCGCGAGATCGCACGGCGCGTCACGCTCGATGTCGCGCACCTGCCGTACGACACGCGCGTGCTTGCGTGGCTGCACGGGATGCGCGCGCGCCGATGCGTGCTGTGCAGCGCATCGGACGTAGTCCTGGTCGAAGCTGTCGCCGCCCACGTCGGGGGCTTCGAGCGCGTGCTCGGCAGTGACGGCGAACGCAATCTCGCCGGTGCGCGCAAGGCCGAGGCGCTGGTCGCGCTGTACGGCGAGCGTGGTTTCGACTATGTCGGCAATGCGACGCCGGATCTTGCCGTGTGGTCGCATGCGCGCGAGACGATCGTCGCCAATGCGAGTCGGGCGCTGCTGCGGCGCCTGGGTGGGCGGCGCACGATCGCGCGTGTATTCGAATCGCGCGGCGGATTCGTGCGCGCGGCATTGCGCGCCTTGCGGCCGCACCAGTGGTCGAAAAACCTGCTGGTGTTCGTGGCGGCGATCGCCGCGCACCGGATCCTCGATCCGCTCGCATGGCGCGCGACCGTGCTGGCGTTCGTCGCGTTCTGCCTGTGCGCCTCGGGTGCGTACGTGCTCAACGATCTCGTCGACCTCGATGCCGATCGTCGCCATCCGCGCAAGCGCGCACGCCCGTTCGCGGCTGGCCGCTTGCCGATTGCGGCCGGCCTCGTCGCGGCGCCCGTGCTGACGTTCGCGGCGTTTGCGGTCGCGCTGCTGCTGCCGCCGCGCTTCGCGCTCGTGCTGCTGGTGTATGCGGCGACGACGCTTGCCTATTCGTTGCTGCTCAAGCGCATCGTCGTCGTCGACGTGCTCGTGCTCGCGGCGTTGTACACGCTGCGCATCGTCGCCGGTGCGGTCGCGATTCCGGTCGAGGCTTCCGGCTGGTTCCTGTCGTTCGCGCTGTGCCTGTTCCTGAGCCTGGCGATGCTCAAGCGCTACGCCGAAGCGCACCATGTCGCGGCGGACGGGCACGCGGCCATCGCCGGTCGCGGTTACCGTGCCGCGGACCTCGCCTGGATCGGGCGCAGCGGCATGGCGGCCGCCCTGGTCTGCCTGGTCGTGCTGGCGTTCTACATCGACAGCACCAAGAGCGCCGCGTTGTATCGCCATCCGCACTGGTTGTGGCTGCTGCTGCCGCTGCTCGCCGCATGGCTCTCGCGCGTGTGGGCCCTCGCGCGCCGCGGACGCATGCACGACGACCCGGTCGTGTTCGCACTGACCGATGTGCCGAGTCTTGCCGTGCTCGGCGGGTTCGCGGCTACGGTCGCGCTGGCGGTCTGAGCGGCGGGACTCGCCGCTGCGCAGCTCGACCCGCCCTACGGTGCTCCGCCGTCATGTAGGGCGGTACGCGCGCGAGCGCGTGCCGCCGCCACCTCACAGCATCCGCATCAATTCCGGCATCAGCGGCAGCTTGCGCACGCGCACCGTGGTCGCGGCGTAGACCGCGTTCGCGAGCGCGGGCGCGACGCTCGGGATGCCCATCTCGCCGGCACCGACCGGGTCGGCCGTGGATTCGACGATCTGCACTTCGACGCCCTTCGGCGCCTGCGCCATGCGCAGGAGCGGGTAGTCGGGGAAGTTCTTCTGTTGCACCTGGCCGTCCTTGACCGTGATCGCGAGATGCAGCGCGGTCGAGATGCCGTCGATGGTGCCGCCCATCATCTGCGCCTCGACGCCGAGAGGGTTCACCACGCGACCGACATCGACGACGCACACCGCGCGATGGATGCGCAGCTCGCGCCCCTCGACCGAGACCTCGAACGCGTGCGCAGCGTAGCCGCCGAACGTGAAGTGGCAGGCGATGCCGAGGCCGTGGCCGTCGCTGCGGCGCTCGCCCCAGCCGATCTTTGCCGCGCACAGCTTGAGCACATTGGCCATGCGGCCGGTGTCGAAGGTCGGACCGCCATGCCCCGAGTAGGGAATCGTGCGCGGCTCGCCGAGCATCGCCAGGCGCAGCGCGACCGCGTCCTGCTTGCTTGCGATCGCGACCTCGTCGATGAAACTCTGCACCGCGAACGCATGGAACGTGTGCAGCGGCGCGCGCCACCAGCCGCGCGGCATGCCCGACGGGACGCTGAAGAACGTCTTGTCGAGATTGGCGACCAGGCCGGCCGGGAAATCGTCGGCTTCGAGGCAGCCGGTGTTGATCGGCCGCTTGCGTCCTCCGCCTTCGCGATACGGCCGCGGCGTCGCCGCGCAATGATGCGTCCAGCCGGTGACCTGCTTCCTGCGATCGAGCGTCGCGCTCAGCGCATGCACGCCGAATGGACGGTAGAAGTCGTGCTGCAGGTCGTCCTCGCGCGTCCACATCAGCTTGACCGGGCGGCCCGCAGCCTTGGCGAGCGAGACCGCCTCGGCGACGAAATCGTTTTCGAGGCGCCGGCCAAAGCCGCCGCCGGCGCGCGTCATCTGGATCTCGATGTCCTTGCGCGCGAGGCCGGTCATGCGCGCGATCATTTCCGACGCACTGCCCGGACTCTGCAGCGACGCCACCAGGCGCGCGCTGTCCTGCCTGATCTCGATCAGCGCACCGGGCGGTTCCATCGTCGCATGGGCGAGGAACGGCACCTCGTAGCGCGCCTCGACGAACTGGCGCGCCTGCTTGCGCGCCTTGGCGAAGTCGCCGTCGTGGCGCACCGGCGTGCCATCGGCGTTGGCGTCGAGCAGCGCCTTCGCGGCTGCGGCGAGCGCGGCGCTCGACTCCGTGCTCCACGGCCCATCCTTCCATTTCACCTTGAGCAGTTCGCGCCCCTTGAGCGCGCCCCAGCTGTGTTCGGCGAGCACCGCGACGCCGCTCGCGAGCGGCCCGTCGAACGGCTCGCCGGGCATGGGTCCGGGCAACGCGATCACGTCGACCACGCCGGCGACCTTGCGTGTCTCGGCGTCGTCGAACGAATCGAGCGTGCCGTCGAGGTGCGGGCAGCGCACGATCACTGCGACCAGCGCATCGGGGGCGTACGCGTCGATGCCGTAGCGCGCGCGCCCGCTGACGATCTCGCGCGCGTCGGCGACCCTGGTCGGCTTGCCGATGATGCGGAACTGTTCGGGCTTCTTCAGCGCGACCGGCTGGTCCGGCAGCGCGATCGACGCGGCGCTGCGCGCGAGCGCGCCGTAGGTCAGCTTGCGTCCGTCCGGCGCNATGACCTCGCCGGCCTCGCTGCGCAACTGCGCAACCGGAAGANTCCATTCCTTCGCCGCCGCCTGCAGCAACAGCCAGCGCGCGCTCGCGCCGGCCTGGCGCAGATCCTTCCAGCCGTCGGACACGCTCGTGCTGCCGCCGGCGCCCTGGTCGCCGTAGCGGTTCGACGGCCCCTGGTCGGTGTCGATGTAGCCGTACGGCAACTGCACCACGCGCACCTGCGACCAGTCGACGTCGAGTTCCTCGGCGATCAGCATCGGCAGCGAGGTGATGACGCCCTGGCCGATCTCGCAACCGCGCGCGCCGATCACGATGCGGTTGTCGCGTTCGATGCGCACGAATGGACCGAGTTCGGTGAGGTCGTCGCCGAGGAGTTCCGGCGGCACGCCCGGCGTCGGTCCGGCGAACGCCGCGCGCACGCCAAGCAGCAGCGCGCCGCTCGCGGTCAGCGAAACGACGAGGAAGCGGCGCCGCCCGCCATCGACCGGCGCGCTCACTTCTTGTCTCCCTGCATCGATTCCGCCGCGCGCAGGATCGCCTTGCGGATGCGCGGATAGGTGCCGCAGCGGCACAGGTTGCCGATCGCGGCGATGTCGTCGTCGCTCGGTCTGGGCTTGCGCTTGAGCAGGTCGACCGCGGCCATGATCTGCCCGGCCTGGCAATAACCGCACTGCGCGACGTCCTCGTCGATCCACGCCTGCTGCACCGGGTGCAGCGCATCGCCCTCGAGGCCTTCGATCGTCGTGACCTTGCGTTCGGCGACGCCGTTCATCGGCATCACGCACGCGCGCGCCGCCTTGCCGTCGATCAANACCGTGCAGGCGCCGCAGGCGCCGATGCCGCAGCCGAACTTGCTGCCGGTCAGGCGCAGCGTATCGCGCAGGAACCACAGCAGCGGCATCGCCGGATCACCGACGTGGAAATACGGTTTGCCATTCACCGTGACGGGGATCGACGCCTGCACCTTCGGCGTGGGTCGGGCGCCGGATTCGGCAGCGGTGTCGACGGAAGGGGCGGGGGTCTTGTCGGGCATCGAGTCCTCGCGGGCCGCACGCGCGGCAGCTGCATGCGCAATCGGCGCATTGTCGCATGCGCGCGGCNGGCTGCCGAGACGCGGCTTCGATCCGGCGCGCGTGGCGGGCCGGCCGTCGCATGCAGCGGTGTCCTGCTGGCGGCCGCATGGCGTGTCATCGACGCGAGCTGTATTGGTCGGCGGGACTCGCGCTTTCGCGCTGGACCCGTCCTACGGGTTGGGTGAGGTACACGCCGTCGTAGGGCGGTACGCGCGCCGCGCGTGCCGCCGGGCCGGTTGCCGCGACATCATCCCTTCACCCTTCCCAACGCGTAGCGCCAGATGAAATACACCGGCAACCCCGCCAGCGTGATCAGGGCGCCCCAGCCGGCGTCGCCGGGGTGCTGCCAGATCGTCGTGCCGACGACGCCGGCGACGACGACGAGGAACACGATCGGCAGCAGCGGGAACCATGGCGTGCGGAACGT
>JGI24770J26754_10002684_pt1 | contig 12208 bp, 9 predicted proteins | sample LakOneMetagenome_FD_26754 | JGI IMG/M metagenome (IMG submission 26754) | reverse complement strand
AACATGGCGAATTGCTACATGTACAGCAACCGTTTTGCAGAAGCCGAAAAATATTTCCGTTTATGTCTCGGCATAGATTCTTCCTTTGATAATAAAAAACAGATGTCAGACACCTACCTTAACCTTGGTAACCTGATGCTGATGCAGAAGAAATACAACGATGCGGAAACTTATTTAAATCATTCGATTGCCCTGGCAGACAGCACCGGGTATAAACAAGGCAAATATTCGGCCTACCTGATTTTAAGTGACCTGTATAAAGCAACCAATCAATACGAAAAGGCATTCACATCGCTGCAAACAGCCTATTCCATAAAAGGCAGGATCATTAATGAAAGCACCGAGAGTAAGATCGCCGAACTGGAAACGGTTTACCAGACAGAGAAAAAAGAGCAGCAGCTGAAATTGCAAAAGGCCGAGATCACCAAAAAGAATTACCTGTTATGGGGTTTAATAGCCGGCGTGGCATTCTTAATTCTGTCGGGCACTGGTTTTTACAGAAGGCGACAGATACAAAACAGGATGGCATTACAGGATGCCGTAATGAAACAACAGGATATTGCCACCCGGGCCATCATCAATGCCGAAGAGAATGAACGCAAGCGCATTGCCGCCGACCTGCACGATGGCGTTGGCCAGATGATGAGTGCTGCAAAAATGAACCTCTCTGCATTTGAAACTGAAATAGCTTTTAAAGATGAAACGCAGAAGATGAGCTTTGAAAAACTGATCGGGCTGGTGGATGAAAGCTGCAAAGAGATACGGAGTGTGAGTCACCAGATGATGCCCAACGCGTTATTGAAAAGCGGCCTCGCCAGTGCGGTAAAAGAATTCATTGATAAGATAGACAACCGCATCATCAAGATAAACCTGCACGCCGAAGGGCTGAATGACCGGCTCGACAGCAATACCGAAACCGTTTTGTACCGGGTGATACAGGAGTGTGTGAACAATGTGATCAAACATTCCGGGGCAACCAACCTGGACATTTCACTGATCAAAGATGAAGACGGCATCGCCGCTACGGTGGAAGACAATGGCCGTGGCTTTGATACAACCGATAAACAGAAATTCGACGGCATTGGCCTGAAGAACATCCGCTCACGGGTTGAATTCCTGAAAGGCACGGTTGACTTTGACAGTTCGCCGGGCAAAGGAACGCTGGTGGCCATTCACATACCGGCAGTGCATTAAAAACTTTTCGCTACATTTAGCATGTTGTAAAAGACGTTCAGGCGCAGAAAATGAAAAACACAAAGATCAGATTAGGGATTGTAGATGACCACCAGATTGTAATAGACGGATTAAAATCTCTACTGCATGGGTACGACGAGTTTGAAGTAGTGATCGAGTGCACCCAGCCCCTGCAGATGACCGATCTTATCAGTAAAAAACACATCGACATTTTACTCACCGATGTTATGATGCCCGGCCTCAATGGCGCCGAACTTTCCAAAGCCGTTCATCAGAAATTTCCTGAAATAAAGATACTGGCGCTTTCCATGAGCGGCCAGGGCGACNTGGTGAACCAGATGATCGAAGATGCAGATATCTCCGGCTATGTACTTAAGAATATCGGCAAGAAGGAACTGGTGAAGGCATTGGAAAAGATCTCAACCGGCGGCATTTATTTCAGTGAAGAAGTGCTGGAAGAAATGACCAGGGCCAGCGAAAAGAAAAAAGAGAACGAAGAAGTAAATCTTACCGCAAGGGAAATAGAGATCATCCGGCTGATCGAAAAAGAAATGAGCAACAAACAGATCGCCGAAAAATTATTCCTCAGCGAACGGACGGTGGAAACTCACCGCAAGAATATTTTCCGAAAGACCAATACCGCCAGTGTGATCGGGCTGGTGAAGTATGCATATGAGCACAAACTTATCTGAGGCACATTAATCCGCTAATTAGTTAATTGGTCCCTGGTTCTCCTGTATGTATCTGGCTATTATTTCAAATGCTCAATACCCAATGTACAATATTCAATTTTCAATGAATGAGCATCCCCTTTCAAGAACGGCTTTCGCTGAACATTTAGAATTGAAAATTGATTATTGAATATTTTATTTTCCAGCACCAGGTTATTCAGTATACATTTTGCCTTCGCTTTAATTGTTCAATACACAACGATCATTATTCAATTTTCAGCCAATAAGCATCCCCTTTCAAGAACGGGTTTCGTTGAACATTGAGAATTGAACATTGCTTATTGAATATTTTCTTTTACAGCACCAGGTTCTCCAGCATATCAGCCGTCATCTGCTGCAAATTGAATTCCTCCTTCCATCCCCAGTCTTTTCTTGCCACGGCATCGTCAATGCTCTGCGGCCAGCTGTCGGCAATGGGCTGGCGGTAATCAGGTTTGTAACTGATCGAAAAATCAGGCACATGCTTTTTAATTTCAGCCGCAATTTCTTTGGGAGAGAAACTCATCCCCGACAAATTATACGATGTTCTTACCGAGATCTTATTTGCCGGTGCTTCCATTAATTCGATGGTGGCCCGTATGGCATCGGGCATGTACATCATGGGCAGGTAGGTATCTTCTCTTAAAAAGCATTCGTACGTTTTTTCACGCTTTGCTTTATAAAATATATCAACTGCGTAGTCGGTGGTACCACCGCCGGGTTCGCTTTTATAACTGATGAGACCCGGGTAACGCAGGCTTCGTACATCAACCCCATAGCGGTGATGAAAATAATTGCACCAGAACTCGCCGGCATATTTGCTGATGCCGTACACCGTGGTGGGTTCAATGATGGTTTGCTGCGGACAGTTTTGTTTTGGTGAAGTAGGGCCAAAAACAGCAATGCTGCTTGGCCAATATACTTTTTGCAGGTTCTCCTCCCGGGCAATGTCAAGTATGGTGGCCCGAATGGCATCGGGCATGTACATCATGGGCAGGTAGGTGTCTTCTTTTAAAAAGCATTCGTAATCTTTTTCCCGCTTTGCTTTATAAAAAATATCTACGGCATAATCGGTGGTTCCACCGCCTGGTTCACTTTTATAACTGATAAGGCCGGGATAACGCAGGCTTCGTACATCCACGCCATAGCGGTGATGAAAATAATTACACCAGAACTCCCCGGCATATTTGCTGATGCCATAAACCGTGGTGGGTTCAATGATGGTCTGCTGCGGACAGTTTTGTTTTGGTGAAGTAGGGCCAAAAACAGCAATGCTGCTTGGCCAATATACTTTTTGCAGGTTCTCCTCCCGGGCAATGTCAAGTACGTTCAGCAAGCTCTGCATATTTAAACTCCAGGCCAGGTTGGGATTTTTTTCGCCGGTGGCAGAAAGGATGGCAGCCAGCAGGTATACCTGGGTAATGTTCTGCCGGATCACCTGCACGTGCAGCATTTCCTTGTTCATCACATCCAGGCTTACATAAGGGCCGGTGCCTTTGAGCAGTTCATTTTCTTCCCGCAGGTCGGAGGCCACCACGTTGGCATTGCCATAGATCTTTCTTAAGGCCAGTGTAAGTTCCACGCCTATCTGGCCACTGGCGCCAATAACTAGTATTTTCTCTTTCAGCATAGCAATTGTTTAATGTACAAATGTAAGGAGTTCTGGTATTTCTGCCGACTGCTAAGTGAAATACGGGAATGGCTCAATGTGGGTTTAATGAACGTTGAATGTTTTGTGTATTTGTGTAACATTTCATAACAGTCAAAATTTTTAATTATGGCACTAAGAAAAACACAGCCACGCAGAAAAGCTTATGGAACATCCATAGCAATGCCGGTTATAAATAAAAATAAACAGGATGCTGACAGAATACCCCTGCTTGAAAGAAAGGTGGATTTTTTAACAAAATTATTTTTTGAGAAAAATACAAAAAGCCCAAATGGCCATGAACGGTTATACCTGAGAAAAACACTGGTATACCCTAAAACATTACAGGTAGAGCTGGTAAGTGATGCCTATTTTGAACCAAATGCATCCGTAGATATTAGGTTCAGCATATCCAGCAAAACGAGTGATGACATTTCTTTTTCCAGGCGGTTCAGGGTAACCTGTAACAACCTGGGTTCGTTTTCAAGAGTGCAGGTTATGACCACACTTGACCTGCAGAAACCGGCTAATTATGCCGATATGGTTTTATCGGCAGTTACAGTTGACATAACAAATGCAGGCAGGATAGCTTATGTGGAGGATATGGTTGTGTAACTCATGGTTATACAATACATGGTTTGATTTATACATTTTGGCTGCAATTATCTAATATTTTATGTGGTACTGCCGGAATGCTTTAATTTACTGTTTTAAATAACAACATGCAGTTTAGCAATTTTAGATTGCCGGCCTATACCCTAATTGTTGTTTTCTGTACAACAACTTTAGCTGCATTTTCCCAAACCAAAAAAATTGACAGCCTGAAATCGGTACTCCTCCATGCAAAAGAGGATACAAATAAATTCAGGATCTATTACAATATAGCTTCGGAATACTGGATCGGGCTTAAAGACACGATTGATTACCCGAACACATTCAAATACGAAGATTCCGCCATTCAGTTAGCCCGGAAATTGAATTATACCTATGGCATATTCGATTGCCTGATGTGTTATGGAAATGTATATGCTTACCAGGAGAAGTACCTCGAATCCGGCAAGTATTACAACCAGGCAATAGAAACAGCCAAATTGCTCGGGGATAAAAAACTGGTTGGCGATTCTTATCTGGAAGCGGCCGATAATTTTTTTGTATATGGGAACGATGCTAAAAAATACCGGCTGAATTTTCCTATTTCATTGGATTTTAATTTCAATGCATTAAAAACCTATGAATCCATCGGTAACAAATATCACATGGCAAAAAGCTGGCTGAAGATTGGCAGGACCTACTCCTGGCAAAATTTTTTCAGCATGGGCAAAGGAAATTACATTGAAGTAGAAAAATCCGGGCTCAGGGCTTTACAATTATTTGAAGAAAGCAAAGAACAACAACCGGTTGATATCATAAGTTGTAAATTCCTTTTAGGAAGAGCAAACTATTTCCAGGGCAAATATTTAAAGGCGCTCAATTTATTTTACGACTGTATAAAATATTATAAGGATAGTGGCGACAGGATTAATTTGTCAAGTACTTATTTAAATGTTGGCCGTGTTTATCGGGCCCTTGGCGACAGCTCAATTGCGAAAGGCAACAAAGCGTATGCTAACAAAATGTTTACCGAGGCTTTAAAATACTTAGGGCTTAGCCTTGATTTACACATAGCATTAAAGTATACCGGCCTCATAGCCCTGTGCTATGCATATATCGGCGATGTTGAGATCAGTTTGAGCATGTTTAAACAGGCAAATGAGCATTTGAAAAAGGCAATCGTTTATACAGAAAAATTAAAAGAAGGGGGATCATACCAGGAAATTTATCTGAGCCTGGCAAAACTAGACAGTGCGCAGGGAAATTTCAAGTTGGCTATGCAGCATTACAATATGTATATGCAGTACAAGGAAAAAAGTATAAATGAAGAATCCATCATCGAATCTTTACTGTACAAAGAGCATTACGAGTTTGACAAAAAAGAGGATTCTTTAAAACAAAAACAACTGATCGCTGAAACAAATCTGAAGGTTGAAAAAAAGCAAAAATATTTTTACTGGAGTGGCCTTGGCCTGCTGGCCCTGCTTTCCTTTTTTGTATTCCTCAACTTCCGCAATCAGAAAAAAATTAACCGCCTGGCTGCAGAAGCTTATGCAAAAGAAAGAACTGAACTGGAACTGCAAAGCCTGAGGGCTCAACTCAACCCTCATTTTATTTTCAACTGCATCAACAGTATTGACGCCTTTATTCACAGCAATGATAAATACAATGCCACGGTTTATCTCAATAAATTTGCCCGGTTGCTCCGCAATATTTTAGACAGCAGCAAACTCACCACGGTATCCTTTGCAAAAGATATTGACACGCTGAAATTGTATGTAGAACTGGAAGAACTGCGGCACGAGAATAAATTCAGGACTGAATTCAGCATTGACGACGGGCTCCTGAACAATGATTATAAAGTACCGGCACTCATCATTCAGCCTTTTGTGGAAAATGCCATTTTGCATGGGCTTAAAAACAGGGAAGACAATAACGGCTTATTGCAAATTGAGATAAGAAAAGTAACTGATAAAATTGAATACACAATCAAGGACAACGGCATTGGCAGAAAAGCAGCGGGCCTGATCGCTCAAAACAAAGAATCATCCTACGGTATGCAAATGAGTTACGACAGGATCAAATTATTTAATAGAGAAGAAAAGCCTTCTGTAGAAATAACTGACCTTTATAAGGACGGCATTGCTGCCGGTACGGAAGTAAAAGTGCTTTTAAACATAATGTAAATGATAACAGCCATAATTATAGATGATGAAGCCAAAGGCAGGCTGGCACTGAGAGAAAAGCTTTCGTCGTATTGCCCGGAGGTTCGGGTACTGGCTGAGGCATCCAACGGACAGGATGCACTATTGCTGATACAGCAGCACAAGCCACAACTTCTTTTTTTAGATATTGAAATGCCCAGAATGAACGGCTTTGAAATGCTGAATGCCATTCCCGAAAAGAAATTCCATGTTATTTTCACCACTGCCTACGACCAGTATGCCATTAAAGCCATTAAATACGCCGCCTTCGATTATCTTTTAAAGCCCATTGATATCGAAGAATTAAAAACCGCTGTTGAAAAAATCGACAATAAGGAGAATGGCCAAACCAAAAAACAAATAGAGCTGCTGCAGCAAAACCTGCAGCATCCCAAAAAGCAATTGAACAAACTGGCCATTCCCACTTTAGAAGGTCTGCTGTTCTATGATATCAACGACATCATTCAACTGGAAGCCAACAGCAATTACACCAACCTCTACCTCATTAATAATAATAAGATCACCGCTTCAAAAACACTGAAAGAGTTTGAGGAATTACTGCCGGAAGACACTTTCTTCCGAACCCACCACTCCCACCTCATCAACCTCAATTACATCAAAAGATATATCAAGGGCGATGGCGGACAGATTGAATTGCAAAACGGCCGGTATGTAGATGTATCCAGGCGGAAAAAAGAAGAGTTCCTCAAAACAATCGGCCAGTAAATTATCCAACCGCGTATTCCGGTATTAAACCCGGCATTTTATACTACCAATAAAAAAGAGGCAAACAAGTTTGCCCCTTTTCTTTTTTACCAACTTTACTATTGGTTTAACTTCCTTTTTAACTCTTTAACTTCATTCTTTATGTCGTTTGACTGGCCGGGCAGCAATGCCCTTTTGAATTTGGCAATAATGGCCGTCCGTGGGTTTTTACCCGCAGGCATATTATCATTTGCTGACGACTCACCCAGGTCATCTTTGCCGCAATTCTCATACTCAAAGACCGCTTTGGTATTTTGCTGAANGGCCCTGTCGAAATTACTTACCGATCTCANGTAATCCTGGCGGCCTAATCTCATCACCACGGTTTTGGGATCAAGGTCAACNATAACAGTAGGGGTTCCTTCATCATAGATCGTCCATTTCTGGCTGGTTTCCCACCAGTTTGAGATCACAAAATCATAATAAGGAAGAACAACGGGAATACCATTCAGAGACGAGAGTGGGTTCCGGTTAAATTTATGATGGGTATATTCTTCTTTCAGGTATAGCGCATTGTCAACATAAAAATTAACCAAGGCATTGTTTCCCTGGAAATCATACGTGAACGTGCAATAAATGTTCTTGGGAATGCTTCTTCGCTTTATGATCTGGTCACGGGAATTATAAGTGTTCACGATGTCGTCCACTACCGTATTTGTACCGGCTGCATACCAGGTTTCCCTTACGAGTTTATCGCCCTGGTACTGGTATTTCAGATCAAAGGCACGGCCACTGTAATTGAATACCACATGGCCCGTCTTCAAATGATCACGGTTATCATAGGTAAAATTGTACACGTCGGGATAGCCATCGTAGTAATCAACTTTCCAGTTATCTACCAGTCCTTTTTTGTTGTAATGAAAAGAGTTGCCATAAACACCATCCCGGTCATCAAATATCAACCGGCATTGCCTGGGCCCGTCGTTATCGTCGCCGTGCCTGGCGCCGGGCTGGTCCTGTGAAGTTGCCGGCTCCTCCGCAGGCATGTCTTTCCGGCAACCGGAGATCGTTACCAGAAGCATTAAACCGAATAAGATCAATTTCTGTTTCATAAACATGTTGTTTTAAATTATTTAAAGAATGTTGTGTTATTTCCTGTGGCGGCCTATGGTGGGTTTGCGAATTATTACACAAATACACAAAATGCCTGTTTCCAAAAAATGATCATTGAGCCATTTACAGGATGTATTGAGCAAGTGGCGGTTCAGCAAGCTTTTGATCCTATTTGAAAGCTTCTTAGTAATTTTGCCGCATGGAAAAATATTTAAGCGACCTTTTCAGCAACCAGCAGTACAATACCGATAATTTTTTCCTCATTGCAGGGCCTTGTGTGGTGGAAACAGAAGAAATCGTAATGGAAACGGCAGAAAGGGTTGCCGCCACCTGCAAAAAACTGCAGATACCTTATATCTTCAAGGCATCGTATCGCAAGGCAAACCGTACTTCGGCTAATTCATTTACCGGTATTGGCGATGAAAATGCGCTGCAACTGATAAAAAAAGTAGGCGAACGGTTTTCCATCCCCACCACCACCGATATTCATACCGCCGAAGAAGCAGCCATGGCAGCTAAATATGTTGATGTATTGCAGATCCCTGCCTTTCTCTGCCGCCAGACCGACCTGCTGATCGCTGCAGCAAAAACAGGAAAGATCGTGAATGTGAAGAAGGGACAGTTCGTAAGCGGCCCTTCTATGAAATTCGCCGTTGAAAAAATTAAAGGTGCCGGAAATGATAAAGTGGGACTGATAGAAAGAGGCAATACATTCGGTTACCAGGACCTGGTAGTTGATTACCGCAACATCACCTGGATGAGAGAAATAAAAGTTCCGGTCATTATGGATTGTACGCATGCCCTGCAACAACCAAATCAAACGGGAGGTGTAACCGGGGGGAATCCTGAGCTGATTGAAACGATCGCAAAAGCCGCCATTGCAACAGGTGCAGATGGGTTGTTCATTGAAACACACCCCAACCCCGCTGTTGCAAAAAGCGATGGCGCCAATATGCTTAAGTTGGATCTGCTGGAACCTTTGCTGGAAAAATTAGTGAAGCTCAGAGCAGCTATTGCTCCTATCCCCTAAAGAGGAACAATTACGTTTTACTAATACATTTTTTGTGCAAAATAATCTTCGGATTAATCTTTTTCATTTCCCCCTTTAGGAGATAGGGGCTACAGATGCCGCAGCGGATTCCTTCTTGCATTGAGGATATACCGTTTTATATTCATCCAGAAAGCCACGAAGAAGTAAATAATGACCGGGGAACCCAGGGTCATGAAGGACATATAGATAAAGTACTTGCGTATGGTGGAAGTAGCGATGCCCATCTTTTCGCCGATGGCGGTACATACCCCAAACACATGCCACTCAATAAAATGTTTAAACCGGTTCATACCGCTAAATTAAAAACATTTTCCTCCAAAAACAAAGGCTTTATAAAATGCCCCGGTTTCAGTAAATTTGCATTCCAATTTGATGATTTGAAAATTAGCCGATTTGAAAATTGATTTGCAACGTACTTATTCATCAGCAGATCACCTGATCATCCCATTTCCAAATCATCAGATCACCAAATCAGTTCATCTCCAAATTACCAAATTATCACTATGGCTTTCGACATTGAAATGATCCAAAAAGTGTACGCCAATTTTGCAACCCGGATTGAAGCGGCACGTAAAGCAACCGGCAAACCCTTAACCCTCACCGAAAAAATTCTCTACGCACATCTTACCGAAGGCAATGCCAGCAAGGCTTTCCAGCGGGGAAAAGATTATGTGGATTTTGCCCCCGACCGGGTGGCCATGCAGGATGCCACCGCCCAGATGGCGCTGCTGCAGTTCATGCAGAGTGGCCGTACAAAAGTGGCTGTTCCCTCTACTGTGCATTGCGATCACCTGATCGAAGCAAAAGTGAACAGCAAGACCGATCTTGACCGTGCGGTGCATGAAAGCAGCGAGGTATATGATTTCTTAGCATCTGTTAGTAATAAATATGGCATTGGTTTCTGGAAACCCGGCGCCGGTATCATTCACCAGGTAGTTTTGGAAAACTATGCTTTCCCCGGTGGTATGATGATTGGAACCGACAGCCATACGGTTAATGCCGGAGGGCTGGGTATGATCGCCATTGGTGTGGGCGGTGCCGATGCATGTGATGTGATGGCAGGCTTACCATGGGAACTGAAAATGCCGAAACTGATCGGTGTAAAACTTACCGGTAAACTGGGTGGATGGACAGCTCCTAAAGATGTCATCTTAAAAGTTGCCGGCATTCTTACTGTAAAAGGCGGTACGGGTGCGGTGGTTGAATATTTTGGTGAAGGTGCGGTGTCTATGAGCTGCACCGGAAAAGGAACCATTTGTAATATGGGTGCAGAGATCGGTGCCACTACTTCAACCTTCGGTTACGACGAAAGCATGAGCCGTTACTTAAAAGCAACCGGCCGTGAAGAAATTGCCGCTGCTGCCGATAAGATAAAAGAACACTTGACAGGCGATGCAGAAGTGTATGCAGATCCGGAAAAATATTTCGACCAGGTAATTACCATCAACCTGAGCGAACTGGAGCCCCATTTGAACGGCCCTTTTACACCAGACCTTGCCACGCCTATTTCCAAAATGAAAGAAGAAGCCATTAAAAATGGCTGGCCCACAAAAATAGAAGTGGGATTGATCGGCAGTTGCACCAACTCTTCTTATGAAGACATAAGCCGTGCGGTTAGCCTGGCGCAGCAGGTAAGCGATAAAGGTTTAAAACTGAAATCAGAATTCACCATCACGCCCGGCAGCGAACAGGTTCGTTTTACTATTGAAAGAGATGGTTTCTTAAATGTGTTTGATAAAATTGGCGCTACTGTTTTTGCCAATGCTTGCGGACCTTGTATAGGTATGTGGGCGAGAGTGGGTGCAGAAAAAGCAGAAAAGAATACCATCGTTCATTCTTTCAACCGCAACTTTGCCAAACGTGCCGATGGCAACCCCAACACCTATGCATTTGTTGGAAGTCCTGAAATGGTAACAGCCATGGCCATTGCAGGCGATCTCACTTTCAATCCCCTTACCGATACATTGACCAATGATAAAGGAGAACAGGTAAAACTTGATCCACCAAGCGGTTTCGAACTGCCCATAAAAGGTTTTGCGGTAGAAGACGCCGGTTATCAAAAGCCCGCCGAAGACGGAAGTTCGGTAATAGTAAAAGTATCACCCGACAGCAAACGTTTGCAATTACTGGATCCATTTGCTGCATGGGAAGGCACTGACCTGAACGGATTGAAATTACTCATCAAGGCGAAAGGGAAATGTACCACTGATCATATCAGCATGGCCGGCCCCTGGTTAAAGTTCCGTGGGCACCTGGATAATATCAGCAACAACATGCTGATCGGTGCCCTTAATTTCTTCAATGAAAAAACAGACAGCGTAAAAAATCAGCTTACAAAAGAATACGGCACTGTACCCAATACACAAAGAGCTTACAAAGCAGCCGGCGTTGGGACGATCGTGGTGGGTGATGAGAACTATGGCGAAGGTTCAAGCCGTGAACATGCTGCGATGGAACCTCGTCACCTGGGCGTAAGGGCTGTTCTGGTAAAATCATTTGCAAGGATACATGAGACCAACCTGAAGAAACAGGGAATGCTGGCGCTCACTTTTGCAAACAAAGAAGACTACGACAAGATACTGGAAGACGATACCATTGATATTGAAGGCCTGCTCGCTTTTGCACCAAACAAAGCATTGCAGGTGGTATTGAATCATGCAGATGGAAGCACCGAGACCATACAGGTAAACCATACCTACAACCAGCAACAGATCGAATGGTTCAAGGCCGGTGGTGCACTCAATATCATCCGGAGAGAGTTTGAAAGCAAACAATAATACCCCTTAAAGCTTAATAGAAACCTGCCCCAACCGGCAGGTTTTTTTATTAACAAACCCTTAGAAAGAAATATTTGATGTTTAAACATTAATACAATACCTTGCATCAAATTAAAAAATCATGGCAACCAAAAACTGGGTCCTGGACCCCACCCACAGCGAAGTTCATTTTAAGATCAAACACCTCATGATCACTAATGTTACAGGTAGTTTCG
>JGI24770J26754_10002675_pt1 | contig 12229 bp, 11 predicted proteins | sample LakOneMetagenome_FD_26754 | JGI IMG/M metagenome (IMG submission 26754) | reverse complement strand
TCAGCCCATATGCAGCCTTGAATCACGCGAAAAGCTGATCATGCCGTTGTCGTCGCTTCGCGCTCCTGCAGCGTTCGCCACATGACCTTGCCAGCGCCGCTTTTTGGCAGCGCCTCGACAAACTCAACGATGCGCGGCACCTTGTACGCGGCCATGTTGGCATGCGCCCAGTCGGTGATGTCTTTCTCGGTGGTCGCCCTTGACTGCGCGTCGCCACGCAGCACGATGACCGCCTTCACCGTCTCACCGCGATAGGCGTCGCGCGTCGAGATGATGCAGGCCTCCTGTACAGCCGGATGCCGGAACAGCAGCGCCTCGACCTCCGCAGGCCAAACCTTGAATCCGCTGGCGTTGATCATGCGCTTGAGCCGGTCGGTCAGGAAGAAATAGCCGTCCTCGTCGACGCGCCCGAGATCGCCGGAGCGGAAGAACGACTTGCCGTCGATTTCGACAAACGCAGCTTCGGTCGCCGAACGGTTCTGCCAGTAACCTTTGAACACTTGCGGGCCGTGAATCATGATTTCGCCGACTTCGCCAACGGCGCAGGGCTCGAGCGTCGTCGGATCGACCACGCGCGAATCGGTGCTCATGTAGGGCACGCCGAGGCATTGTTGCTTCGGCGCATCCGGCGGGTTGGAATGTGAGGGAGCCGCCGTTTCGGTGAGGCCGTAGCCTTCGACAAAGCGCAGGCCGAATTGAACAAACAGTTTTTCCGCCACGGCTTGCGGCATCGCCGCACCGCCACCGCCGATGTAGACAAGGCTGGTCAGATCGTAGTTCGCGACGTTCGGACTTCCCAGCAGGTCAATCATCATGGTCGGAATCATCGTCCAGCTTGTGACCTTGTAACGCGAGATCAGTGTCCCCGCGAGATCGCGGTCCCAGCGCGGCATGATGACCGCCGTCGAGCCCACGTAGATCGGCAGATGCAGGCCGTAGAGCATTCCGGTAATGTGGAACATCGGCACCACGGCCAGGCTCACCGTTTCGGGCGACGCGCTGCCCCACAGGGCGCCGCTCACGATGTTGTGCATGATGGTGCGGTGCGTGTGGATGCAGCCTTTGGGCAGTCCCGTTGTGCCCGAGGTGTAGGGCAGCACGGCGAGGTCATCCGGCAGTGCCTGCGGCGCATTCGCGCTCAAGCCCGCCGCGAGGGCATCCTGCCACCGCGTTGCATACGTTGGCAAATCAATTGCTGCGTCCAGCCAGCTTGGCCATGCGGTAGGCACACCCGAATCGGGTAGCCGTGCACCAGGCATTTCGTCGGCATAGCGGGTCACCAGCAAATGCGCCAACTGCTGTCCGGGATGTGCGCTGGCCACCGCGCTGTTCGCTGCTATCCATTCGGGGGCGATGTCGCTGCCGCAGATGGCGACCTTCGCACCGGGGTCCGTGATGTAGTGGCCCAGTTCTGCGGCCTTGTTCATGGGGTTAACAGGGACGACGACGGCGTCGGCACGCAAAATGGCGTAGTAGGCGATGACAAACTGCGGTGAATTCTGCATGCAGAGCGCCACGCGATCACCACGCGTCACGCCAGCCACGCGCTGCAGCCAGCCGGCCAGTGCTTCGACCGATGTATGCAACTGGCGGAAGGTGATCGCGCGATCAAAGAATACGAAAGCCACGCGGTCCGGGTATCGCCGCAAAGTAATGTCGAGATTGGCCCACAGTGTCGTGTCGGGCGTCCCCATACTTTTCGGCAGGCGCTTTGGCCAGACCGCATAGTGGCGTTCAGGATCGGCGGGCGTGGTGGTCTCTGGCGCAATGGGTGTCATCGGTCACTTTCCTCCGTGATGTGTATCGCTCGCCACGAAGTTCAGGACGCGCGCTCGAGTTTGTAGCCGACGCGCGGGAAATGTACGACGACTTCGCCCGCTCGCGGATCGTTGCGACGCACGGCGAACTCGGTGAGCGTTGAGCCGACCAGCTCTCCGGCGACCGGGTCGAACGCATAGTCCAGCGGCGTGATGATCACCTGATCGCCACGGCTGATGCGATGCTCGTCGTGCCATATTTCTCCCGGTGGCGCGTGGGCGCTGTCGTGTGCGATCTGGATGGCCGCTTCACTGCTGAGTCGCGTACTTTCGCAATGGCCAATCGCCGCAATACGATCCATCCACGGCAACACGCGCTCGACGCTTCCCAATATGTCGGCGAGCGGTGCGATGCGCCGCACAAACCACAGCGGGTGATAGGCCGCGAAATCCGCAAGGCTCGGCGTCCTCGAAAGCAGATAGGGTTTGTCGGTGAGCATGCTGTCGAGTCGTCGCAGGAAGATGCGCAGCATGCCGGCAGATTCTGCCGTGGGTGTACGTGGTGCGCCTGCGCGCATGGCGGCGCGATCGGCGCCAAACGCTTTGGCCACCTCGGGCGTAACGCCTTCGAAGATGAAGGCCATGCCCTTGCCCTGAAACGCGTAGCCGATCGCACCCGACCAGAAGAGGGTAGTGTCGGCCCACTGCGCAACGACGTCCACCAGTCCCGCTGGTGCATCAGCCGGATAAAGCGAAGGTGACGGGAAGCGCCGCTCCAGCTCATCGCAGATCAGTGCGGTGTCGCAGTAGATATCGGCCCCGACCTGCATGAATGGCGTACGCCGGTAACCGCCGGTCAGCGCGACGACGTCCGGCTTCGGCATGATTTGCGGAATCATCACCGACTGCCAGGCGATGCCCTTGTAACCAAGGATCAGGCGAACCTTCTCGGAAAACGGCGAGGTGGTGTAGTGATGCAGGATGATGGCAGACATGATGGACGAGACCTACCTGTTGGGTAATGAAAGGTTAGCGTAACCAAAACCTTACGCAAGGCGGGTTATTCTGGATTTGCCGACGCGGCTATAGTTCGCGGCTGGATGATAGTTCGCGCGGGAGCAGGACTGGTGAAGCAGAAACGTCAGGCGGCAGCGACGGATGCAGTGGACGCGAGGGAGCTGCGTTTACGCATTTACGCGGGAGATGTCATCGCCATGGGACCGGGCAAGGCTGATCTGCTGGCCGCGATCGCGAGCACGGGTTCGATCTCGGGGGCCGGACGCGCGCTGGGCATGTCGTACAAGCGCTGCTGGGATCTGGTTGAAACCATGAATGTGAGCTTTGTCGGACCGCTGGTGGCAACTTCCGCGGGCGGCAGTTCGGGCGGAGGGGCGGTGCTCACTGCACTCGGCGAACAGGTGCTGGGCGACTATCAGTCGCTGATGGAAACCGCGTGGGCCGCGGTCGCACCTGAACTGCGCAAGTTTCGTCTCCATCTTCGGTAAACAGCGTGCCGCAGCAACTCGATGCTATATTGCTCGCGCTATATTCCATGAAATATCGCGCTGAACAGCCAGTCCGCTGACCGCGCCAAGCCGGAGCCCAGACGATGCGTTTATCAGTTGCCAGCCGATTCGCCGTGTTTTTTTCCTGTCTGCTGCTGGCCGTTTGTGCGAAAGCCGCTGATCTCACGGTCTTCGCGGCGGCCTCGCTCAAGGAGTCGCTGGATGAGCAGATCAGGATATTCGGCGCAAGCAACAAGGGCGTGCAGATTCGCGTTTCCTACGCTGCCAGCAATGCGCTGGCGAAGCAGATCGAAAGCGGTGCGCCTGCCAGCCTGTTCATCTCGGCGGATGAAGAGTGGATGGATTATCTTGCGCAGAAGAACCTGATCGTCCCTGCGAGTCGCCGCGCGCTGGTAACCAACGATCTTGTTCTGATTGCGCCTGTCGCGAGCGCGAAACAGATGACCATTGCACAGGGCTTTCCGCTCGCGGCCGCGCTTGCGGGTGGACGCCTGTCGCTGGCCAACCCGGACGTCGTGCCTGCAGGCAAATACGCGAAAGCGGCGCTGATCAAGCTCGACGTGTGGTCGAAGGTGGAGACCCAGCTCGCGCGCGCGGAGAACGTGCGCGCTGCGCTCGCGTTTGTGGCGAGGGCGGAAGCTCCATTGGGCATCGTCTACCGTACTGACGCGCTCGCCGAGCCGAAGGTCAGTGCCGTTGGCACCTTTCCCGCTGATTCGCATCCGTCGATCGTCTATCCGGCTGCGATCGTCAGCGCTCAAGCGACGCCTGAGGCAAAGACCCTGCTCGACTATCTGGCGAGCANCGAGGCCCAAGCGGTGTGGAAGCGCTTTGGTTTTGGGGTGACGCGATAACGTCTCGCGTTGCACCTACTCGGCAATAATGCCCGCATGTTGTCGACCGAAGAAATCGGAATCATCGCGCTGAGCCTCAAAGTGGCGGCGGCGAGCGTCGTGTTCAGCGTGCCGCTGGCGCTGGCGTGCGCGATGCTGCTCGCGCGGGTTTCGTTTCCAGGCAAGACGCTGTTTGACGCGTTCGTACATTTGCCGCTGGTGTTGCCACCGGTCGTCATTGGCTATTTCCTGCTGGTGCTGTTCGGGAAAAGGGGCGCCATCGGTTCGCTGCTGGATCAGTGGTTCGGGGTGAGTTTTGCGTTTCGATGGACCGGCGCGGCGCTGGCTGCGGCCGTTATGGGGTTTCCGCTCATGGTGCGCGCGATGCGGCTGTCGCTGGAGGCTGTGCCGCCGAAGCTGGAATGGGCAGCACGTACGCTCGGCGCGACGCGCTGGCGGGTGTTTTTGACGGTCACGTTGCCACTCGCACTACCGGGTGTCGCAGTCGGCGTATTGCTCGCATTCGCCCGTTCACTCGGCGAGTTCGGCGCGACGATTACCTTCGTGTCGAACATACCTGGCGAAACGCAGACCCTGCCGCTGGCGATTTACAGTTTCACGCAGAGCCCGGGCGCCGAGGATTCAATCNTGCGTCTGTGCGCGCTCTCGATNGCCTTGTCACTGGCTGCANTGGCGGCGTCAGAGTGGATCAACCGCAGTCTGCGCAGACGGCTTGGCGCGGCATGATCGAAATCGATTTCAGCAAGCGTTTTGGCGCCTTACCGGTGAATGACAAGCACGCTGCGCCGCCGCTGATCGAGGCAAAGTTTTCGAGTGACGCAAAAGTGCTCGCGCTATTCGGGCGCTCTGGCTCCGGCAAGTCAACGGTGGTCAACGCGATCGCCGGGCTGGTGAAACCGGACTGCGGTCGCGTAGTTGTTGGCGGAGAAACGCTCTTTGACAGCGAGCGTGGTATCAACATGCCGATTGAACAGCGTGGCGTGGGTTATGTATTTCAGGAGGGACTGCTGTTTCCTCATCTGACCGTGCGTCAGAACCTGCTGTACGGCGCTGCCCGGAGCGCCGGTGATCACGGTCGCAGTATCGCCTTCGATTCGGTGGCGCAGTTGCTGGGAATTGACGGTCTGCTGGATCGTGCGGCGCCAACCTTGTCCGGCGGTGAAAAACAGCGCGTTGCAATTGGCCGCGCTCTACTTTCGAAGCCACGGTTGCTGCTAATGGACGAACCGCTGGCCTCCCTCGATACCGGGCGGCGCAGCGAAATCCTGCGGCTCATCGAGCGCGTGCGTGACGAATTTGGCGTAAATATCGTGTACGTAAGCCACTCGATTGGCGAGGTCTCGCGGCTGGCTGACGACGTGGTGCTCATGAATGAGGGGAGCGTCGTTGCCTGCGCGTCAACGGAAGAAATATTCAACCGTACCGATCTGCGGCCCTATACCGGGCGCTTTGAAGGCGGCGCGCTGATCGAGGCGCATGCCGAGCGGCATGACATGAAATATTTCCTCACCACGTTCAAATTTGACGGCGGCGANCTGGTCGCGCCGGGCGTGGATACGCCCATTGGTGCGCGCGTGCGCATCCGCATCCGCGCACGNGACGTGACGCTCGCGACGCAACGCCCGCAGGGCTTGAGCATCCGCAACATTCTCGAAGGCCGGGTAGGCGAGATCGAGGATCATGGCGGCGCGATCGTCGAAGTGNGGGTGCANCTTGCCGGNCGCGATCTGTTGTCACGCATCTCACGGCAGGCGCTCGACGAGATGAAGCTGGAAACCGGCCAGCCGGTGTTTGCGCTGGTCAAGGCCATCGCGTTCGACAAGCGCAGCATGGGATTTACGGCATAGCGGATTCCGGCCTGCGCACCGCCTCAGCCTTATGAACTNTATGCACAGCTTTTCCGGGGAAGCTTTACCTAATAAGGGCTGGCACGTATATTGACAATAAGTCGACTTGACGTACTTTGTAGTCGTAGCCCCTACTGAACAAGGGTTTCAGGAAAAAGCTATTGCCACGGCCGGAAAGTGTCTTGCTGCGATGTGCAGGCGCCGTTGGCCTCGGCAAGGCGCTCACCGCGCACCGGAATCTTCGCCTGCAGATCACCGGACAGCAGCGTCTGCATTTCGAAGCTCGCGTCCGCGCTGATTTTCACGCTGACCTGATATCGGGTATTGAACACCTTGCCCATGCCCGGTGCGGAACATTGACCAGTCCACGAGGCGGCGGTTTTCGAGCTCTTCACGTCGTGCAACGAGCAGCGAACGCCCTGGTCGGCCAGTCGCGACTGCCAGCCCTTTGGGGAAATCTCACGGTTGGCGATTTCATCGACACAGAGTTCCCGCACTTTGCCGTTGACGTCGACGCGGTACGCGCCCGGCGTTAGTTGCGGTGCAGCATGCGCGGCAATCGGGATGGCGAACAACACGGGCACGACGAAATACTTCATTGGCAAATGTTAACGCTGGAATCCCCGTACAGCGCGAGACGACGCATCCACTACATTTGACGATGAACAACGCGCCGTCGCAGGCCGACCAGAATCGATACTGCGAATGGTGCGACCTGAAAATTAGAAGGAGGCGCCATGCTTGGCTTGATGCAACACCATCCGCTGATGATCTCGTCAGTGATCGAATTTGCGGCGACGTATCACGGTGACACCGAAGTAGTGTCACGACGGGTTGAAGGCGACATTCATCGCAGCAACTACGCTACGGTAAACCGCCGCGCCAAACAGATCGCCAATGCGCTCGACGCGATGAACATCCCGCCATCGGCGCGTGTCGGCACACTGGCGTGGAACGGTTATCGCCACTTTGAGCTGTACTTTGGCGTGTCCGGTTCCGGCCGCGTCTTGCACACATTGAATCCGCGCCTGCATCCCGAGCAACTGGCATGGATCGTCAACCATGCCGAGGATGAAGTGTTCACCTTCGACATGACGTTCCTGCCGCTGGTGAAAGCCGTGGCGTCAAAGCTGACGACGGTCAAGCACTTCATTGCGCTCTGCGATGCCGACAAACTTCCGGCCGATTCCGGCATTCCCAACCTGATCAGCTATGAGGCGTGGATTGGTGCCCAGTCCGATGTNTACGCGTGGCCCGAGTTTGACGAAAACCTGGCNTCCAGTCTCTGTTACACGAGCGGCACGACAGGCAACCCGAAGGGCGTGCTGTACAGCCATCGTTCGACCATGCTGCATGCGATGGCCGGCGCCGCGACCGATGTCATTGGTATCTGCTCGCGCGACACGGTGTTGCCGGTGGTGCCGATGTTCCACGTCAACGCATGGGGCCTGCCCTACCTCATGCCGATGGTTGGTGCGAAGATCGTGTTTCCCGGCGGGGCGCTCGATGGCAAGTCGATCTACGAATTGTTTGAATCGGAGAAGGTCACATTCTCCGCCGGCGTGCCGACGGTCTGGCAGATGCTACTGTCGCATATGGAGTCGAACGGACTCAAGCTTTCGTCCATGAAGCGCACCGTGATCGGCGGCTCGGCCTGTCCTCCCGCGATGCTAGATGCCTTCCGCGAGAAATATGGCGTTATCGTCAATCACGCTTGGGGCATGACCGAGATGAGCCCGATTGGCACCTACGGCACCCTTAAAGGGAAGCATCTTGATGCGGATTGGCCCACGCAGCGCGCGATTCTGCTCAAGCAGGGGCGCGCAGTGTTCGGCGTCGACATGAAGGTCGTCGATCCCGAAGGACGTGAACTGCCGCGCGATGGCAAGGCCTCAGGCGATTTGCTGGTGCGCGGATCGTGGATCGTCGGCGAATACTTCAAGGGCGAGGGCGGACCGATTCTCGACAAGGATGGTTTCTTCCCAACNGGCGACGTGGCGACGATTGATCCTGATGGCTTCATGCAGATTACCGATCGCAGCAAGGANGTCATCAAGTCGGGCGGCGAGTGGATCAGCTCGATTGATATTGAAAACATCGCGATGGCGCATCCCGCCGTGATGATGGCGGCGTGTATTGGTATCCGTCATCCGAAGTGGGATGAGCGGCCGATTCTGGTCGTGGTCAAGAAACCCAATGTNGAGGTCACGGCGCAGGANATCATCCAGTTCTACGATGGCAAGATTGCTAAATGGCAGGTGCCAGACGACGTGCAGTTCGTCGAGGCGATTCCGCTCGGCGCGACCGGCAAGATGATGAAAGCCAGATTGCGCGACCAGTTCAAGGAATATGAACTGCCGACGTGAGCACCGGGCTCACGACGTCCTGACGTGGTTTGATGGAGGCCGTTACCTGCAGGCTCGCCACGGCAGCGCACGCGAGCTACACTCGCGCGCTGATGTAGTTTCAATACCTATTGTTGATCGCTCAAGGAGGAGCCCATGAAACTCAAACCTATCGTGGCCGCCGTTTTTCTCGCGGGCTTTGCCGGCGCTGTTTCGGCTGCCGAAGTTGAAGTGTTGCACTGGTGGACATCCGGCGGCGAGGCCAAGTCGGTTGCTGAACTCAAGAAGATGATGGAAGCCAAGGGCCATGTCTGGAAGGACTTCGCCGTAGCCGGCGGCGGTGGTGATGCGGCGATGACGGCGCTCAAGGCGCGTGTAGTTTCAGGCAATCCGCCCACTGCGGCGCAGATCAAGGGCCCATCGATTCAGGAATGGGCGAAAGAGGGCTCGCTCGGCAACATCAATGACGCAGCGAAAGACTGGGACAAACTGCTGCCCAAAGTAGTGGCTGACGCCATGAAGTACAAGGGCAATTACGTAGCCGCGCCAGTCAATGTGCATCGTGTGAACTGGTTGTGGATCAATCAGGATGCACTCAACAAGGCGGGTGGCAAGGCTCCGACCAGCTATGACGAATTCTTTGCGCTGGCTGATAAATTCAAAGCGCAGGGTCTGGTTGCGATCGCTCACGGCGGGCAGCCATGGCAGGATGCAACGGTGTTCGAATCGGTGGTGCTCGGCGTTGGCGGCGCGAAGTTCTACAACGATGCGCTGGTCAAGCTCGACCCGACGGCACTTTCGAGTCCGACCATGCTCAAGTCTTTTGACACGCTGGCAAAGATCAAGACTTACATTGACAAGGATGCAGCCGGTCGCGACTGGAATCTGGCCACCGCCATGGTCATGAACGGCAAGGGCGGAATGCAGTTCATGGGCGATTGGGCCAAGGGCGAGTTTACGGCGGCAAACAAAGTCAGCGGCAAGGACTACGTTTGCGTGGCTGCCCCCGGTACGGCCAACGCATACACGTTCAATATCGATTCGTTTGCAATGTTCAACGTCAAGGCAGCAGACGCAAAGAAAGGGCAACTGGATCTGGCAACGGCGATCATGTCGCCCGAGTTTCAGGAAGTGTTTAATCTGAACAAGGGCTCGATCCCGGTTCGACCCGGCGTCAACAAGTCGAAGTTTGACGCCTGTGCGACCAAGTCAATGGCTGACTTTGACAGCACGGCGAAGAGCGGCGCTCTGGTCGCGAGCTTCGCACACGGCATGGCAGTGCCGTCCGCGACACAGGGTGCGATTGTGGACGTGATTGCCAAGTTCATGAACTCGAACATGTCGAGCAAGGACGCAGTGACCGCACTAGTCAAGGCGAGCAAAACGAAGTAAGCAACCGGTGTCCTCTCTAGCAAGAGGGAGAGGCAACGGCTGCGCTCTCCGTGTACCGAATGGTTTGAGATGAGATTGTTGATTGGGTGGGCACTTTTGTTGCTCGGTGCTTTGCTTGCGGTGTTGTCTTTGCTTGGGATGTTGGATCCTGTTGGAGCTACGCTTGCGAATGATGCTTCACCGCACGACCCTCTCGGCACTATCGATTTCAGCGCGATGTTGGTTGTTGGGGTGATCAACTTTTTGATTGGAATGAGATTTCTTCTCAAAGCCGGAAAATGAAATCTGGCGACGCCGACCGCTGGCTCCCCAAACTTGTGCTCTCGCCGACGCTCGCGGCGAGCCTGGTGTTCGTCTANGGTTTCATCCTGATCACCATCGCGCTCTCGTTTACCGAGTCGCGATTGCTGCCGCATTGGGAGTGGGCCGGACTTGAGCGCTATGCGGAACTCTTTGACAACGACCGCTTCTGGACCAGCGCGAAAAATCTCGCCATCTTTGGCTCACTGTTCATTGGGTTCAGCATGGTCGTCGGCCTGCTGCTTGCCATCCTGCTTGACCAGAAAATCCGCGGCGAGGGATTTCTTCGCGCCATCTACCTGTATCCGATGGCGCTGTCCTTCATTGTCACCGGCACCGCGTGGAAGTGGATGCTCAATCCCGGACTCGGCCTCGAACGCATCGTGCAGCAGTGGGGCTGGACGAGCTTCACCTTCGACTGGCTGGTGAATCCCGACAAGGCAATCTACACCGTGGTGATCGCGGGCGTGTGGCAGAGCGCGGGATTCGCAATGGCGCTGTTTCTCGCCGGTTTGCGTGGCGTCGACGGCGAAATCATCAAGGCGGCGCAAGTGGACGGCGCGTCGATGATGACGATTTATCGGCGCATCATCATTCCGGGGCTTCGTCCGGTCTTTTTCTCGGTGACGCTGATCCTTTCGCATATCGCGATCAAGAGTTTTGACCTGGTGATGGCGTTAACAGGCGGCGGACCGGGAACGGCCTCCGATGTGCCAGCGATCTTCATGTATCAGTTTTCGTTCAGCCGCGGGCAACTCGGTGTTGGGGCCGCCAGCGCGGTGATGATGCTGATGACGATCATCGCGGTGATGGTGCCATTGATGTATGCCGAGTCGAGAAGCGGGCGGGATTTGTGAATCGCGTTTCCCGTCTGTTTCTTTACGCCATGCTNACACTCGCTGCGCTGTATGCGCTGGCGCCGATGTGGGTCATGCTGGTCACATCGTTCAAGACGCTTGATGAGGTTCGCGAAGGCAGTCTGCTGGCGGCTCCGCATGCGCCGACGATCGCGCCGTGGCTGAAGGCGTGGGGCACCAGCTGCACCGGGGTGCGCTGCGACGGATTGAAACCGTTTTTCTTCAATTCGCTGATCATGACCATCCCCGCTGTGCTGATCTCAACGCTGATCGGTGCGCTCAATGGCTATGTGCTTACTCATTGGCGTTTTCGCGGGTCGGACCTGCTATTCACGCTGCTGCTTGTTGGGTGCTTTATCCCGTTTCAGGTGGTTCTGCTTCCGATGGCGCGGATGCTGGGCGCCGTGGGCCTGTCCAATTCCGTGTTTGGATTGATCTTCGTGCATGTGGTTTACGGACTGGCGTTCACAACGCTGTTCTTCCGCAATTACTACCTTGGTGTTCCGGTCGAGCTGATCAAGGCGGCACGGGTCGATGGGGCCGGTTTCTTCGTTATCTTCCGGCGCATCCTGCTGCCGATCAGTGGGCCGATCTTCATGGTTTGTGTGATCTGGCAATTTACGCAGATATGGAATGACTTCCTGTTCGGTGTCGTGTTCGCCGGAGCAAGTTCACAACCCGTCACCGTCGCCCTGAACAATCTGGTGCGTACATCAACCGGCGTGAAGGAATACAACGTTGACATGGCCGCCGCCATCATCGCCGCGTTACCAACGCTGTTCGTGTACATCGTGGCGGGCAAGTATTTTGTGCGTGGCCTGACCGCCGGCGCCGTCAAGGGGTAAGCCGCATGGCGAGTCTGGGTATTCATAACCTCCGCAAAACATTTCCGAACGGCGTTGAGGTACTCAAGGGCATTGATCTCGACATTGCCGATGGCGATTTTCTGATACTGGTTGGTGGGTCGGGGTGCGGGAAAAGCACGTTGCTCAACATGATTGCTGGTCTGGAAACGGTGACTGAAGGTGAAATCACCATCGCCGGCAAGCGCGTCAATGACTTGCCACCGAAGGATCGTGATATCGCGATGGTGTTTCAAAGCTATGCGCTCTATCCATCAATGAGCGTGCGCGAGAATATCGCCTTTGGTCTTTCGTTGCGCAAGGTTCCCAAGGCGGAGCAGGAGGCGACGATTTCCCGCGTTGCACGGTTGCTGCAGATCGAAGCGCTGCTCGATCGCAAACCTGCTCAGCTTTCGGGCGGACAGCGTCAGCGTGTCGCGATGGGGCGTGCGCTTGCGCGCGAGCCGCAGATTTTTTTGTTCGACGAGCCGCTGTCCAATCTCGATGCC